>Ga0209023_10008316_pt1 | contig 10438 bp, 1 predicted proteins | sample LakOneMetagenome_FD_187468 | JGI IMG/M metagenome (GOLD analysis project Ga0209023, IMG submission 187468) | Freshwater and sediment microbial communities from Lake Erie, Canada (SPAdes) (version 2) | ecosystem: Environmental > Aquatic > Freshwater > Lentic | place: Lake Erie, Canada | collected...
GGAATTTGCCAGATCGCTCGAGCTCTATCGCGAAGCTTTTGGGGAACGGCATCGACGGGTCGCCCGCGCGATCTGGTATTACGCGATCACCATACCAAAACCAAACGGAGGGGTGCCGCCGGAGGAAGAACCCCTAGTGCGAGAATCCGTCGCACTGATGCGCGAAGTGGGTCCCGACGATATAAATCTGCCGTATATGCTCCAAACTCTGGGAGGGATTATTCTCTTCACAGAGAAACAGACTAAAAGCGAAGCGAGGCTCGGAGAAGCTGAGAGTCTCTTCCTGGAGTGCCGACCACTTTTTGTTCGTCACTACGGCGAAGATCACGGCTCGACTATATCGGCCGACTCTAACTTGGCCCAACTGGCCGCATTTCGCGGCGATCTTTCGGGTGCAGAAAGCTTATTCGCCGATATTCTCGAACATCATCGAAGGATCGGTTCTAGTAAGGATGTCGAGATGGGAGCTCTCTTGCGAATTGCGAGTATCAAGCTCGCCACGGGCAGATCCGCGGAAGCTGAGGCGATCTTCGATCAAGTTTTGGTCACCGGCCGTTCGATCTGGGATACTAATGATTTTCGGTATAAGAAACTCATCAAAGATGTAGAAATGGCACGATCTCCTTTAGAACTCATTATTCGATAGCCCGCACGATCCTTAGAGATCGAACATTTTTCGACGCCTCGAAGGTTGTTAGGTAAATGACCGTCGTTTCGAGACAGCCATTTTCAACACAACCGAGTCATCTTTCTAAGGTTCGGGGGACAGTTCCATTCCCGTGATCTCGTCGTTGGCCGTGATCAACCTCGAAGTAAAGACGTAGCCTTTCGCCCAAACATCGATCGTGTAGGTTTGCCCAGCAGCGATGTCGTCAAACCGGAATTGTCCAAAGGCACTTGTAATTGCCGAATGCCGAAATCCGGCGGAGTCAGCGATGGAAACTCGAGCGTTTCTGATCGGCTGGCCGTTTCGCTGTACTACGGTGCCGGAAACCTGGACGCCCGCCGCGGTCGGTGCTAACAATGAGATCGGCGACACCGAAAATGTCGTCGCAAGCGAAGCTGCCGTACCGTTTACGACCTCGGAAAGGACCGGATCGCTGCCGAAAGTGATCTGCGTCGACGGCGGCGGGCCGGGAACGACATCAAATACGACCATTAGCACCTTTCTGCTACCAGCTGCGAACGGGCTTGCGGGTGCTTTGTCGATCATCACGCCGAGTTTGCCGGCAAGCGTTTGGGCTCTATTAATCGTCAACACTGCACCCGACGCGTCGGGACCGAGCGTGGCGACCGGATTGCTCAGAACTGCCGGATTGAAATTAACAGCGAAACCAAGCCCTGTCTCGTCGCCCTGGGCCTCAAGCCGGATCGCAACGAGTACCTGATCCCCGATCAACGTCACACGTTCCGCCTTTATCTCACGCGGCAATGAGGCCGCTTTCTTGCCCAGAATCGTCTTCGGCAGAAGGCCCGAAGGCTCATTCGGCCCACCGGCCTCAGCCGACAGGTCAAGCCCGCCAACAAAACGCCGCGACTGCATGACATCCGCTACTGACAGCGTTCCGTTCCCGCCGCCATCACGCGGCGACATATCGGCCCGCTGAAACTCGTTATAGGTAAAATTAGTATCAAGCCCTGCCACAAACCGTCGCACCTGATCGGTATCAGCCGCTGACAGCACACCGTCATTTCCGTTCGGCCTCGGAGCAAGATCAGATTCGGTATCGCCGCCGAGGATCTTTATCGTTGCGTCGGGCTGTGTCGGAGCCGTTTCTTCGTTTCCGGCGTTATCCCTGCCGATCGAATAAAATCTGTAAGACTTTCCCCAGCGGCCTTTGAACGTCGTGGTTATATCGCTCAAACTATTTACCAACGGAATGTAGGCTCCGCCATTTTCGGAAACAAGTATGCTGTTGCCGGCAAAACCAGACCCATCCGTATCATCAGTCCCGGTCCAGTTAAGTTCGACGTTTGGCGACGACGAGGTTGGCGACAGTGTGGCGATCTGGCTCGTCGGTACCACACTATCGAGCAGATTCAAGGTCGTATTTGTAACGATCGGTTCGTTCTGGTCAAAGATGATGGTCGCAAAGTTTCCGATCGCTGTTCGATTGGGGAACGATGACTTTGCTTCGGCCGTAAATATGACATAGCCCTCGCCGTCGTGGCTCGGATTGTTCGGCGGCAGTAGTCCGGCGAACGGATCGAGCGGAGTTTCACTCGTATTCGGGTCTATCGCCTGAAGATTCCAAAATACGCGGTTATTGACCAGATCAACACCGGCGAGAATATCTGCCTGCAGATTGCCAAGGTCTGTACCCAGCTGAACGCGGCTCTGATAAAACGACTGATTATTCGGAATAACGATCCGGTTCTGTTTGAATCCGATCTCTTTTAACCGAACCGTCCTCAAGTCGAGCGGGGGCGGTAAGGAATCCGTTATGCGAATCAGCTGAGCAGGAGCCGTCGCTGACGATAGATTTTCAAAATTGACCCGGTATTCCAGGGGCTTTCCAACGGGAACAAAATGTTCCGCTCCGTAGCCCGTTGGACCGATCTTTTCATTTGGATCGAACGACATCGGGAATGAAACACCTTTCGTCACAGGCGGCGGTGCCATGCAATCGATGTATTGCTGGTAACACATATAGAAATCCAGCAGCAGCTTGAAAATGGCAACAGACCCTGCGGCGGCCTTGTACCAAGGGATCTCCTCTATGAAACACTCTTTAGCGATACCGCCGAGCGATCCCAACAATATGTTGGCCGTACCACCCACGGCATCCCAGAGACCCGCCTCATCACCCTTGACGACGATGCCGATCACATAGTCTGAAATACCGAGAACGGCTTTGTATCCCTCTCCAACGCAGCCGCCAGGTAGGAGTTCAGCAATTAGCGTAAAGAAAATACTCCTGAGAGCCTCGGCCATACAGGAATTCCACTTGCCTTCGCATTTTTCGGGCGTGCTGATGTTAGCGATCTGCCGATTGAGAAACTCTTCCTGCGCGGTGCGAGCCAGGCCATACCAATCCTCTAGAGGCGGCATCGCAAAGGCAGAGATTTCGAAGTTCGAGAATCCGAACGGCAGAATGATATCGATGTTTACACTTACCGTGCGCCTTGACCCAAGCACTGGCGTAGTCAGCGGGATGATCCGCAAACCATTTTGCTCGTAATGCACGGGCACTTGAGACGGGATCGCATCGGGCGGCAAGACGTCGGAAAAATCGGTGATAACGTTTGATTGATCGAGTTGGTAACCGTATCGGCTCGGCATCACAATGAAAAACGGCACGAGGTATAGATCGTTGAGGCCGTCATTCGACATCGAGATCGTATACCGCGCACGCGTGCCGCGATACGAACCCGGGCCATTAATCGTGATCCGCGGTTCTGCGGCTCCGCCGCCGCTGATGATCGTGAATCCGTGTTGCAGTACCGCAGTTTGGGTGTTCGGATTCGTAACGACCACGTCGTAGATGCCCGCAGCTTTTCCCTTAAGATCGAACATTCCAACGACCTCGTTAGTTAATGTTCGCTGCTTGCTGGGAACCACGTCGGGGCTTCCCGCCATAACGAGTTTCATCGTCGCTCCCGGCTGGAATTTGGCACCTTCGACAACTATGGTCGCGTACCCTGCGTTGCCCGCTTCTTCAGGGGAAACTTTCCTGATCGAGAAGGGCAGGATCCGAGCGTTCACAGTAATGTTCTGCGGATCGAGAGTGACGAGTTTTGATTTATCATCATTTGCTTTAGCCGGTGAGCGATCGAAATTATTCGCGAAACTCTCCGGGATGAGGTCCGTGCGAACCACCGAATAGTAATCGCCTTCGCGGGTGCTGCTAACGACGTTTTCCTGATTGCCTTCACCGGGGCGCGTGCTAAAGAAATCATAATCCGCGCGGCTCACCATCGTATCGAATTTGGTAAACGCTTCGTTCGATCGGGCCAGTTTGTCCGTGGTGAGCGAGAATACGAGGGTTTCGTCCGGATCTGTCACGTACTTAAAGAATTGCTGTGCGCCGTTACCAAGCGTCGTGTTGAACGGCGTATTGATCTGCAATTGGGTTATCGTAACCGTAGTAGTGCCGACCGAAGTTCTGACATTATTGCCCTCGTCGCTTTCACGAATACGATTCTGTGAGTCGGTCCTGACAATAACGTAATACGTGCCTTCCTCGACCGGCGGGATCTGAAAATTTGACGTCGGGCTATAGGTCCCGCCGCCCGCCGGGACGCTGGTAGTCTGACTATCCAGATCGCAAATACCGACCAAAGTGTCAGAGGCATCCCAAAACTGATCACGCGAGAGGTAGACGGTATCGCGCCACTTGCCGTTGACAACATTTGCACCGGTGTTCTGCACGGTCCACGAGAATGTTGCGTTGCCACCGAGACTGATAGTTGCTGGCGGGGTGATATTGGTGATATTCAGCTCAGCCGGTGGTGGTAGCATCAGATCTATCGTCACCGGAATGCTTGTGTTATTTGTGTTATTGCTCTCAACGACGCTGTTGCTCCGGTCCGTAATCACAAAGACGCGGTAATCGCCCGTCAATCCGGACGGAATGAAGAAATTAGCGGTTTGCGTATAGCTCGCGCCGCCGACGAGTGCGGTCGTGTGGGTTCGGTATCCGAGCATCGTGTCGGACTGGTCAATAACTGAGTCACGGGACAAGATAACGTAATCACTCCATTGTGATACCAATGTCTGACTCGTTCCGACGTTAGTCACCGTCCACGAAAAATCTTTGTATGTCCCCGAATGATGCGGCAGCGAGACCGAAACATTCCCGACCTGCAGATCGACCGCCGGACTCGTCAGAGTGATCGGACTCGAAGCCCGGAAGTTGTTAGTCTCCATCAGTGAATTGGCCGGACCCTCATAGACGTGATTGCCGGTGTCGGCATAAACCAGAACATAATATGTGCCGGACGGGACGTTTCCAATGGTGACCAGTGTCTGCTTGGGATAGGTTTGCCCTCCCGCAAGGATCAAATTGTTAACGGCTCCGCCAATATAGTAATCGTCGTTACTCACCGTTTGATCCGCCGAAAGGTAAACGCCTTCGGACCACGGTGGCGACATGTCCGGCATCGCCTGATTCGCATTTCGACCTGTCCACTGGACGTTAAACGATTCGCCAACAACCGCAGACGAAGGAGCGGTGACGGAATCGATCACCAGATCCGGCAGGTTGTTCTGAACACTAAAATTGCTCGACTGCGCAGAGTTGTTGTTCTCCGAGGTTCCGCATTCAGGAACGGTATCGCTGACGTCCGTAGTGAACGTAAGGTAATATTCGCCCTGCATGTAAGACGGAAGGTTTACGGATCTTGACTCCGTATAACTTCCCCCGGCCGGCAGGCCGCCCGCGTGCTCAAATGAACCAAGCGTCTGGACAGCAGCTCCCGGCATTGTCGAGTACAGATATAGACGATCGATCGAGTTTCGTGTCGTAGGACCGCCTGGATTGGCGACCGTCCAGCTTAACGAAACGCTCTGGCCCGGAATTGTGATCGGCGGCACGATAAAACTCGTCACCTGTAGATCGGGCGACACGGTCGAGAGCTGAATAGCACGCGCCGGGCTGGCGTTGTTTGCCTCGGCGTCGAAATTGGGATCGAACTCAAATTGAGCTCCGTTGTAATCGGCCACCGCAAATAGATAATAGGTTCCATTCGCCAGACAGTTCGGCAAACTGATCGTCGTCGTGATCGAATGTTCGGCGGCGGGTGCGAAAAAGTTTGTGTCCTTGAACGATCCGATCAGTGTGTCCGATAAGGCGTTAAAGGTCTGGTCCGTGGAGAGATAGACCGCGTGATACAGATTCGGCGAGGCGTTGAACGCTCCCTGATTTTTGACAACAAAATCGACCGGAAAACTCGTGCCGCTCGCAGTAGTCGCGGGTGCTGTGGGCTGATTGGGCACGACTAGATCGGGCGGTGTAACGAAAACATTGATCGGTGCACCAGGCTCGACACTGTCATAGTTCGTGTTGTTATTCTCTCCAATGAACTCGTAAACATCGTTCGAGTAATCCGTGACCACAAACACATACCAGAGGCCTTCCAAATTCGAAGGAATACGCGGGAGCACGTACTGTGCTGGCACGGTTCCGGAAACCCGATTCTGGGAAACGTAAGATGTCGCCTGTCCGGCCGCCGGCCCGGAAATGCTGTCACTCGTGAAAACGAGACGGTCCTGACTTGTGCTCAGAACGGTGTCTCGTGAGAAGTAAATTCGGTCCCTGCGTCCTCCTGCGTTTGCCGTTCCGATATTTCTGACCGTGTAATTGATCGAGATCTCCTGGCCGCCAAACACCTCATCTGGCGACTGCACCGTCTCGACCATCAGATCCGGCAGCGGCGGCACGTTGACCTGTACCGAACTTGAGCCAAGGTTGTTCGTGGTGTTCTCTTCGTTGAGATCACCACTAGAGTCGGTCTTGACGTGGAAATAGTAACCGCCATTATAGCCTCGCGGGATCTTGACGATCGCGGATGCTGTATAGCTCTCGCCGGGATTGAGTGCGCTTACACTCTGGGTCGTAGTCAGACTCGTTGCACCCGAAAGATTCGCCGGATTCGTTCCAATGTAGAGGTGATCGGTCCACTGCGGCGAATTTGTCGGGCCTGGGCCGCTGTTCGTTACCGTCCACTGGACTTGGACGGTCTGGTCAAAAAATACGGTCGGCGGTCCCGTTACATTTGTGACGATTAGGTCCGGACGGAGCAGACGACGCACGTAAACGGCTTGAAACCGCGTGTTGTTACTCTCGTTTTCGCCCTCATTGATGTTTGCGGCGGCATCGGTCTGGATGTAAATGTAATAGTTGCCGCTGATAGCAATGGTGCTGGTCGGGATCGTAACGTTTTGGACTCGGGTCACCGAGGCTCCAGCCGTAAGGCCACCGGAAAGGGGGTAAGTTCCGAGCAGCAGATCGCTGCCGACCTGATTGTCGTTGGAAAAGTAGATCCGTTCGGAAAACGTGCCGGCCGCTTTATTGCCGGCGTTCGAGGTTGTCCATTCCACCGGAAACGCGGTTTCAGTTTCGACCTCAGGTGCTGTCCCCGCCGCCGTGACCTGCAGATCAGCGACCCGATACTCAAAAGGGGAATTTGCGGTCAACGTATTGTTATTTTCGCCAATACCCGCCGGCAGTCCTTCGTAGACGATGTTGGTGTGATCGACCTTTACATAGAAATAGGCCATACCGTCTGGTCGTGCCGGTACTGTCGAGATATTAATGGTCGTGTTGTGATTCTGAGTCGCGTTCGGAGCAAGTGCCGAGTTCGTTACTGTATCGATCACAATGTCGTTCGCATCGCCGAGCGTTGCATCAGGCGAATAATAAAGCCGCGAACTCGTCGCGGCACTCGCGATCGTGCCGATGTTTCGCGTCGTCCAACTAACGGGATAACTCACGCCAGGCTCAACGAGCGGCGGAAGAACGAGATTTTCCGGAACGACGTCCGGCAAGTCGATCGTGATCGGGCGAACTATCGTGTTGTTGTTGTAGTTACTTTCAAATACCGTTTGTGTTGGGTGGGCATTAGTCTTTAGGATCAGGTAATACTGTCCCGCTGACGGCGCTCTCGACGCTGCAATATTGACGGTCGCATTTGTTACGGTGCGTGTGGCACCGGCGGCCAGAGAAGCGTTGTTGCTGCTAGTGCGGATGGGCGTTCCGTCTTCTGGGCCGAACTGGTCATCCGCAGAAAAATAGACATAGTCGTAACCGCCGCTCGTACCAGTGCCGAATGTCGAGACAGGGCCGATGTTCTGCACCGTATAGGAAAAATTGAAATTTACCCCCGGAGCGACCGAGGCCGGAGCGGTAAACGTGTTTGCCTTAAGGTCACCCCTAGCTCGTAACAGCTTTACGGTTGCATACGCAAAATTCCCACTATATTGGGCGAATACGTCGGCGCTTCGATTTTCGACGGTACTCGTTACCGATGTGATCGGAAATGACGCCTGAGTTTGGCCCGCAGGAACGGTGATATTTACCGGAACCGACATAGCTCCTACCTGGCCAAGTGCGAATAGTTGTATCACGGCACCACCGACAGGGGCGGGCGTCTGTAAATAGACGGTACCGGTGGTGGAGCTTCCCGACTGTAGTGCAGGATTTGCTATGCGCAGTGAAACCGGTGGAACCGGAGCGGGCACGCCCCAATGAAGCCCGTTAACGCCCTCAGAAATGCCGGACGTATCGACGTTTTCGTAAATCGAGGTCGCAAGTTCAAAAACCCTCACACCGATCCCGGTAACATCTACCCCGTTCATTGGGTCGTACTGACCGATCGGATAGGCGACCTTGGTACCATCCGGCGACCAGACATGTTCGCCATAATAGCCTGCAGGTTGATAGTCGGCGATAAATGCACCGGTCGCCGAGTCGAGTATCCGCAGCTTGTGAATCGCCGTCGCCGGATTTGCCGAATTCTCGACTCGATACACGGCGATCTTGGTGCCGTCCGGCGAATATTGAGGCGAGATCGGGTTAACATCATCATTCGATTCATAAAGCAGCGAACACCCGCCACTTCCGTCCGTCGGAACACGAAAAACAACGTAAACCCCGAGACCGGAGTCCCATTGCGAATAGATCAGCCAGTTGCCGTCGGGAGAAAAATCAGGTGAGTTGGGTCCGTAAATGCCAGGGATCAGGTTTTGATCATTGTGGCTTTTCTTTATTGGGCGCGTTTGGCCGATTGAGAAGCATTGAGAGATATCGACCTCGGTCTCGTTGGTTCCATCCACATTTACAGTCATCAACTGGTCGCCGTTATTGAGAAACGCTATCTTTTGTCCGTCCGGCGAGAACGTCGGCTGCATCGGGCCCGAAAACACCGAAGTAAAGGCTATTCGGGCACTGCTGCCGTCCGAATTGGCCGTATAGATCTCGCGATAGTCCTGACGCGAATAATAGTCGTTGATCGGCGGAACGCTGCGGAGGCTGACAAACACGATCTTCGTCCCATCCGCCGACCATTGCGGTTCGAAATCATTGAAATTCGTCAGCACCGTTGGTGTTCCCGATGGCTGGATCATCTGGATCTTGTCAACGCGCGCCGGATTGGTTAGCGGGAGATTGCCCTGGCCAAAAATTATCCGGTCCGACCCGAATGTCGCCGACCTTTCGTTAGCTTTCGCGTCCGACATTGCGTTGGGCTCATCGGAAGCATTGGCGACCCCAGGCGACGAACCGTCCGTCGTCTGTTCCGCCGCCTCGGCAGTGAAAAGGCCCGTCAAGATCGCCGAATACGAACGCTCGCCAAACGCGAATGCGACAACTCCAAACAATCCGACCGCAACTGCACCGACAAAAACACCGCGAAATGACAAAACCGGTTTGATCGACATTCTTTTTACTCCCGCTATTTAAATGGAAAATGGTCTTTTGACATAAATGCGTAGAATATCGGTCAAAAGCGACAAAAAAAGCTCGATCCTTTCGAATCGAGCTTTTGTAGTGATGGTCCGAGGTGGTCGCGTCCGTTTATTTCATGGCGTTTGCCGCACAGACGCGGCCGCCGGTGGTGACTTTGCCGGAGAGCGAATCAAGTTTATCGACGCTGCCGAGCAGTTTGGCCCGGAGTTTTTCCATGGTGATATCAGGCTCGTTCGCGACGATCAAGGCAGCGACGCCTGAGACATACGGTGTCGCCATCGATGTTCCCGAAGCCTCGCGGTAGCTGTTGTTGAGCCACGTCGAGAGAATGTCCTTGCCTGGCGCGGCGATATCGACGGTACCAACACCAAAGTTTGAGAACGACGCGAGTTTGTCGTTGCGATCAAGTGCGGCGACGCTGATAACGTTAGGTAGTTTGTTGTAGTTCGAAGGATAATGCGGTCGCTTGTCATTATTCGCGCCGTCATTGCCTGCCGCAGCGACAAACAAGATTCCGGCATCACCGGCAGCACGGATCGTGTCTTCGAGAGCCTGTGAATGCTCGGTCGAACCCCAGCTCGCACTGATAATTCGTAGATTTACGCCATGATTCTTGCGGTCGATCGCATAATTGATCGCCTCGATCGCATCTTCCGTCGTCCCCGAACCGCCGCGTCCGAGAAACTTGAGCGGCATGATCTTGACTGTCTGATTGATTCCCGAAATGCCGATGCCGTTATCACCTTCGGCCCCGATGATCCCTGCGCAGTGAGTTCCATGACCGTTGTCATCCATCGGATCGCCCATTCTGTCGGTCCCGTTAAAACCGTTGAGATCGTTGAAAGTGCCGAGTTCGTCGTCGGTATAAGCAGGCAGATCTTTCGGCCTCACCCACATGTTCGCGACCAGATCTTCGTGTGTGTAATCAACTCCGCTGTCGAGAACCGCGACGACAACTTCGTCGCTGCCCTTGGTCTTTTCCCACGCCTTTAGCACGTCAATGTCGGCTTGTACGGTACCGCCATCCTGTC
>Ga0209023_10008317_pt1 | contig 10437 bp, 10 predicted proteins | sample LakOneMetagenome_FD_187468 | JGI IMG/M metagenome (GOLD analysis project Ga0209023, IMG submission 187468) | Freshwater and sediment microbial communities from Lake Erie, Canada (SPAdes) (version 2) | ecosystem: Environmental > Aquatic > Freshwater > Lentic | place: Lake Erie, Canada...
CCTCGGTTTCATCGCCAGCTTCGTCTCGGAGCCGGTCCTGAAGGGGTTCATCGTCGGCCTCGCGCTGACGATCATGATCGGCCAGGCCCCGAAGCTGTTCGGACTCGAGGGCAGCGGCGGCGACTTCTTCGAGCAGCTCTGGAACCTGTTGAGACACCTGGGCAGCAGCGACGGGGTCACCGTCGCCATCGGCTTCGGCTCGCTGGCGCTGATCCTGGGTTTGAGACGGGCGATGCCGCGCGCCCCCGGTTACCTGATTGCCGTGCTGCTCGGGATCGGGGTCGTCGAGGTCTTCGGCCTCCAGGGCGACACGTCGATCGTCGGGGCGGTCAAGTCCGGCTTCCCGAGCCTCGGGTTGCCCGGCGTCGGGCTGGGGGACGGGGTGGACCTGCTCGCCGGCGCCGTCGGGATCATGTTCGTCGGTTTCGCGGAGGGTCTCGGGGCGGCAAAGACCTACGCGGCGCCCGACCACGAGGAGATCGACGCCAACCGGGAACTGATCGGTGTGGGAGCCGCGAACCTCGGCGCCGGGCTGTCGGCCGGGATGACAGTCAACGGCAGCCTCTCGAAGACCGCGGTGAGCGTCACTGGTGGGGCGCGTACGCAACTGTCGGGCCTGATCGTCGCCGCTCTGATCGTGCTGACGATCGCGCTGCTCACCGGCCTGTTCGAGGATCTGCCCGAGGCGACCCTCGCCGCCGTCGTCGTAGCCGCCCTGATCGACCTCGTCGACATCCCTGCCCTCCGCGACCTCTACCGGACCTACACCGTCAGGCTGGGGCGGGTCTACGGATTCGCCACCCGCGCCGATTTCATCGCATCGGTTGCAGCGATGCTCGGCGTGATGATCTTCGACACGCTCCCCGGGCTTGTGATCGGGATCTCGATCTCCCTCGTCCTGCTCGTCTACCGCTCCTCACGGCCGAACGTGGCCCGTCTGGGACGGCTGCCCGGAAAGAAGGGGCACTGGGAGGACGTCGACCGTCACCCCGACGCCGTCGAGGACCCCGACGTCGTGATCCTGCGACCCGAGGGCGGGCTCTTCTTCGCCAACGCCGACCAGATCCGCCACGAGGTCCTGGCCGCGGTCGGTCCCGACACCAAGGGCGTGATCCTCGACGGCGAGACCGTCGCATTCGTCGACGTCACCGCCGCGCAGATGCTGCGCCGGCTCCGCGACCAGCTCGAGTCGAGCGGGGTGGGCCTCTACATGGCCAAGGACATCGGCCAGGTCCGTGACGTGATCCTGCAGGCCGACCCCGACGACCCGCTCGTCCAGCACCTGTTCCCGACGATCCGGGAGGCCATCACGGCGGCCAAGAAGCCGCGTCAGGCCCCTGCGCCCGAGGACGGGTCGCCCCCGGGATAACCGGCATGCAGTCGTTCCGGTTCGGATAAGCTGGCGGCGGAGAGAGGGGCCCCGGATTCCCGGAGCCCGCATGACGAACAACGGGAGATTTCTTTGTTGCCGAAGGTGCCCGCGGGCAAGAAGCTGATCGTGCTGGCCGTGACCCTGGGAGCGCTCCTCGCTCCGCAGGCCGCCTCGGCGGCGATTCCGTCGGTCTTCAACGGCGATGTCTCGTGCACCGTCGAGGGCGACGGCGTCAGATACTGCGGCGGCACCGGTCCCCGCACGACCACCCCGTCGTTCGACGGCGCCCCGATCGACGTCAGCGCCGCCTTCCCGGCGGAGCCCCCGAGCGGCCCGGACGGCACCTACCCGCTGGTGATGCTCTTCCACGGCTACGGCGGCGGCAAGTTCGGCCTCTCCGACATGCAGCACTGGGTCGATCAGGGCTACGCGACCTTCTCGATGTCGGACCGCGGCTTCCACGAGTCGTGCGGCTCTCCCGCCTCGGTCACGGCTGCCGGCGGCGACTGCGACGGCGTCTACATCCGCCTGATCGACAACCGCTTCGAGGTCCGCGACGCGCAGTACTTCGCCGGTGAGCTGGTCGACGAAGGCCTCGTCGACCCGAATGCGATCGGCGCTCAGGGCGGCTCCTACGGCGGCGGCATGTCGATGGCCCTCGGAGCCCTCAACGACCGCGTCGTCAATCCCGACTACAGCCTCTCGCCGTGGACGAGCCCGGAGGGCACCCCGCTGCACATGGCGGCGACGGCCCCGGTCATCCCGTGGACCGACCTCGCCTACTCGCTGGCCCCCAACGGCAGCACGCTCGACTACGTCGCCGACGCGCCGTACACCGGGCCCGTGGGCGTCCAGAAGAAGTCGTTCGTGACCGGCCTCTACATCTCCGGCCTGGTCAACGGCCGCTACGCCGCGGCCGGGACGGATCCGACCGCCGACGTGACCGGATGGAAGAACCTCCTCGATGCAGGGGAGCCGTACGGCGATTCGGCGCAGGCCGTGATCGACGAGATGACCCAGCACCACTCCTCCTACTACATCGACCACTCCGAGCCCCCGGCTCCGATGCTGATGGCGAGCGGGTTCACCGACGACCTCTTCCCGGCCGACGAGACCATCCGCTACTACAACCGGACGAAGACCCAGTACCCCGGTGCGGACCTGAAGCTGTTCTTCGGCGACTTCGGCCACATGCGCGGCGCCAACAAGAGCAACGACGCGGCAATCCTCAACAACCGGATCGACTCCTGGTTCCGCTATTACCTGAAGGGCAAGGGCTCCCGTCCCGCCCAGGGCGCCGAGGCGCTCACCCAGACCTGCCCGCACAGCGCGCCCTCCGACGGCCCGTACTCGGCGAAGAGCTGGGCCGAGATGGCGCCGGGCGAGGTCAGGCTGTCCGACGGCAGCACGAAGGTCATCGCCCCCGACTCGAGCTCGGGCGGGCATTTCAACCCGGTCTCCGAGGGAGATCCGTGCACCACGGCTCCCGACGACGTTCCCGCCGGTGCGGCCGCCTACTCGTTCGACCCGGCCCCGGCGGGCGGCTACACGATGATGGGCGCGGCGACCGTGGTCGCCAAGTTCCAGCTCGCGTCGCCGACTTCGCAGGTCGCCGCGCGACTGCTCGACGTCGCCCCCGACGGCACCGAGACGCTCGTCGACCGTGGCCTCTGGCGCCCCGATCCCTCCGGTGACGCGGTCAAGCAGGTGTTCCAGCTGCACCCGAACGGGTGGACGTTCGAGGAGGGCCACACTCCTCGGCTGGAGCTGCTGGCGAACGACGCGGTCGTCCCCGACCCCGGCGGGCTCGGCAGCTACGGGCAGGCCTCGGTCGGGCAGGGCAACGTCACCGTCTCGGATCTCGAGGCGCGCCTGCCCGTGCTGGAGAAGCCCGGCTCGCTCGGCGGCCTCGTCAAGGCGCCGGCGCCCAAGTTCCTCCCCGACGGCTACGACCTGGCGGCCGACTTCGCCGACCTGAAGGCGCCCGGCGCGCAGCTGGTCGACTCGAAGCTCCAGGTGAAGGGATCGAAGGTCACGGCCGAGGTCTCCTGCCCGCGGGCGTTCGACGCCTGCCACGACGGAAGCCTCTCGCTCAAGGCCAACGACAAGTACAAGGGCAAGGGCGTCTCCTTCAAGATCGGCAGCGCAACGTTCGACGAGATCGATGGCGGCGCCACCGAGAAGCTGACGATCAAGCTGAGCAGCAATGCCAAGAAGTTCCTCGCGAAGAAGAAGCCGAAGCTGAAGTACCAGGCGACGCTGAAGCTGGGCGAGGTCTCGACGGCCCGGAACTCGAACGGGATCCTCTACCAGAAGAAGAACTGATCCCGGCAGGCGTGCCGGCGGCGCACGGGGCGCCGCCGCCCGCTTGCTAGATTGCCGCACCCCGGGCGTTTAGCTCAGTTGGGAGAGCGCCAGCTCGACAAGCTGGAGGTCACTGGTTCGAGCCCAGTAACGCCCATCGCTCCGGGCCACCCACAGGAAGCCCTTTTCCGGCATGGCCAGTCCTGAGCTTTCTGTACCTTTCCGGCCGGGCAGGTGCGGTTCCCCCGCTGCGCCTGCCCTTGACTTGAAGGGGGAGCTCGAAACGAGAACGCCCGGCACGAGTGCCGGGCGTTCCCTTCGAGCCTGATGTCGCCTGGGCCTACTTGGCCGTGAGCTTCAGGTACGGCTGGAAACCGGTCCAGCAGTCGTCGTCGAGACGGAACGTCCCGGTGCCACCGGCACCGCCGTCGCAGTAGAAGCCGCCGACGGTCGTGTTCCACCACCCGTCATCGGGGTTGGGCTGCGTGCCGACCGTCGGTGTCGTGTTATCGACGCCGAAGTTCAGCGAGTCGTAGCCGCATCCACCATCGCTGGTGTAACAGGGCGCGGACTCACCGATCGGGTTGTAGCCGTGGTGGGTCGTGTTGTAGGCGAGCGAGACGATCACGTCGTCAGGCAGGACGGTCGTGCCTCCGAGCGGAATGCTCTTGCGCACGGCCTTGCCGTTGAAGCACGAAGCCGTGGACGACTGGTACCAGCGGCCCCCGTTGCACTTCTTGTTGTTCGCGGTCGGGCGATACGGAATGGGGAGCGTCTTGCTCTTCTGCAGGACCACATCCCCGGGTTCGCCGTCGTTGCCGACCTCGTAGAAGGTCGCCGTGATGTCAACCGGGAACGTCGCACCGGCACTCTTCGTGCAGGTGGTTCCGCCGCCGCTCTCGCATCCCCACGAGGACAGGAGGAACCGCAGGTTGACGGCCTTGCGAGCCGAGCCCGCGAGACCGATCTCGGCGCCGAACTCCTGCGTCGAGGTCGCCTCGTAACCGAGGCTCGCGACGTTCCCGGGCAGCGGGCCCGAGTCGGAGTCGTAGACGACGGTTGCTGCTGCTGACGCCGAACCGGCGCTGGCGAGTGCGATCGCCGCGAATGCGGCCATCGCGATCAGGCCGACGAGCGGCCTACGCCTGGTACTTCTATTCATTTTTTCCCCTCTTTTGGAACCGCGAACGGCTTCTGCGCCCCCGCGACTTACTTGGAACGGACGCCACTGCACAGCGTTTGGCGGTGCAGTGGAGTTTGTTTGGTCGGTCGCGGACCCTACTACCTGACAAACGGTTTACGCGACCCGCCATTCGGGAGATGCGCCGCAGCCCTCATTGCGACCCCGGGACGCCGCTAGGCTCGACGCGATGGGATTTCAGCTCGCACGGCCGGAGGACGCCGGCGCCGTCGTCGAGACGATCACCGCCGCCTTCGACGGCGATCCGGTCTGGTCGTGGGCCTTCTCCGATCCCGAGCGCCGGCCTGAGCAGTACCGGGTCTGGTGGGGGATGTTCGCCGACGCCGCGATCCGCCGGGGCTCGGCCTGGGTCACGGGTCCGGCCGCCGAGGCCGCGGCGATCTGGGTGCCGCCGAACGGCACCGATCTCGAGCCCGGGCAGGAGGAGCGGGTCGAGCCGCTGCTGCGCGAGTTCCTCGGCGACGAGCACGCCGAGCGCGTGATGGTCCTCAACGAGAGCTTCGAGGCCCACCATCCCGAGGGCTCGTTCCACTACCTGAGCCTGCTCGGCACGAACCCCGCGCATCGGGGCGGGGGCCTCGGCATGAAGCTGCTCGCCGACCGACTCGCGAAACTCGACGAGCTCGGCGAGCCGTCGCTGCTCGAGTCGACCAACCCGGTCAACCACGAGCGCTACGGGCGGCTCGGTTACGAGCGCATCGACGAGTGGTTCGCGCCGGAGGGCGGCCCGCCCGTCGCGGTCATGTGGCGCGACCCCCGATGACTTGAACCGGTTACCTGGGCTGACCGAGTCCTGAAACACGCTCCCAATGAGGCCAATATGATCGGCGCATGAATTTGAAAGCGCTTCCCGTTGCCCTGGCCCTCGTAATCGCGCTGGCGTTCGCCGCCGGCTGCGGCGGTTCCGACGACACGTCGAGCGACCCCACGGTGACTCAGGGCGTGCCGACGGTCCCCGACGTCTCGGTCGACCCGGCCGACATCGCCCCCTACCCGGACGACGTCAAGGCCGAGTTCCTGAAGAACTGCGACGCGACCTCGGGAGGCGAGAAGTCGATGTGCGCCTGCATCCTGGACGCCTTCGAGACGACGCTGCCGATTGATCTCTACAACAAGATCAACGACCCGAACGCCCAGGAGATCGCCCCGGCGATGCCGAAGGCGACGCAGGACGCGGCCAACCAGTGCGTCGAGGACGCGAGCAAGTCCAAGGGCTGATCGCCGGGGCTGCAAAGGGGCTGCATAAAGCAGCCTTCAAGAAGTGCCACAAACTTTTCCGGTATGGGGTAACGTGCATGCGTCGCCCGTTCCTGGGCGGGCGTTTCGTTTCCACACACGGAGGAGAAGTATCTACATGAGCATCAGGAAATTTTCGCTCATCGCAGCTGTGACAGCCGTCGCAGCAATGGCGATGGCGGGTTCGGCGCTCGCCAGCGGCGGTGCGTCGCTGACAACGTCCAAGGCCGATCCGGCCACCAACGTAACTGCCGGTAAGGCAAACGCCGGTGGTCTGTTCCTCGACGTCACCAACTGTGAGGCTGCTGACACGAGCTGCACCGGCTCGGGCGGCACGTCGCCGACCCAGGTGCTTGACGGCGTCGACATCATCAACATCAGTTACAGCGGTGAGGTCTCGATCGGCAAGTCGAAGCAGCCGATCTGCCAGAACGCCACGATCGCGGCGCTCTCGTACAAGAACGCACTCGCCGCCTGCAACGGCTCGATGATGGGTGCCGGTGGGGCGACGGTTTGTCTCGGCAACGTGACTCCGGGCTCTCCCTGCTCGCCCGTCGCGGCGAAGACGATCGTGTTCCGCGGTCCGGACTTCACTGATCCGGGTCTGTTCGGTGCACCGGGCAAGGTCTACCCCGGCATCACGCTGTACGCCGACATCGGTGCTGGTGTGGCTGTCGTTCCGGCGACGATCACCCCGGCCAGCAAGGCCGACAAGACCAACGGTTACAAGTCGACGCTGCACGTGTTCGGCTCCGGCGATCCGACGACTCCCCCGAGTCAGAGCATCACCGACTTCTACGCCAACGTGAACGCGGGCGTGAAGACGAAGTGCGGCATCACCGGTCAGACCGGTACCACCAACATCAAGTACCAGGGTCAGTGGCTCGGCAACAGCGTTGCCAAGCAGGACAACACGACCCAGCCCTGCAGCTACCAGCCGTAAGGCATTAGCCAGCGGTCTTCGGATCGCAAGGGTTCGAGAGGGGCGGCGCAAGCCGCCCCTCTCGCTTTTTCTGGACCCTGGACAACCTGCAATGTGCTGCGGATGTCCTGATAGATTCAGCCGCGATGGGAGGCGGTGCCAAGAGAACCGGCCTGGCGGCCGTGCCGCTGCTCGCCTGCGTGGCCGTCCTGGCTGCGGTCGCGCCCGCGACGGCCGCGAAGCAGAAGGTGACGACCGGGATCGTCAACGATCAGGACGCGAAGCTGAACATGGTCCTGCAGAAGACGAAGAAGGGCCAGCCGACCAAGGTCACGGGCCTCGGCGCCACCAAATACGACCTCAGGTGCCAGACGCTCAACCAGCCTGAGACCGCCAAGAATTTCGAGGTCGACTTCTCGTTCCCGGCGATCGACGTCAAGACCGAGAGGAAGGGCAAGTACAGGTACTCCTTCAGCGGTAAGGCCGACAGCGAGGACCCGTTCACCGACGGCTTCTACCTGCATGCGGGGGTCGCGAAGGGCTGGTTCACGGTCGACAAGAAGGGCAAGCTGCAGAAGCTCGTCGGCTACCTGTCGATGGGCGGCCTCAGTAACTCGATCCCCGGCGTCCCCGCGCCCGGCCAATGTTCCGATGCGACGCGGGACAACGACACCCAGAAGCTGCACGGATCGTTCTCCGCGTCGCTCCGCTGAGCGGCCTCCAGACCACTTAGCCGAATCTTTGCCTTCGCCGGTGCCGCTGCTTACCGGCGCCTCGCGATAGTCGCCGGTGCTCATCCATCGCGCCGGACGACGAAGCGCCGGCACACCCCGGAAGGAACGCCAATGTCCCGTCTTCAGCCCCGCTCGGCCCGATCCGCGATCGCCGCTACGGTCGCCCTCCTCGCGACTCTCGCGCTTGCCGCGCCCGCCGCGCGCGCGGTGGCGGTCCCCAGCGTCGTCGATACGACGACGACCGTCCGCTCGAGCAAGCCGGTCGCCGCCTACGGCAACCACGGCACGATCACCGCAACGGTCAAATCCGCGGTGCGCGGGGCGGCCACGCCGTCCGACTCCGTCGACTTCCTGATCGACGGCCAGTGGTTCTGGACCTCCGACCTGAACGCCACGGGCAAGGCAGTGCTGCCGCTGGCCGACGTCTACCCGTCCTATGGCCCCGGCACCTACTCGGTCACGGCCACGTATGCGGGCGACGCGGGCCACAACGGTTCCTCGACCGCGACGCCGGCCTCCCAGACGCTCGTCGGCATCTCGCAGGAGCCGGTCTCGACGCTGTCCGCCGGTGCAGGCGGCAAGCCCGTGTTCGCTCCGAGCTCGTTCCGGATGAGCTCGGCCAACCCGGTGGGCTGCAACGTGACCATCGCCAACAACACCTCCTCGCAGGCCGTCCTCCTCTACGGAACGCCGGGCTCGTGGAAGCGCCTGCCGGGCAGCGGCGGCGTCATCCCCGCCGGTGAATCCCGCGGCGTCGGTGTGGGCCTGTCGGACTTCACCGGCTACTTCACGGTCCTCGGCGCGAAGAACCACGTCACCATCCACTGCGTCTGAGCGGGTAGGCTCGTCGGGTGCCCACTCTCATCTCCCTCGCCGGTGGCCAGCAGGAAGCGGTCATCGTCGACGAATCGGCCGAGGACGTCCGCAAGCTGATCCGGCAGACGCGAGCAGAGGGACTGGTCCAGCTGACGGCAGCCGAAGCGGGCGGTCCGATCTGGATCAACCCGGCGTACGTGATCCTGGTTCGCCCCGAGTCCTGAGCTCAGCCTGAATAGGCTGCGCACATGGGGCGCAAATGGGGGGCATTCATCTTCGTGTTCGGTCTGTTGGCGCTCGCGGGCTGCGGGGACGATTCCCCCGACCTGATCGATACGGGCAACGACGCCGTCGCGTTGACGGCCTGGTTGCCTGCTGATCGACCGGTCTTCGGATTCGCCGACGTGGCTCAGATCAAGGAGGCGCTCGACGTTCCGGCCGACGCGGACCCGCTGAGCCTTTCACCCTGGGCATCGGGCGCCCTGGACGGACTCTGGGGCTCGCACCCCGACAAGTCGACAGTCGCAGCGCTCGATCTCGGTGACATTGAGCAGGTCGCCGCCACAGGCGGCACGAAGGATGTCGACGCGGTGACGGTCATGAGGACGTCCGCCGATCCGGACGAGATCAAAGGGGCCCTGCTCGACCTCGGATTCGTCGACCATGACCGGATCCTCGAGAGCCCGGACGGGCAGGGTGCTCATGGCGCCCTCGCCGTGCGGATCGAAGGCGACGTCATCCTGCTCTCACCCGATGCTGCGACGCTGGCCGCGATCCCGGACGAGCCCAGGGGCCTGCCGCTCGAGGTCCTGTCGAGGCTCGGGGGCGATGAGGGCTACGGCTACGAGGTGGACAAACCCTGCGAGTATCAATTCGGCCTGACGACCAGCACCGACGGGTCCGGCGAGATGGTCTCCATCGTCGAAGGAGGAGGCGATCCGGAGGGGATGGTCCCGGAGCCGGATTCGGCGAAGGGAATAGGAGAACCGGTCGTCGACGGCGACACGATCACCGTCGATCTCGACCTCCCCCAGCCGATGTCGGCGCGCGAATTTCAGTCGGCGGAGTTCGCGTCATACCTCTGCGACTAATCTCCGGCGCATGAGCACAACTGACACGTCTTCCGCTTCCGGCGTCTACCAGGTCCCCGAGGAGCTGCGCGACTTCCGCGACCTCGTCAACCGTCTCGCGCAGGAGCAGATCTCCCCGCGCGCGGCCGAGATCGACGAGAAGGGCGAGTACCCGTGGGACATCCGCGAGCTGCTGGCCTCCCACGACGTCCTCGGGCTGCCGTTCCCGACCGAGTACGGCGGCACCGGCACCGGCACGCTGATGCAGCAGATCGCGGTCGAGGAGATCGCCAAGGTATGCGCATCCAGCGCCCTGATCCTGATGGTGCAGGAGCTCGGCACGCTGCCGATCCAGCTGTTCGGCTCCGACGAGCTCAAGCAGCGCCTGCTGCCGAAGTGCGCGAGCGGCGAGTGGTCGCCGGCCTTCGCGCTGAGCGAGCCCGAGGCCGGATCCGACCCCGCCTCGATGCGCACGACCGCCGTCCAGGACGGCGACGAGTGGGTCATCAACGGCTCCAAGAACTGGATCACCAACTCGGGGATCGCCGACTTCTACGTCGTCTTCGCCGTCACCGATCGCGAGGAGCGTCGGATCACGGCGTTCGTCGTCGAGAAGGATCGGCCGGGGTTCTCGATCGCCAACCTCGAGCACAAATTGGGCATCAAAGGCTCGCCGACCGGCTCGCCGGTCTTCGAGGACGTTCGCGTCCCGCGGGAGAACGTGATCGGCGAGGTCGGCCGCGGGCTCTCGGTCGCGCTCGGCACGCTCGAGCGGACCCGCC
>Ga0209023_10008318_pt1 | contig 10437 bp, 9 predicted proteins | sample LakOneMetagenome_FD_187468 | JGI IMG/M metagenome (GOLD analysis project Ga0209023, IMG submission 187468) | Freshwater and sediment microbial communities from Lake Erie, Canada (SPAdes) (version 2) | ecosystem: Environmental > Aquatic > Freshwater > Lentic | place: Lake Erie, Canada | collected...
CGCGCTCGGTCCGATCGATCCTGCGACCCGACAGGCGGAGGGTGCCCTCGACGAAGACGCTGGTGCGCCGACCGACGAGGTCGGTGATCGGGCCGCTCGCCGCGAGCCGGATGAGCCACGGGGCCGATCGCCCGCTCGGTACGGCGATACCGGTGTTGGCGAGCACCAGGCCGGCGAGCCGCTCGGGATGGGCGACGGCCCACCCCATCGCGACCGCCCCGCCCCAGTCCTGCCCGACGATGACGATCGGCCCGTCGGGAACGAGCGCAGCGATCGCGTCGGTCAGGTCCAGGACCCGGGTGGCGTACGACCGCGGTGGCGTACGTTCGGAGAATCCCATGCCGAGCTGGTCGACCGCCACCACGCGGTACCGGTCACCGAGGTCACGGAGCACGCGTTTCCACAGGTACGACCAGGTCGGGTTGCCGTGCACGCACACGATCGTCCCGACCGGCTCCGCCGGGCCGCGTTCGAGCACGTGCCAGGTCCGGGTCGCACCGTCGGAGCCGGGGATGTCGACGCGACGCGACCATCCCGGATCGATGCCCCACCGTCGCCACGATTCCGGACTGGGCAGGGCCGGCGCTCTCACCAGACGATCTCGGTGAAGCTCGTGTTGAGCCCCGAGCCGATGCCCATGCACAGCACGCGATCACCGGGGACCAGCTCGTCCTGCACGCCGGCGAGGGTGATCGGGATCGCCGCCGGCCCGACGTTGCCGTACTTCGGGTAGGTGAGCGGCACGAGCGCCGGGTCGATGCCGAGGCGCTCGGTGATGAGGCGGGTGTGCACCGAGCTGACCTGATGGACGATGTACCGGTCCATCCCCGATGCCCAGTCGAAGCTCTCGCGGGCGTCGTTCCAGGCGGCCTCGGCGAGATCGAGTCCGGCGTCGAGGAGGCGCTTGGTGTCGGTCGTCATCTTGTCGAGCGTGCCGACGCACAGGGTGTGGTGCTGGGTGCCGGCCCGAGCGACCCCGCCGACGACCCGATGGGCATCGGGATGCTGCTCGAGGTTCCCGAGCACCATCGCGGCCGCGCCCGAACCGAGGGTGAGCGAGGCGAACTCGTCGAACACCTCGCCGGCCATCGCCTCCGCGTTCTGCAACCGGGCGATGGTGTTCTGCTGGGTGTAGCGGCTGCCCTCACCGTCGACGATGAGCGCGTACTCGATGAACCCGGCGTCGATCGCGGTGGAGGCCAGATGGATGGCGTTCACGAAACCGAGGCAGGCGTTGGCGAGGTCGAAGTTCACGCACGATGTCGCCAGGTCGAGCTGGTGATGGACGGCACAGGCGACCGACGGCTCGAGGTGGTGCTTCGACACCGAGGTGGAGATCATCATCCCGATGCGGGCCCGGTCGATCCCGGAGGCGTCGATCGCCGCTTCACCGGCGAGGGCCGCGGCCTGGTCGAACGTGACATCCTCCGGCCACCAGCGGCGCTCCTTGATGCCCGCCAGCTCGGCCAGCAGCCCGGGCCGGACACCCGACCGCTGGTACGTGGCGGCGAGCTGCTCGTCGATCCAATCGGACGTGACGACTTCGGGGGCCTCGACCGCCGACACGCTCACGACGCCGGCGGTGCGATGGCGATAGCTGGAATTGCCGTTCATGGTGGTGCTCCGTTCTGCCCGGGCCGACGGAAGTCGTTCCGTCGCGTGAAACGAGCCGCTCGCGCGAGCGTGCCCGCGAGCACCGAACAAGAAACCGACCCTATCCGCAGCCCGCGGACACCGGCCCGCCGAGCGCCGAATCCGACCACCGACGGGGTCGGGCCGCGCTCGGCCCGACCCCGTCCGGTCGATTCATCCGGTCAGACGCACTTGATCTTCACGTAGTTCGCCGCGCCGACCGCGCTGAAGTAGCCGGTGAAGTTCGACAGGCCGACGCCGACCCCACCCGACGCGCCGGGCGGGATGACCCCGCCGGAACCGGGCAACCGCTTCCACGCTCCCGGCGTGCCGTACACCAGCAGCACCGTGACGTTCGACGTGTTCGTCACGGTCACGTTGCAGCCCACCGGGTTGACCGAGCTCATCGTGAAGGCGTTCGGGCTGAACACCGGTTGGTTCTTGGTGTTCAGCGCGATCGAACTCACCGGCTGGGTCGAGATGCCGACGAGGGTCTGGGCGACCGGCAGGGACGACGAAGGCAGGTACGCCGCGTCCCCGGTGTATTCCGCCGTGATCGAGTACGTGCCCGGGAAGTACGCCGGGTAGATGGCCGAGAGCGGCAGGAGCGCCTTCCCCCGGGCGTCGAGTGGCGCACTCCAGTACCAGCCACCGTCGATGTAGAAGTCGACCGAACCGGTCGGGACCCCGGTGCCCGGAGCCACCACCTTCACGGTCGCGGTCACGTTCCCGGCCGCCCCGTAGTTGGCCGACGGCCTGCTCGACACGAGCGCGACGGTGGTACTCGCCGGGCTGACCGCCGCAGCAACCGTCGCCGTGGTCCCAGCCGCGAGCGCCGGCGTCGCCGACCCCGCGGCCACCACGGTCAGGGCGGCGACGGCACTCAGGGCGACACGCGCCAGGATCTTGTTCCCTCTCATCGTTGACTCCTCATCTGTTGCCGGCCGGCGAACCGGACGCGACACGAAACCGGATCTCTCGAGGGCGTTGTTCGACGAAACCCTACGGACGAGCAGCTCTGGAGGGGAGGGGATGTCAGTGAGGATCGGGTAAAACCGCGAGGTTCACGCGCGGGCGGACATCCCACCGTCGACCGGCAGCAGGACGCCGGTGACGAACTTCGCTTCGTCGGACGCGAGGAAGCAGCACGCGTACGCGGTGTCCCACGCCGATCCCATCCCGCCCTTGAGGGGGATCATCGCATCGCGCGAACGGCGGGTGTCCTCGAGCGACTGGCCCCGGGCTTCGGAGATCCCGCCGACCGCCATCGGCGTGTCCATCAGCCCGGGCAGCACTGCGTTGCAGCGCACGCCGTAGCGGGCGTTCGCGGTCGCCGTGCTCAGGGTGAGTCGGTTCACCGCCGCCTTCGAGACCTCGTACGCGAGCTGGTGGCCACCCAACAACGAGGCGAGCGACGAGATGTTCACGATCGACCCGGCATTCGCGGCACGCATGACCGGCAACACCGCCTTCGTCGAGTGCCACGTACCGGTCAGGTTCACCTGCAACGTGCGTTCGAACGCGCTCTCCTCGCACCGATGGGCCGGGCCGTCACCGCGGGCACCGATGCCGACGTTGTTCACGAGGATGTCGATCCCGCCCCACCGCCCCACCGCTGCGGCGGCGATCGAGTCGGCCTGCGCCGGGTCGGTGATGTCGGCGGCGTGAGCCCACGCGATCCCTCCCTCGGCGGCGATCAGCTCGACGGTGTCCTCGGCGCGATCGCGGACCCGATCGACACAGCACACCTCGGCGCCCTCGCGAGCGAAGAGCAGGGCGATGGCCCGGCCGTTGCCGATGGTCTCCCCCGGCGTCTGACCCGCGTTGGCTGGCGGGTCAGGCCGGGTCTCTGCCGCCGACAACGACGGCCACGACATCTGACCCGCGTTGGCTGGCGGGTCAGGCCGGGTCTCTGCCGCCGACAACGACGGCCACGACATCTGACCCGCGCCGACGACGATGGCACGCTTGCCCGCCAGCCGGCCGGCCACGTCAGCGACCGTCCAGATCGGGATCGAGTTCGAGACCGTCGTCGAGCTGCACCCCGAACGTGTTCAGCATCATCGACACCTGGGTGTACTGGCCGATGGTGAACACCAGGTCCATGCACTGACGCTCGTCGAAGTGACGGCCCAGCTCGGTCCAGGTGGCGTCGGTGACGAACTGATCGCGGTGGAGTTCGTCGGCCGCCCGGAGGAGTGCCCGATCGGCCTCCGACCAGGTGGCACCGGCCGGACCCGCCTTGATCGCGGCGACCTCGGCGTCGGTGAGGCCCACCTGCTTGCCGATCACCACGTGTTGGGCGAACTCGTAGCCCGAGCGGCAGAGGAACCCGGTGCGCAGGATCGCGATCTCCCGCTCGCGGACGCCGAGCTGATTGCGTCGCGACAGCACGTAGTTGCCCCAGCCGAGGAACGCGGTGAGCGCCTTCGGGGCGTGGGCGAGGGTGAGGAAGATGTTGAAGATCGGACCTCGATCGCCGAACGGGGCCAGCGACGCGCGTTGGTCCTCCGTGAGGGCAGCCGGGTCGACGGGAGCGATGCGGGCACGGGAGAGGCGCATGACTGCACGGTAGGCCGGGCCGTCCGTCGCCGGACGACCCTGCGGGAGCGGATCATCGTCTCCTCACATCTGCCGGGCAGACTTCGGGTATGCACCGCCGAGCACGAGTCCTGGCCGTGGCCGCTTCCGTCGTCCTGGTCGGGTCGATGGCGGCGTGCACGTCCAGCGGCGACACCGGCGCCCAGCCCGTGTCGACCGGTGCGTCCGACACCGTCGTCACGACCGTCGTCACTTCTGAAACGGTTGCATCTGCAACATCTTCGTCGGTGGCGCCTCCGACCACGACCGTGCCGTCCACCACCTCGACGCCGGCCGTGACGACGGGCCCCGCAGCGCTGGACGCGATCGTGGTGAACCGAGCGGTCGAGCCGACGTCGAGATCGACCGACGACGTGCTGCAAACCGCCGACGGCCGCGACCGGACGTACCACGTCTACGTGCCGAGCACGGTCACGACGAGCGGCCCACCCGTGCCCCTGCTCATCGCCCTCCACGGCGGCACCGGTTGGGGCCACCAGTTCGAGCTCAACTCCGGGTTCGACGGCCTCGCCGAGGCGAACGGCTTCATCGTCGTGTACCCCGACGGCATCGGCGTCGGTGCCGACGGCACGGCGTTTCGCACGTGGAATGGCGGTGGGTGCTGCGGCCCCGCCGTCAAGCAGCAGGTGGACGACGTGGGCTTCGTCCGCCAGCTGATCGCCCGGCTCGAGACGACCTACGCCGTCGACCCGGCCCGCGTGTTCGCCACCGGTCACTCGAACGGCGGGATCCTCGCCTACCGGTTGGCCTGTGAGCTCTCCGACGAGATCGTCGCGATCGGCGTCCAGTCGAGCGCCCTGGAGGTGCCCGCCTGTACCCCGGACCACCCCGTGTCGGTGTTCCACATCCACGGCTCGGCCGACCAGAACCTTCCGATCGGCGGGGGCGTCGGGCCCAACGGGATCAGTGGCGTGGACTTCAACCCGCCGATCGACGGCGCGACCGCCGTTGCCGCGGCGGACCGATGCCCCGCCACGCCGGCGGTCGGCACCGACACGACCAACCCCGATCTCACCGTCACCTCGTGGTCGCCGTGCGCCGGGAACATCCAGGTCGTCTTCGTCGAGGTGGCGGGCGCGACCCACGCGTGGATGGGCCACACGGTGGGGGGCTCGGGCAAGGTGGGCCCGCCGTACGACCGGTTGGACTCGAGCCTCGCCATCTGGAACTTCCTGGCGGCGCACCCCCGGCCCTGAGCCCGGACACCCCGTCTTCTACGGTGACGTCCGGCCCGGGGTCCGCCCGTGCCGCAGAGTCCCGGGAGTCTCCGAATGAACGCGACCGACACGGGAAGCGGACCGCTCGCCGGGGTCAAGGTGCTCGACCTGTCGCGGATGTACCCGGGCGCGTTCTGCACGCTGCTGCTCGCCGATCTCGGTGCCGAGGTGGTGAAGGTGGAGAGCCCCGGATTCGGCGACGGACTGCGGCCGATGGCTCCGCCCGGGTCGTTCAACGCCGCCCACACCGCGTTGAACCGGGGCAAGCGCTCACTGGTCCTCGATCTCCGCAACGCTGCTGCGGCCGAGGTGCTCGCCGGCCTCGTCCGGTGGGCCGATGTCGTCGTCGAGTCGCACAAGCCCGGACAGCTCGACTCGCTCGGGCTCGGCTACGACGTGATGAGCACGGCGAACCCCCGCATCGTGTGGTGTTCGCTCACCGGGTTCGGGGACACCGGACCGAACGCCGCCGCTCCCGGGCACGACCTCACCTATCTCGGGTTCTCGGGCCTCCTCGGCCGGCTCGCCGACGGACCGACGACCCCGCCGGCCGCGCCCATCGCGTTGCCGGCGACCGGGCTCATGGGCGCGGTCGGGATCCTCGCCGCGCTGGCCCAGGTGTCCCGCACGGGCAAAGGGGCCCGGCTCGACGCCAACATGGTCGACACCGCGATGTGGACCCTCTCGGAGGATGTCGCCCGCGCCGCGTCGGCCCCTGGCCCGGGGTGGGGGACGATGTCGGCCCGCAACGTGTACGTCTGCGCCGACGGACGCGAGGTGACGGTGGCCTCGACCGAGCCGCGAACGTGGGCGACGCTGTGCGCCGCGCTCGACGTGCCCGAGCTCGCCGGTCACCGTTTCGGGGCCGACGACGACGCGCCGGTCACCGCTCGCCTGGTGGACGCCTTCCGATCCAAGCCGGCCGCCGATTGGGTGGCGAACCCGGGACTCGCCGGCGGCGTCGGCCCGGTGAACGATGTCGACGATCTCCTCGGCGAGCCGCAGGTCGTCGAGCGGCGGAGCGTCGTGCCGGTGGACGGCACCGGTGCGCGCGTGCTCGCCAACCCGATCCGCTTCCACGGTGAGGGTGGCGACGGCGCGTCCCACGGACTGACCGGCGCACCGGCGCTCGGCGCCGACACCGACGTAGCACTGCTCGCGGCGGGCTTCACCGCCGACGCCGTCGCCGCCCTCCGCGCCGCCGGCGCGATCGTCTGAAGGAGACCGCCATGGAGCCGTTCACGATCGCTGTGCCCGACGATGTCGTCGCCGACCTCCATCGCCGGCTGGACCATGCGCGCTGGCCGGATCAGGCCCCCGGCGAGCCGTGGTCGTTCGGGATCCCCGTCGGCGAGGTCCGGGCCGCGGTCGAGCACTGGCGGCACCGGTACGACTGGCGGAGTCGCGAGGCGGCGATGAACCGATGGCCGCACTTGGTCACCGAGGCGGCCGGCGAACGCGTGCACCTGATCCACGCCCGATCGACCCACGCCGACGCGACTCCCCTGCTGCTCACCCACGGTTGGCCCGGTTCGTTCGTCGAGTTCCTCGACGTGATCGGCCCGCTCACCGACCCCGAAGCCCACGGCGGCTCGGCGGCCGACGCGTTCCATGTGGTCGTCCCGTCGATGCCCGGCTACGGGTTCTCCGGCCCCACCCGCAACCCGGGTGTCGACGTCAACCGGGTCGCCGATGCGCTCGCGGACGTGATGACCCAGCTCGGCTACGAGCGCTTCGTCGCCCAGGGCGGCGATTGGGGCGCCGTCGTTTCTCGACGACTCGCCCAGGCGCACGCCGACCGCCTCATCGGCCTGCACCTCAACATGATGTTCGCCTTCCCGACGAGCGACGACCCCGATCCGATGGGCGGCGTGACCCCCGACGAGCAGGAGCGGTTCGGCGCCGCCGCCACCCGGATCGCGACCGGCACCGGCTACATGGCGATCCAGAGCACCCGACCGCAGACCCTCTCGTACGGGCTCACCGACTCGCCGGTCGGTCTGGCGGCCTGGATCCTCGAGAAGTTCCAGGCATGGAGCGACCTCGACGAGGGCGGGCTCGACGCCACGTTCGGTTGGGACCGGCTGCTCGACAACCTGATGGCGTACTGGGTCACCAACACCGCGGGCTCGGCAGCCCGGCTCTATGCCGAGTCGGCGCGGGCCGGCACGTCGGCCGTCGATCCGTGGGAGGGCCGGGTATCGGTGCCGACCGGTCACGCCGTGTACCCGTACGAACTGCTCCAGACGCCTCGGGCGTGGGCCGAGAAGCGGTACGACGTCGTGCACTGGTCGGAGCAGGAACGGGGCGGCCACTTCGCCGCGTTCGAGCGGCCCGGTCCGTTCGTCGACGACCTGCGGGCGTTCCGCCGGGCGCTCGCGGCACGCTGAGGTCGGAGTCGCCCGCTGTTCCTCAGTCGAGGAAGACCGGCGGACGCCCCTCGGCGCGGGCGGTCATCGCCTCGTCCCAGTTGTCGGTCGTCAGCCGGACGTAGAGCTGGGCCGTCATCTCGTTGCGCATGTGGGTCCGCAGGCTCGACGATTCCAGGCCCGCCCACGCCATCTTCTTGGTGAGCTCGACGCCGATGCGGCTCAGCCCGCTGATGCGGTCGGCGAGGTCGAAGCACGTGGGCAGCAAGCCGTCGGGTTCCACCACGCGCGACACGAGTCCGAAGCGTTCCGCCTCGGCGGCATCGACGTCGCGACCGGTCAGCAGGATCTCCGACGAGCGTCCGGCGCCGACCAGGCGTGGGAGCAGGAAGCTGAGGCCGAGCTCGGCCCCGGTGAGCCCGTTGTTGATCCCGGCGGCACGGAAGTAGGCGCTGGTCGACGCGACCCGCAGGTCGCATGCCGCGGCCAGACACATGCCGCCGCCGATGGCGGGACCGTTGATCGCGGCGATGACGGGCTGCGGCATCTCGTAGATCGCGAGGATGACGTCGTCGAGCAGGGCCCCGGCCCGGTGGGCGATCGTCGTCTTCGTGAGGCCGGCGATGTGGGGCACGGGTCCGGCGTTCTTCGTGTCGGCGCCGGCGCAGAACGACGCGCCCGCTCCGGTGATGATCACGACCCGGGTCGAGTTGTCGCGGGCGACCGCCTGCAGGGTCTCCCGCAACGGGATCATGAGATCGAACGACATCGAGTTCATCCGCTCGGGACGGTTGAGCGTCACGAGCGAGACGTGCGGGTGTGGCTGGTCGACGACGACGAACGACATCGCGGTCACCGTAGACCCCGGCCGGCTTCGCAGGCGGGGCCGGAGCGGGGCTCAGCGGCGACGGCGGAACATCTCGCGGGCACCGACGACATAGGCGTTGTTGTCGGCGTACTTGCGTGCGGTCTGCGCGGCGTACTTCGGATCGGCGAACACTTCGAACTCGTCGGTGTCCAGCGCCGCGATCAACGCCGCGGCCACGGAGTCGGCCGACATCACGCTTGCCGGGTCCATCGGGAAGGGCTCGTCGTTCCCCGGCTTCGGGACGGAGAACTCGGTGGCCGTGGCGCCCGGGATGAACAGCTTGGCGGTCACCCCCGTGTCGACGAGGTCGAGGTACAGCGCTTCGGTGTAGTGGTTGAGCGCGCCCTTGGCCGCGGTGTAGGCGCCGGTGCGGATCGCCAACGTCCGGGTCCCCATCGACGACACGTTCACGATCGTGCCCGAGCCTCGTTCGAGCATCGCCGGGAGCAAGTGATGGGTGAGCCGCACCGCGCTCCAGAAGTTCACGTCCATCGTCTCGCCGAACTCGGCGAGCGTGATCGATTGCATCGTTCGGCGCCGCGACGCGCCGGCATTGTTGACGAGCACGTCGACCCCGCCCAGGTCGGCCTCGACCTGGCCCGCGAACACCTCGAGCGCCGCGGCGTCGCCCACGTCGACGCCGTACCGGAAGGCGGCAGGGACCTCGGCGAGGCGATCGAGCCGCCGAGCACAGATCGCCACCGTGTCGCCGGCCGCCGTGAGCTGCGCGGCGACGGCGGCGCCGATGCCCGACGACGCACCGGTCACGACCACGCGTCGTCCCATTCCTGCCCCTCGCTTCTTCCCCGCCGAACGCTACCGAGCGACTCGGACGGTGTGGCAGTCGTGCTCCACGGCGAACCCTCGGCCCGAGCCGCCGACGAGCAGGGTTCAGCGCAGGGCGGCGCGGTCGCCGGGTTGCAGCCGCGTGGCCAGGTACGTGCTCGTACCCGTGCCGAGGAGTTCACGGGCTCCCACCATCAGCGCCCCGTAGGCGGTGCTGGCGAGCGACCCTCCGGTCGACACCCGGCGGCCGCCGGCGGCCCTGATGTCCGCCACCGACGGCCCACCGGGCAGGGCGAGCACGTTCACCGGGACCCCGACGGCTTCGACGACGGCTCGGATCTGTTCGATCGTCGCGAGGCCGGGTGCGTACACACAGTCGGCGCCGGCATCTCGATACGCGACGAGCCGGGCGATGGTGTCGTCGAGGTCGTCGATGCCGTGCAGCAGGTTCTCGCAGCGGGCGGTCAGCACCATCGGATCGCCGGCGCGGTGCGCGGCGCCGGCCGCCGCGGCGACCCGCTCGGTCGCGAGCTCGATCGGGTCGATCGCCCCGGCCGGCCCGTTCCAGTCCTCGATCGAGCACCCGGCTGCGCCCGCCTCGTGCAACTGCCGCACGGTCTCGGCCACACCCTCGAGATCGTCGGCGAAGCACCGCTCGCTGTCGACGTTGAGCGGCAGATCGGTCGACGCCGCGACCGCCCGGACGTGCTCGACGAGCTCGGGGCGAGTGATGCCGTAGTCGTCGCGACCCTGTGACCAGGCGAACCCGGCGCTCGTGGTGGCGAGGGCCTCGAACCCGGCCCCGGCGAGCAGTTTCGCCGACCCGACGTCCCACGGATTCGGCATCACGAACACCTGCGGTCGGGCGTGGAGCTCGAAAAAACGGAGACGACGTTGCTGCGGGGTCATCCCGTCATCGTGCCCGACCGACGGTTCGGCGGTCGGCGAAATTCGGCCGCCGACG
>Ga0209023_10008319_pt1 | contig 10436 bp, 12 predicted proteins | sample LakOneMetagenome_FD_187468 | JGI IMG/M metagenome (GOLD analysis project Ga0209023, IMG submission 187468) | Freshwater and sediment microbial communities from Lake Erie, Canada (SPAdes) (version 2) | ecosystem: Environmental > Aquatic > Freshwater > Lentic | place: Lake Erie, Canada...
GATCTGATCAGGGCGTCCAGTTCCTTGAGGCGGTGGGTGTCCTTGAAGGACATCTTGCCCTTGGGCGTCGGGGCCGTCCGGGCGACAGGGGCGGGAGCCGGCGGGGCGGCTGAGGCCGGACCGCGCCCGGCTGCGATCTGCTTGAGGAAGTCCGGATTCTGGCGAATGAAGTCGCTCCAGCCGCCGGGGGTCTCCACGATGTCGCCCCGTCCGTTCATGCCGATAGTCGAGGTGGCGAGGCGGTCGACGAAGTCCCGGTCGTGGCTGACCAGGATCAGGGTGCCGTCATACTGCTCGAGCAGTTCCTCAAGCTTGTCGAGGGTGTCCATGTCGAGGTCGTTGGTCGGTTCGTCGAGCACCAGCATGTTGGCAGGCTTGGCCAGGGCGAGGGCGAGCAGCAGGCGGTTACGCTCGCCGCCCGAAAGCGTCGAGATCGGCTGGCGTAGCTGGGCCTCGGTGAACAGGAAGTCCTTGGCGTAGGCGGCGACGTGCTTGGAAATCCCGCGCACGATAATGCTGTCGCCGCCGCCGGGCGTCATGGCGTCCCACAGGGTCATGTCGGACTTCAGGCCCTCGCGCGACTGGTCGAGATAGACGGTCTCGAGGCTGGCGCCGAGTTTGACTGTGCCCTCGGTCGGGGCCAGTTCGCCAAGCATGATCTTGACCAGGGTGGTCTTGCCCGCGCCGTTGGGGCCGACGATGGCGAGGCGGTCGCCGCGGATGATGCGGCTGGTGAAGGGTTTGATGACCACGCGGTCGCCGAAGGATTTGGTGACGCCCTTGAGGTCGGCGACGAGCTTGCCGGACGTGCCGCCTGAATCGACGCCGAGCTGCATTTCGCGGGGGCGATCCTTCGCCTGGTCGGCGCGTTCGGAACGCAAGGCGTCAAGGGCGCGTGCGCGGCCTTCATTACGGCTACGACGGGCGGTGATCGAGCTGTAGAAGGTCGCGGTCTCGCGCTCGATGGTCTTTGTCAGCTTCTGGAAGGCCAGAGCCTCTTCCTCCTGAACCTTGGTGGCCCATTCGTCGAAGGCGTCGAAACCCTTGTTGAGGGTGCGGACCTGACGGTTGTCCAGCCAATGGCACGACTGGGTGACGCGGTTCAGGAAGGCGCGATCGTGGGAGACGATCAACGCCGCGCAGCGGGCGGCGATGATTTCCTTTTCGAGGAGTTCGATCGCCAGGATGTCCATGTGGTTGGTCGGCTCGTCGAGCAGGAGCAGGTCGGGCTCCTCGGCGAAGGCCTTCGCCAGGGCGGCGCGGCGAATCTCGCCGCCCGACAGGCCTTTGGTGGACTTGTGCGGGTCCATGCCGAAAGTCTCGAGCCAGGCTTCGGCGGTCCAGGACTCGGCGTCGTTGGAGGTGGCGTAATCCAGAAGGGTGTCGCCCGCGATGATCGGTTCCTGAGGAACATAGGCGAATTTGACCGCCCCCTGGACAGAACGCGTGCCCGAATCGGGCTCGATCAGGCCCATGACGACCTTCATCAAGGTGGACTTGCCGGCGCCGTTGCGCCCGACGAGGCAGGAGCGGGTACGGGGTTCGATGGCGAGGTCGACGCCGTCGAACAGGGGGCGTTGACCATCCTGAAGACGGACGTCCTTGAGGGCGACGAGAGGCGGGCGAACGGCCATGGGTGCTTTCGGGAGCGGGGGAGGCTATGGGAGGGCGTGGATGTAGAGCGTACGAGCCCCGGCACCAAGCCCTTCTGGCAGACCAAGCGTCTGGAGCAGATGACCCGCGAGGAGTGGGAGAGCCTTTGTGACGGGTGCGGACTGTGCTGTCTGATCCGTTTCGAGGACGAGGATACGGGTCAGGTCTTCGCGACCCAGGTGCATTGCCGCCTGTTCGATAGCCAGAAATGCAGCTGTACCGACTATCCGAACCGCAAGGAGCACGTGCCGGACTGCATCAAGCTGACGCCGTGGAATATCGACGCCTTGCAGTGGATGCCGAAGTCCTGCGGCTATCGTCGGATCAACGAAGGGCGGGGGCTGGCGAACTGGCACCCGCTGATCTCGGGCGATCCGGAAAGCGTGCATGCGGCGGGCGTTTCGGTGCGCGGACAGACGATATCGGAGCTGGATCTGGCCGATCCGGACGATGCGGTGGATTTCGCCGCGCCCGAATGGGACGTCGAACGCGGCGTTTAGGTCTGAGGCGGGCGCCCGATCCGGCGAACTCGCATAGTTGGCGGCGCCAACCCCAAGCCGGGCCCGGGTTTGCGTTTTTCTCGAGCCGCTGAGCCCGCCTTGGGACGCTGATCCGCTATAGTCTGGGCATGGACGGAAAAGGGGACGCGGCGGGAACGGCGATGCCGGACGTCGCCGCACTCAAACGAGAGATGAATCGACGTCTGGCCGACGCGGTCGCAGGGTCGCTCGAAGAGCTTGAGCGCACCGGCAAGGCCGTGACGACGATGGCCAAGGCAATCCAGACTGTGGTCGAGTTGGCGCCTCGCGACGATACAGGGAGCGGGGATGAAGGATTCGACGCCGAAGGCGAGCAGCGTCTTCGCGACCAGTTCCTGGCCCGCCTGGATGCTATCGCAGCCGCGCTGGAGCAGGAAGGCGTGGGCCCTTGTCCCGCGTGCGGGCGATTTGAGCCGGATCGAGCGGGACTGGAGCGGTTGGCGAAGTCCGGCGCAGACGCTGCCGAAGGGTGACTGGACGACCTGGCTTTTCCTGGGCGGGCGAGGGGCGGGCAAAACCCGCGCCGGAGCCGAATGGCTGACGCGACGGGCAGTGAAGGGCGCCAGGCTGGCGCTGATCGGACCGACCTTGCACGACGTGCGCGAGGTCATGATCGAGGGGCCGTCAGGGCTGAAGGCCGTTGCGGCGCCGGGCGATCGGCCGGTCTATCAGTCCAGCCGGCGGTTGCTGGAATGGCCAAACGGGGCGCGGGCCTTCGCCTTTTCGGCGGAAGATCCGGAGAGTTTGCGCGGGCCTCAGTTCCACGCGGCCTGGGCCGATGAATTCTGCGCCTGGCGGAAGTCGGGCGAGGTGCTGGCTATGGTGAGGCTGGGCTTACGCCTGGGGGATGATCCCCGGCTGATGGTCACGACGACGCCAAAGCCCTCAACGGCGTTGAAGGTCCTGATCGCAGAACCCGGCACGAAGGTAACGCGGGCCGGCACCGCGGCCAATGCGGTCAATCTGTCGAAAGGGTTTCTGAGCGGCCTGCGGGATCACTATGGCCAGACCCGGCTGGAGGCTCAGGAGATCGAAGGGCGCATTCTGGACGACGCCGGCGGGCTTTGGTCGCTGGAGACGCTGAACCAGAGCCGGGGCGCGGCCCCGGAGCAGTTCGACAAGGTCGTGATCGGTGTCGATCCGCCGGCGACCTCGCACGGGGACGCCTGCGGCATCGTGGTGGTGGGGCGATCAGGCGAGACCGCCTATGTGCTGGCGGACCTGAGCGTAAAACAGGCCTCGCCTCTGAAATGGGCCGAAGCGGTCGCGGCTGCGGGCCGTGATTTCTGCGCCGACCGGGTGATCGTCGAGACCAACCAGGGCGGCGAGATGGTGGGCCAGATGCTGAAATTCGCGGGCTGTGCGGCGGCGGTGACGCCGGTGTTCGCGCGCACCTCCAAAACGGCCAGGGCCGAGCCCGTGGCGCTTCTGTACGAGAAGGGTCGGGTGATCCATTGCGGGTCCTTCTACGCCCTGGAAGAAGAGATGATGGCCTTGGGTTCCGGGAACGCCGGATCCAGCCCCGACCGCGCTGACGCCCTGGTGTGGGCCGTCAGCCACCTGATGCAGAGCCACGGTGACGGGCCGCGGCTGCGGCGCCTCTGACGCCAATCTTACCGACCCGATCTTATCGACAGGAGATGACCATGCCCGCAGTTCCCTCGAAGGACGCGTACCGCTCCCATGCGCCGGCGCCGGGAACGCCTGCGCGGCGTGCCGAAGCCGTGACGCCCAGCGACAGTACCGATCTGAACACCTATGCCAAGGCGCTGTATGTGGGCGGCGCGGGCGATTTGCGTCTTATCCCGGTCGGCGCCGACGACGCCGAGGTCATTACCCTGAAGGCCCATCCTATCGGATATGTCGCCGTGCAGACCCGTCGGATTCTGGCGACCGGTACGACGGCGACCTTCGTTGTGGCCCTGTCGGACTGATGATCGGGCAGGATTTGATGATCCCGACGTTGACTCTGATGCGGCCGATGACGACGGGACTGAGCCTGGATTTCGCGGCAGGCCGCTATCGCTCCGGGGGGATCGACCTGGCGGGCCTGGCCGGCGTGCCGGGCTGGAGCTTCAGCCGCACGGGCGCCGGGGCCGCGGCGACATCGGCGGGGGCGCTGGCTTCGTTCCCGAACGGAACGCCGCGCATCACCGATCGTGGGTTGCTGCTGGAGACACCGGCGCGAACGAACAAGCTCACCCTCTTCAGCGCCAATCCGCCGGATTTGACCGGGATGACAAAAAACGGAGACGCGGCTGCGACCCTGACGCTGGTGACCGACACGGCGGCGCTGGCCGCGGCCGGGCTATCGGGCCTTGTGACGGGAGGGCAGGTCTGGAAGCTGGACAACAGCGCAGGGTCGGCTTCGGCCAATGCGGCTGCCTCGGGCAGTGTGGGAAACACCAATCCACACAGTCTGAGCGTCTGGGTGCGCGGCAGCGGCAGCAGCGTTCGCGTGCGGCTGAGCAGCGTCACATCGACCATCTTCGCTCCCTCGGCAGCCTACGCGTGGATCACGACCCCCAATCTCAGCCCCACCGGCTCTGGTGATCAGTGGTCGATCTGGTGCGCGGCCGGAAGCGTGGCCTGGTTCATTCTGCCGGGACTTGAGGAGGCGGCGACGTCAGGGAGTCCGATTGTAACAACGGGCGCCTCGGCGACACGCGGAGCCGAGGCCGCTGCTGTCATCACGCCTGTGGGCTGCACGCGCTGGACCGCGACCTTCGGCTCGAGCGGAACGACGTCAGGGGCGGGACTGACGGCGGGCGCCGGCTTCGATCTGGTCACTGGCCGACCATGGATCGGGCTGGGCAATGAGCTGAAGACACTGGAGTTTCTGCCATGATCGAGCTCGACATCATCGGGCCGCTGTTCGACGCGCCCACTGCCGACGGCGGAGAGCCGGTCGAGCTGCCGGGCTGGCATGTGAACGCGACCGGCGAAGGTCTGGCCCTGCGGCCCGATCTGCAAACCTTCGTCATCACGCCATCGCGGCTGCGACGTGTCTGGGCCGGCGACGATCCGGTCACACCCGCCCTTACCGTGGCCCTGAGGTTCACGGACCCGGCCCAGGCCGACGGCGTTCTGACGGATTCCTGAAACTCACGCCCGCTCGGCGGGCTGAAAGGGATGCTGACACCATGGCATGGCTTCGATGGCCGGACGGCCGCCGGGGGCGCACCGGCGCGCCCGAGATCAAGGACAGTCGCGTCGGGCCGCTGATCGCCCTGACCGGCGCCGGGCGACCGCGCTGGACGCCCCGTAACTATGCCGACCTCGCCAGTGAGGGGTTCACGAAGAACCCCGTGGTCTATCGCTGCGTGCGGATGATCGCCGAAGCGGCGGCCTCGACCCAGCTGCGGGTCCTGGCGGGCGGCGAGCGGACGGATGACCACCCGCTGTCGCGACTCCTGGCCAAACCCAATCCGGAGCAGTCCGGCGCGGAGTGGCTGGAAGCTCTGTACGGGGCGCTACAGACGGCGGGCAACGCCTATGTCGAAGCCATCGGTGACGCAGCCCCGGAAGAGCTGTGGAGCTTGCGGCCCGACAGGATGGCGGTGGTGCCCGGCCGCGGCGGTTGGCCCGAGGCGTGGGAGTATTCGGTTGACGGTCGATCTATCCGGATCCGGCGCGACTCCGACGGCTGGATGCCGGTGATGCAGCTGAAGCTGTTCCATCCGACGGACGACTATTACGGCCTGTCGCCGCTGGAGGCCGCAGCCTTCGCCATAGACGTGCACAACGCCTCGGGCGCCTGGAACAAGGCGTTGCTGGATAACGCGGCACGGCCGTCGGGCGCGCTGGTCTATGGCGCGAAAGACGGCGAGCGGCTGACCGCAGACCAGTTCGTCGCGCTGAGGACCGAGCTGGGGGACACCTATTCGGGCATGGCCAACGCCGGGCGGCCGCTATTGCTTGAAGGCGGGCTGGACTGGAAGCCGATGAGCCTGTCGCCGGCCGACATGGACTTCATCGCCGGCAAGCACGCGGCGGCGCGGGAGATCGCCCTGGCCTTCGGGGTGCCGCCGCAGCTGCTGGGGATCCCGGGCGACGCGACCTACGCCAACTATCGCGAGGCCAATGCGGCCTTCTGGCGCGGGACGGTGGTCCCGCTGGTACGGAAGACGGCGGCGGCTTTGACGGGCTGGCTGGGCCCTCGGTTCGGGGACGTGCGGATCGAGGCCGATCTGGACACCGTCCCGGCGCTGCAGGGTGAGCGAGACGCCCTGTGGGCGCGGCTGGAGACGGCCAGCTTCCTGACCGACGAGGAGCGCCGGCGGATGGCGGGGGTGGCAGGCTGATGGAGCAGATCAGGAAAATTCCTCTGGCGCTGGTCGTCGCCCTGGTCGTGCAGACCATCGGAGGATTTGTATGGGCCGGCGGGGCGGCGGCGCGGATCGCCACCCTTGAGGACCGGGTCGGGGAACAGAGGCTGGTTGCGGAACGGTTGGCGCGGCTGGAGGAGCAGGGGCTGGCGACCCGGACAGCGGTGGACCGGATCGAGCGAAGGCTGGAGGAGCCGCGATGATTGATGCAGCGGTAGCCGTTGTTCCGAACCTGATGATCGAGGGCTATGCGTCGCTGTGGGGCGTGGCGGATCTGAACGACGATGTGGTGGCGCCGGGCGCGTTCGCGGACAGCCTCGCCAAGACCGGAGCCGCCGGGGTGCGGATGTTGCACCAGCACGAGGCGCGGGCTGTGGTCGGCGTCTGGGAAGAGATGATCGAGGACGAGCGTGGCCTGTGGGTGCGCGGCCGGATCGAGGACTGGTCCGCCGAAGCCCGCTTCGCCCGGGCGCTGAGCAAGGCCGGGGCGCTGGACGGGCTGTCGATCGGCTTCCGGGCGGCGAAGGCAAGGCGCGAGGGGCGGCTCAGGGTGTTGAGCAGGGTGGAGCTGTGGGAGGTGTCACTGGTGACGTTCCCGATGCTGCCGGGCGCACGGTTCAGCGTCGTCTAACGCCCATGCAGTCGATCCAGGTCAGGGCGGCGGTCATGCCCGAGAGGGAGAAGACGGCCGAGGTCGGGCCGGCTTCGGACCGGTAGACCCAGCGTGCCGTGCGCTCGCGGCGGAAGCCGGCGACCAGTTTGCGGACGGCTTCGGCGTCCGAGATGCGGAACTCGTTCGTACCGGGCGAGGTCGGGGCCGCAAGGGCGGCCAGGTCCGTGGTCTGGCGGCCGAGGTGGATCGACATGGGCAGGCCGTCGCCGGCGGACATTGGGGTGACAGCGACGAATTCGACCAGATAAGGCGCACCGGGCGTTGGACGAGCGACGCGGAGCTGATGCGCGTAAACGCCCTGGCCGGTGCGGTCGGGCAGGGCGACGACGGCCGAGCAGTAGCCGTCGGGCCGGCAGGCGCCGAGAACGTTCTGGAAATAGGCCCGGGTCTCGCCGAAACGGCTGTGGATCGCGGCGCCGCACACGGTTTCGGCGGAAGCGGTTCCGGCGCAGGCGGCCAGAACGAGCGCGGCTGTCGCCACGGCAGTTTTCGACGTCATGGCTGGCTCCGTTCGTTTCCCTGAACGACCGGACCATGGGGGTCGGGGCGTGTCAATGAACGGCGTTCGGTTCAGGGCTTCCCGATGGTCTGGGCCTGTTTGAGTTTATCCAGGGCGCCACGGACGGCCGCCAATACCTTCGGGTTGGGGAGCACGCGGAAAGCGACGATGAGCGCGACGAACAGGACGCCGAACGGCATCCGGAAGAGAAGGACCGGGATCGCCAGCAGGATTGCCAGACCGACCATCAGCAGGACCACAAGACGCAGATCGTCCGGGGTCAATTCTGGTCCGCGGCGCTGATCCTGCGGAAAAGTTCGGCCACGCTCACTGACAATATCCTGGACGCGTTGGAGCGCCCCGACGTTGACGAGGTGAGGTGCGTTCCGGACTTCGGGGAGAGGACCAGCGACGGCGGCCTGCTCCGGATCGTTCCAGGTCTGGAGGTCCAGCAGGGGGCTGGGCTTCAGCAGGACCGAGGGGTCGAAGGCGATGGAACGGCCCTGATCATCGACGGTGAAAACGCGGTCGAAGGGTGTGGTGCGGAAGTCTACACCAGAAGTGTCCATGTCGAAGGCGTTGCCTTCCAGACCCAGGAGGACGCCTTCGCGCAACTGGACCTTGAAGGCCATGGAGCCGGGCAGGTCGCCGACCATGGCGTGGACCGTGCCGAAGGATCCGGTCGGGGTGCGCCTCGGAGGCGGGCGGTGCGGATCGACGATCATCTCTGTGTAGAGGCCCGCACCGGTGTTGCGGCGGACGCCGGGCAGGCTTTCCTCGAACTGGCCGGCGAGGTCCGGCGCGACGTCGCGCAGGTCCCAGCCGAGGGCCTGGATGACAGCCTGTTCGAGGGGCGTGAAGGGCAAGAGTCGTCTCAGCCGACCTGAGGTCGACGACGTTCGACGTGGTGGTAGATCGAATCCACGACGATTTCGATGATCAAGCCGGACAGCATCAGGGTCCAGAAGGCGACGTTCGCGACGTCGAGCTGCGCTCGTGGGGCGTCGATGTGGCGCAGCCACAGCAGCAGTCCTCCGACAGAGAGCCAGGCCAGCAGCATGACGATCTGGAAGATGACGGCGACCGGTCGACGAGCGACCCGTTCGCGGAAGCTCATGCCCGCTCCGGGGCTGCCTTCAAGGCGCGCCTGCCGGGCGCTGTAGGCGAGCACGAAGATCGCCCAGGCCGCCGTCAGAGCGCCCGCGCACCAGGGACCCCAAGGGCGAACATCGAACACCGTGTAGGCACCGATAAAGGCCGCGACGGTGAACACCGCGAACACCTTTGGCCACGGGTCTGACCCTAGCCAGCGTTTCATTTCATTTCGAGCGGCGTCTTTCACGCCCCGATCCTGACCGCCATACGGCGGTTTCTCAACCGGAGATATTATGAAAGAGATCAAACAGGCCCCGGCCACGCCGGAGGCGCGCGCCGCCATGCACGAAATGATGGCGGCGTTCGAGGCGTTCAAAGGCGCCAACGACGCCCGCCTCGACGAGATCGAGCGCAAGGCTTCGGCCGATACGCTGCTGGAAGAGAAGGTGGCGCGGATCGATCAGGCAGTGGCCGGCGCCCAGGCGCGGCTGGACCGGGCGCTGAGCGAGGCGCGTCGTCCCGAACTGGGCGGGATCGAGTCCGGCTCTGGCCCTTCCTCCGCTTCGCGGGCCCCCTCCCCATTCCATGGGGAGGAGAAGGCGGCGTGGGATGGATACCTGCGGGCCGGTCAGTCGCATGGGCTGGAGTTGAAGGCGGGCCTGTCGACGGCGTCGAATTCGGCCGGATATGTCGTGCCGGCGGAGACGGAGCGCGCCATTGAAAGGCGCCTGATGGTGGGGTCGCCGATGCGCGAGATCGCCACGGTCAAGACCATCGCCAACGGTCTGTATCGCAAGCCGGTGTCGACCGCGGGCGTGGTGGCCGGCTGGGTCGCGGAGACGGCGGCGCGACCGGAGACGGATCCGGCGACCCTGGCCCTTCTCGATTTCCCGGCGGCCGATCTCTACGCCTCGCCGGCAGCGACCCAGGCCCTGCTGGATGACGCCCTGATCAACCTGGACGAATGGCTGGCCGCCGAGGTCGAGGACGCCTTCGCCGCGCAGGAGACCACGGCCTTCGTCACCGGCGACGGCACGAACAAGCCCAAGGGCTTCCTCAGCTATACGACGGTCGCCGACGTCGGCCAGACCTGGGGTCAGATCGGTTACATCGCTTCGGGCGCCGCGGGGGCGTTCGCGGGTACAAGCCCGTCTGACAAGCTGCTGGACCTGATCTACGCGCCCAAGGCCCAGTACCGGCCGAACGGGCGGTTCGTGATGAACCGCAAAACGGTCTCTGCCGTGCGCAAGTTCAAGGACGCGGACGGCAACTACATCTGGTCGCCGGCGCCCCGGGCGGGGGAGACCGCGAGCTTGCTCGGCTATCCGGTCACCGAGATCGAGACCATGCCGGACATCGCAGCCAACAGTCTGTCGCTCGCGTTCGGCGACTTCCAGCGCGGCTATCTGATTGTTGATCGGGCCGGGGTGCGGGTGCTGCGGGATCCCTATTCCGCCAAGCCCTATGTGCTGTTCTACACAACCAAGCGCGTGGGCGGCGGGGTGCAGAATTTCGACGCCATCAAGGTGATGAAGTTCGCCGTGAGTTGACTACGGAAGCGGCGGCGGGCGAGCGCCCGCCGCCACCCTTTTTCTGACATTCGGAGATTTTCCATGGCCGCACCCGTGTCTCTCACGGAGGCGAAACTG
>Ga0209023_10008320_pt1 | contig 10436 bp, 7 predicted proteins | sample LakOneMetagenome_FD_187468 | JGI IMG/M metagenome (GOLD analysis project Ga0209023, IMG submission 187468) | Freshwater and sediment microbial communities from Lake Erie, Canada (SPAdes) (version 2) | ecosystem: Environmental > Aquatic > Freshwater > Lentic | place: Lake Erie, Canada | collected...
ATCAGTATGTCATCATCCGATTATATAGGCCACCGTTTTGGCCCCAATTCCCTCGAAACAGAAGATGTGTATTTACGCTTAGATAAAGACATCGCTGCATTTTTATCTTATCTGGATAACAAACTGGGTAAAAATAACTACCTGGTATTTTTAAGTGCCGATCATGGTGCTCCGCAGGTAGGTGAGTTGCTGAAGGAAAAAAAATACTTTACTGCGGGTTCATTGAATTCAGCTACCGTCCTTAAAAATATTAATGAGCTTTGTAAACAAAAATTCGGCATTGATAACGCGGTTAAAAAAATATACGACTATGAATTATACCTCAACCATGCTGTGATTGATGCCGCAGGAATCAGTAAAAAGGAAATTAAGAAAGTGATAGTGGAGTATTTAAAAACCATTCCGGAAGTATGGAATGCTTTTGATATGGATGATCTATACCAGACCACATTACCAGCGGTGATCAGGGAACGGTTAAGCAACAGCTACTATTTCCGCCGCAGTGGTGATGTGCAGTATTTTTATAAACCACAATACACCGATTTTACAAAAGAAGGTATTGAACACGGAGCCTGGTATCCTTACGATGCCCACATTCCCTGTGTATTTTACGGCTGGGGCGTAAAGGCCGGCAAAACCAACCGGGAGACCTACATGACAGATATTGCGCCCACTATAGCCGCCATGTTGCGGATACAAATGCCTAACGGTTGTGTGGGAAAACCCATTACAGAACTGATCAAATAGCAAAAACCCTCCGTTCTGCGGAGGGTTTTTGTTGGGTTACTAGGATTCGAACCTAGACAGACAGAATCAAAATCTGTAGTGCTGCCGTTACACCATAACCCAATCATTAAAATCAGGGTGCAAAAATAAGGTTTCATGCCTTTTCAGCCAAAAGGTTTTTAGTGCATTTGACTTAAAATGTAAAAAAATACCAATGTTACCAGGAGGTTGCTGATGAAATTAACCGTATTGTTTCCGCACCAGTTATAGCCTTTAACTTGTATCGTACCCGGTAAAGGTTTGTCAGAAGCATGCCCCCCGGGAAATGAATATTTTACCTGCAGCCAGCTGCCCAAAATACTGTCTGCCAGCATGCCCGTAAAGCCTGCCAAACTAATCCATAAAAAGACAGCACTGGAAAAATGATACAGGTACATTGCGGATAAGGCAATCAGTATGGCACCTGCCAGGGCAGCCAATGTGCCAGGTAAAGAAATACCACCTGATACACCTGGTTCCATTTTTTTGAATGATAAAATATCATAAGTGCTTCTTTTAAAATAAACGCCCAGTTCCGAACTTACACTATCCGACATACTGATGCCAAAGGAGATGATAGCGGCTGCTAAACTGCTGTTTTGACCTGTGATGCTGTAAGCAATCATAAAGGCAGCCCCAACAATGCCGTTGGCAAAAACCTGTTTGGCATCCCGGCCATCTTTTTCATCAGGATGGGGGTTGAGTTTTGATAAAAGGCTGCCGCTGATTAAAAAAATGCCCGGCGCAATAAATGCTTTGTATCCACCGGTACTGTACAGTACCAACGCCATCCATAATGCTGCTGCAGCGCCACTTAGGGTAAGCCATTTTTTATATACAGCAAAAAATGACAAGGCAGTAAATAACAGTATGCACAAAACAAAAATCTGCAAATCAATCCCTTCAATTTTTTTTGCCAGTAACAGCCAAAGGGCAGTGATGATGGGTACTGTAAAATTATCGCTGCCTTTATAGCTGAATAATTCAGTAAGTGCGGGTAATAAAGCAAGTATGCCGCAAAACAATATGGTGTTAACAGAAATACCTGCTGCCCGGCAATAGCAAATGGATAAGATGAATGCCGTAGTATAAAACGCAGTAAAACCAGCCCATGATTTTTTTTCTGCGAGGAATATGATTTTTTTTCTTCCGGCATATTCCCCGTACATACCTGCTGCAGCATCACAAATGCCCAGCACGAGTGCAGCATAAACAATTACTTCTTTATGGAAAATGGGTGTAAACAGCAATACAGCAAATGCCAAAGGGAAAAGTGCAATACCATAGGTTTTATGTTCGCTTACCTGCATCCAGCCCTTTCGTATTACCCAAAGCAGCAGCATAAAGAAAATTAAAAAAATTATTGCCAGCAGCGCCAGGTTTTCAAAGCAGTAAATGGCAAACGCACAAGTGCAGACAGCGGTAAAATGCAACATCTTCCGGCCGGCTAATTTTGAAAGCTGTTTCTTTTTTTGGGCAATCTCAATGCAAATAAGTGCCACCGCAATAATAATTATTGCAGTAACCCCGGTTAATAAATCATGCTGCGATAAAAGCATTATATTGTACAATAATGCTGTAATTTAAGCAATGATGAAAGAACTGGAAGATTATAATTGGTTTCCTGCAGTGCTGCGCCGGTGGCAAATGGAATTTATTGGCCACATGGTGATTTGGACGCACCTGTATAAACCATTGGTACCTGAAGTACAGCAATTGGTTACAGCTGCAGCAGTAACGGAATTACATGACGTATGCAGCGGCAGCGGCATACCGGCAATATATATCTATAAACGGCTTACCTCCAGCTTGCCATTGCTGCTGACAGATAAATATCCTGATACGGGGTTTAAAAATATTCCCGGTATTACCTATTCATTACTGCCTGCTGACTGTAACGGGATAGAACCCCAAAGCCATGTTTGTTACACCCTGTTCAATGCCTTCCATCATTTATCTCCTACACAGCAACAGGGTTTTATACAACGCCTGGTAAAAAATAAAGCCCCTTTTGTTATTGCTGAAATACTGGAGCCCGGCCTTGTAAACCTGCTTAAAATAATTTTTACAGCCACTATTGTGCAACTGTTTACTGCTCCTTTTATAAAACCTTTTTCAATAGCAAGGCTGTTCTTTACTTATATAATCCCGGTTAATATAGTTACGGTTACTTATGATGGTATCATCTCAGTACTTAAATCAAAACGGGCAGCAGAATATGCCTTGCGGTTTAACAGCCTGGCTAATGCTTCGTTTGCAGTAACTGTAAATACCATAAATGGCTGGACCGGCAATATTGTTTACCTAAAGGGGCAACCCAAAAAAATATGAAGCAGCTAAAGATACTCTGGCAGTTCAGCCGTCCGCATACCATTATTGGTTCGCTGTGCAGTATAACTGCTTTATATATTATTGCGTGTAATGGAAGCAACTTATCACAATATGGCTGGTTATACCTGGCCACTTTAATTGCAGCGTTGGCCTGTAATGTTTTTATAGTGGGTATTAACCAGGTTGCGGACGTGGAGCTGGATAAAATAAATAAACCTTACCTGCCTATGGCAGCAGGCACACTTACCAAAAAAAATGCTTTGCAGATCATATACACCTGTTTATTTATCTGCCTGCTGGTGTCTTTTTTTGTTGCTTACTTTTTGTTTGCATTAATTGGCCTGATCCTTTTGATTGGCGTTGCGTATTCATTGCCCCCATTACAATTAAAACAACACCATTTACCTGCAGCCCTGGCCATTACCCTGGTAAGGGGTTTTTTGGTGAACGTGGGTATGTTCCTTCATTTTCAGCATTACATGCACAATAATTACCAACTGCCCGGTTATGTATGGTGCATTACTTTTTTTATTATGGCCTTCAGTATTGCCATTGCCTGGTTTAAGGACCTGCCTGATACTGAAGGGGACAGTAAGTTTGACATAAAAACGTTTCCATTGCTGTACAGTAAGCGTAATGCGTTATGGGGAGGCACCATTTTGGTAAGCCTGGCTTACGCCTATGTATTATACTGGAGCAGCACAGCAAATTATCCCAACACCAATTTTTTAATAATTGCTGATATTATCCTTTTTATTTTATTCCTTATAAATTTTGCGTCCGTAAAGTTGAATGATCAGCTTTCTATTAAAAAGTTTTACCTTAGGTTCTGGGTATTCTTCTTTGCAGCATACGGGGTCTTTGCGGTTTGGGCACTCTTATAAAATACCCTGCTTCCGGTATTTGATACTATACTCCAGGTATGTAATTTTATGAAAATGTTTTTTATGAAACGTATTGTTTTACTGGCCACTATTCTGTTTGCTTTTACTGCCCTGTTTGCCCAGGATGCCACCACTCTTTATAATGATGGTTTGAAATTAAAACTGGCCAAAAGCACCGCTGCGGCACTGGATAAGTTTAAGAAAGCTGCAGAATTAAAACCCGGCTATACTGAAGCAATGTATGAAATGAGCTGGTGTCAGAATGAACTTAAAGATTATAAAGGTGCTTTGGCAACCCTCAAAAAAGTAAGGCCCGCTTGGTCTACGGTTCCTAAAGTGCATTTTGAAATTGGCTATGCATTTGAAAAACTGGAACAATATGACTCTGCAGTAAAAGCCTACAATATGGCACTGGCTATTAAGCCCGACTATGCCAATGTGTATAAACAACTTGGCTATGTTGCCTATACTAAAGAAGATTATGCCGGGGCTATGAATGCTTTTGAAAAATATGAAGCTGCAAAAAAAGATACGCTTTATGATTATTTATACTGGTACCGTAAAGGATATTGTTATAATACGCAAAAGGAATATGAAAAAGCCAAACTGAGCCTTTTTAAATCTCTTGCATATAATAACACATACATCAATACATTTCTTGAACTGGGCTTTGCCTGCAGCAAATTAAAACAGGATGATGCGGCCATTGATTATTATAACCAGGCCATAGCCATTGATCCTAAAAATCATGTTCCCTATAACGGCATTGGAGAAGTATATCGCGATAATAAAAAAGACATTGCCCAGGCGATGTCCTGGTATGGTAAAACACTAGCCATTAACCCCAATGAACGCAAAGGGAATTTCGGAATGGGATATTGCCTTAACAGCAGTCAAAAATATGCAGATGCCATTGTGTATTTAAAAAAGGCCATTCAATTTGAACCCACGTATACAGCAGCATATGTGGAACTTGGGTACAGCTATTTTAAAACCAATGAGTACAGTCTTGCACTCACCAACTTTAATAAGGCCATTGAATTAAGCGCAAGTAATGAGAATGCCCGTTATTACAAGGGCCTGCTTTTTATAGCACAAAATAATAAAGCCATGGCACAGCAAATGGTGGATGAGCTGAAATCATTAAATTCAAAAAATGCTGCCAGCCTGCAGGATAAAGTGAGTAAGATGAATTAAGCAATGGTTTTTTCTTCCCTTGCCTTCAATTCCTTTATCTTATCCAGTGCCCCTGCCACCACATCGCACATGATGGTATATAGTGCGCCCGGAACCTGGTGAGCATAAATATATTCCAGCGCTTCATTTTCATTTGCAATAACCATGGTGGGCATTGCAGGATTTACCTTTGCAATACCTTCCTGTAATAAACTGATGATCTCTTCTGCCGTCCTGCCCCTTAAATTTTTATCACAACGGATAATGATCTCATCAAAATACTGTGCAGAAATTTCTCCCAGTTCCCTGATATCCTCATCCCGCCTGTCGCCGGTGCCGCTGATTACGCCAATCTTTCTTTTATAATCCAGCTTGCTTACAAAATCGCCCAGCAGTTTTAAGCCATGGGGGTTGTGAGCAAAATCGGCAAGGAATGTGATATTTTTAAAATTGAAGAAGTTTAAACGGCCGGGAGTAAGGGCTTCCCCGGGCATAAAAGTTTGCAGGCCCAGTTTTATATCATCAATAGAAATATCGCGGTACAAATAGGTGGCCATTACTGCGGGCAGGCAGTTGGCAATATTATGTACGGCCTTACCCTCGTAGGTAAGTGGAATGTCTTTTACCGCCATCACCCTTATTTTCCAGTTACCCTTCATAATGGTTACATAGCCATTTTCATAAACAGTGGCCAGGCCACCTTCGGCGCAGTGTGCTTTTATTCTTGGATTGTTTTCATCCATACTGAATAAGGCGATATTGCATTTTAAACCGCTCTTCATGCCATACACCAGGTCATCTTCTGCATTTAAAATGGCATAGCCATGCGGAAAAACCGTTTCGGGCACCACCGCTTTTACCTTGGCCATTTGTTCAACGGTATAAATTCCCCCTAATCCAATATGGTCTGCAGCAACATTGGTTACCACCGCTACGTCGCAATTTTGAAATGCAAGGCCGCTTTTTAAAATGCCGCCACGGGCACATTCCAAAACGGCAAAATCAACGGTGGGGTCTTTTAAAACAAAGGTTGATGATACCGGCCCGGTACAATCTCCCTTCATCATCAACTGGTTTTGTATATATACCCCGTCACTGGTGGTATAGCCTACTTTTTTGCCAGCACTTTTTGCAATATGTGCCGTTAAACGTGTGGTGGTGGTTTTACCATTGGTGCCGGTAACGGCAATGATGGGTATCCTTCCAATGCTTCCTTTTGGAAACAGCATGTCCACCACCGGTTCTGCAACATTCCTGGGCAGGCCGGTACTGGGTTCAATATGCATACGGAAACCGGGCGCCGCATTAACTTCTAAAATGGCACCACCGTTTTCACTTACCGGGGTGCGTAAATCAACAGCCATGATATCGATACCGCAAATATCCAGTCCAATGATTTTTGATATCCTTTCACACATAAAAATATTGGCCGGGTGCACTTCATCAGTAACATCGGTACTGGTGCCGCCTGTAGAAAGATTAGCGGTTGTTTTTAGTAAAACCAGTTCTCCTTCTGCTGGTACTGTTTCCAGTGTATACCCTTTTTCCTCCAGCATTTTCATGGTACTGTGGTCAACGGTGATCTGTGTTAAAACTTTTTCATGTCCATAACCGCGGCGGGGGTCTTTATTCGTTTCATCAATTAAATACTGTATGGTGTTTTTACCATCGCCCACCACACTGGCCGGTGTGCGCAGGGCTGCACAAATAAATTTATGGTTGATGACAAGCACCCTGAAATCAAAACCTGTAATAAAACGTTCTACAATACAGCTGCGGCCATACTGTTGGGCGGCTTCCAGGGCTTTTAGTGCCTGGTCACGGGTAGTGATATTGGTGGTATTACCTTTTCCATGATTGCCATCAATAGGTTTTATCACCAGCGGGTAACCAAATTTTTCGATGGCTTCATCCAGGCCTGCTTCTGTTTTTACCACGGTACCCCTTGGCACAGGAATTTCTGCCGCTTCCAGCAGCATTTTGGTTTCTTCCTTATCGCAGGCAATATCAACTGCAATATTTGATGTGGTTGAGGCAATGGTGGCCCTGATTCTTTTTTGATGTACACCATACCCCAGTTGTACCAGGCTTTGTTTGTTTAAACGGATATAAGGTATATTTCTTTTTGCTGCCTCATCCACTATACAGCCGGTGCTGGGCCCCAGCCTGGTGTCTTCACGTATTTCCCTGAGTTTCTGAATGTCTTCATCTAAATTGTAAACCGTATCATCTGCCAGGGCCTGGGCAATGCGTACCGCAGCCCTTGCTGCATATATGCCGGCATCTTCTTCCATGTAGGTAAAGCAAACATAATACACACCTTCTTTTTCATTGGCAGTCCTGGTCCTTCCAAATCCTACATCCATACCTGCCAGTGTTTGCAGTTCCAGTGCTATATGCTCAATCACATGGCCCATCCAGGTGCCTTCGTCAATCCTTATAAAAAAACCGCCACGGGTACCCACACTGCAGCGGTGTTCGATCATATTGGGAAACATTTTTTCCAGGCGTGCCCTGAAACCATCAATGGCATTGGTGGGGCGCTGTTCCATTTCTTCCAGGTCAAGCTTCATCTGTATCAGTTTGGTGCGGCGCACACTCCAGTAATTAGGGCCTTTCAATACTTTAATCTCAAGAATTTTCATAAATGCAACTTTAGTTTTTGGTTCCACAGAGATGCACAAAGAATTGCAGGGTTGCACAGAGAAAACTTTGTGAATCTCTGCCGGCTGCGTATCTCGGTGACATCATCCTTAAAATGGAAATTACCAAAATCATCTTGCTTTGCAAAAAACAAAATCTGTAAATTGTAGCATAAAATTTATTACCATGTCCAGCCGCCGTTCTTTTCTAAATAAAGCAGGGGTATTATCTGCATCTGTATTTGCATCGGGCCTTTTGCAGCCTGCATGGAGCAGGAACTTACAGGCAGCACTGAAAAATGTGCAGGGTATTGACCCGTCTATATTGGCAACCGATGATGAGTTTTGGTATTATGTGCAGCAGTCTTACACCATTTCTTCCAATTTTATCAATTTAAATAACGGGGGGGTGTCGCCTGCGCCCAAAGTGGTGGCAGATGCCATGAAAAGGTATTATGACATCAGTAATGAAGGACCCAGTTATTTTATGTGGCGGGTGGTTGACCAGGGCAGGGAGCCGTTAAGAAAAAACCTGGCCCAGTTAGCCGGTTGCGATGCGGAAGAAATTGCTTTACACCGCAATGCCTCAGAAGCTTTAGAGACAGTTATTTTCGGTATTGAATTAAAAGCAGGGGATGAGGTGGTACTGAGCAAGCAGGATTACCCTAACATGATTGGCGCCTGGAAACAAAGAGAAAAAAGAGAGGGGATAAAACTGGTATGGATCAACCTGGAATTACCCAGTGAAGACGAGAATTACCTGGTAAAACAATATACTGATGCTTTTACAGCTAAAACAAAAGTGGTGCAGGTAACACACATGATAAACTGGATAGGGCAGAAGCTGCCCGTTAAAAAAATTGCCGATGCGGCAAAGAAAAAAAATATCGACGTACTGGTGGACGGGGCCCACACATTTGCACAGTTTGAATTTAAAGTACCGGATCTCAACTGCGATTATTTCGGCACCAGCCTGCACAAATGGCTGGGGGCACCGATTGGCACCGGCTTTTTGTATGTGCGGAAAGAAAAAATAAAAAATATCTGGCCCCTGTTTGGAGCTGGTGATAAAGAAGAAGAAAATATCCGCAAGTTTGAACACCTCGGTACCCGGCCCTTTTATATTGAACAGGCCATCGATAAAGCCATCGATTTTTACGATATGATCGGCGGTAAGCGTAAAGAAGAGCGTTTATTATTCTTAAAAAATTACTGGATGGAAAGGGTGCAAAATTTACCTAAGGTAAAAGTGCACACTTCCTTTAAAAAAGAATTTGGCTGTGCTATTGGCTCGGTGAGTGTGGAGGGCAAAACGCCGGCAGAACTGGACAGTTATTTATGGAGTAATTATAAAATCCATACCGTTGGAATTGTTTGGGAAAATATAAGCGGTGTAAGGGTAACGCCCAATGTGTATACCACTACAAAAAATTTAGACCGGCTGGTGGAGGGCATAGAAAAATTTGCAAAAAGTTAATCAACACCCGTTAACAAGTAATAGCAGGGTATAAAACACGAATTCCCCTATTTTTGCGTTCAATATCAAAATGAAGTAAATGCAATTTGCAAAAGGAAAACTGATTGCTATTGGTGGTGCTGAAGATAAGGGAGCCGATACAGATAAAGATAAAGAAGACTTTCACCGTAATAACCTCAATTTTTTTGAACTGGGTATTCTCCGCCGTATTGTGGAAGAGGCAGGCGGCCCCCTGAGCCGTATAGAAGTCATTACCACAGCCAGTACCATCCCATACGAAGTAGGCGATAATTACTTAAATGCTTTTGGAAGAATTGGCTGCACCAATATTGGCTTAATGCATATCCGTAACCGGGCTGATACCAGCGATTCTGATTATCTAGAGCGTATTAAAGCATGCGATGCGGTGATGTTCAGTGGTGGTAACCAGTTGCGGCTGAGTGTTACTGACGGGGGAACAGAATTCTTATCCATCATAAAAAAACGTTACCGGGAAGAACCGGGTTTTGTGATTGCCGGAACATCTGCGGGTGCCATGGCCATGAGCCAGACCATGATTTATGAAGGCAATGCCACAAGGGCGCATTTAAAAGGCGAAGTAAAGATGACGACCGGTTTGGGATTTGTTAACTCTGTAATCATTGACTCTCATTTTGAAAAAAGAGGGCGTTTTGGAAGGTTGGCACAGGCCGTGGCCTGTAACCCCAGCTGTATTGGCATTGGCCTTGGAGAAGATACCGGTATGCTGATAACAGATGGCAATAAGATGGAAGCCATTGGCAGCGGCTGCGTAATCATTATCGACGGGCATGATATCAGTTTCAGTAATATTGCTGATATACCTGACGGCAACCCTTTCAGCCTTGAAAATTTAAAAGTGCATATCTGCGAAAAAGGGAATGGCTATTTGCTGAATGAAAGAAAGTTTTTACCCGAAGCCAGGGAAGGGGCGATAATACCTAAAAAAGTTCACGTAGAGTAAACTGTAAAAATAATAACCGGGGCATCCTTTTTACAGGATGCTTTTTTGTTTATCTTGATTAAAATTTGCAGTATGAAAAAAATCAGCTTCGTTATCATTATTGCCGCAGTAACCATGTCATTCATCAGTTTTAAAAAACAAAAAGTAATTTTCTTCGGCGATTCCATTACACAGGCAGG
>Ga0209023_10008321_pt1 | contig 10434 bp, 12 predicted proteins | sample LakOneMetagenome_FD_187468 | JGI IMG/M metagenome (GOLD analysis project Ga0209023, IMG submission 187468) | Freshwater and sediment microbial communities from Lake Erie, Canada (SPAdes) (version 2) | ecosystem: Environmental > Aquatic > Freshwater > Lentic | place: Lake Erie, Canada...
TCGGTCGATCTGGGGTGGTGCCCGGGGTGGGACTCGAACCCACACGCCCTTTCGGACAGCGGATTTTGAGTCCGCCGCGTCTGCCATTCCGCCACCCGGGCGAGCGCCGAAACACTAGCCGCGTGCCGTAGCGTGTCCGACATGAGCGACACGACTGACTTCGGTTCCGACGAATCCACCGGCGGTTCGCACTGGCTGCGCTGGCTGGTTCTGATCGCGATCGCCATCGGCGCCATCGCTGCTGGCCGCAAGATCGCACTGAACTCGGCCGACAAGGACTTCGAGGCCCGCCTCAAGGAGCTCGACGCCGAGCGAGGTTGATGCCCTGGCCCGGGCACCCCGATGAGGTCAGGCTGAGGCGTCGAGCGCCTTGAGGAGCTTGATCGGGGTGTCCTTCGGGCTGATCTTGTACCAGGCCTCGGCGACCTTGCCCTTCTCGTCGATCAGGAACGCGGATCGAATGATCCCCATGAACGCGCGGCCGTAGAGCTTCTTCTCGCCCCACACGCCGTAGGCCTCGGCGGTCGTGTGCTCGGGGTCCGACAGCAGCGGGTAGCCCAAGGTGTACTTCTGGTCGAAGTTCGCCTGCTTCTCGGGCAGGTCGGGGCTGATGCCGACGATCGCCGTGTCGCCCAGTTCGGATGCGATGTCACGCAGACCGCAGGCCTGGTTCGTGCAGCCCGGCGTGTTCGCCTTGGGATAGAAGAACACCAGCACCTTGCGGCCCTTGAACGACGACAGGCGGACCGTGTCGCCGTGCTGGTCCTTGAGTCCGATCGCTGGTGCCTTGTCGCCGACTTCGAGCTTCGCCATGGCGCGAACCTAGCGCCGCACGCTCACCGCAACATGAGGCCGGACGCGAAAGAACCGCCCCGAAGGACGGTTCTTGTCGCTGGCAGCGGCCGGCCCGAGGGCCGACCGCAGATCACTTGCCGGTCTTGGCGCGGGTCTTGAGCCGGGCGCCAGCGGTCACCTTGGCGGCGTTGGCGGCCGGGACCTGGATGGCCTCGCCCGTCTGCGGGTTGCGGCCGGTGCGAGCGGCACGACGGGTCTGCTCGAACTTCAAGAAGCCCGGGATCGTCAGGGCGTCCTTGCCCTTGGCAACGATCTCGCCAGCGATGTCCTCGAACGTGTCGAGCACGGCCTGGACATCCTTCTTGGCGATGTCAGTGCGCTGAGCGATCGTCTCCACCAGTTCGGTCTTGTTCATGGTTCCTCCTGGGTCGACCCCCCTGAGGAGTTGGCCGACGATGACGGTGAATTACGGGAATGTAATTATCACGTTGTGGGCCCAGATGCGAGCGAATCCCTTGAAATTTCAAGGTTCGCGCGCTCCGCGCGAATGCAACCGCACCTGATCGAGGTCCCCGAAGCGCCGATTTGGCATCGCTCGGACTGCCGAGTCACCCTCCGAAGCGACACCCAACCGCACGGCTCGACGCGTCGATCAGCCCCGATCGAGCGCGTCTCGGAACGACCCCACCAGCTCCGCTGCGGCATCGGTCGAGCGCGTCTCGAGGATGGTGCGCACGAGCGCAGAGCCGACCACCACACCGTCGGCGACCTCGCACACCTCGACGGCCTGGGCCGGAGTGGAGATGCCGACGCCCACCAGCACCGGCAGGTCGGTGATGTCCTTCAGTCGGGACGCGATCACCTTGGCGGAGCCCGCGAGCGAGTCCCGCTCCCCCGTCACGCCCATGAGGCCGACCGCGTACACGAAGCCACGGGCCCGGGCCACGACGAGCGTCAGCCGATCGTCGGGTGCCGTCGGAGCAGCGAGCATGACGGTCTGCACACCGGCAGCATCGGCAGCCGCACACCACTCGGCCGACTCCTCGAGCGGCACGTCCGGCAGGATCACCGCCGACACCCCGCTCGCCATTGCGGTGCTGGCAAAGCGCTCGTAACCGAACCGGTAGACCAGGTTGACGTAGGTCATGACCGCGAGCGGCACGCCGGCGTCCGCTGTCGAGAGCGATTCCAGGATCGCCGGTGGTGTGGCGCCGGAACGCAACGCCAACTCCGACGCCTCCTGGATGACCGGGCCGTCCATCACGGGATCAGAGAACGGGATGCCCACCTCGATGCCATCGGCGCCCGAGGCCGCGACCGCTCGCAACATGTCGGTCCAGTCGCCCGCCTCGCCCTGGAACAAGCCGCCGGTCAGATACGGCACCAGGCACTTGCCGCCACTCGCCCGCCGGGCACGCAGCGTCGACTCCAGGTCGGCAACGGTTCCCGAGATCGCCGATGTCGCTGAACCCAACCTGTCGGCGCTCACAGCCGGTCCGCCAACACGTCCATCATCTGCGCCACGTCCTTGTCGCCCCGACCCGAGAGGTTGATCAACACGCTGCGCCCGGCGAGCTCGGCGCGCGCCTTGGACACCCACGCCAGCGCGTGGGCCGATTCCAGCGCAGGGATGATGCCTTCGGTGCGGCTCAGGAGCACGAAGGCGTCGACCACCTCTGCGTCGGTGACCGGCACGTACCGGGCACGACCCGCCTCGGCGAGGAACGAGTGCTCCGGACCGACGCCCGGGTAGTCGAGACCGGCGGAGATCGACTCCGCTTCGGTCACCTGGCCGAACTCGTCCTGCTTGAGGAAGCTGTGCATGCCGTGGACGATGCCGGGCACGCCCCCGCCGACCGCCGCGCCACCGGCGGGCTCCACGCCCACCAGCTCGACCGACGGGACCTCGGCGAAGCCCGAGAAGATGCCAGCGGCATTGGAGCCGCCACCCACGCACGCGACCACCACATCGGGCGGCCCGCCGAGCATCGCGTCGCACTGCGCAGCGGACTCCTCGCCGATCACCCGGTGGAACTCCCGCACCATCCACGGATAGGGGTGCGGGCCCATCACCGAGCCCAGGCAGTAGTGAGAGGTCTCTACCGTGGCGACCCAATCACGCATGGCCTCGTTGACGGCGTCCTTCAAGGTGCGGCTGCCCGACCGCGCAGGGGTGACCTCGGCGCCGAGCAGACGCATGCGAAACACGTTGAGCTCCTGGCGGGCCATGTCGACCTCGCCCATGTACACCAGGCAGTCCATGCCGAGCAGCGCCGCTGCGGTCGCGGTGGCGACGCCGTGCTGGCCGGCGCCGGTCTCTGCGACCAGGCGGGACTTGCCCATGCGCTTGGCCAGGAGCGCCTGACCGAGCACGTTGTTGATCTTGTGCGAACCGGTGTGGTTCAGGTCCTCGCGCTTGAGCAGCACGCGACACCCGAGCTGGTCCGACAGCCGGTGGCACTCGGTGAGCGGACTGGGACGGCCGGCGTAGTCGCGCAGCAGATCGTTGAGCTCCGTGCGGAACTCGTCGTCGGCCCACGCGTCACGGAATGCTGCGTCGAGCTCGATGAGCGCCGGCATGAGCGACTCGGGCACGAACCGGCCACCGAAGCGACCGAAGCGACCGGTGTCGTCGGGTTCGCCCATCACGGGCGGCTCGCCCACCACGGGTGGCTCGACCGACGCTGCTGGTTCGACCGACGCTGCTGGCTCGACCGACGCTGCTGGCTCGACCGACGGGCGCGGGTCGTGATCGGCGGTGTTCGTCACGTCGGGGCACGGTAGTGCCCGCGACCGCAGGCCCCGAAACGAGATCGGCCCGGGCCGTCAGCGTGCTGGCTCAGAGCCCGACGTCAGCCCAGTCGAACGGACCCAGCCCCTCTGGGTGGTACGGAACCGGTGCCGCCGCACGAGCGGCCCGCACGAAGCGCTGCACCTTCAGCGGGTCCTTGCGCAGCGGGTTGCCGTCGGCCTGCACCCCGGTCGAGGTGTCCACGCCCCACGGCCGCACCTCGGTCACCGCGGCACCCACGTTCTCCGGGGTCAGCCCGCCCGCGAGGATCATGCGCCGACCGACCGGCACGCCTTCGAGCAGCGCCCAGTCGAACACGTTGCCCGATCCCGGCACCGGAGCGTCCACCAAGAGTGCGTCGGCCCCGTAGGCGTCGACGTGCGCCATCGCCGGGTCTCCGGCTGCGAGCGCCACCACGAGTGCCTGCACATAGGGCCGGATCGCCGCCGCGTCGTCCGGCGTCTCGTGACCGTGCAGCTGTGCTGCACGCAAGCCCGCCTCCAACACGGTGTCGATCACCTGCTGAGGCGCCTGATCCCGGAACACCCCGACGGTCACGATCTCCGGCGGCAGCCGCTTGACGATGTCACGAACGGTCCCGACGCTCACCTGCCGGACACTGGGGGCGAACACGAAGCCCACCGCGTCGGCGCCGAGGGCGGCCGCCATCAGGGCGTCTTCCTCGTTGGTGATCCCGCAGACCTTCACGAACACCCCGACAACGCTACCCGGGCGTGTCGGTCAGGCCGTGGAGGCCCGTTCCGGTGCTATGGGCGAGGGACTCGGAGTGCCTGGAGCGCAGCGATCGGGTCGTCCGCGGTCACCAAGTGCTCGCCGACCAGCACGGCGTGATAGCCCGCCGCTGCGAGCGCCACGGCGTCGTCGTGTCCACGCACTCCCGACTCGGCGACGCGCACCGTGTGCTCGGGCATCACCCCGGCCAGGCGCACCGCACGCGCCTGATCGACCTCGAACGTCACCAGGTCGCGCTGGTTGACCCCGACGAGGTCGCCAGCGGTGCGGCGCAACGCCCGATCGAGCTCCGCTTCGTCGTGGACCTCCACCAACACGTCCAGTCCGATGTCGGTTGCGAGCGACGAGTACTCGTCGAGCTCGCCATCACTGAGCGCCGCGACGATCAGGAGCACGCAGTCGGCGCCCATCAGTCGGGCGTCGCACACGTCGTTGGCCGACACCGTGAAGTCCTTGCGCAGCACCGGCACGCCGACCGCGCTGCGAGCGGCGACGAGGTCCTCGACCGACCCTCCGAACGATTCGGTGTCGGTCAGGACCGACAGACAGGTCGCTCCCGCGGCCTGGTAGTCGATGGCGAGGAGTGCCGGGTCCAGGTCCACGAACAGGTCGCCCTTCGACGGCGACCGACGCTTTACCTCGGAGATGACCGCCAGCTCGGTCGCGGCCGCCAGCGCGGCGCGGAACCCACGGGTGGGCGCCATCTCCTTGGCCACCTGCACCAACCCGGCGGTGCTCCGGGAGTCGACCGCTGCGTGGGCGCGGTGCCGGGCGACGATCGCGTCGAGGTAGGTGGCCATGGGTCGCCCACGGTACCTGGCCGACCTGCTGCGTGATCGACGCTCACACTTCGTTCACACAACCCTCACCGATTCCGACATCACCTCAGATAGAACGGAGCGGTGGCAACGATCGTGGCAGTCGAGGACGATCCCGCAATCGCGGATCTGATCGACCTCTACCTCCGACGAGACGACCACCGGGTCTACCTGGCGGCCGACGGCGAGCGCGGGCTCGAGCTCATCGCCGCCCACCGCCCGGACGTGATCGTGCTCGACGTGGGACTCCCCGGCATCGACGGCTTGGAGGTCTGCCGACGGATCCGAGCGACCGACCCGACCGTCGCCATCATCTTCCTGACCGCCCGCGACGACGAGGTCGACCGCATCCTCGGCCTCGAGATGGGAGCGGACGACTACCTCACCAAGCCGTTCTCCCCACGGGAGCTCGTCGCTCGGGTCAAGGCACATCTCCGACGGGCGGGAGCGATGAGCGCCGCGAGCGCCACAGTCGGCTCGGGCACCGGCATCGGCGCCCTCGGTGGCACCGGCATCACGCTCGCCGTCACGACGATCGACCCGGTCGGCTCGGCGGACCCGAGCCAGTCGATCGAGGTGGACGCCGGTCGTCACGAGGTGCGCCGCGGGGGCTCGGCCGTTGCGTTGACGACCCAGGAGTTCGACCTGCTTGCCCTGTTGTGCGCCAATCGGGGACTCGCCCTGAGTCGACGCCAGATCCTCGACGGCGCATGGGGCAGCGATTGGATCGGCGACGAACGAACCGTCGACGTCCACGTCGGTCAACTGCGCCGGAAGCTCGGCAGCGACCTTCCCCTCACCACCGTGTGGGGCGTCGGCTACCGACTGGATTGAGGATCGATCCGTGCGCCGTCGGGTCGCGTTCGCCGTCGTCGCATCCGTCGTCACCGCATTGGTGCTCGTGGGGATGGGAACGCTCGTGCTCAGCCGCGCAGCCGCGCGTCGATCGGCCGAAGCGGACCTGCGACATCAGGCGTCGATGGTTGCCGAGCTCGTGGCCGCATTCGGCACAGCGAACCAGCCCGATGCCGCCGGCAACGCACGGCTCTCCCCTCTAGCGCTGCGCAAGATGTCCGAGGCGCTCGACGTCGATGACCTTGGGACGCTCGTCATCGGGCCCCGTGGACACGAGTACGGGGGGCTGCCCGCCAGCATCGATCTGAGCGCACAGGAACTCGCCGCTGTGCGCTCAGGCGACGAGGTCAGCGGGGTGAACCGCGGTGGACGCATCTACGCGGTCGCCGGGCGGACCGTCGGCGACTCGGTCGTGCTGGTCGGCATCACCGGCTCCACCCGCGGCCTGTTCGCCGGGTCGGCCGGCTGGTTCGTGCTCAGCTCCCTGTTGGTGATCGTGCTCGCTGTGGCACTCGCGCTGTGGATCGGCTCCCGCCTCGCACGACCGATCCGAGAGGCGACCGAGGTGACCCAGCGCATCGCTGACGGGGACCTGGCCGCTCGTCTGCCCGAACCTCCGATCGGAGCCGATGACGAGACCGCCGTGCTCGCCCGGTCCATCAACGCCATGGCCGACGCGCTGGCACGGAGCCGCGGCATGGAGCAGCAGTTCCTGATGTCGGTCAGCCACGACCTGCGCACCCCGCTCACCAACATCCGCGGCTATGCCGAGGCGATCGTCGACGAGGCAACGCCCCCAGCCGCCGGAGCGGACGTCATCTTGCGCGAGTCGGCCCGACTGGAACGACTGGTGCGCGACCTGTTGGAGCTCGCCCGCCTCGATGCCCGGCAGTTCCGGCTGCACCCGGTGCCGGTCGACCTCAGCGCCGTCGTGGTCGACGCGGCAGAATCGCACCGGGCCGAGCTCACCGGAGCCGGGCTGACGCTCGATGTGCGCAGCGCAGGACCCGTCGCCGGCACCGTCGATCCCGACCGGCTCGCCCAGGTCGTCGGCAACCTCGTCGGCAACGCACGGCGCTTCGCGGCCACGACCGTGACCGTCGACGTGCGCCTCGACGCTGCTCCTGACGCGATGGGCCCGGATGCGACAGGCGCAGGCGGCATGAACCGACGCGTCGTGGTCCAGGTCCGCAACGATGGGGTGGCGATCACTCCGGCCGACCTGCCGTTCGTGTTCGACCGGCTGTACCAGGGCCAGGATCAGCCGACCCGCACCGAATCCCACAGCGGCCTGGGTCTGGCGATCGTCCGCGAGCTCGTTGGGGCGATGGGCGGCGACGTCGGCGTCGTCACACCACCCGACGGCGGCACCGTGTTCTGGTTCCGCGTCCCACTCAACTGAACGGGATGGAATCAGTCGCCGTGAATCAGTCGCCGTGAATCAGCGAGTGACGCAGGGCAGTTCGACGACGGTCGCGCCCACGCCGCTGACGTCGAGCGTCGCTCCCACCTCGACGCTGCGGTGCACGAGCGCTAGCGCGATCGGGGCGCCGAGCGTGGGCGAGTACACCGAGCTCGTCACCGTGGCGCGCTCTACGCCGTCGAGCAGCACCGCGGTCCCCGGTTCCGGAATCCTGACCCCGTCCGCCGCCGCATCGAGGTCGGTGCCGTCCAGCACCAGACCGCGCAGGTGGCGTGCGACGTTGCCGCCGCGGCTGTCGATCCGGGCAACCAATTCCTGGCCGGTGTAGCAGCCCTTGGTGAAGCTGACCGAGGCGTCGATGAGCCACTGGCCGGCTTCGGCGGGGATGGTCGACGAGTCGAGCTCGTGGCCCATCTCCGGCCAACCCTGTTCCACCCGCAGCACGTCCAGCACCAGGGGGTCGAGCAGCGTGATCGCATCCGGGATCGCGGGCGACGGGCCGTCGATGGCACCGAAGAGGTCCACGCCAGCGAGGCCCCGCCAGTCGACCGGTACGGCTCGCACCGTGGTCGAGTTGTTCTCGACGAGATCGGCCGCGGCAGCAGTGGCGAGTGGTCCCCGCAGGGCCACGCAACGAACGGCGACCTCGTCGATCGTGACGTCGACACGCAGCAGGAACCGACGCAGTCGCGTCGCGGTGCGCTCACCCCACCCACGGTCGACATCGATCAGCAACTCCGACTCGGCAGTCCGAGCGATGCGGAACCATGCGTCGATCTTGCCCTGCGGCTCGAGCACCAGGGACCAGGCACAGTCGCCGACCGCGAGTGCTGCAACATCGGCCGACACCTGACCCTGGATGAACGTGACGGCGTCCGCTCCGGTCACCCGCAGGACGTCGCGTTCGTAGTGGAACGCCGCGACCCCGGTGCGAGTGGTCGACACACCGTCTGCGATCCTCACGATCCCAGCAGCATCTTCTGCACTTCGGTCGACACCGCTCACGATGCATCCTCCTGCGATCCAGCAACCGCACCACCAGCAGCAGCCGCCGCACGGCGCTGGGCGGTCATCCGCTCTGCTGCCGGCACCGCGGAGAGCAGCGCCTTGGCCTTGTTGCGAGTCTCGAGCTCTTCGTCCGCCGGTTCGGAATCCGCAACGACACCCGCACCGGCCTGCACGCAGGCCCGGCGGGTGCCGTCGGGCCCGGGCGGGTCGACGATCATCGTGCGGATCGCGATCGCGGTGTCGATGTTGCCGGAGAAGTCGACGTAGCCGACGATGCCGGCGTACGGACCTCGCTTGACCGGCTCCAGGTCGTCGATGATCTCCATCGCCCGCACCTTGGGAGCGCCCGACACGGTGCCCGCCGGCAACGTCGCCCTCAACACGTCGATCGGCGTGGCACCGTCGGCGAGCTCGCCCGACACCTGCGACGTGAGGTGCATCACGTGGCTGTAGCGCTCCAGGGTCATCAGCTCGTCGACCTGGCAGGTCCCGAAGGTGACCACTCGGCCGACGTCGTTGCGAGCGAGGTCGACCAACATGATGTGCTCGGCGCGCTCCTTGGGGTGCTCCAGGAGCTCCGCTGCCAGCTGGCGATCGTGCTCGTCGGTGCGGCCGCGGAACCGGGTTCCGGCGATCGGCCGTGAGATCACCCGACCGTCGAGCAGCTGCACCATCGGCTCGGGCGAGCAGCCGACCAGCGTGAGGTCGTCCTCTCGCATCAGGAACATGTACGGGCTCGGGTTCACTTGGCGCAGCGTGCGGTAGATGTCGAGCGGCTCCGCGGTCGTCGTGAAGTCGAAGCGCTGCGCGAGCACCACCTGGAAGATGTCGCCGGCGAGGATGTGCTCCTTGGCCGCGCCGACCGCCGCCTCATACGCCCCGGCGGCCATCGACGACGTCACCGTCACCGACTCGTCGGCCTTGGTGGGCGGCTCCACGAGTGGCTCGTCGATCGGGGTGGCACCGTCGGACGCCATCTGCTCCAGCCGCACGATCGCGTCGTCGTAGGCAGCGTCGATCGTGGCATCGTCGGCACCGGGCGCAACGAACGCGTTGGCCACGAGCGTGACCTGCTGGGACCAGTGGTCATACGCAGCAACTTCGCCGATGACCGACAACACCGCATCGGGCCAACCCCGGTCGTCGGCGGGGACGTTCGGCAGGTGCTCGACCTCCCGCACGACGTCGTAGCCCAGGTAGCCCATGACACCCGAGTGCAGCGGCGGCAGCTCCGCCATGGCGTTGCCGAGCTCCAGGCCGAACGCCGCGGCGAGCGCCTCGGTCGACGGGGTGCGCAGGTGCTCCAGCAGCACTTCCAACACGGCGAGGATCCCTCCGTCGATGGGAAGGTCCGAAATGATCCCGTCCGGCAGCGCTCCGGTGATCTCCACGTGAGGACCCCGAGCGACCATGCGCAGTCGGGGGTCGCGGCCGACGAAGGACCAGCGACTCCAACGGCCGCCGTGGTCGACCGACTCGAGGAGGAAGCCCGGCCGCGCCGGTGACCCGTCGACGGGCTGGTCGGGCCCGCACCAGCGGGTGAAGGCCGCGACGGGCGTGGTCAGATCAGCGAGCAGCGTGCGGGTGACCGGCACGACTCGGTGCGCTCGGGCCAGCGTTCGGAACTGATCACGGGTCAACGTCGGCATGGGGGCGAGTCTCGGTCCTGATCCGTCGGTGCTTGCTGGGCGGGGCTGGGCTGGGCTGGGCAGGGCGGGGCGGGGCTGGATCAGGCCGGGCCGGGGCGCACGGTTGTCTCGTCGTCGGTGCCGAACGAGCGGAACCAGCACGTGTAGGAACCGGTGTGGCAGGCGCCCTTGCCCTCCTGTTCGACCAGGAACAGCAGTGCGTCGCCGTCGCAGTCGTAGTGCGCGGAGCGGATGAACTGGCGGTCGCCCGACGTGTCGCCCTTTCGCCAGACCTCCGAACGGGAACGGGACCAGAACACGGTGCGGCCCTGCTCCAGGCTCATCCGGAGCGTCTCCGCGTTC
>Ga0209023_10008322_pt1 | contig 10433 bp, 8 predicted proteins | sample LakOneMetagenome_FD_187468 | JGI IMG/M metagenome (GOLD analysis project Ga0209023, IMG submission 187468) | Freshwater and sediment microbial communities from Lake Erie, Canada (SPAdes) (version 2) | ecosystem: Environmental > Aquatic > Freshwater > Lentic | place: Lake Erie, Canada | collected...
CGGGCGCGTCAAGTTGCGCGACCCCTTCTGCGATTCCAGGCGGTAGGTTTCGTCGGCCTCGACGATGCCAGACAGAGGGGACGGCCGGGCGCGTGCGGCGCCGGGCGCGAACCGGTGGCGCCAGCGGAAACTCGTCGTGCGGTGCACACCAGTGACGAGGGCCGCGTCACGTACGGTACGGGATTCCAGCAAGCACTTGATGAATGGCAGCCAGAGCTCGCGCTTGCGCAGCCGGGCCAGAGGCGTGCCGGTCAGCGCATTGAAGGAGCGGTGGCAGCCCAGGCAGCGATAACGCTGCAGGCCGCTGGCGAAGCCGGAGCGGTGCAACTGCGCGCAGGCACAGTGCGGACAAGGCCGGCCCGCCGCGGCTGACTCGATGAGCGCCAGACACTCGGCCGGGTCGTGGATAGTGCCGATCCAGGCGCGCAGCCGGGCTAACTCGGTGCTGGACAATGGCGCCGCAGACAAACAGGCGAACAATTCGTCAAAGCCCAAGGCTAGCATCGTCACTCCAGATGAGTTAACTCGACGATACGTACGACTTCGACAACGCGATTTGGTTCACCCAACCACCGCGAACACAGCCTTTTTTGTTTGATGCAGCCCATGAATTTTGATTATGTAAGGACAATGTTGTGCTATTGATACACGCACACCTTTGGCATAAGCAAATTTGATTAATATGCAATTTTGCCCTTGGAGATGTCCGTGTTCAAACTGAGACTGTTACCGCACGCCGTGCTGCTCGCCCTGTATGGCGGCGCCCTCGCCTTCGCCCCCGCCGCCCAGGCGCAGACCACGGACGCCCCCACCGCGCCCACGGCCCAGGCCCCGGGCATCGCGAGCGTGAACGTGGTCGGTTCACGGCGCGTCGGCAACGCATCCTCCACCGACACCGCGGTCCCGGTCGACTTCATCCCGATGACCAAGGCCACCGAACAGGGCGGCCAGTTCGACCTGGCCCAGGTGCTGAACAACGTCTCCCCATCGTTCAACTCGACCCGCCAGACCGGCGCCGACGGCGCCGACCTGGTCGACTCGGCCGCGCTGCGCGGCCTCGGTTCGGACCAGACACTGGTGCTGGTGAACGGCAAGCGCCGCCACACGGTCGCCCTGGTCAACCTGTTCGGCGCGCGCAACCGCGGCAATACCGGCACCGACATGAATGCGATCCCGCTGATGGCGATCCGCAACGTGCAGGTGCTGCGCGACGGCGCCGCCGCGCAGTACGGCTCGGATGCGATCGCGGGCGTGATCAATATCGAACTGAAAAAGAGCCTGGGCTGCGAATCGGTGCTGGGCTACGGCCAGTACACCGAAGGCGACGGCGAGAACTGGCTCGCCTCGGCCTACTGCGGCGTGGCCGTGGGCGGCGGCGTGCTGGGCATCACCGGCGAATACTACGACCGCGGGCGCTCCAACCGCGCCGACGCCGGCAGCCCGCGCATCATCGGCGACACCAAGTCGCAGAACCAGACCGTGTACCTGAACGGCGAATTCCCGGCCGGCCCCGGCAAGCTGTATTTCACCGCGGGCGCCCAGCGCCGCGACGCTTCCTCGGCCGCCTTTGCGCGCGAAGGCCTCGGCTCCGAGGACATCCCCTCGCGCAACTCCGCCGCCATGTACCCGAACGGCTTCGTCCCCTTCATCAATGGCGATGTCGACGACCGCTGGGGCACCGTGGGCTACCGCTTCAAGGCCGGCGAATGGAATGCCGACCTGTCGCAGACCTATGGCTACAACCGCCTGATGTACACCATCGCGAACACGCTCAACGCCTCGATCGCCAACCTCGACCTCCTGAACGGCGGGCCGGGACGCAGCGCCAACTCCTTCGACGCAGGCGGCTTCTCCTTCCGCCAGGCCACCACCAACCTGGACTTCTCGCGTTTCTACCAGGGCATCGCGAACGGCATGAACGTGGCCTTCGGCCTCGAGCACCGCCGCGAGAACTACAAGATCTTCGCCGGCGAGACCGGCTCCTGGATCGATGCCGACGGCGTGGGCGTGGGCGGCTTCGCGGGCAGCCAGGGCTTCCCGGGCTTCCAGCCGGGCGACCAGCTCGAGGCCGACCGCCACTCGAGCGCCGCCTACCTCGACATCGAGACCGACCTGACGGATCGCTTCAAGCTGCAGACCGCGCTGCGCCACGAGCGCTACTCGGACTTCGGCTCGACCACCACCGGCAAGCTGGCGGGCGCATACCGGATCAACCCGGCCGTGCTGCTGCGCGGCTCGGCGAGCACGGGCTTCCGCGCGCCTTCGCTGCAGCAGGCCTACTTCTCCTCGACCTTCACCGACTTCGTCAGCGGCCAGCCGCTCGACGTGGTGCTGGCGCCGACCGGCAGCCGGGCGGCCAATGCCGCCGGCATCCCGCAGCTCAAGGACGAGCAGTCGAAGAGCTTCACCCTGGGCTTGACCTTCACCCCGACGCAAGCGACCTCGATCACGGCCGACCTCTACCGCATCGACATCGACGACCGCATCGTGCTGTCGGGGCGCTTCGATGCCGAGAACTATCCCGCGCTGGGCGCCACCCTGCAACAGCTGGGCGTGGGCCAGGCCCAGTTCTTCGTGAACTCGGTCGACACCAAGACGCAGGGCCTGGACATCACCATGTCGCACCGCATGGATGTCGGCGCCGGCAAGCTGAACGCCTTCCTGGCCCTGAACTTCGGCAAGACCGAAGTCACCGGCGTGCATGCGCCGAGCAGCCTGGCCGGCTACGAGGACGTGCTGCTGTCCGAGCGCGAGCGCCTCTTCATCGAGGAAGGCGCGCCGCGCCGCAAGGCCACGCTGGGCTTCGACCACACCATCGGCAAGCTGGAGACCGGCCTGCGCATCGTCCACTTCGGTCCCCAGACCCTGGGCACCTTCGCAGGCCCGCCGGTGCCGAACCAGCACTACAAGGCGAAGACCTCGGCCGACCTGTCCTTCACCTGGGCATTCACGGAGAAGACCAGGTTCACGGTGGGCGGCACCAATATCTTCAACGTCAAGCCGACGGTGCAGGATCCGGACCAGACCGACAACGGCTTCAAGTACGAGAGCGTGCAGTTCGGCCTGAACGGCGCGGCCTGGTTCGCGCGCCTGGCGCACCGCTTTTGAGGGCCTGTGCCCTGCTTCCCGCGAGGGCCCCGTTGCGGGGCCCTTTTTTCGCTCCGTCACGGATGAGCTGCGTTAGGAAGGACACGGAATCCATGGGTCGGATGGGTATAATGCATTGCATCGCTCATTGAAGATTTGCAACGTTTTTTCGTCCGCCATCGCGCGGCATCGACAGGCCGCCTTATGAATACCGCTGACAGTATCCGCATTTCCACCGGCATCGCCGGCCTCGACGACATCCTCGGCGGTGGGCTCACGCCGCAACGCGTCTACCTCGTGGAAGGCTCGCCGGGGGCCGGCAAGACCACGCTCGGCCTCCAGTTCCTGCTCGACGGCGCTGCCAAGGGAGAGACCGGGCTGTACATTACCTTGTCCGAGACGGCCGACGAACTGGCCGCGGTCGCGCGCAGCCACGGCTGGTCGATCGATGCCCTGTCGGTGTTCGAGCTGGCCGGCGAGACCGCGCTCGACATCGACGCCCAGCAGTCGGTATTCCATCCCTCGGAAGTCGAGCTGGGCGAGACCACCCGCAACGTCATGGACAAGGTCGATGCGGTGAAGCCGGTGCGGGTCGTCTTCGACAGCCTGTCGGAAATGCGGCTGCTGGCGCAAAACCCCTTGCGCTACCGGCGCCAGATCCTCGCGCTCAAGCAGTTCTTCACGGCGCGCGACTGCACCGTGCTGCTGCTCGACGACAAGACCAGCCAGTCGGACCAGCACCTCCATTCGATCGCGCACGGGGTGATCAGCCTGGAGCAGATCGCCAAGGAATTCGGCAAGGAACGCCGGCGCGTCAACATCATCAAGATGCGCGGCATCCGCTTCCGTGGCGGCTATCACGATTATCTCCTCGAAACCGGCGGCATCACGATATTTCCGCGCCTGGTGGCGGCCGAGCACCTGCGCGACTTCGTGCCCGCGGTGCGCTCCACGGGATCGGCCGGCATCGACACCCTGCTCGGCGGCGGCCTGGTGCGCGGCACCAATACCCTGATCGTCGGCCCTTCCGGCATCGGCAAGACCACCGTGTCGACCCGCTGCCTCCTGAGCGCGCTGGAACGCGGCGAGAAGGCCGCCTTCTACCTCTTCGACGAGGGCCTCGGCACCTTCTTTGCCCGCAGCGCGGCGCTTGGCATGGAGCTGCGTCCTTTCCTCGACAACGGCCAGCTCGTCATCCACCACATCGACCCGGCAGAGCTGGCGCCCGGAGAATTCGCCCAGATGCTGCGCGACGCGGTGGAGCAGCGCAAGGTCGAGTTCATCGTCATCGATAGCCTGAACGCCTACCTGCAGGCGATGCCCGGCGAGCAGTACCTGATCCTGCAGATGCACGAGCTGCTGTCCTACCTGAACCAGCAGGGCGTGACCACGGTACTGGTGCTGGGCCAGCACGGCATGATCGGCGAAGTGAAGTCGGACGTCGACCTGAGCTACCTGAGCGACAGCACGCTCCTGATGCGCTTCTTCGAGTCGAACGGCCGCCTGCGGCGCGCAGTCACGGTCATCAAGAGCCGCGCCGCCGAACATGCGCTCACCATCCACGAGCTGCAGCTGGGGCGCGACGGGGTGCGCGTCGGCGAAGCGCTGGAAGGCTTCGACGGAGTGCTTACCGGCCTGCCGAGCTACCGCGGCGCCACGCCGATGATGGCAGCCCTGGCGCATGCCGACAGCTAGTTCGCGCGACGAGCGCATCCTGATCCTGGCGCCGCATGGGCGCGATGCCGAAGTCATCTGCTCGGTGCTCGCCCAGGACGGCGCCGCGTGCGCGGTGATGCCGGATTTCGCCGCCCTCGCCGCGGCCATCGACGACGGCGCAGGCACCGCCCTCGTCGCCGAAGAGGCCCTGCACGGCATCGACGCCGCCTCCCTGCATGCCTGGCTGGCGCGCCAGGAACCCTGGTCGGACTTTCCCTTCGTGATCCTGCTCGCCAGGCAGATCGGCCTTCCCCAGAACGGCGCGCGGGCTCGCCTCGACCAGCTCGGCAACATCATCCTGCTGGAGCGCCCGCTCAATGCCCAGACCCTGCGCAGCGCCGCCGGCTCCGCACTGCGGGCGCGGCGCCGCCAGTACCAGGTGCGCGAGCTGCTCGCCGAGCGCGAACGCAGCGCCGCCACCCTGCGCCAGAGCCGGCAGGACCTGCTCAGCCTCAACGAGACACTCGAATCGCGCATCGAGGAGCGCACCCGCGCGCTGGCCCAGGCCAACGACCGCCTGATGAACGAGGTCATCGAACGCGAGCGGGTGCAGCAGGCCATGGTCCAGCTGCAGAAGATGGAAGCGATCGGCCGCCTCACCGGCGGCATCGCCCACGATTTCAACAACCTGCTCAACGTGGTCCAGGGCAGCATGGACCTGATCCTGATGCTGTCGAAGGACGAGGTTGCGCGCCAGCGCGCCGAGATCGCCCGGCGTGCCTGCCAGCGCGGCGGCAAGCTGACCGGCCAGCTGCTGGCCTTCGCGCGCAACCAGAACCTCGACCTGCGCCAGGCCGGCGTGGAGGCCCTGTTCGAGGGCGTGCGCGAACTGGTCGCCACCTCGGTCGGCTCGGCGATCCGCCTGCGCTTCGAGGTCGAGCCGGACTGCCCGAGCGTGCTGGCCGACGCCAACCAGATGGAGATGGCCTTGCTGAACCTGGCCATCAACGCGCGCGACGCCCTCGACGGCGGCGGCGGCGAGCTGTCCTTCCATGCGGGCCGGGCGCCGGCGCCGGAGGGCCTGCTGCCCGATGGCGACTACGTGCGCATCGCCGTCAGCGACACCGGACCCGGCATGCCGCCGGAGCTGGTCGCGAAAGTGTTCGAGCCCTTCTTCACCACCAAGGAAGTCGGCAAGGGCACCGGCCTTGGCCTGAGCCAGGTGTACGGCATGGCGCGCCAGTCGGGCGGCGCGGCGCGCATCCTGAGCGCGCCGGGCGCCGGCACCACGGTCGAGATCTGGCTGCGCAGCTGGGACGGCGGCCAGGCGGGCATGCAGGCCGAGGCCACGCCGGCCGCCCTTGCCCATGCGCGGAACGGCGCCCGCATCCTGGTCGTCGAAGACGACGCCATCGTGCGCGAGTCGATGGTCTCCTCGCTCGAGGCCTTCGGGCATACCGTGACGCAGGCCGCGGACGGCGAAGCCGGCCTGCAAGCGCTGGCGCAGGCGCGGCCCGACGTGCTCATCACCGACTACCTGATGCCCGGCATCACCGGCGCGCAGCTCATGCAGCAGGCGCGCACAATCTATCCCGGCATCCCGATGATCATCGCCACCGGCTATGCGGACATGCACGCGATCGACAAGGTGCTCGGCGGCGACCTCCTGCTGCGCAAGCCCTTCCAGTTGGCCGAACTGGCGGCCAGCGTCGCGCGCGCGCTGGGGCGCGGCGCCTGACGGTGGCGGACGCCGCCGAAATCGACTTCGTGCCACACTGGCCACAGGCATATCGCATGCAGTGAGGAGTCAATGATGAGCAATGAACAGAAGGCCCAGGATCAGCAACAGGATCGACAGCAAGGCAATGAAGCGAAGACGACCGACGTCGACGGCCTGAAGGACAAGAAGCCGGAAGAGCTGACGCCGGAAGAGCTGCGGCTGATGGCGGACACCATGCCGGGCGAAGGACCGGGCGACTGATGTTCCTGTTCTTCTCCAACAAGCTGGGCTGCCTGGGCTCGATCCTGGTGTCGGTCGTGCTGACCCTGCTGGTGCTGCTGGCGTTCGGCGTGTTCTAGGGCGCGCGAGGCGCCGGCGTGCGCACCGGCTGGCCGGCCTTCATGACGAACACCACCCGCATCAAGGCTTCCAGCTCCACCAGCGGATCGCCCTGCACCGCGATGATGTCGGCGTGGGCGCCGGCGTCCAGTACCCCCAGGCCCGGCACGCCGAGCAGGCGCGCGCTGTTGATGGTGGCGGCCTGCAGGACCTCGCGCGGGGCCAGCCCCGCCTCAACCCAGGCCAGCAAGGCGCGCCGGGCGGCTTCGCCGCGGTCCGGCCGTGTGCCGGCATCGGATCCCGCGGCCAGCATGACGCCGGCCGCCCGCGCCTGCCGCAGGCGCTCGCCGAAGGGCTGGAGCGGCACCATCGGCACCGACTCCTGGCGCATCCTGTTCAGTGTCTCGTTCGACGCGGCCTCGCCATGCTCGATGGCGTCGACGCCGGCTTCGAGCGCCCGCGCGATCGCCGCATCGCTCGTGGCATAGGCCGTGACCTTCAGCCTGGCCGCATGGGCCTCGCCCACCGCCGCCTGCATTTCCTCGAGCGACATCGTGGCTTCGTCCACGCCGTTGGCGTCGATGCGGATCAGGTCCACGCCCTGCCGCACATGTTCGCGCACCGCAGCGCGCGCGTCATCCGCCCCGCGCACGATGCGGTCGTCGCCTGCGGCGCCCGGCGCCAGCGAGGGACCGGAGACGAACAGCCGCGGACCGGGCACGCTGCCCTCCTCGATGGCCCGCTTGAGCGCGACATCGGCATAGCGCCCCGCCTTGCCGAGATTGCGCACGCTGGTGTAGCCGGCCTCGAGATAGCTGCGCGCATGCCCCGCGCCGCGCAGGGCGCGCAGCGATTCGCCCGCCGCGGCCGGGGGTGCGGCAGCGTCTACCAGCAGATGGGCATGGGATTCGATCAGTCCTGGCAGCACCGTATAGGCGCGCAGGTCGATGCGCCGCGTCCCCGGCGGCACCGCGATCGCCGAACCGATCTCGGCGATCCTGCCGTCCTGCACCAGGATCAGGCGCGGGCCCAGCATGCGCCCGCCCTCGCTGTCGAAGACGCGGCCCGCATAGATGAGCGTGGCCGGCCCGGCCGGCGCGGCCGCCTGCACCGGGCCTGCGAGCAGCGCCCCCACCAGCGCCGCCAGCGGCAGCAGCGCCTCAGAGCGCGCGCGCATGGACCAGCACCTCGTCGACCCGGCCTTCGGCCACGGCCTGCGCCGGCGACTTGCCGTCCAGCGCCGCCAGCGGCTCCTCCATCCAGCTGCTTGCCGCCTCGTCGCTTTCCAAGGCGCCGCGCGCCGCATGCATCACAGTGTAGTAGGCCTGCGCCTTCTTCGACTGCTGGCCAAAGCGGGCCTGCAGTGCGGCGAAAGCGTCCGGCGTGACGCGGTCTTCGTCGGCCATGGGATGCCCCTTACTTGGTGACCGTCAGGAGCGAACGCTTGCCGCCCTTGAAGGTGTAGAGGGTGATGGTGCCGTCCCGGATGTCGCCGCGCGCGTCGAATGCGATCGGACCGGTGACGCCCTTGTGCTGGATCTTCGCCAGCACCGGCAGGTACCTGGCCGGCTGGTACGAGCCGGCTTTCACCATCGCCTCGGCCATCGTCATCACGGCGTCATAGGCGTAGGGCGCATTGATCTGGACGTCGATGCCGAAGCGCTTCCTGTAGTCGGCGCGGAACTTGTCGAGCGCGGCGCGCGCTTCGCCCTGCACGCCGCCCGCTTCCGCGCACACCACCTGGCCATCCGCCATGGTGGCGCCGGAGAGCTTGTGGATCTCGTCCGAGCAGATGCCGTCGCCGCCGATCATGCGCACGTTCATGCCGAGCTGCTTCATCTGGCGCAGCATCGGGCCGGCGGTGGCGCTCATGCCCCCAAAAAAGACCAGGTCGGGCTTCGATGCGCGGATGCGCGTGATGATGGCGGAAAAATCGGTCGCCTTGTCGTGGGTGAACTCCTTGGCGACGACGGTCCCGCCCTGCTTCTGCAGGCTGCGCGAGAATTCGAGCGCCAGTCCCTGTCCGTAGGCGGTGCGGTCGTCCACCACGGCGACGCGGCGCGCCTTCATCTCGCCCACCGCGTGGCGGCCCAGCGCCTGGCCGAGCTGCACGTCGTTGGCCACCACGCGGAAGGTGGTGTTGAAGCCCTGCTGGGTGTATTTCGGACCGGTGGTCGAGGGCGAAATCTGCGGGATGCCGGCCGCGTGGTAGATCTTGGACGCGGGAATCGTGGTGCCCGAGGTCTCGTGGCCCACCATGCCGTGGATCTTCGCGTCGGCCAGCTTCTGCGCCACGGTGGTCGCCTGCTTCGGGTCGCCGCCATCGTCTTCGGCCATCAGCTGGAAGGTCACCTTCTTGCCGCCGATCGTCACGCCTTTGGCGTTGAGCGCCTCGATCGCCATGCGCGCGCCGTTCTCGGTGTCCTTGCCGAAGTAGGCCACCGGGCCGGTCACGGCGGCCGCGTGGCCGATCTTCACCACTTCCTGGGCCGTGGCCGCGCCGGCCACGGACAGGGTGAACGATACTGCGGCCAACGCGATTGCTTGATTCTTCATCGATTCCTCGTCAATTCTGTATTCCTGGGCTCGCGCCAAACGGCCCATTTTACATTCAGAGGGATCGCGCTGCAGGACGGAGCGGCCCAATCGTCACAGGGACTGTTCCCACACCAGGCGCACGGTCGGGCGGACCTGGTACAAGCTGGTGCGCGCCAGCGCGGCAGCGCCCTCGTAGACAAGACGTTCCCGGTAGCTGCGCTGCCCCAGGTTGGACAGGGCCAGGCGCAGCCGCGACTGGGTGTCGAACTTCCAGAGCGCGTACAGGTCGAGCTGGCGCCGCGGGGCGTCGAGGCTGAACACCGGGCTGCCGGCGCGGCTGGCGGCCGTGCCGCGGTAGCTGAAGGTGCCGCCGGCCTCCAGGCGGCTGGAAGGGACGCTGAAGTCCAGTCCGAGATTGCCGCTCCATGCCGGCTGGTCCTCGATGCGGTTGTCCGGGCCCGGGACGCTGTCCAGGCGCGACCAGTTGCGCGCCAGGTTGACGCGCGCCGCCAGCGGTCCGCGCGTGATGCGGCCTTCGAACTCGAGGCCGCGCACGGTCGCGCCGCCGTGGTTGTCCGGCGTGGCGGTCCACGCGCCGCCCTGCAGGGCGATGCGGGTCAGGATGATGTCGCGGATGCGCTTGTGGTAGGCGCTGACGCTGACCATGTCCGCCTTGCCGATATAGCGCTCCCAGGCCAGGTCCACGCTCGTCGCGAGTTCGGGACGCAAGGCCGGATTGCCCTGCAGGTCCGGGTTGGTGGCGCTGTTGTTGTTGTCGACCGTGTAGCGGCGCGGCATGAGCTGGACGATGTTCGGCGCCTTGTACGTGCGGCCGAGGGCGAAGCGGAACTGGTCGCGCGGTCCGGTGGCGCCCTCCTTTTGCTGAGGCTTGAAGAGAAGCTGGAAGACCGGGCTCCAGGCGCCCGCGTCGACGTCGACCGGCGCCGCCGCGTTGCCCTGGCCCGTAGTGCGAAGGTCTTCGCGGCGCAGGCCGAGGTAGGCCGACCAGTCGGCGCCCATGTCCCATTCGTCCTGGACGAAGAAGGCGCTTCTGTCGACGTCGGCGAAGTAATCCTCGTCGCTGGTGTAGAAC
>Ga0209023_10008323_pt1 | contig 10432 bp, 8 predicted proteins | sample LakOneMetagenome_FD_187468 | JGI IMG/M metagenome (GOLD analysis project Ga0209023, IMG submission 187468) | Freshwater and sediment microbial communities from Lake Erie, Canada (SPAdes) (version 2) | ecosystem: Environmental > Aquatic > Freshwater > Lentic | place: Lake Erie, Canada | collected...
GCCCGGACGCATCAGCGCCGGATCGAGCACGGCAATGTCTGCCGCCGTGCTGCCCGAGCGCACGACATGCATCGTGTCGATCAGCAGCCGGAAATCGTCGCGCCCGACCTGCTTGAGCGCTTCGAGCGCCAGCGGCAGGCTGCTGACCGTCAGCGACGGCGCCAGTTCGGTAGTGACCCGCAGACCGCGCGCGGCACCCATTTCGGCAAGCGCGCCGAACTCGTCGCAAGTCCGCGCGAAATCGGGGTCCATGCTGACGGTGTTGATGCGGTTGCAGCCGAGCTCGACGAACAGGTCCAGGTCGCGCGCGAAATCGCTGCCGCTCACGCCCGGCCGGATGACCAGGCCCTCTCCGAGCGAGATCGAGATGCCGCGATCGCGCATCACTGCGATCATCTCGCCGCGCAGCGTCGCATCGTCGCGCAACGAAAACATCGGATAATTGCAAACGCCGAAGTCGAAGCCGGTGAGGCCGGTGGAGATGTGCTGGCAGCCAAGGTCCGCCGCGAGATTGACGAACTCGATCGGCGGCAGCCCAAACACGCTGATGTTTTCGATACCGATCGTCGCCATGCATCACTCCCGGTCGCCGGCACCGCAGGGGACCGCGCAGCGATAGCCTTGGTGCGAAAAGCGTGACCAGACAAGCGGGCGATTTGGTCTTGGCGGCGGCTTGGTCTAGCGTCCGGCCCGCAGACAGATGGAGCCAAGATGAAGCCTTCCGAGCCATCGCAAGTCGCCAGCGACCGGATTGCCGATTTCCTTGCCGAAAGGATCCTGTCGGGCGAACTCAAGCCGGGCGAACGGATCAAGCAGGACGAGCTGGCCTCGCAATTGAACACCAGCCGTATTCCGGTGCGCGATGCGCTGCGCATCCTCGAAACGCGCGGGCTGGTGTCGCTTCAGGCCAATATCGGTGCCCGCGTCGCCAGCCTGACGCTGCATGACATGGAGCTGTCCTACCGCATCCGCGAGTCTCTGGAGCCGATGCTGCTGGCAGAGAGCATCCCCCATCTGACCGAGCAGGACTTTGCCGACCTTCGCGCCGCCAATGCCGCGCTCAAGGCCGTGTCCAGCATCGAGGATTACATGCCGCTCAGCCGCACGTTTCACTGGACCGCGTTTCGCGGCCATCGCGCCCCGATGCTCGCGCAGATCGTCGAGCGCTTGTGGGACACCACGCAGGTCTATCGCCGGACCTACGCGCAAATGACCTTCCGGGACGCCGAGCGGATGCAGGTGATGTGCGACGAACGCGACTTGCTGCTCGGCTCGATCCTGCGCCGGGAGGTCGATCTGGCGCCGCGCATCCTCGCCACCCACATCCGCCGCACCCAGACCAGCCTGAGGCAATACCGGGAGACGCTCGGCAGCGCCGAATAAGGCGCGCCGAAGCAACAAGAAAGGGAGAGAGATGAGCGCGATCGATCATGATCTGGCAGCGTTGGCCGACATCGGCCGGCTGACCGAATGGCTCGACATCCATGTGCCGCAACTCGGCAGCGGCCCGCTCAGGACCGCGCTGATCCACGGCGGCACCTCCAACGTCGTGCTGACGCTCGATCGCGGCGAGGACATGATGGTGCTGCGCCGGCCCCCGGCGGTACCGCCGCCGGGGGCGGAACGCGGGGTGATGCGCGAGGCGCGGGTGCTGACCGCGCTCAATGGCACCAACGTGCCGCACCCGGTCTGCCACGGAATCTGCGAGGACGCCTCGGTGATCGGCATGCCGTTCTACGTCATGGAAAAGGTCGATGGCTGGGCAGGGCAACTGCGCGACGAGACGATCCACAATGCCCCGCCGTTCGACCGGATGCCTTACGAATACGGGCTCGCCTATGCGATCGTCGGCGGGCTGATCCGGCTCGCCAATGTCGACTACAAGGCGGTGGGCCTCGAAACCTTCGGCAAGCCCGACGACTTCCTCGAACGGCAAGTCGATCGCTGGGCCAGCCAGCTTGCCTCGTACCCGGAGCGCTATCCGGGTTACGAAAAGCGGCACCTCGAAGGGTACGATGAAGTCGAAGCGTGGCTGCGAACCAATGGCCTCAAGACCGACCGGGTCGGCATCATCCACGGTGACGTTGCGACCACCAACATGATGTTCCATCACGGTCCCCCGCCCCGGCTCGCGGCGATGATCGACTGGGAGCTTTCGACTATCGGCGACCCGATGCTCGACATGGGCTGGCTGTGCGGCGGACTGCGCGACGAGCGTTTCCCGGACATGGACCGCGCCAACAACCTGATCGACGTCAACAACGCGCCCACCAAGCAGGCGCTGGCGCAGTACTATTGCGCGGGCACAGGCCGCGACATCGCCGATTTCGACTACTTCTGCGTGCTCGCCGGGTTCAAGATCGGCTGCGTGATCGAATACAAGGTCGCACAGGCCGCCGCCGGAATCTTGCCCAGGGAAACCGGCGAATTCTTCCGCAAGAGCATCGACAGCGGCTTTCGCCGCAATGCCGAATTCGTGCGCCGGATTTCCTGATGGCCCGGTTCAGGCCGCGTCCCAGACCAGCGGCAGGTATTCGACCCCGAACGTGCGCCCGGTGTGGTAGCGGTACGTCTCGCCATCGGCGATGCGGATGTTGCGGAACCGGCTGAGGAACTCCTCGACCACAAACCGCAGCTCGCGCTTGGCGAGATGGATGCCGAGGCAATTGTGGGTGCCGGTACCGAACGCGATGTGGCGCGGCTTGCGATCGATATCGACCGTGTCGGCATGGTCATGCGCCGCAGGATCGCGGTTGGCGAGGGCCAGCGGCAAGTGGACCTCGTCACCCGCGCGCATCGTCACCCCGTGAAACACGGTGTCGCGCTTGACCTGCCGATGGGTCACCACCACCGAGAACGCGCGGCAGAATTCCTCGACGGCCTGCGGGATCAGGTCCGGATCGGCGCGCAGCCTGTCCTGCAACGCCTGATCCGTCGCCAGATGCCGCAGGGTCCAGCCCAGCGTCGAATAGACGGTGTCGAGCCCGCCGACATAAAGCACGTAGAACATGCCCATGCTCTCGAGGTAGCTAAGCTCGCGCCCGTCGACCTCGCCGTGGACCATCGCTTCGAGCAGCGGGTTGCCGGCCTTGTCGAGCTGACGTGCACGGTGCTGCTTCAGGTATTCGTAAACCGCCCGCGCCGCCGCGACCCGGTCCATCGGATCGGGTGCGCGCATCAGGCCATCCTCCCACGCCACGAATTGGTCCACCATCTCGCGCGGCATGTCGAGCAGGTCGAGGAACACATACGAGGGATAGGGGATCGCGAAATCGGCGATGAATTCGCAGCCGCCGCGATCCGCGAACCGGTCGACCAGAGCGCTGCACGAGCGGCGCACCGCCTGCTCCAGTTCGCGCAGCGCCTTGGGCGTGAAATGCGGATTGAGCAGGCGCCGGAAGCCGTGGTGCGCGGGCGGATCGATCTCGATCGGATTGAGGCGGACGTTCTCGCCCACCAGATCCGCGATCATGCCGTGGCGCTCGGCGGTGAACGTCTCGTAATCGATCATCGCCTCGCCGATCAGGTCGCTGCGCGTCAGCAGCCAGCCCGACCGGCCGAACGCGACGTCGGTGACCCACAGGATATCGCGGCCCTCGTGAAGCCGGCACAGCGCCTGCCAGGGATCGTTCCCTTCGGCAGTGAACGCATCGAAGCTCGCGTCCCAGACAAGCTCGGGCGCGACATGAGCGGGAATTGTCCCCGCGATTGTCTGGGTGTCTGACATGGCGCTGGCTTCCCCTCCCCGGAAATTATGCACACGCCCGTCACTGCGCCGGGTCGCATGGTCGCGCAAGTGGACTGCACCCGGCTCGCCGGTCGATCTTTGACCCCGATCAACGCCCTGCCCATCATGCGCTCTTGCCCTCCCGAACGAACCGGTTGAAGGAACCGCGACGGATCGGGTCAGGAGCGGCTGCATTGCATAGCGAAATCCCGCAAGGCCAGCGCATCCTCGCCACATTCGGGCTGATGCTGGCGACGCTGACCAACACGCTCGACATGACGATCGCCAATATCGCGCTGCCTCACATCCAGGGCAGCCTTTCGGCGTCGCAGGACCAGATGAACTGGGTCCTGACGTCCTACATCGTCGCGACCGCAATCATGACGCCGCTGTCTGGCTGGCTCTCCAACAAGCTGGGCCGCAAGAACATCTTCCTAGTCTCGACGGCACTGTTCATGGTGGCATCGATGCTGTGCGGAATGGCCGTGAACCTGCCGCAGATCATCATTTTCCGCGTCTTGCAGGGCCTGGCCGGCGCCTCGATGATGCCGATGTCGCAGGCGGCGCTGCTCGATCTTTGGCCGCGCAAATATACCGCCCATGTCATGGCGATCTGGAGCGGTGTCGTCACCGCCGCGCCGGTTATCGGACCGACGCTCGGAGGATTTTTGACGGACACGCTGTCATGGCGCTGGGCGTTCTACATCAACGTCCCGCTCGACATCATCGGCTTCGCGGCGGTCTATCTGGCGCTTCCCCCCGATGAGAAAGGGCTGAGGCGGCCGTTCGACTACATCGGCTTCACCGCGCTAATCATGTTCACCGTCGGCCTGCAACTGATGGTCGACAGGGGCACGATGAAGGACTGGTTCGATTCGACCGAAATCTGGATCGAGGCGACTATCGCCGCCAGCGGGCTCTATCTGTTCATCGTCCAGACGATGACTCACAGGCAGCCCTATTTCGCGGCTGCGATCTTCAAGGACCGCAATTTCGTCACCTGCAACACGCTCGGATTCCTGCTCGCAACCGGCCTGTTCACCACCTCGGCGCTGATGCCGGTGCTAATGCAGAGCCTGATGGGCTATTCGGCGATCCAGGCAGGTCTCGCCACGATGCCGCGCGGGTTCGGCTCGGTCAGCGCGTTTTTCATTGTTCCATGGCTCTCGCCAGTGCTCGGCGCGCGCAAGACCATTGTGCTGGGCGGCGCGATCAACATCCTGTCGCTCTGGCAGATGGGCCACTTCGACCTGACCATGACCGACGGGCCGATCCAGTTCAGCGGCTTCCTGCAAGGATTCGGCTCGGCACTGATGTTCAACCCACTGTCGGTAATCGGTTTTTCCACCATGCCCGCAGAACACCGCAACGAGGCGGCGGTTCTCTCGAACATGGTGCGAAGCGTCGGCGGCGCGCTCGGAATCGCGGCTTATTCGGCAATCGAGATCCGGCAGATGGCGGTGGTGCGCAACCACATGGTCGCCCACCTCGATCCGTCAAGCGCAGTTCTGGGTTGGCAGATGCCCGACCTGCTCGGTGGCTCGTCCGGCACCATCGCGATGCTCAACGCCGAGGTCAACCGGCAGGCGGCGATGGTCGCCTACGACACGACCTTCGGCTATATGTGCCTGGTCTCGCTGGCGATGCTGCCGCTGCTGCTGCTGCTCCGACCGGGCAAGTCCCCGACAATCCCGGTGCCCGTGGACGGGCATTGAGGATGCTGTCGATCGGGTCGCCTGAAGAATAGCAGGCGGTCGTCCTGTGCGAACCCCAATGGGCGAGTGATGTTTATCACAGGGTAACAATTGCATTCTGCGATTGTTGCAGTGCAATAGAGCACTGTGCGCATTGCGATCGTCGATGAAAGCGCCTCACGCGCGGCCGTGATCCATGAGGGTCTGGCGGCGCTTGGCGATTGCGAGATATTCGTGATCACCGAGCGGCGTGGTCTGGTCGCACGGATCGGCGAGATTGCGCCCGATATCGTGCTGCTCGATCTCGGCAATCCCTCGCGCGACGTGCTCGAGGAGTACTTCACGGTGAGCCGGGCGCTGGCCCGGCCGATTGCGATGTTCGTGGACGAATCGGACGAGGACGCCCTGGCAGCGTCGATTGACGCGGGCGTTTCGTCCTACGTGGTCGATGGCCTGGCGCCGCACCGGATCCGCTCGATCCTCGACCTCGCGGTCAAGCGTTTCAATGCGTTCGCACGGCTGCAGGCCGATCTTGCCGAAGCGAAAGGCAAGCTCGCCGAGCGCGACGCAATCGACCAGGCCAAGCGCATCCTGATGACGAGCCGGGGTTTGAGCGAACCGCAAGCTTATGCCGAACTCAGGAAGACGGCGATGAACCAGGGCAGGCGGATCGCGGACATTGCCGACGCGGTCATAACCGCGCACGAATTGCTGGGGGGACGCTAGTTGACGAAACAGACGCTCAACATCGGCTTCCTCCCGCTGGTCGACGCCGCCCTTCCGGTGCTCGCCAAGGAGCATGGGTTCGCCGACGACGAGGGGATAAACCTCAACCTCATCAAGGACATGTCGTGGGCAACGGTGCTCGACCGGCTGCTCTATGGCCATACCGACGCCGCCCATCTGGTTGCGCCGCTGGCGATCGCCACCACGCTCGGGCGCGGCCGCCCGGCGCAGCCGCTGGCGGTGCCGTTCGTGCTCGGGCTCAACGGCAACGCGATCACGTTTCGCTCGGAACTTGCAGCGCGGCTGGTGGAGCCGGGCCGGCTCGGCGATCCGGCGAAAGTGGGCGCGAAACTTGCGGCTATTGTCAAGGATGGGGCCAGGCTGCGCTTCGGCGTTGTCCATCGCTATTCGAGCCACAACTACATGCTGCGCTACTGGTTGGCGGCCTGCGGAATCCGGCCCGACCGCGACGTGGAAATTACGACCATCGCCCCGCCGTTCTGCGCCGATGCGCTCGAGGCCGGCGAAGTCGACGCGATCTGCGTGGGTGAACCGTGGAACTCGGTCGCGGTCGAGCGCGGCGTTGGGCAGATCGTGCTGGTGACCGCGCAGATCTGGCGGCGCGGCGTGGAAAAGGTGCTCGCGCTGCGCCAGAACGTCCTCGAGGAAAAGCGCGAGGCCACCGAAGCCCTGATCCGGGCGCTGGTTCGCGCCGGGCGTCACTTTGTCGATCCGGGCAACTGGGACGAGAACGCCGCGCTGCTCGCCCGGCCCGAATATCTGGACGGCAACCCCGAGCTGATCCGCCACGCGCTGGCCGACCGGCTGCTCCTGCACCGGGGCGGCGAGCTGGTTTCCTATCCCGATTTCATGTTTCAATACCGCGAGGCTGCCAACTTCCCGTGGGTCAGCCAGGCAGAGTGGCTCTACACCCAGATGGTCCGCTGGGACGGCATGCCCTATTCCGGCGAAGATGCGGCCAAGGCAGCGCGGGTGTTCCGTCCCGATGTCTACCGCAGTGCACTCTTGGGCACGTCCGAACCTCTCCCCGGCGCAAGTTCGAAGGTCGAAGGCAGCCTTGGCCAGCGCACTGCCGTGACTGCCCAGCAGGGGTCCATGGTACTGGAAAGCAACCGCTTTTTTGACAAAATGGCGTTCGATCCTGCCGACCTCGAAGGGTATCTGGCGCGTCTGCCCTGAGGCCAAGTCTTTGCTGCATCGCAAAAGACCCTTGCGGCCTGCCGCCGAATCACTTACAACTCGGTCCAACGCAGCACTCGGCGCCCAACGATGGGCGACAAACCAGGCAGCGTTACACAGCGAAATTGAGTGGCAATGCAGCCGCCCGGATTGGTCCTTCAGGGGATCAGCTCGTGGCGGCTTTTTCGTGTTTTTCATTGGCGAGTGGGGGTCCTCCCGGATCTCGTGATCGCCGCAGTTCATGGTCTCGCCACGGCGCAGACAGTTCGACGAAATCAGGGGCACAGACGATGCAAGACGACAGCAACGCAAACAACCGGATCAATGCCGCGTTCGATCGCCGCAAGCTGCTGAAGGTCGGCGCCACCGCCGTCGCGGTGGCGACCTCGCAGTCGCTGTTTTCGGGCAGCGTGCTCGCCGCCGGCGGCCCGCCCGAGGTGCGCGGCGCTAAGCTGGGCTTCATCGCGCTGACCGATTCAGCACCGATCATCGCGGCAAAGGAACTGGGCCTGTTCGCCAAGCATGGCATGCCCGAAGTGGTCGTCGCCAAGCAGGCGAGCTGGGCCGCGACGCGCGACAACCTGGTGCTGGGCAGTGGCTCCGGCGGCATCGACGGTGCCCATATCCTGAGCCCGCTCCCTTACTTCATGACGCTGGGTATCCAGTCCCGCCAGACCCCGATGAGCATCCTCGCCCGGCTGAACGTCAACGGCCAGGGCATCTCGGTCGACAAGGAATACATGGCCGACAAGGCCAATCTCAATGCTGGCAAGATGAAAACCGTGATCGCGGCGAAGAAGGCTGCGGGCAAGAAGATCACCATGGCCATGACCTTTCCCGGCGGCACTCACGATCTTTGGATTCGGTACTGGCTGGCAGCCGGCGGCATCGATCCCGATCGTGACGTCGGCCTCATCACGGTTCCGCCGCCGCAGATGGTCGCCAACATGCGCGCCGGCACCATGGACGCGTTCTGCGTCGGGGAGCCCTGGAACGAGCAACTGGTGCAGCAGCACCTCGGCTATTCCGCGGTCTCGACCGGCCAGATGTGGATGAACCATCCCGAAAAGGCTTTCGCGATGCGCTCCGACTGGGTCGCCGCGAACCCCAACGCGGCAGTCGCGCTGACGGCTGCGATCATCGAGGCGCAGCGCTGGTGCGACAATCCTGCAAATGTCGCCCGGCTTGCGATGATGATTGGCGGGCGCGACTACCTCAAGGTACCGGTTGGCGACATCGCCAGCCGTCTGCAGGGCAACTTCGGCATGGGCGACGGCCGCCGCTTCACCAACGCGCCGTTCAAGATGAAGTTCTTCGCCGGCAACGCCTCGTTCCCTTACAAGAGCCACGATGTGTGGTTCATCACCGAGAACCAGCGCTGGGGAAAAATCCCGATGAACGTCAACGCCATGTCGGTCGTCGGCAAGGTCAATCGGTCCGACATCTGGCGCAAGGCGGCCGCGTCGATCGGCGTGGCAGGGCCGGCCGGAGACTCGCGCGGTCCCGAGCACTTCTTCGATGGCAAGGTCTTCAACCCCGCCAACCCGCGGGCCTATCTGGCCAGCCTTGGCATCAAGCGCGTTTAAGGAACCGACAATGAGCAGTTCCACCCAAACCGTGATGACAGAGGACACCGCCAGGCCAGTCGAGGCGGGTGTCCCGGAGCCCAGGGGCGTTCTCGTGGAGTATCCCAAATCGGCAATTGCCCGCCGCATCCTTCCGCCCTCACCCCGGCCGGAGAACAAGATCGTCGCAGCGCTGGTGCGGCTTGCCAAGACCGTGCTGCCGACGCTGATGATGATCGTGATCCTGCTGACTGCCTGGCAGATCGCCTGCGGGTCGGACACGTCGGCGCTGCCAAGCCCGATGAAAGTGTGGACAGAAAGCCATGAGGTCATCGTCCATCCGCTCAAGGGCGTCACGCTCGACAGTGCCGGGCTGCACATCCAGGAGCAGGGCGATGTCGGCATTGCCGGTCACATTCTCCAGAGCCTCAGCCGGGTGCTGATCGGCTACTCGCTGGCGGCGGTGGCGGGGATACTGCTCGGGATGATCGTCGGCACCAACGTCTATGCCTACCGCGCGCTCGATCCGCTGTTCCAGGTGCTTCGCACTGTTCCGCCGCTCGCGTGGCTTCCGATCAGTCTCGCGGTGTTCCAGGATGTCCGGCCCTCGTCGATCTTCCTGATCTTCATCACCGCGATCTGGCCGATCATCCTCAACACCGCGGCCGGCGTGCAGAATATCCCGGAGACGTATCGCAATGTCGCCCGGGTGCTGGCGCTAAATCCGATCGAGTATTTCTTCCGGATCGTCCTGCCAGCCTGCGTCCCGCATATCTTCACGGGCCTGCGCATCGGCGTCGGCATGAGCTGGCTGGCGATCGTCGCGGCCGAAATGGTCCAGGGCGGGACCGGCATCGGCTTCTTCATCTGGGACAGCTACAACAGCTCGCTCCTCACCGACACCATCGTCGCGCTCGTCTGGATCGGCCTCGTCGGCTTCGCTCTCGACCGCATCGTCGCCACCATCGGCCGCATAGTGGCCCGCACGTAAGGAGGCATGACATGAAGCATCGCAGCTATCTCGCGATCGAAGGTCTGACCGTCGAATTTGCGACCAAGTCCGGTCCGTTCTGCGCGCTCGACCATATCGACCTCTCGATCGAAAAGGGACAGTTCGTCTCGCTGATCGGTCACTCGGGTTGCGGCAAATCGACGCTGCTCAATGCGGTTGCCGGTCTGCTCAAGCCCAGCAAGGGCGTGATCTTCATCGATGGCGACGTCATCGATCGCCCCGGCACCGACCGCGCCGTGGTGTTTCAGGACCACTCGCTACTGCCCTGGCTCAGCGTCGAGGAAAACGTCGCGCTGGCGGTTTCCAAGACCGCGCCGGACAAGACCAAGGCCGAGCGTCGCGACTGGGTCATGCACAATCTCGAACTGGTGCAGATGGCGCATGCTGCCTCCAAGCGGCCCGGCGAAATCTCGGGCGGCATGAAGCAGCGGGTCGGCATTGCCCGGGGCATCGCGATGAGCCCTCGGGTGCTGCTGATGGACGAACCGTTCGGTGCGCTCGATGCACT
>Ga0209023_10008324_pt1 | contig 10430 bp, 12 predicted proteins | sample LakOneMetagenome_FD_187468 | JGI IMG/M metagenome (GOLD analysis project Ga0209023, IMG submission 187468) | Freshwater and sediment microbial communities from Lake Erie, Canada (SPAdes) (version 2) | ecosystem: Environmental > Aquatic > Freshwater > Lentic | place: Lake Erie, Canada...
GCAGTTCCGCACCGGCGACGACAAGGCCCGCGGCAAGCTCACCGGCTTCTTCGTCGGGCAGGTCATGCGGGCCACCAACGGCCAGGCCGACGGCAAGGCGGTCACCGCCCTGCTGCGCAGCAGGGCCGAGTAGTCCGGCGACCGAGGCGGGGGCCGCCGCGGGAAACCCGGAGCTGGGCGCCGCCGGTCGATGGCAGACTCCCCGACCGTGACGTTCGAGCTGCGGGTCCCCGACGAAGGCGACTTCGAGGCGTTCATGCTGCCGGTGTGGCGGGGCTTCGGGTACCCGGCTCCCGAGCCGGAGGCGATGGCCGACGAGCGCTCGGTGTGGGAACGGGAGCGCAGCATCGGCGCGGTCGACGGCGACGAGTGGGTCGGGGGAGCCGGCGCCTACTCGCTCCGGCTGACGGTCCCGGGCGGTGCGCAGACCCCGGTGGCCGGGGTGACCATGGTCGGGGTGGCCACCACCCACCGTCGCCAGGGCATCCTCACCGCGCTCATGCGCCGTCAGCTCGACGACGTCGCCGAGCGGGGCGAGCTCATCGCCGCGCTGACCGCTTCGGAGACCAGCATCTACGGCCGCTACGGGTACGGCTGGGCGACGGCCACCACCGAGGTCGAGCTCGAGCGCGACCGCGGCGCGTTCCGCGTGGAGCCGCAGGCGCCGGGCCGGCTCCGGGTGCTCCCGACGGCCGACGCCCTCGAGCCGGTGCGTGCGGCCTACGACCGCTGCATCACCCGGCGGGCCGGGACGATGTCGCGCGACGAGGGGTACTGGAAGATCCAGCTCGGCGACGCGCCCCGCCGCCGCGACGGCAACAGCGCCATGTACGTGGTCGTGCACGAGGACGCCGAGGGCCGACCTGACGGTTTCGTCACCTACCGCATCGCCTTCCGCTGGCACGAGTCGCTGCCCGACAACACGGTGGTCGTCCTCGACCTCGTAGGGGCCGACCCCGAGGTCGAGGCCGTGCTGTGGGGCTACCTGCTGAGCATCGACCTCGCCTCCCGGATCCGCTTCGCCAACCGACCGGTCGACGATCCGATCCGGTGGCGGCTGGTCGAGCCCCGCCGGCTGCGCACGCGTGAGCTGGTCGACTACCTCTGGCTGCGGATCCTCGACGTCCCCGGGGCGCTGGCCCTGCGCACCTACGGTGCGACCGACGCACTGGTGCTCGATGTGGTCGAGGGCTTCCGGCCCGCATCGGGGGGCCGGTTCCGCCTGGATGGCAGCCCCGCCGGAGCCGAGTGCGCGGCGACCACCGCGCCTCCGGACCTGGTGCTCGGCCCCGAGGAGCTCGGCAGCATCTACCTCGGCGGGATCGCGCCGTCGGCCCTCGCCGCGGCCGGGCGCATCCAGGAAGCCACCCCCGGCGCGGTGGCCCGCGCCGACGCGATGTTCCTCACCGCGACCGCCCCGTTCAACGGCACGATGTTCTGACGAGTGAGCCCTCCGGCTCATTCCGGCGCCACCGCACCGTCGACCCTTGACCGGCCGAGGTTGTGACCGATGAGTCGAGCATGATCATGTGCGCGCAAGCCGGAGCGGTGCTCTACGTGCTGGACGTCGACGCGGTGTCCGCGTTCTACGGGGCGGTGGCCGGGCTGGGCGAGCACCAGGTCGCCGACGATCACAAGGTGCTCGGGGCCGACGGGTTCGAGCTCGTCGTGCTGCGGGTGCCGTCGACCATCTCCGCCTCCATCGCGGTGGCTGCGCCCCCGGTTCGCCGCCAGCACACGCCGGTCAAGCTCGTGCTCCCGGTCGCCAGCATCGCCGCCGCCCGCGCCGCGGCGGAGGCGCTCGGCGGCGTGGTGGATCCGCCGGCCCGCGAGTGGCGGTTCGGCGACGCTGTGGTGTGCGACGGGCACGACCCCGAAGGCAACGTCTTCCAGCTCCGTCAGCCGTCGCCCTACGGACTGGCCTGATCGACCCGTCGGTCGCGGTGGTCAGCGGGCCGCGCCGGTGACGGCCCAGCGGCCGTCGCGGAACCGCAGCAGCAGGGTGGTGGCCCGCACGAGCATCAGCAGGCCGAGCGCCGCCCACAGCCACCCGATGCCGAGCCCCAGGCCCGCCACCAGCGCCGCGGCGACGAGGAACACCGCCATGGCACCGACCATGGCCAGGGCCAGGAAGTGGAGGTCGCCGGCCCCGATGAGGATGCCGTCGAGCACGAACGCGACGCCGTTGACGGGTTGGAACGCCGCGACCCACCACAGCAGGAACGACGCAAGGGCGACCACGTGGGCGTCGTCGCTGAACAGGTGGGGGAGCCAGGGGCGCGCCGCGGCGAGCAGCAGGGCGAACCCGCACCCGGCGCCGGCGCCCCACCCGATCATCCGCCGTCCCGCCGAGCGAGCCCCGTCGGCATCGCCCGCGCCGAGCAGCCGGCCGGTGATGGCCTGACCGGCGATGGCGACGGCGTCGAGCGCGAGCGCCAGGAAGTTCCACAGCTCGAACGCCACCTGGTGGGCGGCGACGGCCAGCGTGCCGATCCGGGTGGCGACCGCGGTGGTGACGATCAACGAGGCCCGCAGGGCCGCGGTCCGCACGAACAGGTCGCGACCGACGACGGCGAGGCGGCGGATCGAAGCGGCGTCGGGTCGCAGCCCCACGCCGAGGCCGTGGGCCGAGGCGACGATCCGGCGGAGGTAGACCGCGGCCCCCAGGGTCTGGGCCACGACCGTCGACGCCGCCGATGCGCCGATGCCCTGGTGGAACCCGTGGATGAGGACGAGCTGCAGGACGATGTTCACCACCGAGGTGGCGACGGCGACCGCCAGCGGGGTGCGGGTGTCCTGCAGGCCCCGGAGGTAACCCGTGCCGGCCATGGTGACGAACAAGGCGGGCAGCCCGAGCACGCTGATGCGCAGGTACACGAGCGCATTGGTGCGCAACGCGCCGGTCGCGCCGAGCAGCGAGACCAGCGCGGGCGCGGCGGCGAACAGGGCGAGGCCGACCGCCACCGACAGCCCGGCCGCCAGCCACAGACCTTGGATGCCTTGGCGGGCCGCTTCGGACCGGTCGCCGGCGCCGAGCAGGCGGGCCACCGCCCCGGTCGTGCCGTAGGCCAGGAACACGAAGACGCCGTAGGCGGTCAGGAGGATGCCCGATGCCACCCCGAGCCCGCCGAGTTGCGGCGTCCCGAGATGGCCGACCACCGCGGTGTCGGCCAGCACGTACAGCGGCTCGGCGACCAGCGCGCCGAACGCCGGGATGGCCAGCCGCAGGATCTCCCGGTCGTGCGCGCTCCGCCATCGCCTCCCGCCCGTGCCGGTCATCGGCCGACCCTACGCAGCCCCGGGCCCCGCCCTCCTTCTGGTTCTTGGCGCGGAACCCGCCGCAGGGCGTCGTGCTTCGCGCCAATGTCGGAGTGGGTGGGGGAGCCGTTGGCGTTCTTGGCGGGGAACCTGCCGCCTGGCGTCGGGTTCCGCGCCAATCTCGGAGTGGGGGGGGTGGACGGGGCGGGGGGTCAGTCGACGGGGGTGCGGGCCAGGCGGCGGCCGGTGAGGACCACGAACAGGATGCCGACCAGGATCGGCACGACGATGCCGACGGCCAGGGGGAACGTGGCGCGCTTGAAGCCGACGCCGGTGTACTCGGAGAGGACCGACTGGGTGTAGCCGCGGATGGCGAGGCGGGTGGCCGTCTTCGAGGCGGTGGCGACGAACCCCTCCCACAGCAGGATGTACGCCAGCCCCCAGACCAGCGCCCGGCGGAAGCGCAGGCCGAGGGCCAGGAACAGGCCGACGTAACCGATCACCCCGACCGTCGCAGCGACCGCGGCACCGGCCACGAGGTCGGCCCCGCCGCGGGTGAGTGCAGCCGCCAGTGCGACCGGGATCACCACGGCGGGCAGGCACACGGTGAGCGCCGCCGCGGCCGCGGCGGCCGCGACCACGATGCGGTTCACCGGGTGGAGCCACAGGTACACGAGGGTCTTGTCGTCGACCATGTCGCCCAGGGCCGACGACGCGAACATCAGCGACACCACGGGGACGAGGAGGGTGAGGCCGTAGTAGTTCACGAGGTGGGCGCCGCGGTAGACGGGGTCGTACGGGTCGTTCAGGCCGACGGCCAGCCCGAGCAGCACGCCGACCCCGCCGAGGGCGACGACCGCCAGGATGCGCCCGATGCGGGCCTGGTTGCGCAGCACGAGCTTGTAGACCGCGAGGAACGCGCCGGGGGTGCGCACCGGGGCCTCGCGGGGCGCGGTGGTGGGCCCGGTCACGGCCGGCCCACCAGGTAGCGGAAGACGGCGTCGAGGTCGTCGTCGAGCGGCACGACCTCCCACAGCCGGGCCCCGGCTCGCTGGGCGGTCGCGGCCACGGTCCGCCGGAACTGCTGCACCTCGGTGGTCTCGACCAGGACCGTGGTGTCGTCGACCATCTCGATGCCCATGATCGTGCCGTCGGCCAGCAGGTGGCCGGCCACCCGGTGCGGGTGGTCGGTGCGGATGCGCAGGCGGTGGGGCCGGTCGTCCATGAGGTCGCGGATGGCGCGGAAGTCGCCCTCGGCGGCCAGCCGGCCCTGGGCGATCACCAGCACGTTGGAGCCGAAGCGCTCCACCTCGTCGAGCACGTGGCTCGAGACCACGACGCACCGGCCCTGGCTGCCGAGGTGGTGGAACAGGTCGGTCATGTGGCGGCGCTGGCGGGGGTCGAGCCCGGTCAACGGCTCGTCGAGGATGATGACCTGGGGCTCGTGGACGATGGCCCGGGCCACCTTGACCCGCTGGCGCATGCCGCGCGAGTAGGTGCGCAGGGGGCGCTGGTCACCGGGGTCGAGCTCGACCACCGAGAGGGCGCGGCTGGCGGCGTCGGCCGGCCCCGCCACCCCGTGGAGGATGGCGCCGAGGGCGACGAACTCCTGGGCGCTCTGATGGTCGAAGACGGTCTCCTGCTGGGGCACGAGGCCGATGGCCCGCAGGACGGCCACGTCGGCCCGGGGGTCGCGGCCGAGGATCCGCACCGTGCCGCGGTCGGGGCCGATCAGCCCGGCGAGCAGGCGCAGCAGCGTCGACTTGCCGGCACCGTTGGGGCCGAGCAGGGCGGTGACGCCGGCCCCGAGCGAGAACGACACCTCCGAGACCGCGACGACGTCGCCGAACCACTTCGAAGCGTCGACCACCTCGAGCATCGGGCCCGGGGCGGCGCTCACTTGGTCACCGTCAGGCGGTCATAGCGGAGCACGGCCACACTGGCCCACACGATGGTCCACAGGACGGCGGCCGCCACGAGGGGGACGAGGTCGACGTTGGAGTAGTGGGCGGACTCGCCGTGGATCTTCTCCACGAGGGCGAGGGGGAAGAACACGATGTCGATCACGATGCAGTCGGGGCTGAGCCCGATCACCTCGACCAGCACCTTGCGGACCACGACGCTCATCAGGAAGAAGAGGATCAGCCCCGCGGCGGCGAAGGCCTTGCGGTCGGTCAGGCTCGACACGCCGAGCGAGAACGCGGTGTAGATGACGGTGATGGCCGCTCCCGCGCCGAGGATCCGCACGAGGGCCAGCACCACCCCGACGGGGCCGTCGGGGCCCTGGCCCTGCAGCACGAACGCCACGAGCATCAACAGCGGCGGCCCGATGGTGACGATCATCGCGACCGTCGCGGTGGCCAGGGCCTTCCCCCAGAGGTAGGTCCGGCGGTCGAGCGGCGACGCGAAGTACAAGCCGAGCATCCCGGTCCGGCGGTCGGTGCAGAGGATCTCGGGGCCGATGAACGCGACGAACAGGATCAGCGCCGACGCGATGAAGCCGAAGTAGGTGCCGTAGGTGGGCAGCACGAGCCCGGCGACGTCGTTGGGCCCGCGACGGAAGTCCTCGGCCGGGACGAACGCGACGAGGCCGATGAACACGATGGCCGGCACGTAGGAGATCAGCACCATCCCGACGGGAAGGACCTTGGCCCAGGTGTTGCGCCGCATGCCGAGCGCCCGTTGCACGCTGTTGAGCCACACCGTGCGCACGGCGCCGCGGACGCCGGTCCGCTCGCCGGTGTAGCGCCGGTAGCCGCGGTCGATGATGCGGGCGGTCACGAGGCGGCCGTCCCGGCCGGGGTGGCCGCGCCGGCCAGGGCCTGGCCGCCGGTGCGCCCCGCACGGAGGTACACCTCCTCGAGGGTGAGGCTGCGGGGCTCGAGCCGGCGGACGGGGGTGCCGAGCTCGGCCAGCACGTCGCGCACGAGGTCGGCCAGCTGGTCGGTCGTGGCGCCGGTCTGGCTGGTCACGTACAGCCGGGTGCCGTCCCAGTGGAGGGTGGCGCCGCGAGCCTGGAGCGCATCGCCGATCGGCCGGATGTCGCCGTCGACCTCGACCACCATGCCGCCGCCGCCGGAGCGCAGGGTGTCGAGCGGGCCGGCCGCCACGACCTGCCCGGCGTGCATGATCACCGCGTTGTCGGCCACCCGCTCGACCTCGTCGAGGACGTGCGAGCTCAGGACGACGTGGATGCCGAAGTCGGTCCCGATGCGCCTGATCAGGCGCAGCATGTCGTCCCGTTGGACCGGGTCGAGACCTTCGGTCGGCTCGTCGAGCAGCACGAGCACCGGATCGTGGACGATGGCCTGGGCCAGTTTGACCCGCTGGCGCTGGCCGGTCGACATGGTGCCGAGGGGCCGGACCCGCTCCTCTCCGAGGCCGACCTGCCACAGCACGTCGCTGGCCCTGCCGGTTGCCTCCCGGCGGGGCAGGCCGTGGAGCTCGGCGATGTGGCGCACGAAGTCGACCGACTTCACGTCGGGGGGCAGCGAGTGGTGCTCGGGGGAGTAGCCGACCCGCTCCCGGACCCGCGGCCCCGACCGGGTCGGGTCGAGGCCGAGGACCTCGAGCCGGCCGGCGTCGGGCGGGTGCAGGCCCAGCAGGAGGCCGAGCAGCGTCGTCTTGCCCGACCCGTTCGCGCCGAGCAAGCCGGTGATCCCGGGCCCGATGTCGAGCGTGACCCCGGCCAGGGCGAGGGTGGTGCCCCAGCGCTTGACGACGCCGTCGGCGCGCACGATCGGCGGGCGCGAAGCGGCAGGCGGGACCGGTGGCACCCCGTGCACGTTAGAGGGCGAGCGGATGCATCGAGGCGGCGGCCATCGGGTCGGGCGGCGCGGCGCGCTCGGAATCGGCCGATCGGGCCAGGGCGTGCAGGGCCCGCGCCGCGGTCTCCTCGTCGACGTCGAACTCGTCGGCCACCTGCCACGCCACCAGGCCGTCACCGAGCTCGGCACTGGCCCGGGCCACGGCGAGCAGCTCACCCGGGGGGACCAGCCGCCGGGCCACCTCGGCATCGACCGACGCCTCCTCGCGGCCGATGACGGCAGCCCAGGCGCGTGGTGCGCCGATCGCGTCGCAGCCCGTCCCCCGCTCGTCGTGGATCAGTTCGTGGGCGAGCGCCGTGCGCCGCCGCCGCCGGTCGAGCGCCGGGTCGAGCACGATGGCCCGCTGGTCGCCCCGGCGGGCGTAGAAGCCACCGCCCAGCAGTGCGGCGATCGGATCGAGCCGGAACTCGATGGCGCTCCGGGCGCGGAGCGCCGACCACGGATCCCAGCGGGCGGACGGCGGTGACGCCGGCAACGGTCAGCTCCGATGCTTGAAGATCCTGTCGACGTAGGTCTCGACACGGGCCAGTTCGTCGGCCGACAGCTCGGACACCTTGCGCTGCAGGCCGGCGACCAGTGCCGCCGAACGATCGGCAGGGTGATCGGCTTCCGGCGCCCCTCTGGGCGCGAACAACAGGGGGGAGAGCGTACCGGGGGCGACGCCGAGCACCTCCTCGATGCGAGGGAGGTGCCGGAACCGCGGGGTCGTCTCGCCGGTGATCCACTTCGACACGGTCTGCTGGCTGACGCCGACCTCGGTCGCGAACTGCTGCTGGGTCAGGCCGGCGTGGTCGAGCTCGACCTCGAGGCGGTCGCCGAAGGGGGTGGAGATGCGCGGCACGTCCGTAGCATCGCACGACTGGGAGTTGTCGTCATCCCGTGCCGCATGCGAAACCTGACACACTGTGCACGGGTACCCGGGTAACGTGTCGATCATGCGAACACGTCCTGTCGATCCTGGGCCCGCTCGTGCGCCGACCGGCGACCCCCTCCCCTCGATCGGAGCCCGGCTCGCGGCCCGCTGGGGGCCGCTCGTCGCCGATGCGAGGATGGCCGCGGCCATGAGCCAGGCCACCCTGGCCGAGCGGTGCGGGGTCACCCAGCAGACCATCAGCAAGATCGAGCGCGGCCTGATGGTCCCGCTCGACCCGCTCAAGCTCCGGCTGGCCCTCGAGCTCGACGTCAGCCCCGCGATGCTGTTCCCGTGGCCGCCCGCCGAAGGCTGGCTCCGCCCGTCGCCCCGCCCTGCCTCCTAACGCCGCCTCCTGAGGGCCCGCGCTGAGTGGCCCATCCGCTCGCCTCCTCAGCCCAGGCGCCGCCGCAGCTCGACGTAGACCGGCGTGCCGACGAGGGCCACCAGTTCCTCGCCGAGCGACTCGACGACCGGGCGGTCGCCGACGTAGGCCCGCTCGCCCTCGGTGCAGCACCAGGCCATGGTCTCGCCCTCCGGCCCCCAGTCGGCACGGGTCCAGCCCCGGACGGTCGCCGTCTCCCGGCCGTCGTCGGTCGGGGCCCACTCGACCCGCACGGGGAGCTGCCAGCACACCGAGGGCTTCCACTCGTGGGGGGGCTCGTCGGCGGCCAGGGCGGCCAGGTGGAGCGCGCACCCTTCGCCGCCGGCGAAGCCGGGTCGGTTCAGGAAGATGCAGGCGCCGTCCACCACCCGGGTGTTGGTCCTGTGGTCGTCACTGAACACGCCACCGTCGGCGGCCTCGACGTGGAACTGGAAGACCTCGGGCTCGAGGGTGGCGGCCAACGCGCCGGTCAACCGGGCCTCGTCCTCGTCGCCCATCTCCGCTCCCACCGAGCAGCAGCCCTGGTTCAGGTGCTCGGCGGGCTGGTCCAGGATCCCCAGGCAGCCGCGGCCCCAGATGCACGTCCAGTTCGATGCGAGGAAGCGGCGGTCGAACCGCCAGACCGTGTGCCCGTCGTCGATCTCCTCGACGTTCGGGTCCGTGACGTTCGGGTCCGTGACGTTCGGGTCCGTGACGTTCGGGTCCACGCCCCGAGGGTAGGCGTCAGGCCGGCGTGAGGCGGGCGGCGGCACCGGCGATGTCGCGGGCGAGGGCCCGCTTGGCGTCGTGGTCGAGCCAGCTGGCCTCGACGCCGTCGAGGGCGAGGTCGACCATCTGGTCCCAGCCCCACCCGAACGCGGCGGCGACCGTGCGGTACTCGTAGCCGAGGTCGAGGTCGGTGAGCGCGGGGTCGTCGGTGTTGACGGTGGCCAGCACGCCAGCGGCGCGGAGCCCGGGGAGCGGGTGGTCGGCCAGCCGCTCGTACCGGTTGGCGATGCGGATGTTCGAGTTCGGGCACATCGTGAGCGGGATCCGCTCGCCGGCGAACCGGCGCACCAGCTCTGCGTCGGCTCCGAGGCTCAGGCCGTGGTCGATGCGCTCCGCGCCGAGGTGGTCGACGCACGCCGCGATCGCGTCGGGGCCCGAGTCCTCTCCCTGGTGCGCGGTGCGGCGGAACCCGACCGCTCCGGCCCGGGCGAACGCGTCGTGGAACGAGCAGGGGTCGACGCCGAGCTCGGTGGAGTCCATGCCGATGCCGAGCACTCGGTCCATGCCGGGGGCGCCGGCCTGACGCAGGGCGTGGAGCATGTCGACCAGCTCGACCGCCGCCGCCGGCCCGTAGGCGCGGTCGATGTCGCAGATCAACATGCACCGGGCGCCGGTCGTGTCCTCGGCCGCCTCGATGCCGGCGGCCAGCCCGGCCACGATGTCGCTCAGCCGCTGGCCGGCCGCCAGGTGCCGGGCCGGTGTGAAGAACGTCTCGGCGTAGACCCGCCCGTGGGCCGCGCCGTCGACCACGCTCTCGAAGGCCAGCCGGGTCCAGTCGTCCACCCCGCCCAGCACGGATTGCACGAGCCAGAACACCTCGAGGAACGAGTCGAGCGAGGTGTAGCGGTACAGCTCGGTTGGGTCGCTGGTGGGAAGCGGGACCTTGTTGCGGCGGGCCAGGTCGATCACCGTCCCTGGTCGCATCGTCCCTTCGACGTGGCAGTGCAGCTCGACCTTGGGCAGCTGCTCGAGCGCCAGGTCGAAGGCGGAGAGGGGCGCCACCTCGAGCGAGGTCATCCGGCGGGGATCCACACGCCGGCCCGGAGGCAACCGACCGCCTCGAGGCGCTGGTCGACCTCGACCGTCTCGTACCCGTCGCTCAACGAGCACGGTCCGTCGACGATCCGCAGGAGCGACACGTCGGCCTCGCGGCCGAGGGCCAACCGGCCGAGCGTGTCGGACCGGCCGATCAGGGCCGCCGGGTTGGTCGTCGTCATGGCGACGACGTCGGGCAGCGGCACGTCCAGGCTCCAGATCTTGGTCATGGTGTGGGCCAGCGACA
>Ga0209023_10008325_pt1 | contig 10430 bp, 7 predicted proteins | sample LakOneMetagenome_FD_187468 | JGI IMG/M metagenome (GOLD analysis project Ga0209023, IMG submission 187468) | Freshwater and sediment microbial communities from Lake Erie, Canada (SPAdes) (version 2) | ecosystem: Environmental > Aquatic > Freshwater > Lentic | place: Lake Erie, Canada | collected...
GCGGCCTCGGACGCGCGCTTGCACGACGAACAGGTGTTCGATATGGTCGCGAACTCCTATGGGCTTCAACAATCCGAAGATGCCGTGGACGGAGCTGGAACAGCTGTTGTCCGGGCGCCAGAAAGATGGGCGCGCGCCCGGGAGCCCGTCGTGGAACGCAGGCGGCGACGGGCCGGCATGGAGCCGCAAACGCCAGCCCTACACGGCCCCCGGCGAGGCCGACATCACGCAACCGCTCATGCGTCCCGACACGGGGTACGTGCCATACGCGGAGCTGCACTGCCACAGCAACTTCTCGTTCCTCGACGGTGCATCGCACCCCGAGGCATTGGCGGAGGAAGCGTCACGCCTGGGTCTGGAGGCGCTCGCGCTCACCGACCACGACGGGTTCTACGGCATCGTCCGCTTCGCCGAGGCGGCTCGGGCGGTGGGCCTGCCGACGGTGTTCGGCGCCGAGATCTCGTTGACCGCCTCGGCGCGCCAGGCCCGCGCCGAGGCCGACACGCAGCACCAGGTCAACACGGGCAAGGTGCCCGACAGTCATGCGCCCGACCCTCATGGCGAGCACCTCCTGGTCCTGGCCGACGGGCCCACCGGCTACGCCCGCCTGGCTCGCGCGCTCAGCCTTGGTCACCTCGCGGGCGAGAAGGGTGCGCCCCAGTTCGCGTTCGCCGACATCGCCGATGCGATGGCCGGCCACGGGTGGGTGCTCACCGGTTGCCGCAAGGGTTCGGTGCCGGCCGCACTGGTGGCGGAGGGGCCGAGGGCGGCAGCGCGAGAGCTGCAGCGGCTGGTCGGCTCGTTCGGGCGCGACCGGGTGCTCGTGGAGCTGTGGGACCACGGCAACCCGCTGGATTCGGTGCGCAACGATGCGCTCGCGGAGCTGGCCGCCCGCCACGACGTCGGCGTGATCGCCACCAACAACGTGCACTACGCCACGCCCGCGCAGCGCAAGCTGGCCACCGCGGTTGCGGCCGTGCGAGCGCGGCGCAGCCTCGACGAGCTGGACCCGTGGCTCCCCGCCGCATCCGGTGCTCATCTGCGCAGTGGGGCCGAACAGGCTCGCCGCTTCCTGCGCTACCCGGGTGTGGTCGAGTTGGCGGCGGAGGTCGGCCGGGCTGCCTCGTTCGACCTGTCGCTGGTGGCCCCGAACCTGCCGCCGTTCCCGTGCCCTCCTGACCCCGCATCGCCGCCTGGCACCGGTCGGCCGCTCACCGAGATGGCCTACCTGCGCCAGCTCGTCGAGGCCGGTGGCCGTCGTCGTTACGGCGAACGCCCGGCGGCCCACGAGGACCTGTCGTTGCGTGCACGCGCCTGGCGCACCATCGACCATGAGCTGAACGTGATCGAGGGCCTCGGGTTCGCCGGCTACTTCCTGGTCGTGTGGGACATCGTCGAGTTCTGCAACCGGGCCAACATCTTTTGCCAGGGCCGGGGCAGCGCGGCCAACAGCGCCGTCTGCTACGCACTCGGTGTCACGAAGGCCGATGCAGTGTCGTTGGGCCTGTTGTTCGAACGCTTCCTGTCGCCAGAACGCGACGGTCCGCCCGACATCGACATGGACATCGAGAGCGACCGCCGCGAAGAGGTCATCCAGTACGTGTACCAGCGCTACGGGCGGCACCACACGGCGCAGGTGGCCAACGTGATCACCTACCGCGCCCGTTCGTCGGTGCGCGACATGGCGAAGGCGTTGGGCTTCGCGCCCGGCCAGCAGGATGCGTGGAGCAAGCAGATGGACGCGTGGGGCAATGTGTCGACAACCGCGAAGCAGCCGGATCACGACATCCCGCCGGCGGTGCTGGAGCTCGCCGCCGAGATCGAAGACGCGCCGCGCCATCTGGGCATCCACAGCGGCGGCATGGTCATCTGCGACCGCCCGGTGATCGAGGTCTGCCCGGTGGAGTGGGGCCGCATGGCGGACCGCAGCGTGCTCCAGTGGGACAAGGACGACTGCGCGGCCGCTGGCCTGGTGAAGTTCGACCTGCTCGGCCTGGGCATGCTGTCCGCGCTGCACTACGCGGTCGACCTGATCCGCGAGCACCGCGGTTACGAGGTGGATCTCGCGACCATCCCGCAGGAGGACGACGTGTACGCCATGCTCTGCAGGGCCGACACGGTGGGCGTGTTCCAGATCGAGTCGCGTGCGCAGATGGCCACGCTGCCCAGGTTGAAGCCGCGCCGGTTCTACGACCTGGTGGTGGAAGTCGCGCTCATCCGCCCCGGGCCGATCCAGGGCGGGTCGGTGCACCCGTACATCCGCCGCCGCAACGGGCAGGAGCCCGTCACGTACCTGCACCCACTGTTGGAGAACAGCCTCGGTAAGACACTGGGTGTGCCGCTGTTCCAGGAGCAGTTGATGCAGATGGCGATCGACGTGGCCGGCTTCACGCCCAGCGAGGCCGACCAGCTGCGCCAGGCGATGGGTTCGAAGCGCAGCCGAGCGCGTATGGAACAGCTGAAGACCCGCCTGTTCGCCGGCATGGCCGAACGGGGCATCACCGGCGAGGTCGCGGAAGAGATCTTCATGAAGATGGCTGCGTTCGCGAACTACGGCTTCCCGGAGTCTCACTCGGTGTCGTTCAGCTACCTCGTGTACGCATCGTCGTGGATCAAGTTCCACGAGCCGGCTGCGTTCTGCGCGGCCCTGATCAACGCCCAGCCGATGGGCTTCTGGAGCCCGCACTCGCTCTGCCAGGACGCCCGTCGACATGGTGTGGTGGTGCTCTCACCCGACCTCAACGCGTCGTGTGCGGCCGCCACGCTCGAGCCGTGCCCGGACAGCGTCGGTGGTGTCGCCGTACGCCTCGGCCTCGGTTCGGTGCGCGGCCTGGGCGATGATCTCGCCCAGGCCATCGAGGCAGGTCGGCCGTACACGTCGCTGGAAGACGTCGTGCGGGCGGTGCCCGAGCTCAACCTGGCCCAGCTGGAGGCCATGGCCACGGCCGGCGTGTTCGAGCACAGCCTGGGCCTGGAGCGCCGCGAGGCGCTGTGGGCGGTGGGTGCGGCGGTGCAGTCGCGCCCGGGCCGGCTGGAGGGCATCGTGGTCGGCGAGCGTGCGCCGCACCTGCCCGGCATGGACCCGGTCGAGGTCGCGGTCGCGGACCTGTGGGCCACGGGCGTCGCCCCCAACGGCCACCCGACACAGTTCCTGCGCGACGCACTGGCGAAGCAAGGCGTGGTCACGTCCGTCGGTCTGTGGGACTGCGAGCCGCACAGCAAGGTGCTGGTGGCCGGCGTGGTCACCCATCGCCAGCGGCCGATGACCGCTCAGGGCGTGACGTTCATGAACCTGGAGGACGAGACCGGCCTGATCAACATCGTCGTCTCGAAGGGCTGCTGGGCCCGCTACCGCAAGATCGCCCGCGGTGCGCCGGCGCTGCTGATCCGCGGCCGGCTGGAACGCAGCGAGGGTGTCATCAACATCAGCGCGGAAGAGCTCACCCCGCTGGCCGTCGCTGCCAGCAACGCCAGCCGAGACTTCCGCTGAGTCCTTCGACCCGAACCGCTCGCCGCCCGCGCGTGAGACTTCCCACGTGCCGTCACGGCGGCCGTACCCGAGGAGAACGTGTCATGCCCCGCTTGCGCCAGGTTGCCCGCGCCGAGACCACCGACCCGTTGGTGCTGCAGATGTACCAGCAGTTGTTCGACGACCGCGACCCGGTGGCCGAGCCCGGCACCGCCACCGGCACCCCGGGCGACTGGTGGACGGTGTTCGCGCTCGTGCCGGGCATCTTCCGCCACGCGGTGCAGGGCTTCGGTGTGTACCGCAGCCCGGACCGCATTCTCGACCCCGTGCTGCGCGAGCTCGGCCAGACCCGCGCCGGCTGGGCGCGGGGTAGCCAGTTCGTCTACTCGCAGCACTGCAAGTCGTGCCGTGCGTTGGGGATGAGCGAAGAGATGATCGCGGCCATCCCGTCGTGGTCCGCGAGCGATCTGTTCAGCCCGGTGCAGCGGGCCGTGCTGGCCTACACCGACTGCCTCGTACTGGACGGTGGCCGCACGCCCGACGGCGTGTTCGCCGCGTTGAAGGAACACCTCAGCGACGAGGAGATCCTCGAGCTCACGTACATCACCGCTCTGTACGACATGCACGCGGTGATGTGCCGCGCGCTGCGCCTGGAGTTCGACGACCGCGACGAACCGATCGTGGAGATCGCCGCGCCAGACGGCCAGGCCTACGACGTGGGCGCCGCCATCAGCGCCCGCGAGGACTGATCGTTCAGGGCAGGTTCACCGTGTGCGGCGATGTGCCCGCAGCCGCCGGATACCAGACACGGACCTGGGAGCCAATGGTGACGATCACGACGCCGCCGTCCAGGACCGTGAAGCTCTCGTGGAACATCTGCTCCATCGTTGCGTTGAACGATTTTCCGTCGCTCCACACCTGGCCAGGCACTACCTCGCCGGTGCTGAGGTCGATCATCCTCCAGCCGTCCTGCGGCACTGGGTCCCGGACGATGGCGTACCGGTCATCGAGAGCGGCCACGCCCCCAGAGGTGAGGGTCTGCCAGAGGATCGTGCCGTCGGTGGTGTTCACCGCCGACATGCCCATGCCGCAGCTCTCGCTGCTCCAGTCGCCGTCGGCGCCCGGCTTGGTGCACCCGATGGTGAGGACCACGGTGTCGGACAGCATTCGCGACAAAAAGGTCTGGCCGGGGCTGGAGGTGCCCGTGAGCGATGGCACCTGCCAGAGCACGTCGCCCGAGGAACTGGTCGCCGTGAACGCACCCAGAGTGGAACCATCGCGGACGTAGGTGTAGACCGTGCCGTCGTCGCCCGTTGCATCGTCCTCGCCGTACGCTCTTCCGGGCTGGCCGGCCGGCGTGTAGCCCTGCAGCAGCGGGCTCACACCACCATCGGCGAGTGAGACGTGGCGATAGATCCTGCCGGTCTTGCCGCCGCCTTCGATCGTGATGGTGTTCGCGTCGTTGGCCGGGTCGAAGATCGGGGTGTACGCGTCGGCGAAGCAGCGCACCCAGCGCGTGGTGCCGTCGGCGTCGACCGCGGCCAGCAGCGTCTCGGAGTACGTCTCCGCATCGACATCGACGAGCGCGGACACTGCCACCAGTACACCGCCCGGAATGCGCTGCAGGAACTTTCCGTCGCCGTATCCGCCCGAAGCAGTGCTCGGCAGGTTGATCAACAGCGTTGGTTGCGCCGACAGCGGCCCGAACGTGTCGAGCGAAGACTCGGACGGCAGGCTCGCTGCGCCGCTGCGGGTGCTGTCGTGGCAGGCGGGGGAGAAGTACTCGGTGCGCGACACGACCTCGCCGCCGGTGCCACCGCCGACGGTCGTGACGCCGGGCTGCCCGGTGGCGGGGTCGGTCTGGCCGGGCACGGCGCTGCCACCCCCGGGACCGGTGACCTGCGACGACGAGTCGGTCTCGCCGCCGGGTGTCGTCGAGCCGTGCTTCGAGCCGCTGAACTTGACCACCGCGACCACGAGCGCAGCGCACGCGGCGATGCCGACCACGGCCTTCCACCCGACCGCACGCCCGGAGCGGGCCGTGGCAGGAGCGGTTGCCCGGGTGGCGACGCGACCGACCGGGCGGCCGTTCCATGCGGCAGACAGATCGTCGGCCAGTTCGTCCTCGAAGCCCGGCCGCGCGGTCGTCTCCGGGCCGAAGTGCTGGCGGATCCATGCCTCACGCATCGCGCACCTCCCCGCTGCGCAGGCGCCGCAGCGCACGGTTCAACAGCGACTCCACGGCGCCCTCGCTGATGCCGAGTTGATCGGCCACCTTGCTCACAGGCAGATCGTCCACGTAGCGCAGCACCATCACGCTGCGCTCGCGATCGGACAGGTCGGCCAACAGCCAGGCCGGGTCGTCGTCGTGGTCAGCGGTGCGGGCTTCGGGCTGTGCGACCTGCTCCTGACGACGCTGCTCGCGCTCGTCGCTGCGCCAGCGGTCGATCCAGCGATACCGCACCGCGGTGCGCAGGTAGCCGTAGGTGATGACGCCGATCTCGCCGCCCTGCACACGGGTGAGTGCCGCGGCGTACACGTCGTGCACGAGATCCTCGGCAGCGTCGCGGTCGCGACCGCTGAGCAGGCCGGCGTAGCCGTAGATCTCGCGAAAGGTCGCGCGGTAGCAGGCCATGAACCCGTCCTCCGTCGACACATCCCACTCCCTGACCACACTCATCAGAACGTTGCCGACCCTTCCATTTCCCGCGCCGCCGATCGCGCTGTCCTGCGATCGTAACAATCGCTCAGTTGGCCGGGGTGGCCGCGACCGCCGGGGTGGCCGCGACCGCCGGGGTAGCGTCGGCCGCATGTCGTCGCCCGTTGTGCTGCCCGTCGCCGAGCGTTGGTTCGATCGCCGCACGATCGACGATGCCGTCACGCTGTTCTGGGAGCCGCACGTGGTGCCGCTCATGCGCTGCAACATCTGGCACGTGCGCGGACGCAACCGCGACCTGGTGATCGACACCGGCATGGGCGTGCTCAGCCTGGTCGCGGAGATGGGTGCGCTGCTGGACAAGCCGGTCACCGCAGTGGCGACTCACGGCCACGACGATCACATCGGCGGCCACCACGAGTTCGACGACGTGATCGCGCACCCGCTGGAGGCGCCGCTGCTGGCGGCTGCCGCGCTGCACACACTCGACGTGGTGCAGGGCTGGGGCGAGGAAGCCGTGGCACTGCTGACCGGGTCCGGCTACGAGCTGGAGTCGCCGTACTTCGTCGACGCGCTGCCCGCGGGCTACGTGTTCGAGCAGTACCGCCAGCAACCCGCGCAGGTGACACGCCATGTCGTGGAGGGCGATGTGATCGACACGGGGGAGCGCGCCTTCGAGGTGCTCCACCTGCCCGGGCATTCGCCCGGGTCGATCGGGTTGTGGGACGCCGCCAGCGGCACCTTGTTCTCCGGCGACGCGCTCTACGACGGGCCGCTGCTCGACGAACTGCCGGAATCCGACATCACCGCCTACCTGGCCACCATGGAACGGCTCCTCACGTTGCCGGTGCAGGTGGTGCATGCCGGCCACGACCCCAGCTTCGGGCGCGAACGCTTGCAGGAGCTGTGCCGCGCGTACATCGCCCGGCGCAGCTGAGCGCAGCCAGCGAGTGGCAGCTACCCGCCCGTGATCGCCGCGCCCGCGCCGATGTCGGCAGCGTCGGCGGCGGCCCGGCCGGCATGCCACCCAGCAGCGTTGAGGCTGCGACTGCGCATGGTGGTGGCGTTGGGGAACGCTTCCTCGTACGCGGCCTCGACCGCGGCCTGGCGGCTGGCCAGCACCGGTGCCAGCGATGAGCCGTACTCCTGCGCTGCCTCGGCCGAGACATGACGGCGGGTGGCCTCCAGCCGTTCGGCGATGCGGTCGGCGAACGCGATCAGGAATGCCCGGCGGAACGACGGTGTGCTGAGGTAACGGTCTGCTGCGGTGGCGGCCGCTGACGCGCGTGTGGCCTGCACGAGCAACGACGTGAACAGCAGGTCGGTCAACTGCAGGTCGACCGGGAAGCCCATGACCGTGCAGAAGCCGGCGTGCGGCACCCAGATGCTCTTGGCCCCATTGACGCTCGCGATTGCGGACAGGAACGTGGCTTTCTCCTCCGCGTAGGGGTTGTCGATGTGCACCCGACGGGACTCCACGCCGGCCGCGGTGCGGGCCCCGGCGGCTGCCGAGGCGAGCACGGCGGCATCGATGGAGTGGCGGGTCATCAACTCCTGCGCCTTGGTGGTGAACGCCTCGGCCTCGGCCTCGAACGTGGTGGCCTCCGCCTTGGCGAGCAGGGCGCGGATCAGCTTCAGCGCCTTGGCGTCGAGCGTTCCGGTGGGGCCGGCGGTCGCTTCGAGACCACGGTTGCTGGCACCCCACTTCGACGGTGGCGTCACCATCACCTGCAACCGCGGCAACCGGCGGACCTGCGCCAACACCTGCACCGCGGCGGTCAGCGCATCCTCAGGGTGCAGCTTCTCGGCCCGGGCCCATGTGGCCAGCACGTCGCCACGGCCACCGATGATCTGCGAGTGCTCCGCATCGAGCGCGCCCATGTCGGCCAGCTGGGCCAGCCATGCGTGCGGTGCGCGCGTGGGTGCGTCGTGCCGGCGTGAATGGTCGGCGATGTAACCGGTGATCAGCCGGCCGGCACGCACCGTCCATTCGCGCTTGACCACGTGCACCACGTCGGCCGGCTGCCAGCCGCCGTCGAGGGTCGAAGTGGTCAGCGCCGACAGCACCTGGCCGACACGTGTGCTGGGTCGGTCGAGCGGGTCGGCCTCACCCTCGAGCTGCTGCAGCATGGCCATCGCGCGGCCGAACACGACCTTGTCGGCACCTGGCCCGTGAGCGAACTGGCAGGCGGCATCGATCAGTTCGTCGAGCGTGGGCGCGCCGGCGGCACCGGAGCCGAGCAGGGGTCGTTGGCGTGAGTGCAGGCGGTGCTTCTGTGCCCGTCGTTGTTGGCTGTTGCGTCCCATCGATGGAGAGTGGGAGAAGGGTGCGCGACAGTTTCGGAGCGGGTCGAAGGCCGGACTGTGTCAGCCGGTGTAGAACTGGTCGGCGACGGTCAGCGCCTCGTCGAGGATCGCCAGGCCTTCCTCGACCTGGTCCACCGAGGTGGTGCACGGCGGGCAGACGTGCAACCGATTGAAGTGGGTGAACGGCCACAGGCCCTTGGCCTTGCAGGCGGCGGCGAGGTCGAGCATCGGCTTCGCATCGGCGCCGGCCGCGTTGTACGGGGCCAGCGGCTCGCGCGTGGCGCGGTCCTTCACCAGATCGAGTGCCCAGAACACGCCAAGGCCGCGGACCTCGCCGACGCTGGGGTGGTTGGCCTGCAGCTTCTCCAGGCCGGGGGCGATGACGTCGGCGCCCAGCGAGCGGGCGTGCTCGATGATGCCCTCTTCCTTGAAGATGTTGATGCTGGCGACGGCCGATGCACAGGCCAGCGGGTGACCGCTGTAGGTGAGGCCGCCGGGGAACGCCTTGTCGCGGAACGAGGCCGAGACCTTGTCGCTGATGACCACACCACCGAGGGGCAGGTAGCCGGAGTTGACGCCCTTGGCGAAGCACACGAGGTCCGGCTGCACGCCCCACTTCTGGAACGCGAACCACTCGCCGCAACGGCCGAAGCCGGCCATGACCTCGTCGCAGATCATCAGGATGCCGTGGCGGTCGCAGCGCTCGCGGATGCCTTCGAGATAGCCGGGCGGCGGCACGAGAATGCCGTTGGTGCCCACGACGGTCTCGATGATGATGGCGGCGACGGTGTGTGCGCCCTCGACCATCAGCACGTCGTCGAGGTGGCGCAGGGCACGCTCGGACTCCTGCTCCTCGCTGTCGCTGTGGAACGCGCTGCGGTAGGCGTACGGCCCCCAGAACTTCACGACGCCGGGCATGCCGGGCTCGCTGGGCCAACGGCGCGGGTCGCCGGTGAGCGTGATGGCGCCGTTGGTGGCGCCGTGGTAGCTGCGGTAGTGGTTGAGCACCTTGTTGCGGCCGGTGTGCAGGCGGGCCATGCGAACCGCGTTCTCCGTGGCCTCGGCGCCGCCGTTGGTGAAGAACACCATGTTGAGGTCGCTGTCGGGCAGATTGGTAGCGGCGACTTCGACGATCAGGCGGGCTGCTTCGCTGCGAGCATCGTTCGCGTGGAAGGGGGCGACGGTGCACAGCTTGTCCGCGTACTCCTTGATCGCGTTGACGAGCTTGGGGTGCTGGTGGCCGATGTTGACGTTGACCAGCTGGCTGCTGAAGTCGAGGTAGCGAGTGCCGTCCTCGGTCCAGAACTCACTGCCCTGGGCGCGGCTGATGACCACGGGGTTCAGCGCAGCCTGCGCGCTCCAGCTGTGGAACACGTGCTTGCGGTCGTTGGCAAAGGCATCGGCGGGGTGGGTGTCGAGCACGCTCATGTCGAGCATGGTAGTTGTCACATCAGGTGGCGTACAGACTTCCTGTTGTACCTGTACAAAGTTCTGCACCGATCGTCCTCAGTAGTGTGTCGCCCATGGCTGTGGTGGTTGGAATCGACGTCGGTGGCACGAAGACGAACGCGACGGTGCTCGCCGACGACGGCCGCTTCCTCGTCGACCGGATGATCGAGGTGCCCAGCCGCGTGCTCGAAGGTCCGGTTGCGACGATCGCGGCGATCCACGACGTGGTGGCGCTCACGCTCGCTCACATCGGCGTCGACCCGGGCAGCGTGCTCGCGATCGGTCTCGACACGCCCGGGCCGGCCAGCGCCGACGGTGTGATCTCGCAGCGTGGCGCCACCAACTTCGCCCAGCGCGAGTGGTGGGGCTTCGACGTGCGCGCCGCGGTCGAGGCCGCCATGCACCTGCCGGTGATCTACAACAACGACGGCAACGCGGCAGCGCTGTTCGCGCACCAGGAGCACTACGGCCTCGACGCCGGGCACCGCTCGTCGATCTCGGCGATCGTCGGCACCGGCCTCGGCGGTGGTGTGATCGAGGGCGGGCGCG
>Ga0209023_10008326_pt1 | contig 10430 bp, 11 predicted proteins | sample LakOneMetagenome_FD_187468 | JGI IMG/M metagenome (GOLD analysis project Ga0209023, IMG submission 187468) | Freshwater and sediment microbial communities from Lake Erie, Canada (SPAdes) (version 2) | ecosystem: Environmental > Aquatic > Freshwater > Lentic | place: Lake Erie, Canada...
AAATACAAGACTTTTGGCATATTGTTCTTTTAATGTATCCAATTCCTTTTTTAGCCGGTAAATATTCAATTCATTCTGGTACATATCCTCATTCAATCTCCGGAGATCTTTGTTGATATTGTTTATTAATTCCTGGCGGGCATCAATTTTACGTTGCACCAGTGTGAGTTGGCCAATGGAAAGTTTTTTATTTTTTTTAATCCCGTCCAGCGTATTATTCAAATCAGAAATTTCCTTAAGCAATTGCTGTTGCTTTTTTTGAATTTCTTCTTTTGTATCCTGTGAAAAAGAAGAAACAGTTATAAGCAGGAAAAAAAAGGAAAGAATGTATTTATAGATCATGCAGAAACTTTAAGGGTATAGGCATACTTGTAACGAAGTGTGTAAAATAATATTATTTCGTGGAATAATTTTTAGGAATATTGAAGGGAAATATTTGAGGTTCATTAAAACTATATTGTTTGAAGCTCAATTCAATATTAATATCATTTTTATCATGCACTAAAATCTTTCTTTCTGTGGAAAAGGTATACCCGGTATTTTTTTCATAACTACTATATGTAAATGCGGCATTCCGGGAGGTACTGCTGTCTGCATCATACAGGATATTTTGATCAATATTATTTGTACTTGTATTGATCAAAACTTTATTTTGAAAACGTATATCCGGTAAAATCAATTGAATGAAATCTTTTCCAATCAGGTAATGCGCAATACTGGAGTCATTGAAGAAAGCATTTCCTGTAATCAAATCCTGCAATGCATAGAAATCAATCGGGATATGGAATTTTTCCTGCAGGTAATTTACCGGCCTCGTTAAAATTGTTTTATCAATTTTATTCATGACTTGCAAGCTGTCCGGCCGAATGAGCGCGCGGGCGCCTTCAATCCCAAGCGGGCCTGTAACAGATATCCAAATGATGCTGTCTTTTTGAATCCGGATATATACTGTAGCCTGGAGATTCTCATTCGCACTTTCATAATCGAGTTTTAATCTGGCATAAAAAAAAGTATATGCGGGCAATGCCGATGATACTGCAGATAAAGTTTGTGTCGCAATTGCAAAGCTATCTTCAGGTGTAGCTATCGTTGGATTTAGTTTTGTTGAATCAATTGAATTCTTCTCTTGCGAAATTATTTTTTTACTTGTTCTGCATCCGTAAAAGAATATAAAAAGCAAGGGGAAAATAAGAAGGATTTTTTTCATGTTTAATTCTTTCCTGAATGGCCAAATCCGCCTTCGCCCCTTGATGTTTTGCTGATAGTATCACTTTCAATCCATTGAATTAATTCGACTTTTGCAAAAACCATTTGAGCGATACGGTCACCAGGGTGAATGATTTGATTTTCTGTTGATAAATTTACCAGGATAATTTTTATTTCTCCCCTGTAATCTGCATCAATCGTGCCGGGACTATTCAGGCAGGTAAGGCCATGTTTTAATGCCATACCACTTCTCGTGCGAATCTGTGCTTCAAATCCTTCAGGGATTTCTAAAAATAAGCCGGTTGGAATAAGCAATCTTTCTTGTGGCAAAATTGAAATTGCTTCACGCAAATTTGCTTTTATATCCATTCCTGATGAGCCGGTTGTAGCATAGGCTGGAAGCGGGTTTTCTGAACGATTAATAATTTTTACCTGCAAATGACCGGGCATTTTTTAAAAATATTATATTGATATAATGATTTATTATCTGGTTAGAAGTTTAAGTACAATTTTTCATTTAGAGGTTCAGGCTCCACCCTTCCCGGTATGTTCTTTTTACAAATTGATTGGCGTCTTCAAAGTTAGTAATCTTCATTTGAGGCCCATCCCATAATAATTTTATATAACGCCCGGGGTATTCAAATCCATTTCCCTTTGGTTTCCGGATATCATAGCTACGAATTGCGAGATTACCCATTAACACACTTTCAGTAAGAGGCCCCGCCACATCAAAACGACTACTAAGATCTTTTGATTTAGCGCTTCCATAACCGGCAATACATGCATCCACCCAGGAAGTATAATGTCCGTCTTCTCCGCCGGGTACCCTTGAAAGTGTTTTTGGGACACTTGTAATGGATGTTTTAGATGTCGGTAAAAGTTGAGGGTTAATCGCATATGTGCTGCACATCATTTTCCCTTTTGTACCAATGAATATTACGCCATTTCCACCATCACCCATTTGTTCATTCGCACCTAATTCTTCCGGGCGTTGTGGTTGAATGCCCCCATCCATCCAATGAAGTTTGAGGCTTTTTCCGCCGGGCATATCAAATGTTAGTATGATATGTGATGCGATTGGTGGACTATCCGGAGCGTAAGCTCTTTGCCAGGGTTGGAGGTATCTTGTTGCCACGCTGCATTCTGCTGAAACCGGATATCCCAAATTAGCTACGGCAAAAGCCGGTTGCATAATGTGACAAGCCATATCACCAAGCGCTCCCGTGCCATAATCCCACCAGCCCCGCCAATTGAAAGGTAAAACATCATTAAAATAATTTCTTTCGGGTGCTGTTCCCTGCCATAAGTTCCAGTCTAGACCATTGGGAATTGGATCACTCTGAGCTGGCCTTAAAACACCCTGAGGCCATACAGGCCTGTCTGTATAACAATACACTTCTTCCAAATCACCAATGATGCCTGCTTTATACCAATCAATTAACTGGCGAACACCATCGCCGCTTGCACCCTGGTTGCCCATTTGGGTGACTACTTTATATTTATGGGCGGCTTCTGTCATGATCCTGGCTTCATAAATATCATGTGCCATGGGTTTTTGAACATATACATGTTTTCCTCTTTGCATAGCAGCCATTGCTGCTACTGCGTGGGAATGATCGGGTATAGAAACCGACACCGCATCAATGGATTTACTTTCCTTATCCAGCATTTCCCGGAAGTCTTTATAATATTTTGCTTTCGGAAATAGTTTGCGCGTATTGACAGTTTGCCGGTCATCAACATCACATAAAATTACAATGTCTGCATGGCCGCCTTTATAAAAATGATTGATGTCATCTTCCCCTTTTCCACCAGCGCCAATTGCTGCGATCTGCAATTTATCACTGGGCGAAATAAATCCCTTGCCTCCCAAAACATGCCTTGGTACAATATACAATCCTGCCGTAACGAGGCCAGCATTTTTTATGAAACGTCTTCTTGAATCTGTGCCTGAAATAGTAGCTTTTATTAATTTTTTCATACCGTTGAAAGTTATAAAATTTTAAAGCATGTAAATTATCATTTTTCATGTATAAAAAAAAATCAGGCAATTTCTGATTTAATCTGGGATTAATCTTACTTTGAAAGTTGATTAACAAAAATGGAAAATAAGTATAACTCCGGTTTGATAAAAATGCGTGGCAGGTTTAATTCCGGTGTCACGAAGCAGGTTTCATTCCGCCTGAAACAGTTACGATTATTGAAGGAAACTATTCTCGCGATGCAGCAGGAAATTTTAGATGCACTTTATACTGATCTAAAAAAAAACCAGGAAGAAGCATGGATCACTGAAATAGGGTTTGTATTGGGGGAAATTAAAAACTTTGAAAAAAATTTAAAAAACTGGGCCAGGCCTGATAAGGTTGAAACAAATTTGTTGAATTTCCCCTCATCCAGTTTTATTTATAAAGAACCTTACGGAGTTGTTTTAATAATAGCACCCTGGAATTATCCCTTTCAATTATTATTTGTGCCATTTATAGCTGCGATTGCGACGGGTAACGTAGTTGTTCTCAAACCCAGTGAATTTGCACCCGCCACTTCTTTGGTAATGAAAAAAATTGTACAGAAAATTTTCAGCGAAGACTTTGCTTTATATATTGAAGGTGATGGCGCTTCCACTATTCCCGATATGATCCGCAATTTTCATTTCGATAAAATATTTTATACAGGAAGTACCGCAGTTGGGAAAAAAATCTATGAAATGGCAGCTTCCCAATTAACGCCTGTAGTATTGGAATTAGGCGGGAAAAGCCCCTGCATTGTAGAAAAGAGCGCCAACCTGAAAGTGTCAGCAAAAAGAATTGTTCTTGCTAAATTTTCCAATGCAGGGCAAATGTGCGTTGCGCCGGATTATATACTTGCTGATGATTCTATTACAGATGAGTTATTGAAAAACATGGAATTGTATATGCAGGAATTTTTTGGAAAAAATACAGGAGAAAATTATAATTATGGAAAGATCATCAATGAAAAACAATTCGACCGGTTGATCAGTTTGTTACAGTCCGGTAAAATTGTTTGCGGTGGAAATTCGAATAAAGAAAAGTTATACATTGAACCGACTTTACTCAATAATGTTTCACTTGATTCTGCAATCATGCAGGAAGAAATTTTTGGGCCTATCTTACCGGTCTTAAGTTTTAAAGATAAGGAAGAAGCAATGGACATTATCAATAAGAATCCGAACCCACTTGCATTGTATGTATTTACTTCATCTAAAACTGAGGAAAAATTCTGGATAGAAAATATTCCATTCGGTGGTGGTTGCATCAATAATGCCGCCTGGCACCTGACCAATGATGAATTGCCTTTTGGTGGCCGTGGTTCCAGTGGTATAAGCAGTTATCATGGAAAATTTTCATTCGATGTGTTTACCCATAAAAAATCCATTCTTAAAACACCCACCTGGTTTGATCCGGCCATAAAATACCCGCCTTTCAATGGGAAATTAAAATGGTTTAAAAAACTTTTTTAAAAAGGAATTCCTTATTTATTAAAGGTCATCAGTTTGTAATTTCCATTTACAAAATAAAAAATACAATACTAAATAAATGCACGCCGCTATAAGCAAATAAGTTGAATCAGGCCGCTTTACAATTTGGTCCACTACAGTTTTGAAAAATGGAAGTGGTACCAGGTTATCCGTTGATTCAAGAGGCAAATAAGCGCCAATGCCACCGGCATACCGGTTCAGAAATCCGGCCACCAGGTTTTCTATTACCACCGCATATAAAAAAAATACCCCTATTGCAATCCCTGATCTTTTGAACAAAATACCAAATAAAAGCGCCACAGCTATATAGCTCAGTGATTGTATGAAAAAATAAAATATATACAAACTTCCGGCAAAACTAATGGTAGAAAAACCGCCTGTGGAAATTCCAAAAACCAGGGCAGTTAAAAACATAACCAAAGTTGCGCCGATCGCGAGGATAACTGCATCCGCTAATTTTACATAAATAAAATCCAGCCTGCTCCAGCCATCAATTATATTTTGCCGGTGTGTTTTAAATGAATATTCATTGGTAATGGATATGATCATCAGTAAGCCTGGTATGAAAAGAAGGTAGCTGCTCATGTAAGCAATCGTGCCCCATACATCCGGGAAGAGAAAACGGGATGTTCCTAATATCATCCCTGCTTCCGGCGCTTTTTGCATGGTTTCATGTTCTATCGCATAACCGATATAATTGATACCAAAAACACTGATGACAAACAAACCAGCTAAAATCCAGAATGTGCGGTAATTTTTTATTTTAAGCCATTCTATTTTTAAATTGTACAACATCTTTAATTATTTGTAAGTTCAAGAAATAAAGCCTCAAGGCTTTTTTTCTTTAAAATAAGATGATTTAAAATCAAGCCTTTGTCCTGGCAAAAACGATTTATTTCTTCCATTTTTCCCATACCAACCGGAAATGTAACATGTATAAAATTGCCCGATTGTTTGACCTGTGAAATACCCGGAAATGTCTTCATTATAGTTTCCAGCATGTCAATATTTTTTGCACCAACCTCTACAATATCTTCATTCACCAAAACATCATCAGCCTTGCCCGCGGTAAGCAGGTTTCCATATTTTAAAATGGCTACATGGCTACAAACTTTTTCAACTTCGTCCAATAAATGGCTTGCCATGATAATTGTTTTGCCCTGTGCCGCCAGGCTTAAAATTAGTTCCCGGATCTCTGAGATACCAACCGGATCCAAACCATTTGTAGGCTCATCAAAAACAAGTACTTCAGGGTCGCCAAGGAGGCAGGAAGCAATTGCCAGCCTTTGTTTCATGCCAAGTGAATAAGAACTGAATTTGCTTTGCCGGCGATCAAACAGATTCACTTTTTTCAGCACATCATCAATTTGATTTTCACCTTTTTGTTTGATAGCTGCTGCTATCCGTAAATTTTTTTCGCCAGATAAATAATGATAAAAATTGGGAGTTTCCAGTAATGTCCCAACACGCCTGCGCACGTGGCTGGCCGGTGATTCACCCAGCAATTCCAGGCTTCCTGAATGTTGCTTCAGGATATTCATAATAATTCCCAGGAGCGTGGTTTTACCACTTCCATTAGGTCCAAGTATGCCATACACAGAACCCGCAGGAATAGAAAAACTTACATTATTCAATGCGCAAATTTTTCCATAATATTTCGTGATTCCTTTAATTGATAAAACGTCCACTTTAATTTTTTTTGAAAATTAAAACTTTCTGAATTACAAAAGAATATTATTTATGCAAAAGGTAATTGCCCGAAATTTCAGGCATAAAAAAAGCCGGGAAATTCCGGCCTTTTTTTTATAGTCAAAAAATATTAGTCATCCACACGGATTGCATCTAACGGACTTGCTTCTTTTCTTTCCCTGTATGCCTGGATCTTTGCTTTTTGATCTGCATTTAATACTGAAGCGATTTTATCTTTCAATTCATCTTTTATATTCTGAATCCTGTCGGTCCTTTGCTGATCGGATAATAAAGGATCACTTTTCACTGCATCCCGCCTGGTTTTAGCAATGCTTGCATAATTTTTAATTTTTGTAACCTGGTCATCGGTCATGTTCAATTTTTCTTTGATCATTTTCCAATCCGGGTTTTTCTGCATTTGTGTAGTTTCTTGTTTTGCATCTGTTTGCGCATTGGCCTGTGAAAATGTACCTAATCCCAGAGCGATAACACCTGCTAATAATAATTTTTTCATGTTGTATATTTTAATATTAATAATAAAGAATAATGTAAAAACCGTGCCGAACTTTTAATGAAAAAATTAAAACCAGTTAATTCTGAGCTGGTGGCGGCGGCGTTTTTTCATTACCGTTCTTTTCCTTCATCATTTGTTTCTTTTGTTCCGGTGTTAAAATGGACAGTATATTTTTCTTTGTCTGCTTTCTGAGGTCTTTAAGTTGAGCCTGGCGATCCGCATCAGACAAACTTTTATTATTATTAATGGCGTTTTCTTTTTCTTTGGATGCTTTTTTGAAATCCATTACTTTCTTTTTTTGATCCTGGGTTAAATTTGCATTTTCAAGCATCTGGCGCATACCGGAATTAGATTTCATGGATTGGTCTTTCATACCTTTTTGATTGGATGAAGGAGGAGGTGTTGCTGAATCTGTGGTTTGTGCCTGTGCAAATACTGCTGCTCCAAAGAGGAAGGAAAAGGCAACGATTATTTTTTTCATGTTTAAAATTTTTTGTATGTATATTGAGTAAAGATCATACCATAGGTTTAATGTATTTATATAAAATTTTGCCAAATAAGAATTATGGCGCTTCCTGTAAGGGGATTGATGCTGTATAAATTTACTGGCAAATCACTTAATTTTAAATATGGAGAGAAAGAAATTTATCCGTTCCCTTGTACTGGCCGGAGCAGCTTTCCGGGGGTTTCCTAAAAATCTATCTGCCAAAAATTATGAGAAGCTTGCTGCCTGTCAACTTACTAATAATAATCTTCTCCTGCAAATTCCGCCTTATTTACAAGCCGGAAACACTATTGGTTTAATAGCACCTGCCGGTTTTATAACCATGGAAGAAATGCAGCCGGCACTTATAGAAATCCAATCCTGGAATTTAAGTACAAAATGCGGCGCAACGATTGGAACAAGAAATAATACATACTCTGCATCGGATGAAGAACGTGTCAAGGACATGCAGGAAATGCTCGATGATGACAAACTGCAGGCTATCATGTGCGCCCGTGGCGGCTATGGGTTGATACGTATAATAGATGAATTGGATTTTACAAAATTTATACAAAAACCAAAATGGCTTATTGGTTTCAGCGATGCTACGGTGCTGCTCAATCATCTTTACCACAATTTTGGAATAGCTTCCTTACATTCAAAAATGTGCAACAGTTTTCCGGACAATCCTTTACTAGCTGATGAAATGCAAAATGCCACTATTCAATCTATTCGCAAAGCCTTATTCGGAGAAAAAATATTATATGAAATCCCGCTTAATGCCAGCAACAAAAACGGGAAAGCAACAGGTGTACTTATAGGTGGAAATTTAAAAACAATTGAATCTCTATATGAAAGCGATTCGGAATTACACCCGGAAAATTCGATTTTGTTCGTGGAAGATACTGGTGAATATCTGTATAGTATTGACAGGATGTTTTGGGGCCTGAAACGCGCCGGGAAATTAGCAAAGCTGAAAGGCCTGGTGATTGGTGGTTTTAAAATAAAACCAGATGACCCCGGTGAAGAATTTGGTAAAACACTTGAAGAAACTGTGTTGGAAAAAATACAGGAATACAATTACCCCGTGTGTTTTGATTTTCCCGTGGGCCATCAAAAAAATAATTTTGCCATCAAACACGGAATGATACATACTTTACATGTATCATCCACAAAATGCACCTTACTTGAATCGCATGATTAAGCAACCACCTTATTTAAAAAAAGGAGATACTATCGGCATTGTATGCCCCGCTGGTTCCATGCCGTTATCCCGGATAAAAAATTGCATTTCCACTTTAAAGGGCTGGGGCTACAAGGCGGTACCTGGAAAAACGTTGGGGAAAAGAACTAATTATTTTTCTGGTACGGACGCAGAAAGATGTGCCGATTTTCAGCAAATGCTGAATAATAAAAATGTGCAGGCGATTCTTTGCGCCAGGGGTGGTTATGGTGTGAGCCGCATAATTGATGATATAGATTTTTCTTATTTTAAACAAGACCCTAAGTGGATCATTGGTTATAGTGATATAACAGTTTTCCATGCACATATTTTTAAAAACTACGCAACGGCAACTTTACATGCGCCCATGGCTGCCGCTTTTAATGATTTATCAAAAGGAGAATTTTTTTTACAAACACTCCGCAATGTATTGAAAGGAGAAAATTGTTTTTATAAAGGTGCAGGCCATCCATTGAACAGGCCCGGAAAATGTGAAGGTATATTGGTAGGGGGAAATTTATCTATACTTGTAAACCTGATTGGTACGCCGTCAGATGTTGACACGCATGGGAAAATCTTATTTGTTGAAGATATCGATGAATATATTTATCAAATAGACCGCATGTTTGTGCAGTTAAAAAGAAGCGGAAAATTGGATCATATCGCGGGACTAATTCTCGGAGGTTTTACAGGAATAAAAGATACCAAACTTCCTTTTGGGAAAACAGTATGGGAAACCATTTATGATCACGTAAAAGATTTTGATTACCCGGTTTGTTTCAATTTTCCCGTGAGCCATAGCAATGAAAATGTGGCCTTAAAACATGGCGTAATGCACAAGCTGGAAGTGAAAATGAAAAAAGTTTTATTAGAAGAAATTTCAGGAAATTGAAATATAGTAATTCAACATATTGCTTTTTTGAATGGTAAGAATGCCTCTACCAGCTTTTGAAATTTTTTAAATGCTGATTTCTGCTTCCTTCTCTCCCTGTAATTTTTTTATTACAAACCCGGGAGTTTTTATAGTACAAGGTAAAGCCAGAGCATTTATTTGGAAGTGAAAATATACGATGAGAAGAAAAATAATCATTGAGCCGGCATCGTACTATCCGGGATACTCAAATATGTATTTGGCTGCACATGTAAAATGGTGTATTGGCTGAAATCCTGTTTTGCAGTGAGGCCGATGCCGTGTATTTCATCGCCATTGGATTTATGAATAGAAGACTTTTTTATCCGTAAAAAAAATTTCTTTATTCCTGTCCCAGTTGAGTTCCTCGCAACGCAATGTATCTTTTTTCACCAGGTTGATAACGATTACACTGTCTTTAAGAAAAACAGTCCCCAGGCGTTCATAATAGCGGCCATATTTTGCAGTGAGCCTGCTTTCAATTTTTGTACTGTCTGAAAAAAAGTCCACGCGCAATGTTTTTGGAAATTCGATCATTGGCGTATCTGTTTGTGTACGCCACATTAATGGCGCAGTCAATTTTGCTTTCATCTCTCCGCCCTGGCTCATATAACTTTCTATTTGGGTAGCCATTTCGCGGCTTACTTTTTTTTTGCCGATATCTTCAACGTCGCTCATTTTATTTTCACAGGAAAAAAAAAGGCAGCAAAGGAAAAAAACTGCTGCCCTGGATGAAGTATGTAAAAAAAAATTAGTCATATTTCCTCTTTTGAAACCAAATGTCACTCAAAGACAATGCAAGTGAAAATTTAAAATAATTTTGTGTGAGGTTATTCACTTTCGTTCCCCTTTTGCCCAATTCAATTGCGGTATTGATCATAGTGAACTGGTTGATATAATTCTTCTTCT
>Ga0209023_10008327_pt1 | contig 10429 bp, 12 predicted proteins | sample LakOneMetagenome_FD_187468 | JGI IMG/M metagenome (GOLD analysis project Ga0209023, IMG submission 187468) | Freshwater and sediment microbial communities from Lake Erie, Canada (SPAdes) (version 2) | ecosystem: Environmental > Aquatic > Freshwater > Lentic | place: Lake Erie, Canada...
CGGCCGATGCCAGCGTGTAGTGCTCCGCTGCCCCGAGCGACGACAGCAGCGGCATCGGAGCTGCCAACAGCGCGTCGACGGCCGCGGCCACCCCGAGCCCGATCGACGGCTCCGGCACCGGCATCCCGTTGCGCGTGGTGACGCCTCGCCGGCGCGCCGCATCGGCGCGCACAACCTCGCGGGCCCCGGCCACGCCGGCCGCCACCAAGGGTGTGGCCGCGGCGGCAAGACCCAGCCAGTTCGCGCGTCTCACCGCTGCACTCCCGGGGCGTGCCGAGGGTTCGCTGGTCTGCCCGTGGTCCCAATAGGCGGGGGACACCGCCATGGAGGCGTCATCGAAGCCCGTCGAGTGGCCGTTGGTTGCCGCTTCCGACACTGCACCAGCCTTGCAGCCTGGTCATGGCTAGTCAGGGTTATCCGCCAAATTCGCCAGGGTGAAGCGCGACTGCAGGGCCAGCGAAGCGTAGACCAGGGCAACCAGTACGGGGACTTCGATCAGGGGGCCGACCACACCTGCCAGTGCTTGGCCGCTGGTGGCGCCCCAGGTGGCGATCGCCACTGCGATGGCGAGTTCAAAGTTGTTGCCTGCGGCGGTGAACGCCAGGGTCGTGGTGCGGGCATACCCCAAGCCCAGCGCGGCCCCGAGCAGGTAGCCGCCGCCCCACATGATTGCGAAGTAGGCGAGCAGCGGGACGGCGATGCGGATGACGTCGAGCGGTTGGTGGGTGATCTGATCGCCTTGCAGCGCAAAGAGAACCACGATCGTGAACAACAGTCCATACAGCGCCCACGGGCCGATCCGCGGCAGGAACCGGGCCTCATACCAGTTGCGGCCTTTGGCTTGTTCCCCGATGCGTCGGGACAGGTAACCGGCGACCAACGGGATGCCCAGGAAGATCGCCACGGATTTCGCGATCTGCCAGGGGGAGACCTCGATGCTGGTTTGGGGCAAGCCCAGCCATCCGGGTAGCACCGCCAGGTAGAACCATCCCATGGCGGCGAACATGACGACTTGGAAGATCGAATTCAGTGCGACAAGGACGGCGGCGGCTTCTCGGTCGCCGCAGGCCAGGTCGTTCCAGATGATGACCATGGCGATGCAGCGGGCCAAACCGACCACGATCAGGCCGGTGCGGTATTCGGGCAGATCGGCCAGCAGCAGCCAGGCCAGCGCGAACATGACCGCCGGGCCAAGTACCCAGTTGAGCACCAGGGAACTCACGAGCAGTCGGCGATCGGAGGTGACGGTGTCGAGGCGGTCGTAGCGGACCTTGGCCAGTACCGGATACATCATGATCAGCAGCCCGGCCGCGATCGGCAGCGAGATTCCGTCGATCTGCACGACACTGAGCGCGTTGCCCAGTCCGGGGATGAGTCGCCCCAAGCTCAGGCCGGCGGCCATGGCCAGGCCGATCCAGAGCGGCAGCAGGCGGTCCAGGGTGGAAAGCCGTGCCGCCGCGGGGTGGACTGCGGTGGTGCTGTCGGTCATCGGCTTTCCGCCTGGGTGGTGCCACAACACGCCGGTTGCGTTGTGTCCTCGCCCCGCTGCGTGCCGGCCCCAAATTCCTCGGTGTCGGCCAGTTTGGTGTAGATCTCCCAGCGCTCGTTGCCGGGGCCGGTCACCCAGACCTTGTCCTGCGTGGCGAAGCAACAGGTGGTGCCGATCTCTTCTTCGGTGAACAGGCCCGCTTCGCCCAGTCGGGCGATCTCGTCGTGTACGGCATCACTGGTGGCGACCTCGACACCCAGGTGGTTGAGGGTGCCGCCGTGGCCGGGGTTTTCCAGCAGCACTAGCTTCAGTGGTGGGTCGGCGATCGCAAAGTTGGCGTAGCCGGGCTTGACCTTGGCCGGCTCGGTGTGAAACAGCTTGGAGTAGAACGTGATTGCGGCGTCGAGGTCGTCGACGTTGAGGGCGAGCTGAATGCGGGACATGACAATCGCCTTAGGTAGTGAGACATATATCGAACCGGTGGGCGAGACCCAGCATGCTCACCTTTTCGACATATGTCAATATCTGTGGCAGAATGCGGACATGCCCAAAGCCTTGCCGGTGATCGACATGACCGCACCGGTGTGTTGCGCTCCGGTGGCCTCGGGCCCGCTGAGCGATGCCGATGCGTTACAGATCGCGTTGCGACTCAAGGCTTTAGCCGATCCTGCGCGGGTCAAGATCGTTTCGTACTTGTTCGGCGCGGCCACCGGCGAGGAGATTTCCGGCGAGCTGGCCGCAGCTCTGGACTTGAGCGAGTCGACGATAAGCCACCACTTGACCCAGTTGCGCAACGCCGGGCTGGTGACCTCGGACCGGCGCGGGATGAACGTATTCCACCGGATACGCCCGGAGGCGCTGCAGGCGCTGTGCACGGCACTGGACCCGAACTGCTGCACCTGACCGCTCTGGCAATGCGAACGTCGCTGCACGAACTACTGATTCGCGCGTTCATGTCCGTTCTCACTTGATCTGATACACATTCACGTCGTTGACCTGCGGTGTATCAGATCGATTGAGAAGATCGGTGTGGTGAGATTCTCATTTGATCTGATGCAGGTCGACCTGTGCGCGCAGCCGGGCCCGGATCACGGACCGCTGGCGCGCAGGGCTTTGATGACCGTGGCGATTGCTCGCCCGACGCCACCCAGCCCGTCAGCCGAGCCGTGGCGTCTCTTCCGCCCGCTGCGCCCGCTCGAGGACGCAGTCCTTGGCCGCGTGCGTGAGGAGTTGGACGCGGTAGCAGTGGCCCGCACGCATAAACATGTGCGGATGATCCGACCAACCCGTGGGGTCTTCACAAGGACCGGCGTAAGCACTACGTTGCGTAGTAGACAGAAATCGGGGAGGCGCGATGCGGTGGCGCGGTGTCAGCCATGTTGAGTTCGCAGTGCTGGACTACGACGACTCCATCGCGTTCTACGACGCACTGTTCGGCTGGCTCGGGTACAGCAGCTTCTCGTCGTTGAACATGGAATACCAGTCGATCTACTACATGACGAACCATGTCAGCCCGCACAGTTACGTCGGTATTCAGCCGGCCTGGACCGGCGGGAAGCTCACCCACAGCGACCAGGCGGTCGGCATCAATCACATTGCGCTGTGGGCGCGGAACAGGAGAGAGGTAGACCGCTTTCATCGCGAGTTCCTGATCGCGCGGGGCCTCGCAGTCACTGACGAACCCAAGGAGTACCCGCAGTACTGGCCCGGCTATTACGCCGTGTTCTTCGATGATCCAGTCAACGGGATTCACTGGGAGCTGGCGTGGATGCCGAAAGTCCCTACTCCCCGTCAAGTCTGGTCGTTCTATTGTGCACTTCGTGGTTTCGCCAGGAGTCGGTCGGATCTGGCGAACACGGTGCCTGGCGTGTTCCTACAGGCCAGGCGAACCCTGCCGCGTCGCACTCGGCGTATCAGCCTTGGTTTTCCGAAACGCAGGGTGTGATCCGGACTGATGGCCGCCGAATGGCCCCAACGCATGCGTGCGAATCGGCGTAGATCCACAGGATTTGCCAATTGCTCCGACGATCGCGACGACGACCATCAGTGTCCGTTCTCAGTGAATCTGGGGCACAACGCCGCCTCTGACCTGCGTTGCCCCAGATTGAATGAGAATCCGTCCGTGGGCTTTCTCATCCAATCTGGGGCAAGTCGTGTTCGATTGGTAGGTAGCTACGCGATTCTAGGTGGACCAACAGCATGCAGAAGCGCAATTGCCTTGTCTAGGAACGCCGAAACCGGCGCAGGACGTGGCGAGGAGATTCGCGGCGAATCAATTCGGCCGTGAGAAACATGGGAAACGTGACTGCCCAGGCGAACAGGGAGACTGCCAGTTCATCGCGCAGCCTGCTGTTATCAGCGGGATCGCACGACAGTCGGGCCAGAAGTGCATCGAAGGTGTTGGTGCTGCGGTTCAAGATCGTGATGATCCGGGCGATCGTCTCGATCCGGGTGCGGTGGTCGCTGTCGAATTCGACCGCTACCGCGGTTTCGAGCAAAGGCGAGACCGGGCCGAAGTCGGCGCGTGCCAATGCTTCGGCGTAGGTGGTGGCCAGCCATTGCGGGTCGTGTGGTGAGCCGATGGTCTGTTTCTGGTGCGGGTCGGCGGGTGTCTCGAGTCCTGAGATCACCGACAGCGGAAGGCCGGTGCGCAACGCCCATTCGCGGTGGATGAAGGTGCAGTAGCGGCAGTCGTGGGCGTGGGATACCGCCAGCATGATGGCTTCTCGCGTTCGCCGATCCACTGTGTGACGGAGCCAAACATCGGCTCCGATCTTCCAGTCGATGCGCCGCAGATCTGTCCACAACTGAGCGACGGTATAGGTGCGCTTGTTGAAGACGTCAAAAACATGATCGCGTGACACAGGAATCATCGGCTTCGCTCAGTGGTCTTGCTCCACGCGACGCTGCGCGGTGCCCTCGGTGAGGACCGTCCACAGCAGTTCGCTGATCTGTTCGGCAGTCTTATTTGGTGGATGGTCGGCCGTCCAGTTCAGCGCCCCCAGCCACAGATCCCTCAGGGTGGGGATGTCGATGTCGGCGGAGATGAAGCCGGCGCCGGCGGCTTCATAGAACAGGCCGTCAAAGAGCGAGAAGAGTCGCTCGTGTAGCAGCGCTGCCCGCTCCCGATCTCCGCCCTTGAGGGAGCGCCAGTCATACAGCAGGACGTAGAGTGCGTCGTTCCCGCTCCACAGCGTCTCAAGGTAAGCCGTTATCGCCGCGCGCAGTCGGTCATCGACCCGGTGCTTGCCGGCGATCGCCTGGCGGATGGCATCGGTGGTGCGGTCCACCGCGCTCTCCATGACCGCGATCAGCAGCCCCTCTTTCTTGGCGTAGCGGTACTGCAGGCTGCCCAACAGCATTCCGGCATCGTCGGCGACCTGGCGAACCGTGGTGGCCAGGTAGCCCTGCGCGCGAAAACGACGTGCAGCGCTGTTGAGAATCTTCGTGCGCGTGTCAGTTGCGCGGTGTCGTGGTGCGATGGCCCCTGTCCTTCGGCATCGGTTTAGCGGCGGGGTGGCTGGCGGCAACGGGTGTCGGCACGCCTGAGTTTTCTACGCTTCGAGAGTGAAGTACAGCACCACCGTGCCGCGATGGATGGCCCGGCACAGGAAGTGACCCGGTGTGAGTTCACGTATCTCAGCTTCGAGCCCGCGCAGAAATCGCGGGTTGTCCGGGCATTGATACGACAGTCGCACGCGCTGCTCGCGATACTGCACGGTGTAGCCAAAACGCCGGAATCGACCGGTCGAGGTCAACCAGACGTTGGCACCGTGGTCACCGTCAAAAGACTTGCCATACCAAGGAAACCGTAGGTGCGGGGTGAGCAAGGCGACTGTACGTCGTATCCAATCTGGCAGTGCGTCAAGTACCGGAAAGGCTGCCAGACGGCCACGAAACACACCGTTGAGCGTGTTTGCGGGCGGGGCAGTCAAGCGATCAAACAGCTGTTCGCATTCGGCCATCGTGCGCACCGACGCGCTGGAGCTGTCCCGCGGTACGGCCTCCTGGATGGGCGATGTCTGCGGTGCTCGGCCGTCGGGTTCAGGGATAGTCGGGTCTTGGCCGCTGTGAACGTCCATCAGGCGGCCTGCGCATCGTTGGGCGTCTTGCCGGCGGTGAAGGCGCGGAACTCACGAAGAAGTCGCCACGGGGATTTGCGCAGAATGCCGCTCAAAGCTGGCACGATGACCGGACCAACAGCCAAAAGGCCGGCGGTAATGACCAACTCGGCGGCCAGCGACTGTGAAGCGGGTTCGCCGCGCAAGCGGCAGAGCAGAGCGTCCATGGTGTTCGCGGATCGGTTGACGATGGTCATCACCAGCGCAACGGCTTCAATGTTGTGTCGCTCACCCGCGTTGTGGTGGCGGGCCGCGTCGGCGACGATCTCGGGGGGCAGTGTCCCGAAGTCGTTTTCAGCCAGTGATCTCGCGTAGACAAGAGCGCTCCACCTGCCACGGTCGAAGGCCGCGGGATCGGTGCCCTCGAGTTGCGCGATTTCTTCGTCGGACGCTCCGCTGCGGATGGCCCATTCCTGATGGATATAGCTGCAATACCGGCAGCCGTTTGCCCGGGCGACCGTCAGCATGACCTGTTCGCGCAGACTCGGTTCCATCCGGCGCAGTCCCCACACCATCCCCGCGTAGGGTGCCAGCGGGACGAATCGCACCAGGGCGGAGGCCAGTTGACGTAGCGTGTAGGTTTTCCCAGTGGGTTTTCCGACGGCCCGTGCCGACTTCTTGGTGAACACCATCATGACTCCTTTCAGAGTTCCGGCTTAACCGTGGTTCTTCGCTGTCATGAGCCGACCATCAATGCGGCCTGCCGTTCGGCCATTGCCGCAATCCCCAGCGACGGAGGCACCCCCGGGGCGGCCGGGTAGATGGACCCGTCTGCGATGAAGAGCCCGCGGTGACCGAACACCTCCCCGCGGTGGTCGATCACCCCGTTATCGGGCGTCGCCCCGATCGCGGCGCCCCCAACCGGGTGCACGGTGACCAGACGTCGGCTTCGTTGTCCGCCGGGCCAGTTCCCACGGAACCGGGATGGCTGGTAGGCCTCGGCGACGCGTTTGACCCGATCGCCCGTCTGCGTGTAGTAATCGGCATTGATCGCCTTGTATGCCGGGGCGAACGGAACGCCGTTGGCGGCCAGCAACTGAATCCCGGGCTCGCGGCCCGTCGCGAACAGAAACACCGTTTCGGATAACCAGCGGCGCACCGGTCCGGGCAGCGGGAGTTGGGCAACCGGCGGGGCGGCCTCGCCGATGAATCCGCCGTCGGCCAAGTGGTGCACATTCTGAAACATTGCGTGCCGCCCATCATGTTTCGCCGAACGAGTTCGGCTCAGCATCGCCAGATAGTCCCCATTGCCGGAAAAGTTCTTGCCAAGCGCGGGCGGTAGCCAGGGCATGCTGCGGTGCTTGTCGCGGGCGGCGCACAGCAGCCGCAGCGTACCAACCGTGCCGGCAGCCAACACCAGCTGCGGCGTGACGATCACATGATCGGTTCCGTCGCGGTGGTCGTGCCAGGCCACCTCGTAGCGGTGGTCGGTACCGCCGATCGCGGTCACCTCGCACAGCGCACGGATATCGGCGCCGTGGCGCCGCGCCAATGTGAGGTACGTGTGATCCAGCGTCGTCTTGGCGGTGTATTCACATCCGATAACGCAGGCGCCGCAGGCGCGACACGTTTGTTGCGAGTTCCCGACCGCATTGTTCCGCCATTGCGGGCTGACGGGGTCGCCGAACTGGATACCCATAACGGGTGCTTCAGCCGTCCCCAGGCCCGCGCGCGAGCCCCTGGGCGAAGATCTCACGCGACGCAACCGGGTGTGGCAGCTGCTGCGGTTGCTGGATCGCTTCGACCATCTCGAAGTAGGGTGCCATGTCAGCATCGGAGATCTCAGCGGGAAAGTAGTCATCGAAGAATCCGACCGCCGGACGGGATTGGTACCCCGCGTAGACCAGGGAACCGCCGCCGACACCGCTGCCGACCACAACGGTCACACCGGGCCACAGATGCACGTCGAACAACCCGGTCGGACGTGACCACAGGACTCGCTGTCCATCATCGTTGGCCCTGGTCAGGCCGCGGAGAAACCCCGGCATCCCCGTCAGACCGCGAGGAAATGGTCGGGTGACTTCCTTAGGCCGAGAATCGCCGCTCATGCCCCACCAGGGTCCGCGTTCGAGGACCAGCACCTTCATGCCGGCTTCGGCCAACCGCGCCGACGTCACCGCACCGCCGAACCCGGAGCCGACGACCACAACATCAAAGCCGCTACTAGACCGGGACACATTCGTAGGCAACGTATTACCGACTCGCTCGAAGTGAACTAGCCCAGCACGGTGGCATGGGGTAGTGAGCCAGCCCGGTTTGCATCGAGTGCGCCTCCGCCCTGCTTCGCAGACTCGTGTTTCAGACGCCGCCAAGCGCCGCCGGCCAGAATCCGTCAGTTGGTCCAATGACCAAATACTAGAACTGGACGGAAGGCAATGCAACCACCCGCGGTGCTTGATCAAGGATGCCGGGACAGACGAGAGCGCGTCCGTCCGGCGTAGCCCCACGAATCCCACGTGTGCCGTCGCGGAAGGACCGCGGGCAGCCGATCACCGTTGCAGATCGGTGCATACTCGTCGCCGTCGATGTCGACGGGTTGCCGTCCGATCTGGGTGGACTGCGAAGCTTTTCGAGCCCCCGATTAAGGAGCCCCTGACAAGCGACCGCCCGACACCTTGCTCACCTGCCGCCGGTTCTGTACCCATTGCTCAACGGGAGTGGCGTCATTGTGGTGGGTGGTGGTGCGTTCGCCGATACGTACCATCAGCAGTGTCGAGGCGGATACCGTTGAGCCGTCGGGATGTTCGATCTGCGGTCGAACGGTGAGCAAGATAGCGGCGATCGAGATCACCTCGGGATAGACCGACACGTGTGCGTGTAGTCCACCCCGCAGAATCGCGGCCGCTTCGCGCTGCTCGGCGTGAGCCCAATAGCCCAGCATGTGGCGCGCATCGCCGAGCGCCGCGCGCAGGTCGAGGTCGGCGTACCGATTCGCCAGGCGCCAGTGTATTCGGGCAGCCCGAAGTACCTGAGGATGACCCCGCAGATCAAGTTGGTCGTCGAGAGTGTGCGCAGGCGGTCCGACCCAACGACGGTGCCGGTGACAGACCGTGAGGTGCGCTGGCAGGTAGCAGTAGACGGGTTCGCGGATTCCTTTACCAGCCATACATCTTCGGCAGAGCGGACGTCGCAGATTCTGCTTGAGCGTGGCCGGATCGCCAGCCAGGCCACGCAGACGCATCTTGAGGACGTCCACTGGTTGACCGCTCACAGCGGCCAACCAGTCGGGCCGCGGGCGAGCGTTGCATGATTCAGCGACGTAGCCCCGCAGCGTGTGCACTCCGATGCGGTTGGCGTGGGCCAGCCTTGCAGCATACGACGTTGCGGCCTCATATGCGAACGGTGCGACTGTTCGCGGCAACCGCCGGCGCGGGCCACGGGGCCAGGCCCAGGTAGCAGCCATGTCAGCTGGCGGTGCGGGCCGCAGCAGTGTGTGCGGCATAGTCGATCAACACCGCGTCCATCCCGTCACGGGTGATGTACTCGGTGCCGTCGAGCATGGCCTGGATCGCTGAAGCCCGGATCAGGTGAGCCAGGCTGCCTATCATGCCGCCGGTGCGCCGATGCAGGTAGCGGGCCTGAGCGATGAGGGTTCCCGGTTCGTGGCGGTGCAGTCGCAGGGTGCCTTCCATCGCGGCGATGAGTTGTCGCCACTCTTTGGCGTCGGGGAACGCGCTGGTGTGGATGACTCCGCAGCGCCCGGCGAGCTGTCGTCCTCGGGTCCCGGTGAACAACCCGGAGCGTTCCACGTCGATCCCCGCGTAGACGAATGTTGCCGGCAGATGTTCGGTGAAGTACTTCAGATGATCAGACAGTTCCTCACCGGCGCGGGTATCCAGATTCAGGTTGTGGATCTCGTCGACCACCACGATGTCGGTGCGGGCGTCGATGAGCACTTGGCAGACCGCATCGGAGATGTCGGTTACGTTCATCCGCGGATTGAGCAGTGGCAGTCCCAAGAATCGGGCGAATTCCATCGCCAATTTCCGTGGTGACCCTTTCGGAGGGGCCGTCACATACACCACCGGAATTCGGCTCTCGTCGCCGGGAAACTTTGTGTGGGTGCGTAGTTCGTGAAACCGGCCCAGTTGCTTGATGGCTGTGGTCTTTCCGGTCGCCGCGCCGCCGGAAATGATCAGTCCCCGCCGTGCTCCGATCTCACGCTGGTTGAGCAAGGTCAGCAGCCGGCCCTGGTGGGTGATCGCTTCGATCGCGGAGGTGGTGACCACCACCAGCTCGGAATGGTGCGCCACACGGGCCTCGTTGTAGGCCGTGCGCTCGTCATCGCCGAGGCTGGCCCATGCGTCTTCGTCGAGCAAAGCGAATTCCGGTGGGTCCGCATCAACAAAACGCCGCCAGCCTTCCAACGTCGTGGTGGGCTGGCGACGATCTTCGAGCTGACCGACCGCGGCAATCTCGGTCACAGCCGCCATGTGTGGGCCTCCTTACGCGCGTCGAACACCGGCAGGGGTATAACCTCGGCCATGTCATCGTCATCGTCGATGGACGCACCGTGGGCAGCAGCCCGCGCCGGCGACGGCGCATCGCGCTCCGGTGACCGCGGTGGGGCCGGCCAGGTCGGGCTCGCGCTGGCGGCGCTGGACCGCCCGGTCACCCGCCGCTCGGCTTTCGATCGATCTGCAGGTCCGGCTGCGGCCCGATCCATCAAGTCCTCGGCGATTGCTGCGATCTCGGCTTCCCGAGCCTTCTGGGTGACTCTACGGTCGGCCACCGTGCGTGCGTGGCGCCACAGCGTTTCACCGAACGGAACCGGGGCGCTGCGCAGGTATGTCCAGGTCGCGGCCAGCCAGCCGTCTTC
>Ga0209023_10008328_pt1 | contig 10429 bp, 14 predicted proteins | sample LakOneMetagenome_FD_187468 | JGI IMG/M metagenome (GOLD analysis project Ga0209023, IMG submission 187468) | Freshwater and sediment microbial communities from Lake Erie, Canada (SPAdes) (version 2) | ecosystem: Environmental > Aquatic > Freshwater > Lentic | place: Lake Erie, Canada...
CGTTGGTTCGAACCGCGATGAGTTCGTCGTCGTCCGCAAGATGGCGAATGTCGACTGGCTCGATACGCCATCCGCGACAGCTCCCGGCCTGGAGGCAGCAGAATGAAGATCCGCGCTCAAATCGCGATGGTGTTGAATCTCGACAAGTGTATCGGGTGCCACACCTGCAGCGTGACCTGCAAGAACGTCTGGACCAGCCGCGAAGGCATGGAATACGCGTGGTTCAATAACGTCGAAACCAAGCCAGGCATTGGTTATCCGAAGAACTGGGAAAACCAGGCACGCTGGAAGGGCGGCTGGTCGCGCAAGCGTAACGGGACCATCGCGCCGAAGATCGGTGGCAAATGGCGGGTTTTGGCAAACATTTTTGCCAACCCAGATCTGCCGCAGATCGACGACTACTACGAGCCGTTTACCTTCGACTATGAGCATCTGCAGAAGGCGCCGGAAATGTCGGCGATGCCGACCGCCCGTCCGCGCTCACTGATTTCCGGTGAGCGCATGCAGAAGATCGAATGGGGACCGAACTGGGAAGAGATTCTCGGCGGCGAGTTCGCCAAGCGTTCACAGGATTACAATTTTGAAGGTGTGCAGAAGGAAATCTACGGCCAGTTCGAAAACACCTTCATGATGTATCTGCCGCGGTTGTGCGAGCACTGCCTCAATCCGGCTTGCGTGGCGGCATGTCCTTCGGGCGCGATCTACAAGCGCGAGGAGGACGGAATTGTCCTGATCGATCAGGACAAGTGCCGTGGCTGGCGTATGTGCGTTTCCGGATGTCCCTACAAGAAGATCTATTACAACTGGTCTTCGGGAAAGTCTGAGAAGTGCATCTTCTGCTATCCGCGCATTGAAGCCGGTCAGCCGACCGTGTGTTCCGAGACTTGTGTGGGGCGCATCCGGTATCTCGGCGTGGTGCTTTACGATGCGGACCGGATTGCCGAGGCCGCCAGCATGCCGGACGAGCACGATTTGTATCAGGCCCAGCTCGATGTGTTCCTCGATCCCAATGATCCGAAGGTGATCGCGGAGGCGGAGCGGCAGGGGATCCCCCCTGCGTGGCTGGAAGCCGCGAAAATATCGCCGATCTGGAAAATGGCGATGGAATGGAAGGTGGCGTTCCCGCTCCACCCCGAATACCGGACGTTGCCGATGGTGTGGTACGTGCCGCCGCTGTCGCCGATTACGTCGGCTGCGTCCGCCGGAAAGATCGGACTCGACGGAACGATGCCGGACGTGAAGTCGTTGCGCATTCCGATGAAGTATCTCGCCAACCTGCTCACAGCTGGAGACGAGAAGCCGGTGACGCTGGCACTGGAGCGGATGCTGGCAATGCGGGCCTACATGCGCGCCAAGACCATTGATGGCGTTGTCGACGAGGCGATTGCACGGCGGGTGGGCCTGAAAGCTGCGCAGATCGACGAAATGTACAAGATCATGGCAATCGCCAACTACGAAGACCGGTTCGTCATTCCGACCGCCCATCGCGAACTCGGCGCCGATGCCTACGACATGCGCGGTTCCTGCGGCTTCACGTTCGGCAACGGATGCTCGGGAGGCGAGAGCGAAGTCAATCTGTTCGGCTCGCCGCGTAAGGCAAGAACTCCCATGGAGATTGTGTGATGAAGACGTTCAAGGTTCTTTCCGCGCTTCTCACCTATCCGTCGCAGGATCTGATCGCGGCGGCGCCGGAATTCGCGGGGGTGCTGGATTCGGAAAACCTCGTGCCTGCCGCCCAGCGGGATGCACTCGATGGCTTGATCGGGGAAATCGCAACCGGTGAGCTTTATGATCTTCAGGAGCGCTATGGCCTGCTGTTCGACCGGACGCGCTCACTGGCGTTGCATCTGTTCGAACACGTTCACGGCGAAAGCCGCGACCGGGGTCAGGCGATGGTCGACCTCAAGACGCTGTACGAGAACTCTGGCTTCGCCATCGCAGCGAATGAACTGCCGGATTTCGTGCCGTTGTTTCTTGAGTTCCTGTCGACGCAGCCGGTGGAGGCTGCGCGTGATCTGCTCACCCAGCCCGCGCACATCCTGGCCGCAATGGCCGAACGGCTGGGCCGGCGCAAATCAAGTTACCAGGCTGTCTTCGATGCGCTTGTGGCGATTGTCGCCGAAGCGCCGCAACAGGCGATTGTCGATGAACTCCTGAAAGGCCCCGATCCGGACCCGATGGACTTCGCTGCCCTCGATGCCGCGTGGGAGGAAGAGGAAGTGAAATTCGGCCCCGGAACGCAGGATCAAGCCGGATGCCGCGACACACTCGTCGCCCGCCTTCGCCACGCCAGACGCGCGGTTAATTCCACGCCGTCAGCGAACTAGGGAGATTGAAATGCGCGAGACATTCAATTCCATCGTGTTCGGCTGGTATCCCTATATCTGCGTCACGGTTTTCCTGTTCGGGAGTCTCGTCCGGTTCGACCGCGAGCAGTATACGTGGCGCACGGGATCGAGCCAGCTGCTCCGGCACCGTCAGCTGACCTGGGGATCGAACCTCTTTCACATCGGAATCCTTATGATCGCAGGCGGCCATTTTGTCGGTCTGCTCACGCCGATCTGGATATTTGACATGCTGGGCGTGTCGCACAGCTTCAAGCAGATGCTGGCGATCGTGGTCGGCGGTATCGCCGGCCTCATGTGCCTTGTCGGCATTGCGCTGCTGACGCATCGCCGGCTGTTCGATCCGCGAATTCGCGCCAACTCGTCATTCGGCGATACGGCCATTCTGCTGCTTCTGTTCGCACAACTCCTGCTGGGGCTTTCGACGATTTTCGTATCGCTGGGTCATCTCGACGGCCACGAGATGGTGAAGTTCATGTCTTGGGCGCAAGGGATCGTGACACTGCAACCCAATGCGGCGTCGTATGTTCTGGATGTGCATCCGATCTTCAAGGCTCATCTGGTTCTGGGCATGACCCTGTTTCTTGTTTTTCCGTTCACGCGCCTCGTCCACATGTGGAGTGCCCCCGTCTGGTATCTCGGCCGGCGCGGTTATCAGATCGTGCGCCGCCGTAGCGGCAGCGAAGCTTCATCCCCGCCAGTTCAACCAGCGGAGTAGGCCATGGATTGCTCGGTCTCGAATGCTGTGCTGAAGCCAAAGACGATCAGCGTCAATGGCGTGGTGATTCCCCGCGAGGCGATTGCGAGGGAGGTCCAGAATCATCCCGCGGCCAAGCCCATTCTGGCGTGGCAGGCTGCCGCCCGTGCACTGGTGGTCCGGGAGCTTTTGCTGCAGGAATCCGTACGTCTTGGCGTTGATGCCGTGCCGCTCAGCGATTCCGATGGTCGCAGGGAGACAGATGACGAGGCGGCGATGCGAACGCTCGTGGAGCGCGAAGTTCCGACTCCCGAGCCTGACGAAGCAGCGTGCCGTCGCTTTTATGAGCAGAACCTTCAGCGCTTTCGCTCCGGCGATCTTTATGAAGCCGCTCACATCCTCATTGCGGCTCCTCGCAACGATGCCGAAGCGAGAACCGCGGCGCGGTCGACTGCCGATACGATTCTTGCCGCCGTAAAATCGGATCGCGCTGCATTTGCGGATCTTGCCGCAAATCATTCCAATTGCACGACGTCAGCATCAAATGGTGGGTATCTCGGCCAGATTATACGCGGGCAAACGGTGGCCGAATTCGAGGCGGGGCTGGAGCGGATGCAGCCGGGCGAGGTTGCAATCGTGGAAACGCGCTATGGCTTTCATGTCGTGCGCCTCGACCGCCGCGCCGAAGGACAGACAATGCCCTTCGAGATCGTCCGCGAACGGATAGCCGAATATCTTGTTGCCAGCGTCGAGCATCGCGCCATCGCACAGTATGTGGCGATTCTTGCGGGCCGTGCAGAAATCGCCGGCATCTCACTTGCTGCCGCCGACACGCCGCTGGTTCAGTAGAGGGCCGTCTTATGCAACTCGGCGAGATCATTCGTGGCTTTAACGACGAGGCGAACGCAGCCGAAGCGATGATTGCCTGTGGCGATGTCGTATTGCTGGCCCGGGTTGATTCCATGGCGGGCAGATTCAGCGAAAGCATCGGTGAATATGCGTCGGCTGCCGTGCGCCGGTTTGCAAACGTTGCGGGCAGCGAAGACTGGCTGGGTCTCATGAATGTTCTTGAGCGCACCACCGACCCGGGCGCGGGATGTCTCACCTACATGGTCGGCTGGTCGCTGAAGCAGGATGAAGCGTCGCAGGCGCCTTCCGCCGAAAGAGAGCATGGCCATTCCGGGTGCACCTGTGGGGGAAGCGGAGGCTGTTCATGAGTCTCGGACGCAACGCGCCAGCCAATCTCACAGGGTCGAAAACCCTCGCACGGATCGGCATCCTCGTGGTTTCTGACCGCGCAAGCCGGGGCGTCTATGAGGACAGAAGCGGAAAGACGATCAGCGACTTTCTCGAAAAAGTCATCCAGTCGAACTGGATCGTCATTCTGAAGATCATTCCCGACGGTGCGGAGTGCGTTGCCAGCGCGTTGATCGAATTATCCGACCGTGAAGGTTGCGATCTGATCCTGACGACTGGCGGGACCGGCCCCGCTCCGCGCGATCTGACGCCGGAGGGCACGCGCATGGTCATCGGCCGCGAGCTTGCGGGTTTCGGTGAGCTGATGCGGCGCGTCAGTCTGGATCATGTGCCGACGGCGATCCTGTCGCGCCAACTCGCCGGGATTCGAAATCAATCTGTAATCGTCAATCTGCCCGGTCGTCCGGAGGCCATCGACGTTTGCCTGAACGCCATCTTCCCTGCGATCCCGTACTGTCTTGAACTGATCGGGGCGCGTCCAATCGAGGTGAATTCCAATGTTTGCAACGCATTCCGCCCCGGCGCCTGATCTGACGCGGCAACTCGAATCGAGTCTCGCTGCGATTGTCTATCCAAACGACGAATATCCAGACGCGCTGTTCAAGTGGATCGTCCACGAATGCCGCCTCCGTCATCTGACTCTCTCGGGTGTTCTGCAGCACCCGGCTTTTGAAGGAGCCGATAGACGCTGCGATGTGCTGCTGGAAGATCTTGCAAGCGGTCATCGAACTCTGCTTTTCGAGAATCGCGGAGCGGGTGCCAGGGGATGTCGTCTTGATGTGGCGGCGCTGGTCGAAGCCTCCGTGAAGATCGAAAGCAGTCTTGAGCACGATCCAGCCCTTCTTGTGTTGAACAAGTTCGGCAAGGTTGAAGCTGAGGGAGGAGGAATGTGCGGCCTGATGGCAAAAGCGCTGGAGCGCGGCATTCCTGCCATTATCGGAGTTCCGGCGCGCAACTTAAGTGCCTGGAGAGATTTTGCCGGAGAGTTCTCGGTTGAATTCTCGGAAGACACCGACCAGATCGCTGGATGGCTTGCCAAGCTTGAAGACAAGTCGCTTTGCGGAGCCGGATAGTCTGCCGCAGCGGAGATTTGTGGAGCCATTTTTCGTGTAAGGCCGATTGGTTGGTTCGAGTTCGCGTTCAATGCAGATGCCTGCGTGCGCCATGAGGTCGGATGTCTTGTCTGTATTGAGCGAAGAGATTGAGCGAGTGCCTGGACGATCCAAGGCATTTATCCAGGAGAGGTGATTGGATGACCACTCAACATACGCCGGTGCCGCGCCTGCGGTCGTATCAAGGACCTGCAGTGCTGTCGTATGGGTTCAGGCCATTCTTCCTGCTTGGAGCGATTTATGCCGGGCTGGCGATTCTGGTCTGGTTGCCGGTGTTTCTCGGGGAATTGATGCTGACGACAGCGTTTGCGCCGCGCGACTGGCACATCCACGAAATGCTTTACGGTTACCTGCCTGCGGTGATCACAGGATTTCTGTTCACAGCGATTCCGAATTGGACCGGGCGGCTGCCTCTTCAGGGCACGCCATTGCTGGTGCTGGTTATCGTCTGGATTCTCGGCCGCTTCGCCGTGACATGTTCGGCGCAGATCGGCTGGCTGGCGGCCATGGTGATCGACATTGCCTTTCTGGCTTTGATCACGGCTGCGGCCGGACGTGAAATCCTTGCTGGAAGCAACTGGCGGAATCTCAAAATCGTTGCCCTGGTCGCGCTTCTTCTGGCCGGCAACATTGCCTTTCATCTCGAAGCTCATTTTAAGGGCGCTGCAGATTACGGCATTCGCGCGGGCATTGCGATTGTTGTCATGCTCATCGTGTTGATTGGAGGCCGGATCATTCCGAGTTTCACGCGTAACTGGCTTGCCCGCGAGAGGCCCGGACGACTGCCGTCACCTTTCGCCGGCTTTGATGTCGCAGTCGTTGCCACGAGCGCGATTGCGCTACTTGCATGGATTTTCTGGCAAGACGGTCCTGTGATCGGCGGCGTGTTTGCCCTGGCTGGAATGCTGCACATTATCCGCCTTGGCCGATGGGCAGGTGACCGGACTTTCAGCGAGCGGCTCGTCCTTATTCTGCATGTTGGATATGCCTTCGTTCCTCTGGGCTTTCTGCTGGTTGCGGCATCTGCCTTCAATCTCATTCCCGCAAGCGCAGGCCTTCATGCGTGGATGACGGGAGCTGCCGGAGTGATGACGTTAGCCGTGATGACGCGGGCAAGCCTCGGCCATACCAATCGGCCGTTGACCGCTTCGCTATCGACGCAGGGAATTTACGTTGCTGTTGTGGTTGCCGCGCTTGCCCGCATCTGCGCTGTCATTTCTCCAGACTGGAGCGGTCAGCTCCTGCATATTGCAAGCTTTGCTTGGACACTGGCATTTCTCGGTTTTGCAGTGTGTTTCGGTCCGACCCTTCTGGCCGAGACGAAGCGCCGATAGCGCCTTGGGCACTGCCGCGGCAATGAGAGGTGGCAGGATGCCAACTGTCGCAGTGCTTTGATGCCGATTTGATCAGAATCAAGGACCCCTGTTCAGCAAGGGAGCAGTCTGTAGTCTCCTGAAGAGGAGATCGGACCATGCCCGTCAATGCGATCATTCTTTCGGCGATCATTCTGCTGTTCCTTGCCGGCCTCGGCACGGCTCTATTGTTGGCAGGTTCTCAGACAAAGCCCAGCCGCCTGAAAGCCGGCTATCCCAAGCCGCGCCGCCGCGCTTTCTGAGCGTCGGCATCGGTGCTGTTGATACGTCGAGACAGTCTCCACCCCCACCAGACGAGGCTCTTCCATGTCGCCGCGAAGCCAATCTGACACGCGTCTGCCATTTGTTAGCGGCTTTATAGCTTGGACAAGATCCCTTTCTTCACGCTTCACTCGATCGCGCGAACTTCGATCCCTTGATCCGCAGGAACTCGGAAATATTGCGCGGGATCTTGGTGTGACCGTGCCTGAACTTTTCAGGCTGGCGTCTCAAGGTGCCAGTATCGAGTGGCTTCTGGAGAAACGTCTCGCTGAAATGGGGCTATCCGAAAGCCTCATGCGCGCGCGTCATCCCAAGGTCCTGCGTGATCTCGATCGCGTTTGCGGCAACTGCGCCTCGGCCAGGCGGTGTGCCAGCGACTTCGCCCAGAACAAATCGGGCCGCTCGGAGTACTGTCCCAATACCCAGACTCTCGAGGCTCTTCAGAAAAGCGCCGAAGTTGGCCGGTAGAAAAATGATGAGGTCTTTCTGACTATGGCGCATCGGGAGTGCCTTGAGCGGTCTTGCGACGTCACGCTGTGGTGTGATCTGTTCGCCCTCGAGAAGGGCCTCAGCACCGCGTGGCACTGTTTCGCGCGCTTCATCGGCCTTTCGCATTCAGAATACCTGATCCTGATCGCCGTCAATCAGGCTGAGCCGGAAAGTGAAGTCGGCATTGCCGAAGTTGCCCGGAGATTGCGTCTCAGTAGCGCATTTGTTACTTTCGAGGTGGGAAAGCTGGTTCAGAAGGGCCTTCTGACGAAATTACCGCATTCGACGGATAGGCGGCGTGTTCATCTGATTATAACCGCGCGTGGTCTGGAGAAGCTCGACAGCCTCACTTCGATTCAGGCATCGGTAAATGAAGCGTTGTTTGCTTCACTCGATCACAATGATCTGGAGAGGTTGATGGCTCTCATTGAAGGGCTGCGCCGCTCCGCCGATCACGCTACGCAGCTGGCTAGGTATCTTACGGAATAGAGTTGTAAGATCTTGCTATGGTAACGAGGAGGAATGGAGCCAATAGTATAACTGTTAAGGAAAGGACGCAAAAGCTCATTATTGGAGTCTCGCCCTATATCGGGTAAGCGATTTTGCCGGTGTTATAGTTGATTTCAGCTTCGTTCTGGACTCGCGCCTTGGCGATCATCCTTCAGAATTGATGCTCGGGCGATGTGAAGAAAACGGCCCGGGCCGGACGCAGCAGAAGGCTGGAGGCCAAGTGCGATCCAACAGTGGAACTAAATCCCGCTGCTATTCTCTGTGCCGAGATGCGCCCTATAGTCATCCGCCTAATGAGCGTTCATGAAATGTAGCTGATGCCCATCAGCAACTTGCGGGGCTGACGGCTCGATGCAGTCAGATTGAGTTAGTTGGCACGAAAGCGCAAAAGCGCAAAAGCAGATTCAATGGATGAGGCGATTGGGGAACTCTGAGAGTGATCTGCCCCCCTTTGAAGTGGTCCTCCTTGAAGTATGATTTTCGGATGGAGCATAAGATCGATGGCAAGGAAGAGGCATACGGCTGAAGAGATCGTTGCGAAGCTTCGGCAGGTTGATGTGCTGATGGCACAGGGTCGGCAGGTGGCGGACGCAGTCCGAGCGATAGGCGTGACGGAAGTAACATACTATCGATGGCGGAATGAGTATGGCGGCCTGAAGGGCGACCAAGTGGAGCGATTGAAGGAACTGGAGACCGAGAACACCCGGCTCCGGCGAGCGGTGTCCGATCTGACGCTAGACAAGCAGATCCTGGCAGAGGCCGCAAAGGGGAACTTTTAAGCCCCTCCCGACGCCGTGCGTGCGTGGATCATGTGATGACCGAGCTTGGCATCTCCGAGAGACGGGCGTGCCGGGCATTAGGTCAACATCGGTCGACGCAACGCAAGATCCCAACGGCCCCCGATGACGAGGCGACTTTGACTGCCGATATCATCGAGCTTGCCCGCCAATATGGCCGCTACGGGTATCGCCGGATTACGGCGTTGCTTCGCAGAGCCGGCTGGATGGTGAACAAGAAGCGTGTTGAGCGGATCTGGCGATGCGAGGGGCTGCCAGTCAATACGCCGTGGGGTTCGCCTAGGTAATTGATCCGAGGCTCTTTTTTACTTGATCTGAGGCGGACTTTTCCCTGATGGCTTGCCTAAATTCCCTGTTCGAAGAATAGGGAATCTTTCCAAATCGGCTAATTCTTTAGCAGAGAAAACATAAATGACGGCTCGTTCGCACCGAAATATCGACTAATTCCCTGAAAAATTCCCTGTTTGCAGGGAATTTTCATGGAGACAGGTGCGATCAGGACTGTGTGGCCAGCCATCCAGGCGAGGGCGTGATTTCGAGCGCGCGGGAAATGCAGCCCTACGAATCCGATGCGCTGACAAGACCGACCGCGCTTCTGATGGCGACAAGTCTTGTTCTTCCCTTAGTCCCAATGCTGATGACTCTTCCTGTCATCGGAATTGCTTTAAATGGCACGTCATCTGTATTGTACGGGACCGTTCCCGATTTGGCACCGAAAGGCGACGTTGGACGAGGATTCGCGCTTTTCTATACTGGGATAAGTGTAGCAGGCGGCATCGCGCCAATCGGTTATGGAGCGATTGCAGATCATTCAGGCCGGAATATTGGCATTCTCATTGCCGGTTTAACGGCGGTGTTCATCATACCGTTGGTGCTGGCACTGAAGCCGTTTCTTGCACCGCGATCTTGATCGCACAGCTCCTGCATAAGAGGCTGCGCTCTGGTTAAAGACTCCATATCCACGCCATATTTTTTGACATCAGAATCAGCGCTTTGCGAGTTGAACTTTTCATCGAGCGTTTGCTCGATCGGGTCGCCTCTTTTGCCAATGGGTGCCAATAGATCGCTGTTACGTTTCAAGTATTCCCTGATCAGCCAAAATCATTCCCTGCTAATTTTGGAGGAGATTGTTCTGAAAGCCCAACAAAATGGGCTCTCACATTAATCTTCTGCTGAGAAATCTGAGGTTTTCCCTGTAAAATTCCCTGTTAGCAGGGAATTCAAATGGAGACTGGTGCGATATGCACTGGGTCGCCAGCCATCCAGTCCGGATTTTAGAGAATATTATTTTTGGAGGCAGAAAAGCCCGCCAATGGCGGGCTTTTCAATCATGCTGAGGTGTCTACAGGGACCGGAATCGAGCCGTCACCTTCCGAGACCGGAGAATGAAACCACGACATGATCCCCATGCAGTCGTTTCAGACATGCGTAGATCATTTTGCGACGAGCTTGCATCGGGATGTTTCGAGCGACTGAAAAGCCTCATCTCCCGGGATGGTTTCCTTGACGTCGTAGTAATCCCACTTGCCCTTCATTTTGTCCGGCGATTTGACCTGAACCAGATAAAGATCATGGACCATCCGCCCGT
>Ga0209023_10008329_pt1 | contig 10429 bp, 7 predicted proteins | sample LakOneMetagenome_FD_187468 | JGI IMG/M metagenome (GOLD analysis project Ga0209023, IMG submission 187468) | Freshwater and sediment microbial communities from Lake Erie, Canada (SPAdes) (version 2) | ecosystem: Environmental > Aquatic > Freshwater > Lentic | place: Lake Erie, Canada | collected...
GTTAACGAAAATGCTTTTACTGCGATGGCTTCTGTGGGGCTTTCCAGGTATTTGAAACAGGTGTCCATCAGCTGCCCCTGGTATTTTTTAGGAATGGGTATATCCTGCAGTAAACGGATGCTGTTTCTTTTTACCGCGTTATGCAGGTTGGGTTGCTGTAAGTTTTTTACAAGCTGGCTCCAGTGTTTGGTAATAAACTGGGGATGTGCCATCACGCAGTAACTCACCGGCCATGCTGCCCGCTGCACCACACGGTATTCATCATGTAAAAAAAGTTTGAAGAGTTCGTCAAACCGCTGCTGCGAACTACCCACCCAGTTTACAATTTTAGTGCATTGTGCTTTGGAATGTTCTTTTAAGATTTCTTCTTTTAGTTTGAAGACCGGCATAACACGGATTTAAAATAAGTGTTTTTAAGTCCAATCAGTTCCATCAGTGTTCTATTCTAAAATGTAAGCGCATTCAACTTAAACCTCCCATTGGAATACTCCAGCGAAGGCATGGGGAATTTTACAATGTTTAAAATATTCAGCGCCACTTTTAACCCTTTTTTATTTGTCTTTATTTTAGTCAGGTCAATATCGGGCGCCAGGTACCATTGGCGGTACCGCTTAATATCGGTGCGGTTAAAATTAATATTGCCATTGGCATCTTTACCAATATTTTCCCTGGCGCCAAACATACCCTCTGCACCGGTACCTATTGAAACCTGCAGCCAGGCAGGCATTTTACTTTTTGGAAAAAATGATTTGATATTGGCGCTGAGCCAGTAGGTTTGCCCGTTATAATCTTTTAAAAAACGTTCGGCGGTACTGCTGCCAAAAATTGTATTGCTGCGCTGGTTCAGCGTGGGGTCGCTGTAGCTTTTGTGGTGAAAAGAAAATTTAAACTGTATGCGCTGTTCATTCCAGGCCAGTTCCTGTGCCACCAGCATACCGCTGCCCACAATATTGGCGCTGAAATCCCCCCAGCTCCATCCCCATTCAGAAGAGAAGCCATCCAGTGTTTCAATTACGGTTTGATAAAATGCGCCGCTCATGCCGCCCAGCCAGATCCTTTTTTTGCGGTCAATACCCGTCCACCGCCACAGCTCCATACTGGCCTTACTTTCGGCATAGGCACTGTAGGCATGGCCAATTTTATCAATGCCCTTCCATTCGCCAATATCATTAAAGCTGTGGAAATTGCTTTGCGGATAATCTTTGTACCAGGCGGCATACAATCCCACCATGGCAGCACTGTAGCCCGCAATATTGGCGGTGGCTATTATTCTTACCCGGCGCTTTACCTGTTGAGCGGTTAAGGGTTTATAATGTACGGTATCATTACCTATTGAAAAAGTAGTTGGGGTAAACATTACCTGTTTTGCCTCTTTTACGGCATCCTGTGCCGGCAATTGAAAAGTTACTGCCATAAACAGGCAAAAGCCCAGTAATGCTTTAAAAACTCGTGTATGTTCCGCTGAACGTTTCATGAAAAACAAAAATAACCCTATATGATGTTAATTATATACGAAACATTTATTTTTGAAGATGTAAACAAAATAATATGGAAGCAAATACGCTCAAAAAAATTAACGACTGGTTAAGCGGCAATTACGAACAATCAGTGAAAGATGAAATAACCCGTATGCAAAAAGATAACCCGGGCGAACTGGAAGACTCTTTTTACAGGAACCTGGAATTTGGTACAGGTGGCCTCCGGGGTATTATGGGTATCGGCACCAACCGCATGAATAAATATACGGTGGGTATGGCCACTCAGGGCTTTGCTAACTATTTAAAAAATTCATTCACCAAAACAGTAAGCGTGGCCATTGCACACGACTGCCGTAACAACAGCCGTTTCTTTGCCGAAACCACGGCCAATATTTTTGCCGCCAACGGCATAAAAGTGTATTTGTTTGAAGCGCTGCGCCCAACACCTGAGCTGAGTTTTGCCATCCGTACATTGGGATGCCAGGCCGGCGTGGTGCTTACGGCATCGCATAACCCAAAAGAATACAATGGGTACAAAGCCTATTGGGACGATGGGGCGCAGTTAGTGCCGCCGCATGATAAAAATGTAATTACAGAAGTGGAAAAAATTGCCGGTGTGGATGAAGTAAAATGGAATGGGGGCGAAGCTAATATCACCATGCTGGGTGCCGATATGGATGCTGCTTACCTGGATATGGTGAAAACATTGTCTGTTTATCCTGATGTATGTGCGGCACAGCACGACCTGAAAATTGTATACACACCCATACATGGAACGGGTATTACGCTGGTGCCCGGCGTGCTGCAGCGTTTTGGTTTTACCAATGTAAATATTGTTACCGAGCAAAGCACACCCGATGGTAATTTCCCCACAGTGGTGTACCCTAATCCCGAAGAACGGGAAGCGATGAGCATCGGGCTTAAAAAAGCAAAAGAACTGGATGCAGATATTTTACTGGGCACGGACCCCGACAGTGACCGTGTGGCCATTGGTGTAAAAAACAGTAAAGGCGATTGGGTGCTGATGAATGGTAACCAGACAGCAGTGCTGGCTTTTAATTACATGATTGAAGCCAGGAAAGTAAAAGGTATTGCACAACCCAATGATATGGTGGTGAAAACCATTGTTACCACCGATATGATTGATGGAATTGCCAAAGCCAATAATGTAGCCTGCTATAATGTGCTTACCGGGTTTAAATGGATCGCCTCCATGATAAAAGAAAAAGAAGGCAAAGAAAATTATGTTATTGGCGGTGAAGAAAGTTTTGGATTGATGATAGGGGACAAGGTAAGGGATAAGGATGCTATCAGTGCAGTGGCCCTGCTATGCGAAATGGCTGCTTATGAAAAAAACAAGGGCAGGAGTTTGTACGATAAGATGATTGATATGTACCTGCAGTATGGTTTGTATAAAGAAGACCTGGTGAGTATTACCAAAAAAGGAATGAATGGAGTGGCAGAGATTGCTGCCATGATGCAGGGATACAGGGATAACCCACCCACCATGCTGGATGGTGTGGCAGTAACTGAATTGCTGGATTACGACAGGCAGGTGGGCAAAAATTTAGCTACAGGCAAAAGCTGGACGATTGACCTGCCAAAGAGTAATGTATTACAGTTTGTACTGGCCGATGGCAGTAAGATCTCTGCAAGACCCAGCGGTACAGAACCGAAAATAAAATTTTATTTCAGTGTAAAGGGCCAGCTGGAATCTGTTGCGGCATTTGAAGCGGCAGAAAAAGCGCTGGATGATAAGATTGCAAGGATTGTTGCAGAAATGAAATTGAAATAGGTTTATTTAGAAAGCTTTTGTAAATGTCAGGATAATTAGTCCTGACATTTTTTTATCTTGCGCTTAAGGTGTCAGACGGCTCAAAGCCGTCAGACACCTGTGAAGCTTATGAGAAAATACGAAGACACTTACCGCCATAAAGGATTACGGAAAAAACTGGTTGACGTACTTAAAGAAAAAGGAATTACTGACAGTAATGTATTGGAAGCCATTAATGCCATTCCCCGACATTTTTTTTTAGACAGTGCTTTTGATGAAATTGCTTATGAAGACCGTGCTTTTCCCATCAGTGACGGGCAAACTATTTCCCAGCCTTATACTGTGGCTTATCAAACACAGTTGCTGCAGGTACAACCCAACGAAAAAATTTTAGAGATCGGTACCGGCAGTATGTACCAGGCCAGCGTGCTGGCAGAAATGGGCGCTAAAGTATTTACCATTGAAAGGCAGAAAAACCTGTTTGATAAAACAAAAAACTTTGTCTTAAGATCAAAATACCACAACATAAAATTTTTTTATGGCGATGGATTTGAGGGCCTGCCCACTTTTGCTCCTTTTGACAAAGTGATCATCACCGCAGCAGCGCCTTTTGTGCCGCCCCGGTTGATTGAGCAGTTAAAAACCGGCGGTAAAATGGTGATACCGGTTGATGAAGGCCAGCACCAGCGGATGCTGCGCCTTACCAAAAATGCCGGAGGCAGTTATGAAGAAGAGGCCTTTGAAAATTTTTCTTTTGTACCCATGCTTACCGGGAAGAATGGGTAAGGTATAGCCCGTAATGCGGTAAGATGTCTTTTCTTCTTTCAGGCATAAAAAATATTGTATGCGCTTTTTTTCTAAACTTGTATTTATCTGTAACCTTTGCTTTATCGTATCAGTGATAATGCATTTTGTGGAAGCCGGCCATAATGGAAAAGCGGTAACAGATGCTGCAGTTCCCCTGCAGTTTGTTGAAGGGACAATAGCGGTACTGGGATTGGTATCGTTGCTGGTGAATATTATTTTTTTTATTGCCTTTGCAGGAATGGCCACGGTAAAAAAGGCGAAACAAATCCCCCTTTGGATTGTTATCTTTAATTTTATAGCCTTACTGGGCGAGGTATACTGGTATTTCATCGATAAATAACACATGATACACAACATACTTAAAGACAAAAGCACGAAACTGTTTATCATACTCGGCGGCATTTTTATTGCCAGTGCACTGATAGCAGAAGTAATTGGGGTTAAAATATTTTCGCTGGAAGATACACTGGGTATTAAGCGGGCCAATATCAATTTATTTGGCAGCCCATTCAGTTTCCATTTAACTGCAGGTGTACTGTTGTGGCCCGTGGTGTTTATTATGACAGATATTATTAATGAATATTACGGAACCAGGGGAGTCAAATTCCTGTCCTACCTTACCATAATCCTCATCAGCTATGCCTTTTTGATCTTTAACGGGGCTATCAATTTATCGCCCTCTGAATATTTTTCAATAGGTAATGATATTGATAAACCTGATAATGCCTTTAAAGGGATTTTTGGCCAGGGCATGTGGATCATTATTGGCTCAATGATTGCTTTTTTAATTGGGCAGGTACTGGATGTGCTCGTGTTTCACCGCATCAAAAAAATAACCGGGGAAAAAAGTATCTGGCTCCGTGCAACAGGCTCCACCCTTGTTTCGCAACTGGTGGATAGTTTTGTGGTACTGTTCATTGCATTTTATATTGGCAAGCGTATTCAAACGGGGCAGGGCGAGCCCTGGAGCATGCACCAGGTGCTGGTAACCGGAACCGGAAATTATATTTACAAATTTGTTGTGGCCATACTGCTAACACCTGTCATTTATCTTATACATGGATGGATAGAAAAATACCTCGGCCATTCCCTGGCCGCAGAAATGAAGCAGGCGGCAATGAAGGATAAAAAATCAGTATAGATCAGTAGTATCTTTGTTATCCGTGTTTCTATTTCCCTTTGTCAAAATTTTTCTTAATCCACACCACGGCCTTTTTTACATAATATTCCTCATCTTTTTCCAGCGGCTTTACCAATTTGTTTATTTCAGCATGCAGGGTTTTGTCCCTGGTATACCATTCCACCAACACCAGGCTCAGCCTTCTTTCCCAAAAATTAGCGGAGCGGTTGTATTTTTTTGCCAGTGCAAATATTTCGGTTTGATGCGTCTTTAAAATTGTTTTCAACCCCTGCATACCAATGGCATCGCAAACAGCCCAGTTATCAATACCGGGGGCAAAATACTGTACAAGGGCCAGGGCCTTTGCCGGATCTTTTTTTGCAATCTTTTCTAAAATTTTTACAGCTAATAATTTTTCTTCCAGTGCACCGGCATCCCAAACTTCTTTAACCAGTTCAAATCCCCCGGTTTTAAACTGTTTGGACAGGTCATTAAGTACCGGCGTCCTCACCCCATACACTTTCATAAGGCCGGGTACAAATTTTTTATGTGCGGCCATGGCTTCGGGGATGCTTTTTTGCCGGAGTATTTGTTGAATTTCTTTTAATGAGGCACTCATTACTGCTTTTGTTTTAAGTGCGAAAGGTATTACATATTTTTTAAATACAGTATTGCCCCCCGTTGCCGCCATTATCCCTGCTGTTTTGTTGATATTATCTGCTGTGCCGGGTTGGGTTACAAGCAAAATATGTTTTATATTTATGCTCTATTAACAAACTGCTTTAACATGCCAAAACTTTACCCGGGCAATTTTAATAAGTACCTTAAACTCAAGCTAAGCTTTCTTGCAGGGTTGTTTTTTATTACTGTTTCTTCAACTGCTCAATGTCCCACTAATATTGATTTTGAAATGGGCGACTTTACCGGTTGGGAATGCTGGATAGGTAATGTAGCAGATGTTGCAGGTAAAAATGTAATTACATGGAATCCAAATACACCCGTTGCCCCGGTGACCAACCGTCATACCATGCTTTCTTCAGTACCCGGTAATGGAATTGATCCTTATGGTGGCTTTCCTCAAAACTGCCCTAATGGAAGCGGGCATTCTATAAAATTGGGTAACAATACAGGTGGCGCACAGGCTGAAGGAGTCTCTTACACATTTACCATACCGGCGGGCCAGGATAAGTTCAGTTTAATTTATAACTATGCCGTGGTATTCCAGGACCCCGGGCATGCCCCGCAGCAGCAGCCGCAACTGCAGATAGAAATTAAAAACCTTACCGACAATCAAACTGTAGGCTGTTCTTCTTTTTCCTTTATAGCCACCAGTGGTTTACCGGGTTTTTTCCAGTCTCCTAATCCCGGTGGCCCAACACCTGTTTGGTGTAAAAACTGGTCGGCAGCTTCAATAAATTTAGATGGTAATGCAGGTAAAACGATACGTTTGTTTTTTAAAACGGCGGATTGTACTTTCTCTGCCCATTTTGGTTATGCCTATATAGATGTGAACCCGCAATGCAGCAGCTCATTCACCGGAGCCACCTATTGTCCTGACGATACTGCCGTAACAGTTACAGCTCCGTATGGCTATCAAAAATACGAGTGGTGGGATGGTACTTTCAGCAATATGCTGGGCAATACGCAAAGTCTTACCTTAAATCCGCCGCCACTTTCAGGCGATTCAGTAAAAGTAATATTAACGCCTTATGCAGGTTATGGTTGCCTGGATACACTTACTGCCAGGTTGTGGGATACCTTAACCATTAATGCCAATGCAGGTACCGATATGGAAACCTGTGATAATAATCCTGTACAGATAGGCAGCCCACCGGAACCCGGCAGGATATATAAATGGGTGCCTGCAACAGGATTAAGCGATCCTAATATTGCCAACCCTATTGCCACACCTTCTGTTACCACTCACTATACACTAACGGTAACTAACAGTGGCGGTGGTTGTGCCACCCAGGATGAAGTGGATGTTAATGTGGATATCCTAAGCGATTCCATACAGCAGATCGGGCCATCGTCCTATTGTAAAGCCAGCGGGCAGTCAGTAACACTGAAAGTATTGCCGCACGACAGTATACAATGGTATAAAAATGGTGTGGCCATTATTGGCGCCACTAAAACAGATTATTTTGTTACACAAACAGGCGCTTATAATGCTGTAGTGTTCAGCTCGGCTGGCTGTACCCGTACAACGGCCATAAAACAGATCGATATCTGGGACTCACCCGTTGCAGGTTTCACTTCCAATACAGCGGTACAATGTACTGCCAATAACCAGTTTGTATTTACCAATACCAGTGTGCTGGCAACCGGTACCCCGCAATATGCATGGGATATGGGTGACGGCACCACTTTTAATACACCCGATGTTACTTACAGTTATCCGAAAGAAGGAAGCTATACTGTAAAATTGTTAGTAACTGCCCCCGGTGGTTGTGTGGACAGTGCTGCATACAATGTAGCCATCAATCCAAGCCCCACTTCTGCCTTTGCAGTTGATGTGCCCGTACAGTGTTTTAAAAATAACTGGTTTGTGTTTAATACCAAAAGCACCGTGCCTTCAGGTATCTTAACCTATACCTGGGATTTTGGCGATGGTAATTTTGATAACTCTAATGATATTGCACACCGCTATGCTATTCCAGGTACCTACAATGTTAAGTTAACAGCTATGGAAACCAATGGTGGCTGTACCGATGATACGGTGATGACGGTGATTGTTCATTCCAGTCCTGTTGCTGATTTTAGCGCCAACAGTTACACGCAGTGTTTCCCCGGTCATAATTTTGTATTGACAAACAACAGCACTATTTATAACGGCAACATGCAATACTACTGGACTTTTGGAGATGGGTTATCAGATACCATTCCCAATCCCAGCCATATTTATAACAGGTACGGAAAGTATACCATCAAATTAGCCCTTGATGCAGCGGGTGGCTGTAAAGACAGTCTATCAAAAGATATTGAGATATACCCTGTACCTGATGCCGATTTTTCGGTAACTGGGGTATGTGAAAATGTAAGGGTGCCCGTAATTAACCGCGTTACCAATATTTCTTCCTCTTCAGTAAATTACTACTGGGATTTTGGTAACGGGTATTTAGACAATAACAAAACGCCTCAATACAGTTATCCTGCTGCAGGCAGGTACACCATTACGCTAAAGGTAAGTACTGCCCAATGCCCGGTATCTTTCAATTCCAAATCGATGGATGTATTGGTTGATGCACCGGTAAAAGGTATTGTTTATCCTGATAAGGATGCGGCATTCAACTATAACGAACCCTTGCAGGCAAGGCATATTGGTAACAGTGTTACCTGGTTTCCTGCCACCAGTTTAAGCAACAGGTACAGTTATAACCCGGTGTTCTTTGGCCTTTCCCCCCAACTGTATACCATCCAGTTAAGAACATCCACCGGGTGTGTAACGGTGGATACCCAATTGGTAAAAACGCATAAGAAGATTGAAATTTATGTACCCACAGGGTTTACACCTGATGGTAATGGCATCAATGAAAGATTGCGGCCTGTATTGATTGGTTTTACAAAAGTGAATTATTTCAGGATATATAACAGGTGGGGTAAACTGCTTTTCAGCATGAACAGCGATCAGCCTGGCTGGGATGGTAAAGTGAATGGTGAGTCATATGCAGGCAATACCGTAGTATGGATGATTGAGGCCGTGGATGTGGATGGTAAAGTGCATAACCGCCAGGGAACAACCGTGGTGGTGCAATAACCGCTATCCAGTTCAGCAATTCTAATTTCACCCATTCATATGCATGCCGGGGTAAAAAAAATATTATTTCATTGTTACCCGTTGCAGTATGCAGTTGTGTTTTTTCTGCTGCTCTCTTTTTGTAATTACAGGGTAATAGCCCAATGTCCGCCCAATATTGATTTTGAACAGGGAGATTTTGCAGGCTGGCAATATTACCAGAGCAGGATCCCTATTGGCGGCGGTAAAATCAACTGGGGTTTCCCTGTTCCGGTTGATCCGGTAAGGTTGAAATTAATTAACCATAACATTTCGGATACTGATTATTATGGAGGTTTCCCGGTAATGTGCCCCAATGGCAGCAATTATGCTTTAAAGCTGGGCAATGACGGCATCAATAATGAGGCAGACAGAATTACATACACTTTTACAATACCCGTCAATCAAAATGAGTTCAGCATTATTTACAATTATGCTGTCGTTTTTGAAGACCCGGGGCACCTTGCAGGGTTTCAACCCCGTTTTACTGTAGAGATTTTTAATATAACTGATAATAAAACAGATACCTGCTCATCTTTTGATTTTATTGTGCAGGGCGGCTTGCCGGGTTTTCTCATATCTCCCCGATCACCTTTTGGCGTGGTTCCCTTTGTTCCTATATGGTATAAAGATTGGGCTTCTGCTTCAGTTAATCTTGATGGTAATGCCGGGAAAACATTCCGGCTTTCATTTGCAACTACCGACTGTGGTTATTCGGCACATTTTGGTTATGCTTATGTGGACGTGAATACAGGTTGTAAAAGTTCTTTCATTAATAATGTTGTGTGCAATAAAGCACCAGCAATTAAATTGAATGCCCCTTTTGGGTACCAGCAGTATACCTGGTATGACAGTGCTTTTACTAAGGTGCTTGGCACACAGCAGGAGCTTGATCTAAAACCCGTTCCGCCCACGGGAACAAAAGTTGCGGTTTCAGTAACCCCATACAGTGGTTATGGATGTGTCGACACATTTTATACAAGGATATATGATACATTGAAGGTAGTGGCAGCTGCAGGAAAAGATGCTTCATCATGCAATGACTATGCTATCCAGCTTGGAAGTATGCCTGAGATAGGGTTACAATACAGCTGGAGCCCTGTTGCCGGACTGAGTAACCCGTTTATTTCAAATCCGGTTGCCAATCCTGATAAGACAACTGCTTATATACTTACTGTTACCGATAAAACAGGATTTTGTGAAAGTAAAGACACAGTAACTATTGAGCGGCCCTGCAAAAATTTTATTTATGTGCCTTCCGGATTTACTCCTAACGGAGATGGTAATAATGACCGGCTCCGGCCGGTTATAAAAGGATTTGCAAAACTTAATTATTTCCATGTCTATAACCGCTGGGGACAACTTTTATTCTCTTTAACAAATGACCCCGCCGGGTGGGACGGAAAAGTAAATGGTAAGCCGGAAGTAATGCAAACTGTGGTATGGGTGCTGGAAGGGGTTGATGCAGATGGTAA
>Ga0209023_10008330_pt1 | contig 10429 bp, 8 predicted proteins | sample LakOneMetagenome_FD_187468 | JGI IMG/M metagenome (GOLD analysis project Ga0209023, IMG submission 187468) | Freshwater and sediment microbial communities from Lake Erie, Canada (SPAdes) (version 2) | ecosystem: Environmental > Aquatic > Freshwater > Lentic | place: Lake Erie, Canada | collected...
TGATCGTCTTGCGGATGGTTTCCTGATAGCCGACCGGCGGCGCGTGCTGTTTCACGCTCACACCGAAGCGATCCCGCAACCGCTCCACCGCGACGCGCAGGTGCATTTCGCCCTGTCCCCACAGCACCATTTCGTGGGTGAGCGGATTGTGCACGACGCTCAGCGACGGGTCTTCTTCAACCAGCCGCGTCAGCGCCTGACCGAGCTTGACGTCGTCCTTGCGGTCCGTTGACGCGAGCGCAGTCGCCAGCACCGGCGCGGTGGTTGCGGTTTCGAACAGCGCAGCGGGCGCTGTCTTGCCGGTGCCGAGCGTGTCGCCGGTTTTGACTGCATCGAGCTTGCCGAGCGCGATGGTGTCGCCTGCCGACGCCGAGGTGCGCTTGCTGTCGTGACCGCCATTCGGCGCGACAATGCCCGACACGCGGCCCGTTCCGCCACCCGACGATTGCACCGTGTCGCCATCGGCGATCTGCCCGCGCAGCACGCGAGTCAGCGAGAGCTTGCCGCCGTGCTGAAGATGCGTGGTCTTCATCACATAGGCCAGCGCGCTCTTGTCGTCGGTTACGCCGAGACGTTGCGCGGTCTCGGCCACGCCGGGCGCTTCATGGCGCAAGGCTTTCAAAAGGCGGAGCACGCCGTTCTCACGCGTCGCACAGCCGAGCAGCACCGGACAGATCTGGCCGTGACGCAATTCGCTGGCGAGATCGTCGAACACTTCGTCGCGCGGCGGCTCGATGTCTTCGAGCAATTGTTCGAGTAGATGGTCGTCGTGATCGGCGAGCTTCTCCAGCATCACAAGCCGCGCTTCCTTCTCGCGGTCGAGGTCACCGGCCTCGAGATTGATGACCTCTGACGGCATGTGTTCGCGATAGACGAAGGCACGCTCCAGCGCGAGATCGACAAAGCCTGCAACCAGATCGCCCTTCCAGATCGGGATTTGCCGCAACACCAGCGGCGTGCGCGATGCGGGCTGCAAGGTGCTGAGCGTTTCGCGGACGCGCTTGTTGGCCTTGTCGATCTTGTTCAAAAACAAAAAGCGCGGAATGCGTAAGTCTTCCAATTCGCGCATGATGAGTTGCAGTTGCGGCAGCTTGCGTTCGTCCGCCTCGCACACGACCACGGCGGCATCGACGGCGGGCAGCGCCGCGCGCATGTCGTGCGCGAATTCGACAGAGCCCGGACAATCGATGAACGTGTAGCTATCCCCCATGAAGGTGGTGGTCACCGCCGTCAGGCCCACGCTCATGCGATGATGCCGCGCCTCCGGAGATGAATCTCCGACGGTGTTGCATGCTTCGATTGTGCCTGTTTTGGGAATGGCCCCGGTCCGGGCCAGAATTGCTTCGAGTAATGTCGTCTTGCCACTTTGAAATGGGCCCACCAGCGCAATGCACCGGGGACCGCGTGGACTTCTTCCATTGTCTGGTCGTGCGTCGTGTCCCATTGCCGTCTCCTCATCTGGAGTACGGCCCGCATCGAGCGGTTTCCGGCGAAGGGGAAGTCCGGTCGCCGCCGGAACGCTCTCACTTCATAGCTGCGCGCATTCCGCTCGCGCCAATCCCACTTTTGCGGAATGCGTCCACGCGGGTCGGCATCGTGATCGTCTCAGGGCGCGATAGCGTTTGCAAGCGGGAAACATTCCGTTGTGCAACATGGCGTGAGCGGCTTTTTTGTTGTCATGGCCGGGCTCGTCCCGGCCATCCCGATCACAAGGCACTGTGCTCAGCCTATCGAGATCACCGGGACAAGCCCGGTGATGACAAGCTGTGAAATGAATCGCGAGTTAGAAATCTTTGGCTGTTTCGAATCAGAAACGGCCGGGGCGAAGCTCCATGCTCTGCACGCCGCCTGCAACGCTGAGTCCGGTCTGTCCCTGCACGCTCAATGGCTGCAAAGCGAAGGAATTGGACGAACCGCCGATCATGGCATTGCCGCCGAGGCCGACGCCGACCGCCGCACTGGCATCGACGCCAGCATAGTTGCCCGACAGATCGCCCATGCCGAGCTGCGCCGTGGGTGCGAACACCGCCCATGACAGCGCCGTCTCGGTGGTGATGCCGATGTCCACGCCGATCTTGGTGACCCGCGCGGTGTAAAGGTCATCCGGGCGGCCTTGCGAACGGAACACGCAGCCGAGATTGGTGACCGAGCCGACAATCAAGCCGACATTCGCTCCGCCGCGGCATTCAAGCACGCCGACCTGCGCGCGGCCCGACTGCGCCTGCGCGAACAGGGACGGTACAACAAGGGCAGTTGCGGCAACAAGAAAGGTCGAAAGGCGGCGCATGAGGTGTCTCCGGCTGAATGAACGCAAATGAACAGCGAACTGAAAGGAATTCCGGCGCATCTAGTCATACCGACGCGCAATGTTCAATCGGCGTACCCGCAACAGCGTCACCGCATCATAAAAAAAGGCCCGCTCGCGCGGGCCTTTTCGTGCAGTTAACTTTAACGATGACGGCGATGATGCCGTACATGCCGGCGCTTGACGAAGCCCGCCGGTTCGAGTGTCAGGCCGACAACGCCGCCCGAGACGTTGACGCCGGTCTGGCCCTGAAGGCTGAGCGGCTGAAGCGCGTAGGAATTGGCCGAGCCGCCGAGCAGCAGATTGCCGCCGCCGCCGACACCGAAAGCAGCGTTGCCGCCGACGCCACCATAGCTGCCGGCGAGAGCACCGCGGCCGAGGCGCAGGGTCGGCGCATGTACAGCCCAGGCGAGACCGGTCTGCTCGGTCACACCGAGATCGACGCCGAAACGCGACACGCGTGCGAGATACAGTTCCGGACGGCGGCCACCGCCGTTGAACACGCATTCAAGAGTGGTGGAAGATGCGATGACCATGCCGACATTCTGGCCGCCGTGGCATTCGAGAACGCCGACCTGAACATTCTGCTGCGCATTTGCGGTCGCGAACGAGCCGACAAGAGCCGCAACGGCGACACCGAAAAGAGAAGAAAGACGCATGAAATTAAAACTCCGACTGCTGATGTGGCGGTTTGCGCGTCCGCATCATTTTACAGCGCGCCCATCTGCGGACGTGCACAACAAACCACACGAGAATTCTAGTTGTTAGCATCGCTCATCATTCGAAGTCCGCTATGGGAGCGTGCTGCAAAATGCAGCGAACTTCGGATTCAGGACACCAGCTCGACTTAAGCAGCCGGACAAGAGGCAAGCGCCGTGTCAAAAACAAGGCAAAACGCGGTTATTTGATCACAACTGCGAGGCGTGTCCGACTATGTGGCTTTAGTGCGCTGAGAGACGGATCAATTCACGGTTGGCTGTCCGCGCCGCAAAAATGTGACCAAATGCTGATACGCGCGCTGACTGAAAAGTTCTGCCCCCGCGACAGTCAGGTGGCCACCATCGCGATAGAGCCACAGGCCATCCTTCACAACATCGCATACGTCAACGCACAGATAATTTTCCGGAAACAGCGTGACGATTCTATCGGGATATCGCGAGCTAATTTGGCTCAAAGCGTCGTTCCAATGCGCGGTGCGTGCGCGCACCTCAGCGACCGCCGGTGGAGCACAGTCTTGAGGCGAAGCGATGGATAAGCGCTTAATTTCCGTTTCGTATTTTTTGCAGTTGGTCATCACGCCCTCGTCGCTCACTAACACCTGCCGATCAGGGCGGGCGATCTGATCGACGGTGCGGGACAACGCATCTGCAATCTGCGCCCGATGGTGCCCATCTGCGCTTGATGACAGCGGCCGACCGTCCTCCCCGGCCAAATTGCGATAGGCTCCCCACGCCTGAGCGATCAACACCGGCGCGACACTGCTGCGCACTTTTTCGAGCGCGGCGTCCCGCTCCATTGCGCAGCGCGCTGCGCCGGACGGGAGACGGATACCCGCCAGCATGACACACCCGCCCCGCGAATAAATTTCACCGCGCAGACCAAGATCAAGCAGCAGCGGCTGCAATGCGGCAACATACTGCTGCGCATAAGAGTCGCCGATGATTTGCACGCCGAGCGGTCCTGTTGTGTGACCGAATACGCAAACAGGTCCGGAACAGGGAGCAAAGGCGAAGGCTTGCTTTTGGTTGATCGCCTGCTGCGGCTTGCTCAAGCGCCAGGACCATCCGTTCTGAATGAACGCGAGATGTGCGGGAATCGCGATGACCGCAATCGCGATGCCGGATACCGCGAGAAATCTTAAAAAAGGCATTGCTGTTGGCGCGCGCGATCGAAACGGTACTTCGACCAGCCGATAAAGCATCGTCGCAAGACCAAACATGACAGTGAGGGCGGCGAGCTTGATCCAAAGCACGTCCATCCAATCGCCGATGACATGGCGCCCAAACACAATCACGGGCCAGTGGCATAGATAAAGCGAGTAGGAAATTGTCCCAATCCAGACGACGATCCTATTTCCGAGAATGGACGACGCTGGACTCATGCGGCCGCCATAAACCACGAGCGCGGCCCCGACCGCAGGCACAGCAGCAGTCAGGCCGGGAAACGGTGTCGCTGGAGTGTAGAAGATCACAGCCGCAAAAATCAAAGCGAGCCCGGTCACGAATATGACCGTTGCGAATTTCGGTCTCGATGTCTCGGCCCTCTCGGCGAGAAACACGATTGTTCCGCAAGCAAACTCAAAAACGCGAAAAGGAGTTAGATAAAAGGCGGCAGCCGCGTCGCTCGAGAGCCAGAATTGAGCAGCGGCTAATGAGGCGGCGAAGAGCAACACGATCGCCGCTGGGAGAAGGACTGAATTTTTTGCTCTTGTGAAAAGCAGCAGCAGAGCGGGCCAGACCAAGTAGAACTGTTCTTCGACGGACAGCGACCATAAATGCAACAGCGCCCGCTCATCGCTGGCATCGGCGAAATAGTCGTGAGCGCCTTTCCAGAAACGAATGTTAACGATGGAAAATAAGGACGAAACCACGTCGCCCGCCAAAACTCTCAACTGCCCCGGAGAGTACAGGATGAGACCGACCGCAAACGATGCAGCGATGGTGACAAACAGCGCCGGAAGAATTCGGCGGATACGGCGGTCGTAAAAAGCGACGAGTGAAAAGCGACCGTCCTGCAGATCACTCAGGATGTTCCGGGAAATCAGATAACCTGAAATGACGAAAAATACGTCGACGCCGACAAAACCACCCGGCGTCGCCGAGAATTTGAGATGACAAAAAATGACGGCGAGAACTGCGACACAACGCAATCCATCGACGTCAGGACGATAAACCCCGTGAGCAAAGTGTCGAGGCGCGATCATGACTGCCGCCTCGACATATCGCTACCGCTCTAGCGCAGATTTCCGCAGAAACGCTGGATGCGCTTGCAGGCTTCTTCGAGATCCGACGTTTTCGTGGCGTAAGAGATACGAAACGCCGGGCCGAGGCCGAACGCCGATCCCTGCACCACCGCGACGCCTTCGGTTTCCAACAGCTCAGTCACGAAATCTTCATCGGTTGCGAGCTTTTTCCCCGACGGCGCGGTCTTGCCCATCGTGCCGGCGCATGACGGATAAACATAAAACGCGCCCTCGGGCCGCGGGCATTCGATGCCCTTGGCCTGATTCAGCATGGCCACGACGAGATCGCGGCGCTCCTTGAACACTTTGTTGTTCGCCGGAATGAACTCCTGCGGACCGTTCAACGCTTCGACCGCGGCCCATTGCGCAATCGACGACGGGTTCGACGTCGATTGCGACTGGATGGTTGCCATCGCCGAAATGAGCGACTGCGGCCCACCTGCGTAACCGATACGCCAGCCGGTCATGCAGTACGCCTTCGACACACCGTTGACTGTCAACGTGCGGTCGAACAAGCTCGGCTCGACCTGCGCCGGTGTGGTGAATTCGAAATCGTCGTAGACGAGATGTTCGTACATGTCGTCGGTCATCACCCAGACATGCGGATGCTTCACCAGCACGCTGGTGATCGCCTTCAATTCCTCGCGCGTATAGGCAGAGCCGGTCGGGTTCGACGGCGAGTTGAGAATGATCCACTTGGTCTTCGGCGTGATCGCCTTTTCCAGCGCCTCGGGCTGCAGCTTGAAATTAAATTCAGCGGTGCAGACGATCGGCACGCTCTCGCCACCGGCAAGCGCGACCATTTCCGGATAGCTCACCCAATACGGCGCGGGGATAATCACCTCGTCGCCCGGATTGATGGTGGCCATCAGCGCGTTGTACAGCACCTGCTTGCCGCCGGTGCCGACCGTGATTTGATTCGGCTTATAGGTCAGGCCGTTCTCGCGCTGAAACTTGGCGATGATCGCCTCTTTCAGTTCGGGAATACCATCCACCGCAGTGTACTTGGTCTTGCCGGCCTCGATGGCATGGATCGCTGCCAGCTTGATGTTGGCGGGCGTGTCGAAGTCCGGCTCGCCAGCGCCAAGGCCGATGACGTTGCGGCCCGCGGCTTTGAGCTGACGTGCTTTATCCGTGACCGCGATGGTCGCGGACGGCTTCACACGGTCAAGCGCAGCGGACAGAAACGGCATCATCTTCTCCTGTGGAATGCTGAGATCGCGACGGCCCGGATTCGCGAACTTTGGCGGGCGCCGCACCCTAAAACGAGCGACGGTGCATCGCAAGAAGGTTCCCGCAACTAACACGAATTGTTCAAATAAACAGGATTTTATCGCGAACACGAACGTGCAATGACAGTTTCGAAATCGATTGTTGCCAGCCTCGGCGGAGCCATTGTCAAATTACCTTCAGAACGCTGATCGTCTCGCGAAGCTGGCAGAGACCCATCTGCCGGATTCCGAGCCTGAAGAGTCGTTCGACCGCCTGACCCGCCTCGTCACTCGCCTGCTCAGCGTGCCGGTTGCGCTGGTGTCGCTGGTCGACGACCGGCGGCAATTCTTCAAAAGCCAACAGGGTCTAGGAGGCTGGGCGGGCGAGAAACGTCAAACGCCGCTGACCCACTCGTTCTGTCAGCATGTTGTGATCGACCGCGCGCCGCTTGTGATCCCCGACGCCGAGAACGATCCTCGCGTGTGCAACAATCTCGCGATTCCCGATCTCGGCGTGAAAGCCTATCTCGGCATTCCGCTGATCTTGCCATCCGGCCATGTCATCGGATCGCTCTGTGCCATCGACACGACACCGCACGAGTGGTCCGATAACGATGTGAAGACCGTGAGCGACATTGCCGAGATCGTCATGAACGAGATCGGACTACGGCGCGAGATCGGTAGGCGGCGCGAGGCCGAGAGCAATCAGGATCTTTTGATCGCCGAACTGCATCACCGCGTCAAAAACACGCTTGCGACCGTTCAGGCTCTGATTCAACTCAGCGTCGCCGCTTCGCCGACACTGGCGCAATTCCGCGAGACCATCGGCGTGCGGATCGCATCGCTTGCGAACACGCATACCTTGCTGACGCACAAGAGATGGCGCGCGATTTCCTTTCGCGACCTGCTGATGAGCGAGCTTGAACCCTATGCGCAGCCCGGCCGCATCACGCTGGAAGGCGATGACTTCGATCTCGAAGCCGAACTCGCGACGACCATCGGCATGATCATTCACGAACTCACCACCAATGCTGCGAAACATGGCGCGCTCTCGTCTCCTGCGGGGACGATTGCCGTTCGCTGGCGCGTCAGCGATTCGACCGATCCGGACAGTCTCCTTATCGATTTGACCTGGAGCGAAAGCGGCGGTCCGCGATCATCCTTCGCCGGCAAGAAAAGCTTTGGATCGACGCTGATCGATCGGTTGGTCAGGCAGTTTGGCGGCACCACGGCGTTCGATTTCATGCCTGAGGGGCTGACATTCCGCGCATCCTTTGCCGTCCCGCGTCAGGCTCTTTGAGGCCTTGCGCGGCATTTCCTCGCGCCGCCTAACCAAACCTTAAACCCGGCTGCCTTAAATCATCTCTGCTGCAAGCAGCAAGACAGGCGGGCAGATGTATTCTCTCTTGCAACAGATACGTACCGGGGACTGGCTCACACCGGAGCGCGTGCGCGGCTACGCCCTGCTGATGCTTGTCATTGCGGTGGCCGGTTTCGGCGGTTGGATCGCCCTGTCCCACAATATGCTAGATCCCAACGGCAAACCGATTGGCACCGACTTCGCGAGCTTTTATGCGGCGGGCACGATGGTGCGCGATGGTCATGCCGCTGCCGTCTATGACTCGGCGGCGCATTACGCGCGCCAGCAACAAATTTTCGGCAGTGGCGTTCCCTATTACGCATGGCTTTATCCGCCGCTGTTTCTGACCATCGCGACACCGCTCGCGCTGATGCCCTATCCGCTCGCGCTTTTCATCTGGCAGGCGTCCACGCTGCTGCTGTATCTCGCGGCCATCGCAGCCATCGTGCGCAGCTTCCGCAGCGACCTCGCTACTCGATGGCTGCTGCCTGCGCTCGCCTTCCCCGCCGTGTTCATCAATCTCGCGCACGGGCAGAACGGACTGCTCACCGCCGCGCTGTTCGGCGGCGCATTGGTTGCGCTTCCCGCGCGGCCAATCCTTGCCGGCGTGTTGTTCGGGCTGCTCGCCTACAAACCACAGTTCGGACTTGTGATCCCGCTCGCGCTGCTCGCAAGCGGCCAGTGGCGCGCGATCTTTGGCGCAAGCGTGACTGTGGTTCTCTGCGTCGCCGCAACGGCGTTGCTGTTCGGTTTCCAGACATGGACCGCATTTCTTGCCTCGACGGATGTGTCGCGTATCGTCCTGCTCGAACAAGGCAGCGTCGGCTATGAAAAACTCCAGAGCGTGTTCGCTGCCGTGCGCATGTGGGGCGGCAGCGTGCCGCTGGCTTACGGCATGCAAGGTGTTGTCACGCTAATGGCTGTCGCGGGCACTGTCTGGGTCTGGCGTTTGCCGATTGACCACGCACAAAAGGCCGCCGTGCTGGTGATCGCGACGCTGCTCGCCTCGCCGCATGTGCTCGACTACGATCTCACCGTTCTTGCCACCGCAATCGCCTTCATGGCGATGACAGGCATCACACGCGGCTTCCGTCCCTATGAAATCACGCTGCTGGCGGCGGCATGGGCCGTGCCGCTGGTCAGCCGCGGGATCGCGGGCGAAACGGGCGTGCCGCTTGGACTTCTCGCCATGCTCGCGCTGTTTGCGCTGGCAATGCGCCGCGCGCTTGCCGATCCCGAATGCGTGAGCCAATCAGCGGCGGGGTTCGCGCGGGCGTGATCTAGCGGCCATGAGCGCGCGTGCAGCGCGGTAAGAATTTTCAATCAACCGTCATCCGGCAACGGTTTTCAACTATTTCCAAGCGGCGGGACTTGCGGCGAACGAGCGCGCACCTCATTGTCTGATTGAGCCCCATTGATTACGCCTCACGGCCCGCCAACGAGATCCCGCACCTGATGTACAAGCTCTACTCGATGCAGCGCTCCGGCAACAGCTACAAGGTCCGCCTTGCACTGTCGCTGCTGAATGCGCCTTACAAAGCCATCGAGGTGGACATTCTGCGCGGCGAAAGCCGCACGCCGGAATTTCTCGCGCGTAATCCAAGCGGTCAGGTGCCGCTGCTCGAAGTCGGCGAGAATCGTTACCTCGCCGAATCGAACGCCATCCTCTGGTATGTCGCCATCGGCACATCGCTCGCGCCGGAAGACCGCATCGATCGTGCGCAGGCGCTGCAATGGATGTTCTTCGAGCAACATGCGCTGGAGCCGAGCGTGGGTGCCGCCTATTTCTGGCTGGTGCTGGTGCGCGGCGGACGCGACCTGCAAACCCACGCGCTGGAAGACTGGATGGAGCGCGGCTACGCGGCGCTGCGGGTGATGGAAAATCATCTCCGGGAGAACGACTATTTCGCGGCCGGGCATCTGACTGTCGCGGACATCGCGATGTACGGCTACACCCACGTGGCCAATCAATGCGACTTCGACCTGACCGGCTATCCGTCGGTGCGAGCTTGGCTCAAGCGGGTCGAGCAGGAGCCGCGTTTCGTGTCCATGACTTGGAAACCGGCGGAGATCGCCGCTCCGGATACCGTTCCCGGCGCTGGGGTAGGCATTGCCGCCCAGGCCTGAGCGCCCCTCCGAGCGAGGATAGTGGGCATAACCGCTTGATTTTTCTGCGATTGCCCCGGTTCCGCCATTTTTAGGGCTGCGCCGCCGCATTATTGACAGCGATTCCTGAGACCTTGGCCGGAGTGGTGATTCGCCACTCATTGAGGATGAACGGCCAAATGTCCCGGTCGCCTGTTTCAGGAATTGGTTTTGGACGCCGCTCGATGCGGGCGGCTTCCGCGCGGCTGAACAATGCTGTCCCGGCTTTGCTCGCGGCGGCGCTGTCGGTGTGCCTGATCGTCACTTTGACTGCCGTGTCGGTCAAAGCTCTGGCCGCGATGCCGATTGCAGGCTGACGCGCCTCGCACTGCCTTCCCTCTTATCGAAGATTCCCCACAGCCGGTCGCTGTCGCGCGGGTGGAGATGATGTACTGATGAAAACGCCCCTTGTCGTCGTGTCGGCTTCGCTAACGATCGCGATCATG
>Ga0209023_10008331_pt1 | contig 10428 bp, 6 predicted proteins | sample LakOneMetagenome_FD_187468 | JGI IMG/M metagenome (GOLD analysis project Ga0209023, IMG submission 187468) | Freshwater and sediment microbial communities from Lake Erie, Canada (SPAdes) (version 2) | ecosystem: Environmental > Aquatic > Freshwater > Lentic | place: Lake Erie, Canada | collected...
GACGCCAGTCTCCGCGAGCAGGGGGCGCAGGATCTCCATGCCACCCTTCATCGCGTTCGCGGCGAGCAGCACCTCGGGCACGAACAGGATGCCATCGCGGAAATCGATGCCGACGATGCGCATGCCTTCGACCAGCGCGTCGTTCAGGATGCGTTCGGCGCTCCATCCACGCTTCAGATAGATGTGCGTGGCCTCTTCGACCTCGGCCTTCAGGCCGTTGTACAGGTCATCGTGCACCTGCTCGGCCAGCTCCTCGTCGTTCAACGAGTTAAGGTCAAATGCGTCCGCATCGCCACTCATAGTCGGTCTCCCGGAAACTCATTAAATGGTATGTGTAGGGTGTCGTCGGCACTGGTCGCATAGCGACCGGCGCATGCCTGCGCACGACAGGCCCAGGCGCGGCACCGCACATAAACGCGTCCGCTGCGAATGTGCTTTCAGCCTATGTCCTCGCGCAAGGGCGCTCGCCCCTGCGTCCGCGCGGCGGTGTGCGTGTGGCGGATCTGGCGCTCGGCGCTGGGCGGACAGCCGAACTGCCGCCGGTAGCACTTCGAGAAGTGCGGCGGCGACTGGAATCCACAGGCCGTCGTGATATCCATGATCGGCATCGCGGTCTGCAGCAGCAGTTCGCGCGCGCGCCGCAGCCGCATCTGCAGGTAATACTTCTTCGGCACGCAGTCGAGGTGCCGCTTGAAGAGCCGTTCGATCTGCCGGCGCGACAGGCCGGTGCTTCGGGCGATCGCATCGAGCGGCATCGGTTTCTCGATGTGCTCCTCCATCAGCTGCGCGACCTTGATCAGCCCATCGTGGCTCGCGCCCAGCTGCGCGCGCAGTGGCACGAACTGCTGGTCGCGGTCGTTGCGCGCGCGATCGACGATGAACTGCTCGGCGATCAGCTGCGCGACACGCGTGCCGAGCTTGCCCTTGACGAGGTGCAGCATCAGGTCGAGCGGAGCGATGCCGCCCGAAGCCGTGTAGCGGTCGCGATCGATCGTGAACACCTGGTTGCTCAGCATGACGCGCGGGAATTCCTCGCGCAGCGCGGAAAGATTTTCCCAATGGATCGTCGCGCGGTAGGTGTCGAGGAGCCCGGCGCGGGCGAGCGCGTAGCCGCCGGTGCACAGTGCACCGATGCCGATGCGGCGCTCATTGAAGCGGCGCAGCGCACGCAGCAGCGGCGCCGTCACGCCCTCGCGCACATTGACGCCGCCGCAGACGAACAGGATCTCGACGCGCGAAAGGCTCTCGAGCGCGACCGTCGGCGACAGCGACAGTCCATTGCTCGCGTTCACCGATTCGCCGTCGAGGCTGGCGATCGACCATTCGTAGGCCTGCTGCCCGCTGATGCTGTTGGCCATGCGCAGCGGCTCGACCGCGTTCGACAGTGCGATCATCGAATACTGCGGGAGCGTCAGGAACGCGAAGTGGCTCTTGCGAAGGACCGGACCGGATTCCACGACTGCAGCGCCCTCATGGCGACAGCCGTAGCTGTCGATTTACGACGCTATTCTTGTCTAAAAACGACCAAGATGCAAACCGGCGCCGGAGGCGACAGATGCGGCGCAAACCGTCATCATTCGCGGCACAAGGAGAGCCCGCAAGAGATGCCCAGCAAGAGTCCCGAAGGCGTAACGCGCGGCTGGATCGTGCCGATCGGCGGCGCCGAGAACAAGGAAAACGACCGGCACATCCTCGAGCGCTTCGTGCGCGTGTCGGGCGGGCCTGATGCGAACATCGTCGTCATTCCGACCGCCAGCCGCATGCACGAAACCGGCCCGCGCTACGAACAGCTGTTCACGCAGCTGGGCGCCGCCACGGTCGCGACGATGGATTTCGACACGCGACGCGATTGCCAGGAAGCCAATCGCCTGCGCCGGCTCGAAGAGGCCACCGGCATCTTCTTCACCGGCGGCAACCAGCTGCGGCTGACCACGCTCCTGGGCGGAACGCCGGTCGCCAAGATGATTCGTACCCGCAATGCCAACGGCGTCGCCGTGGGCGGCACCAGCGCGGGAGCGAGCATCCTGAGCGAACACATGATCGCATTTGGCGATGAAGGCTCGGCGGTCATCTCAGGCAGCGTGCGGCTGGCGCCCGGCCTCGGACTCACGAACCGCTTCATCATCGACCAGCATTTTCGCCAGCGCGATCGGCTCGGAAGGTTGATAACCGCTCTCGCGTACAACCCATTCGCCATCGGAATAGGACTTGATGAAGACACGGGCGCATTCATCGGGCCTGATGAAACCATCGAGGTCGAGGGATCGGGCGGCGTGACGGTGGTCGACGCCTCCGAGGTGTCGTACTCATCGATCAGCGAGGTGTCGGAGGGACAACCCGTGTGCGTGCTCGGTCTGCGTGTGCACATCCTCACGGCCGGCGCGACGTTCAATTTGCACACGCGGCTCGCGCAGGCGGCCGGACTGGCACACGCCAAAGAATAAAGACCAGAAGAACAACGACAAGGAAGGTTCAATCGTGCGCATCCTGGATCGATCCGTCTACGTCGGCCCCTCGCTGTATGCGCATTTTCCGGTCATCCGGCTGGAGCTCGACCTGGGCGAGCTCGAAGCCTGGCCGACCGGGCGCCTCGGCAACGCATACATCGACGCGCTTGCCGCAGCACTCCCCGGCCTCGCTGAACACGGCTGCTCGTATCGCGAGCCCGGCGGATTCTTTCGACGCATGCGCGAGGACGAAGGCACGTGGCTCGGGCATGTGCTCGAGCACGTCGCGATCGAGCTGCAGAACATGGCCGGCGAGGCCGTCACGTTCGGCAAGACGCGCGGTGCCGGCCCGCCCGGCGTGTACACGGTCGTCTACGAATACGAGCAGCGCGATGAAGGCATCGCCGCCGGCGAACTGGGATTGCGCCTGCTGTGCTCGCTGCTGCCCGAGGCGATCCGTCCCGCGGGTTCAGTGCCCGAGGGCTGGAGCTGGCCGACCGCGCGCGACGAGTTCATCCGCTTCGCGCAACGCCGCGCGCTCGGCCCCTCGACCGCATCGCTGGTGCGCGCCGCGAAGGATCGCGGCATTCCCTGGCTGCGATTGAATGACCAGTCGTTGGTTCAGCTCGGCCACGGGCGCTTCCAGCAGCGCATCCAGGCCACGGTGACGGGGCGCACGCCGCACATCGCCGTCGAACTGGCCAGCGACAAGGAAGAGACGAACAAGATCCTCGCGACCCTGGGCCTGCCGGTGCCGAAGCAGGAACTCGTGCAGAACGAAGCGCAGGCGGTGCGCGCGGCGCAGCGCATTGGTTTTCCGGTCGTCACGAAGCCGTACAACGGCAACCACGGCCGCGGCATTTCGATTCGCCTGACCAGCGATGCCGAGGTCGCGCAGGGATTCAACGTCGCGCGCGAACACTCACGCTCAGTCATCGTCGAGACATTCCTCGAGGGCGATGATCATCGGCTGCTCGTCGTCAACGGCGAGCTGGTCGCGGCAACGCGACGCACGCCCGGCCACGTGGCCGGCGATGGCCAGCACGACATCACGGCGCTGATCGACATCGTCAACCAGGATCCACGCCGCGGCGTCGGCCACGAAAAAGTGCTGACCCGCCTCGAGTTGGACGCCCAGGCGCAGCAGATGCTCGAACGCGTCGGCATGACCGCCGCGTCGGTGCCCGAAGCGGGACAGGTCGTATTCCTGCGCTCGACCGCCAATCTGTCCACCGGCGGCACGGCGACCGACGTCACCGACGTGATCCATCCGGACAATCGCGAGATGGCCGAGCGCGCGGTGCGCGCCATCGGCCTCGATGTGGGCGGCGTCGATTTCCTCTCGAAGAACATCACCGAGAGCTACCGCAAGATCGGCGGCGGCATCTGCGAGGTCAATGCCGCGCCGGGCTTCCGCATGCACGTCGCGCCCAGCGAAGGCATGCCGCGCGAAGTGGCCAATCCGGTCATCGAGATGCTGTTCCCCCCGGGCACGGCGTCGAAGGTGCCGATCGCAGCGGTGACCGGCACCAACGGCAAGACGACGACCGCGCGCATGCTGGCGCACATCACGAAGATGGCCGGTTTCACGCCTGGGCTCACGACGACCGATGGCGTCTACATCAACGGCCAGCGCACCGTGCAGGGCGACATGACCGGGCCGGTGTCGGCGCGCATGGTGCTCGCGGATCCGCAGATCGACATCGCCGTGCTGGAAACCGCGCGCGGCGGATTGCTGCGCGCCGGCATGGGCGTCAACGAGGTGAATGTCGGCGCGGTGTTGAACGTGCAGGCCGATCACCTGGGGCTCAAGGGCATCGATACGCTCGAGCAGCTCGCCGAAGTCAAGCGCGTGGTCATCGAGGTGGCGACCGACTGCGCGGTGCTCAACGCCGATGATCCGCTGGTCCTGAAGATGTCCGGCTATACCGAAGCAAAGAACATCTGCTACGTGACCGTGAACCCGCACCACACGCTGGTGCGCGAGCACATCCGCGCTGGCGGCCGCGCCTGCGCGCTCGAAGCCGGCGTCAACGGGCAGATGATCGCGCTGTACGATCGCGGCAGTCATATTCCGCTGCTGTGGACGCACCTGATTCCCGCCACGCTCGAAGGCCGCGCGATGCACAACGTGCAGAACGCGATGTTCGCTGCGGCGATGGCCTTCTCGCTCGGCATCAAGCTCGACGCGATTCGCCAGGGGCTGCGGACCTTCGATTCCACGTTCTTCCAGGCGCCTGGCCGCATGAACGTGTTCAACGAACATCCGTTCAAGGTGCTGTTCGACTACGGGCACAATGCGCACGCCGTGGCCGCGATGGCAAGCCTGGCGCAACAACTGGACGTGGCCGGCCGCCGCATCGTCGTGCTGGCCGGTCCCGGGGACCGGCGCGATGAAGACCTGGTCGCCATCGCACAGGCCGTTGCGGGGCGCTTCGATCACTACATCTGCCGACGCGATGACAACCTGCGCGATCGCGCGCCCGATGAAGTGCCGCGCATCATGGCGCAGGCACTGAAGGCCGCCGGCGTTCCGGCCGAGGCGATCTCGATGATCCCGGATGAACAGGAGGCCATCGACGCGGCACTCCAGATGGGCGCACCCGGCGACCTGCTGCTGGTCTTCGCCGACGCACTGGTTCGTTCGTGGAAGCAGATCACGAAGTTCCGGCCCGCCGGATCGCCACCGCCGCGCGCAGCGCAGTACAGTGGCGGCCTCGGCGATGAAACGGCGGCCTCGCCGGCACCGTCTGGATCGAATGGATTCGCGACCCCAGCGCGCGCAGGCGAAACGCCGCCGGTCGAATTCGGCCTCGAGGGCCTGATCCGTGACGAACGCGGCGTGCGCTTGGCGCCGGAGACCGAAGACTGAAGCCCGCGGCCGCGCTGCCTTTTGCCGATTCGCGCCGGTTGACGGGCGCCAACCTGTTCTTTGCGCGCACCGGCGCCGTGCTCGAGGCCCTTGCAGCCCTTGATGTGGACGATTCGCTGCTCGCGGAGTGGCGATCGCGCGTCGGCCGCGCGCGGGCGCACCTCGGTTGGCACGAGACCGAACTCGTCGCGCGCGCGCATGCCGGCGGCGTTTCGCTGGCGCTGGCTGCGCCCTGCGACCTGTTGTTCCTCGCGACCGAGGTCAACGAGTGGGCACTGTGCGCGGCGCTCCAGCAGCGCGATCCGACGCGCTGGGCCGGGCTGGCCTCTGCGATGCTCGCGGCCGCGCTCGAGGACGCATCGGACCCGGCCACTGTCGTGCCGCCCGTGCTCGATGAGCGCTGCGCGATGGCGCGCTTCACGCAGCTCGCCGCGCGCGAAGCCAGGCCCGCGCTGCAAACGCTGCTGGCCGAGAGTGAGCGCCGCGGACTCCCGCACCTGCTCGACGACGATGCGCTGACGCTGGGCGCCGGCGCGGGCGCACGCACGTATTCGCTCGATGCCCTGCCCTCGCCCGCTGATTGGCCGTGGCCGCAATTGCATGGCATCCCCACGGCCGTCGTCACGGGTTCGAACGGCAAGACGACGACCGTGCGACTGCTCGCCGCCTGCGCGCGCGCGCACCACTGGCGCGCGGGCTACAACTGCACGGACGGCGTGTTCATCGGCGATGAACAGATCGCGAGCGGCGACTACTCAGGTCCTGCCGGCACGCGCCGCGTGATGCGCGATGCGCGCACGGAAGCCGCCATCCTGGAAACGGCTCGTGGCGGCATCCTGCGTCGCGGCATCGCCGTCTCCCGCACCGACGTCGCGATCGTCACGAACATCAGCACGGACCATTTCGGCGAATACGGCATCGACGATCTCGCGGGCCTGGCCGACGCCAAGCTGACGGTGGCCGCGCTGCTCGATTCGAAGGGATTGCTGGTGCTCAATGCCGACGACGACGTGCTGCGCGGCAAGGCCCTGGAGCTGCCGCATCGTTTCGGCGCGGCGCATTCGCCGCGCCTCGGCTGGTTTTCGCTCGATGCCGACTCGGATGCGGTGCGCAGGTATCGAGCGACGGGTGCTTCGACGGTTGGCGTGCGCGGCGGCCAACTGGTGGCCGAGGTCGACGGAGCGCGGCACGATCTCGGGTCGATCACGGCAATGCCGCTGACGATCGGTGGCTCAGCCACCTACAACATCGCGAACCTGGCCGCCGCCTCGCTGGCGGCGCTGGCGCTGGGCATTCCGTCCGCCACCGTTGCCGCGGTATTCGCGCGCTTCGGCGCCAGCCTCGTCGACAACCCGGGCCGCATGATGCGATTCGACATTGCCGGCGTGCAGGTGTTGATGGACTACGCGCACAACCCCGATGGCCTGCGTGGTTTCCTGGGCGTCGCCAAGCAACTGCGCCGGCCGGGCGGCCGCCTCGCCGTGCTGCTGGGGCATGCCGGCAACCGGCGCGATGCGGATATTGAACAGGTTTCGCAGGTGGTCGCCAGTTTCCATCCCGAGCTGGTGGTCGTAAAGGAGATCGCGACGCACCTGCGCGGGCGCGAACCGGGTGAGATTCCGCGCCTGATTCGCGCCGCGTTGCTGCGCGCGGAAGTGCCGGCGCAGGCGATCGCGTTGTGCGACAGCGAGCCGGAGGCGGCCGCCTGTGCACTCGACTGGGCACGCCCGGGGGATGTCGTCGGCTTGCTGGTGCACGCTCCCGCCGGCCGCGCCGAGGTGCTGAAGATGCTCGAAGCGCGCGCCGGCGCCGCCGTGTGAATCAGGGCGCCGGGCGCTCGCCGCGCAGCAGCCGCGCGAGGCCCGCTTCGTCGAGCACCGGAATGCCCAGCTCCTTTGCGCGCTTGAGCTTCGAACCAGCCTCCGCGCCGGCCACGACATAGTTCGTGCGCTTGGAAACGGCAGCGCCCAGCCTTGCGCCCAGCGCCTGCAGCGCATCGCCCGCCTGCTCGCGCGTCATTGAATCGAGCGTACCGGTCAACACCACGGTGAGGCCGTCGAGCGCGCCTGCCGCACGCGCCGTGGACGGACCCTCCGGCCACTGCAGTCCCGCCGCGAGGAGCCGCTCGATGATTGCGCGGTTCGACTCGCTCGCAAAAAAAGCATGCACGTGCGCGGCAATCACCGGGCCGACATCCGGCACCTCGAGGATCTGCTCGACGCTCGCTGCGCGCAAGGCGGCGAAGGTGCCAAAATGCGAGGCCAAGGCCGCGGCCGTCGCTTCGCCCACGTCGCGAATGCCCAGCGCATGCAGGAAGCGTGGCAACGTCGTGCGCTTGCTGTGCTCGAGCGCAGCGAGCACGTTGGCGGCCGATTTGTCCCCCATGCGCTCGAGCCCGGCCAGCGCATCGAGCTTGAGGTCATAGAGATCCGCGGGCGTGGCGATCATGCCGCGCTCCACGAGCTGGTCGATGAGCTTCTCGCCCATGCCCTCGATATCCAGCGCGCGCCGGCTGGCGAAATGCCGGAGCGCTTCCTTGCGCTGCGCAGCGCAGATGAATCCGCCGGTGCAGCGGGCCGCGGCTTCGCCCTCCTCGCGCACCACGGGCGAGCCACAGACCGGACAGGTGACCGGCATTTCGATGCGGCGCGCATCCGCAGGCCGCCTTTCAGGGATCGAACGCACGAGTTCCGGAATCACGTCGCCGGCGCGGCGGATCACGACGGTATCGCCGATGCGGAGGTCCTTGCGCTCGATTTCATCCATGTTGTGCAGCGTCGCGTTCGTCACGGTCGCGCCGCCAACCAGTATCGGCACGAGGCGCGCCACCGGCGTCAGCGCGCCGGTGCGCCCGACCTGGAATTCCACGTCGCGCAGCGTCGTCAGCGCTTCGTCCGCCGGAAACTTGTGCGCCACCGCCCAGCGCGGCGCGCGACTGACCTGCCCCAGCTTCTCCTGGTCGGCGCGGCGGTTGACCTTGTAGACGACGCCATCGATCTGGTACTTCAGCGTTTCGCGCCGCTGGCCCAGCGCGCGGTAATAATCGAGGCAGCCCTTCGCACCGGTAACAAGCTGCGTTTCGGGATTCGTGCGCAGCCCCCAGGCATTGAACTGCTGCAACATCGCACGCTGCGTCGCAGGCATCGCACCACCACGCCATTCGCCCGCGCCATAGAAATAGACGGCCAGCGGCCGCCTGGCCGTCACCGCCGGATCCAGCTGCCGCAGCGCGCCCGCCGCCGCATTGCGCGGATTGACGAACAGCTTCTCGCCCGCCGCGCTCGCCTCCGCGTTCAGCCGCCGGAAGCCATCGAAGGGCATGTACACTTCGCCGCGAATTTCGATCGCCTCGGGCGCATCGCCGGCAAGCCGCAATGGAATCGCGCGAATCGTGCGCGCGTTCGCGCTCACATCCTCGCCGACCGCGCCATCGCCGCGCGTCGCCGCGCGCGCGAACACGCCCCGCTCGTAGCGCACCGAGATCGCCAGGCCGTCGAGCTTGGGTTCCGCGCAGTATTCGACGTCCGCCGATACCGCCAGCCGTTCGCGCACGCGGCGATCGAACTCCACCACATCCTCGTCGGCGAAGGCATTCTCGAGCGAGAGCATCGGCACGCCGTGGCGGACTTCATCGAACTCGTCGTTTGGCGTGCCACTGACGCGCTGCGTCGGGGAATCCGCGCTCAACAGCCCAGGATGCGCCGCCTCGAGCTCCCGCAACTCGCGCATCAGTCGATCGTATTCGGCATCCGGAACTTCCGGATCGTCGAGCACGTAGTAGCGATGATCGTGGCGGGCCAGCTCTGCCCGCAGCGCGGCCACGCGCGCCGCGGAGTCGTCCGCGGCCTTCCCGGCTCCGCTGCTCAATCGGCCGGCCCTGTGGCCGCGGCGCCGGCGTCACTGTCGGTGCTCGCGCCCGATGCCGGATGCAGCGTGGCCAGCACGCGCTTGCGCCACGCGGAGACCGTTCCGGCTGTCAGCGTCGCGCTCTGGTCGTCGTGCACCCGTCCCGACACGCGGGCTGAGAGTTCGAGTGCAAGTTGTCCGAGTCGCTCGAGCGCGCGCTCGGCGCTCTGCGGGCCAGGCAGCACCGCGAATACGTTGAGGCCCGGGAAACGCTGGAAATCCATGCCGGTCGGGTCGAGCGTCCCCGGCTGTACCAGGCTTGCCGCGCTGAGGATCACGCGTCCTGCATCGTCAGGCAAATGAAAGATGCCGAATTCGCCGTGGCGGAAACCGCAACCGGTCAACGCCTGGCGCAATGCGCGCCCCGGCAAGCGATCGGTGCCGGCCGGCACGATGCGCAACGTGACGATGCGGCGTGCATTCTCCGCCGGCCACTCGACGATCATCGGCGGTGGCGTCTCAGGCAGCGTCGTCGGCAACAACACCGCCGCGGATTCGCTGGCGGCCGTCGGCGCCGGGGCCGGGGACGGCTCCGCGGCCGGTTCCGGCGTCGGCAGCGGTGCCGGCATCGGCGTCGACATCGGCGAAGACGGCGCCTCATCGTGCGGCGTGTCCGCCGCGACAGCCCCTTGCGCAGACCAATCGATCACGGGCAATGCGCGACGTTGCTCTCGGTCTGACCCGGCCACCGTGGCCGGCGTTGCCGACGGCGTCGATTCAAATGAAGGCTCGGCGCGCTTGGTGCGCGTCGGCGGCGTCGAGGCGGCCTGTCGCGTGCGGCGCCGATCCCACCAGAACAAAATGGCGATAAACAACGCCCCAGCCAACAGCAGGATCGGGCGCAGCCAATACATGGCGCGGCTCGAATCCTATACGGCCGCGAGACGCACAGCCGCGTCCACGTCGACCGACACCAGCCGCGACACGCCGGGTTCGTTCATCGTCACCCCCAGCAACTGCGAGGCGAGTTCCATTGTCGTCTTGTTGTGCGTGATGAAGATGAACTGCACGCGGCTGGACATCTCGCGCACGATTTCGCAAAAACGCGCCACGTTGTGTTCATCGAGCGGCGCATCGACCTCGTCGAGCAGGCAGAACGGCGCGGGGTTCAGGTCGAAGATCGAGAACACCAGCGCCACCGCGGTGAGGGCCTTCTCGCCGCCCGACAGCTGAGAGATGCTGCTGTTGCGCTTGCCCGGCGGG
>Ga0209023_10008332_pt1 | contig 10428 bp, 7 predicted proteins | sample LakOneMetagenome_FD_187468 | JGI IMG/M metagenome (GOLD analysis project Ga0209023, IMG submission 187468) | Freshwater and sediment microbial communities from Lake Erie, Canada (SPAdes) (version 2) | ecosystem: Environmental > Aquatic > Freshwater > Lentic | place: Lake Erie, Canada | collected...
CCTACACGCTCCGGGTCGCCTGAACCGGCGTCGAGCCCTCGGATGCCGTCCGCGCGGGCGGCATCCGAGTCGGTCGCCTGGTCAAGGCGAGTCCGTGGCCGCGGTCGTGCGCTGGCTGTCGAAGCGTCGGAGGCGCAGGGCGTTGGCCACCACGGAGATGCTGGACAAGGCCATCGCCGCTCCGGCGATGACCGGGTTGAGCAGACCCATCGCGGCGAGCGGCAGGGCCGCGATGTTGTAGCCGAAGGCCCAGCCGAGGTTCTCCTTGATGGTGCGCAGCGTGGCGCGGCTGAGGCGGATCGCATCGCCGGCGGCGCGCAGGTCGCCGCTGACGAGGGTCAGGTCGCTGGCTTCGATGGCCACGTCGGTGCCGGTGCCGATGGCGAGTCCCAGGTCGGCCTGGGCGAGCGCGGGAGCGTCGTTGACGCCGTCGCCGACCATTGCCACCACCCGGCCTTCACCCTGCAGGCGGGTGATGACGTCGACCTTGCCGGCGGGTAGCACCTCGGCGATGACCTCGTCGATGCCGACCTCGGCGGCAACGGCCTGGGCGGTCGTCGTGTTGTCGCCGGTGAGCAGGACGGGGCGCAGGCCCAGGTTCTTCAGCGCCGCGATAGCCTCGGCGGAGGTGGGCTTCAGCGTGTCGGCGACGACGAGCACGGCGCGTGCCGCACCGTCCCAGCCGGCGGCGATGGCGGTGCGGCCCTGGGCCTCGGCGGCGTGCTGGGCGGTCACGAGCGCGGGGGACAGGGGCATTCCCGCCTGCTGCAGGAGGGCGGGGCGGCCGACAACGAGTGCGTGGCCCTCCACGGTGCCCTGGACCCCGAGGCCTTCCTGGTTGCCGAAGCCGTCGACGGCGGGCAGCGTGTCGTGCTCGGCGCGGGCGGCCTTGGCGATGGCCTGGGCGATGGGGTGCTCGGAGGCGTCCTCCAGTGCGCCGACGAGGCGGAGGGTCTCGCTCCGGTCGAGGCCGTGCTCGAGCGTGATGTCGGCGAGACTCATGCGGCCGGCGGTGATGGTGCCGGTCTTGTCGAGCACGATCGTGTCCACGCCTCGGGTGGATTCCAGGACCTCGGGGCCCTTGATGAGCAGCCCGAGCTGTGCGCCGCGACCGGTGCCGACCATGAGGGCGGTCGGCGTGGCCAGCCCGAGTGCGCAGGGGCAGGCGATGATGAGGACGGAGACGGCGGCCGTGATGGCGAAGCCGGCACCGTCGCCGGCCGCGAGCCAGAACACCAGCGTGGCGAGCGCGATGACGATCACGATGGGGACGAAGACGCCCGAGACCCGGTCGGCGAGTCGCTGGACGGGCGCCTTCCCGGTCTGGGCGTCGTTCACGAGCCGGGCGATCTGGGCCAGGGCGGTGTCGGCGCCGACGCGCGTGGCCCGGACGACGAGCCGGCCGCCGGCATTGACGGTCGCACCGGAGACCGCCGAGCCCTCGGAGACCTCCACGGGGACCGGCTCGCCGGTGAGCAGGCTCATGTCGACTGCCGAGCGGCCTTCTTCCACGATGCCGTCGGTGGCGACCTTCTCGCCTGGCCGCACGACGAACCGGTCGCCCTCGTGGAGGTCCTCGATCGGGATGCGGTGCTCGGTGCCGTCGTCGTCCAGGACGGCCACGTCCTTGGCGCCCAGCTCTAGGAGCGCGCGCATCGCGGCGCCGGCGTTGCGCTTGGCCCGCGCCTCGAAGTAGCGCCCGAGCAGGATCAGCGTGGTGACGACCGAGGCGGTCTCGAAGTAGATGTCGCTGGTCCCGGCTCCGCGCTCGGGAACGAGCTGGAACGGCATCTTCATGCCGGGCATCCCCGCGTCGCCCAGGAACAGCGCGTACACCGACCACAGCCAGGCAGCGAGCACGCCCATCGAGATGAGCGTGTCCATGGTCGCGGTGCCGTGCCGCAGGTTCGCCCAGGCCGCGCGATGGAACGGCCAGGCGCCCCACAGGACGACCGGGGTGGCGAGCTGCAGGCTCAGCCACTGCCAGTTGTCGAACTGCAGCGCCGGGATCATCGCCATGAGGAAGACGGGAAGGGACAGGCCGGCGCAGATCAGCACGCGCCGGCGCAGCTCGGCCGTCGCCCGGTCGTCCGGATCCTCGTGCTCGTGGCCAGCAGGGTGTTGGGGCTCCACCGACGGGAGGTCAGCCCGGTACCCGGTTGCCTCGACGGCGCCGAGCAGGTCGGCAGGCTCGACGGTGGCCGGGTCGTAGTCGACGCTCGCCTTCTCGGTGGCGTAGTTCACCGTCGCCGCGACCCCGTCGATCTTGTTCAACTTCCGCTCGATCCGGTTGGCGCAGGACGCGCACGTCATCCCGATGATCGGCAGCTCAATGTGCTCGGTGGCGGTGGCGGACATGGCGAGCCGATCAGGCCACGTCGTAGCCGGCTTCGTCAATCGCCGCACGGACCGCTGCGTCATCGACCTGCTCGCCGGTCACGGTGACCCGCTTGGCTTCGAGATCGACGGCGACGGCGCCCACGCCCGCGACCGCCGCGACCTCCGTGGTGATGGCGGTGCGGCAGTGCTCGCAACTCACGCCGGGAACGGAGTAGCTGAGCTCGACAGGAGAGTGGTTCATGGTCACCCACTCTATACCCACCTAGGGTATTGGCCTATGCTGATGCGGTGAGCTCGGCCTTGAACACGATCGGTGATGGCCTGTGGAACGCGTTCCTGATGGCCTACCAGGTCTGGTGGGCTCTGGTCCTGGGATTCTTGATCTCCGCGATCGTGCAGGCCTGGGTGCCGCGTGAGCGCATCGAGCACGGCATGTCGGGGTCGGGTGCCAAGCCGGTGGCAGTGGCCACCGGGCTGGGGGCGGCGTCCTCGTCCTGCTCGTATGCGGCGATCGCCATCGGCAAGTCGCTCTTCCAGAAGGGCGCGTCGGCCGTCTCCATGCTCGCGTTCCAGTTCGCCTCCACCAACCTGGTGTGGGAGCTCGGGCTGATCCTGTGGCTGCTGATCGGCTGGCAGTTCACGCTCGCCGAATACCTGGGCGGCCTGGTGATGATCGTGCTCATGGCGCTCACCCTGCGGCTATTCGTCTCCAAGGAGGTGGAAGAGGAAGCACGTGTCCACGCCCAGGCCGCACAGGCCGACGAGCACCAGCACGGCACAGCCGCCGCGACGATGAGCTGGCGCGCGCGCCTGAGGTCCCGCCCCGCATGGACCGGGGTCGCCGACAACTTCCGCGGGGACTGGACGATGCTCTACAAAGAGATCCTGGTCGGCTTCGTGCTGGCCGGGTTCATCGCGCTGCTCGGCGACGACTTCTTCAACGCCCTCTTCCTCAAGGATGCACCGGCACCCGTGCAGACCATCTGGGGAGCGTTCATCGGCCCGGTCATCGCGGTACTGAGCTTCGTCTGCTCGGTCGGCAACGTGCCGCTCGCCGCGGTGCTGTGGAGCGGCGGCATCTCGTTCTCCGGCGTGATCGCCTTCCTCTTCGCCGACCTGATCGTCATCCCGATCGTCATCGCCTACCGCAAGTACTACGGCACCCGGTTCGCCATGAGGATCACCGCGCTCATGTTCGTCACGATGGTCATCGCCGCCCTCATCGTGGACATCGTGTTCGGCACCGCCGGCTTGATCCCGACCGTCAGGCCGACCACCAGCGACATCTTCGGCAGCATCGAGGTCGACTACAAGCTCTTTCTGAACATCATCGGCCTCGTCATCTTCGCCGTGCTGTTCTGGCTCACGACGCAACGGCCGGCCGTGGCGCCGATGGATCACCACGGCGCTCACGCATGAACGCCCTCCTCGCTTCCATTCCGAGCCCGTCGTCGAACGGGTTTCACGTCGGCCCGGTGCTGTTCCGCGCCTGTGGACTGACGTACGTCGTAGCCGTGCTCGCCGCGATCGTCATCACCAGTCGGCGGTGGGAGGCCAAGGGCGGCGACCGCGCGCTCGTCTACGAGGTGGCGCTCTGGGGTTTTCCCGCAGGCCTGATCGGTGGGCGCCTGTACTACCTGGCCACCAGCTGGGATCAGGTCCCCGACCACTGGTGGGGGCCGTTCGCCGTCTGGCAGGGTGGCCTGGGCATCTGGGGTGGCATCGCCGCAGGCACCGCAGCCGGGCTCTGGGTCCTGCATCGCCGCCGCGCTGACATCCCCGTATTCCTCGACGCGGCCGCACCCGCGTTGCTCGTGGCCCAGGCCATCGGCCGCGTGGGCAACTACTTCAACCAGGAGCTGTTCGGCGGGCCGACCACGCTTCCGTGGGGCCTTGAGATCGCCGCCTCCCACCGGCCCGACCGCTACGCGCAATACGCCACGTTCCACCCCACATTCCTCTACGAGATCCTGTGGAACCTCCTGCTCGCCGGCGCGCTCGTCCTCCTCGGCCGGCGGAGGCAGATCCGCCCGCCGGGCCTGTTCGCACTGTACGTGGCCGGCTATTCCCTGGGACGCATCGGTGAGGAACTCCTACGAGTGGACCCGGCCCATCACATCCTCGGGCTGCGCCTGAACTTCTTCGTCGCCGGCATCCTCTTCCTCGCCGGGATTACCTGGTTCTTGTATACGCAACACCCGAGGGCCAGGGGAGAGCGGTCACCACCGCTCACGTAGGGAGCGGGCTAAGCGCTCGGGCGCCTCGGGGAGTAGATGTCGTGTCCTGCAAACCCGACACCGTCCAGCCAGCAGTACCCGGGCCGCCCCGGCGTCGGACCGATCAAGTGCTTCGACTGGCGGCCGAGCGCGCCATGCGCGCAGCCCGAGACCCTGTTGAGATGGCGCGGGCGCTCAACCTGCTCCCCGGCGATGAGGCCCGCGCACAGCTACAACGGCTCAGCCGTCGACTGTGCAGGTTGAGCACCGGCGGACCCAATGAAGCGAAGGGGCCATCCCCTTAGCTCCAGTCGATTGACTTTGCGCAGTCGCTGACTGCGCATTTGTACAGTCGCTGTCTGAACAATCCGATTTCGGCAGCTCCGACGCTGCGTTTGTGCAGCCAGCGGCTGCACAAACGGCACGGACGAAGCCGACGGTTGTTCACGGCACGATTGCTGGAGCTCAGGGGATAGCCCCTTCCTTGCATAGCGAACAGCGTTTCTGAGAGGGTCCGCTCGTGCCTCGCATAGCCGCCGCGATCGTCATCGTCATCGACCGGACGACGTTACGAGCCGATCGGCGTGGGGGTCGGCCTTCTTGAGCGCGCTAGCGACCACTCGGCAGCAGGATGCGGTTCGCCTGCTCGTTCTGCTCTACGTGGCTGGCGAGCGCCCAGCGCCCGATCCTCCGCGGCCGGATGCTGTCGCCGCGATCCTGGCGGAGTCCCGCGTCCAAGCGCTCGACTTCTGGCTGCGCAATCCCGACTACCTGGCGTACGAGCTGCTCGACCTGTTCGACAAGTCTGGCGATCCGGCGCTCCTCGCTGAGGCCCGGCTGCTTGTCGCCGACCGGGAACGGCGCTTCCCGATGCTGCGCTTTCTGTTCGGCGCCTACGCCGAGCTGGACGCACCGCTGATGCTGCTCCGATCGCTCGCCCTGGCGTGGGATGTGCGCCGGCCGCCGGCCCAGCAACGTCGCCGCGATCTCTTTCTATTGAAGGCAGGCGAGGACCTGCTCGTCAACCGTCTCGAGAAGCTCGAGGACCTTGCGTGGTACGTCGAGCGGGCCCGGTGGGTCAAGCAGGTCGCAGGGGATCGGTTCGGCGGGGAGCTCAAGGCCTACCAGAAGCGGCTGAGCAGCTACCGCGACATCCCTTGGGGCAATGAGATCGCCCCCGTGCACGCGGCCGTGACCAAACGGCTCTCAGACATCGACAAGGACGCGTGATGACCGACTTCGTGGAAGCAGTTGCCCGGCGAGCCGGTGTCGACATCACCGACGCCGGAGAGGTGCTCGAACGACACGGTGTGCGGCCGTGGGTCGAGCCGCCGCGTGCACCCCGGCTCCGTATCGAAGCTGTCGAGTTCAGCGGGGTTAACGCGTCGAGAGACGACTTCGACTTTTCCTGGCGTGTGGGACCTGGTGTCTGGGCGTTGAGCAGCGTCGACAACGACGTCGGGAAGTCGAGCGTGCTCGGGGTGATCCGTTGGCTTCTGTCGGGACGCGATCAGATCGTCAAGCCAGTGCGGGCGATGATCCGCTCCGCCTCGCTTCGGTTCACGCTGGGTCAGGCCAAGATCGTCGTGTCGGTGACAGGAGCAGATGAGGTCCTCGCTGGCGAGGTGGTGATCGACGATGGCGATCCGCAACCGTTTACCGAAGCCTCGTTCGAGGCGACCATGGACGAGATCATGCTCGAGCGGCTCGCGCTGCGGCCGCTGCTGAGGTGGCAGAAGCATCAGGGCTCAGAGGACGGCCGCGAGACGCGCAGCGGGTGGACGGCGTTCATACCAGCCTTATTCCTGCCGCACCCGTCATCGGACGCCCTACTCGGCAACGCGCCGATGGAAGCCGGGACGCTGCTGCAGGTCTTCCTGGGCCTGCCCTGGTACATGACCGAACGACAGGCGGCGTTGGCGCTCAACCAGATCCGGCAGGAAGCCCGAGACGAGACGAGACGCAACACCAGAGACGCACAGGCCGCGCTTGCAGCCCTCGAGGCGACCGCCGAGCAGCTCAAGGCGGCACGGGCGGAGCTGACCGCACTGCCGGAAGTGCAGACCTCCCAGGATGCCTACGCGGCCTTGACCATCGCGGTGACCGACGCCGCCCGAGAGCAGCTCGCTGCCGATGACGTCGAGCGAGCACGGGCGCAGGACCTACAGGACGCCGAAGCGCTCGTCGTCAATCGCCGCCGCGCGCTGCGGATCGTCAAGGAGACGGTGAGCGCCGGAGCGGTGTTCAGTGAGCTGAAAGCCGAGCTCTGCCCGCGCTGCGAGGTTGGGATCGGCGAGGAGCGCCGAGAGGCCGAGGTCAAGCAGAACGTGTGCATGGTGTGCGGCCGTGTACACGACCAGCCCACTGAGAACGCCGAGTACGCCATCAACGACGCCGAACAGCTCGTCCAGGAGGCCGAACGCCAGCGCGATGAGGTCAAGAAGGCAGCAGTTCAGGCCCGGGAGCAGGCCACGCGAGCCCGTGAGCGTTCAACGGCCGCGCGTATCGAGCAACGCTCAGCCGAACCCGACCCCGGCCTCGTCGGGCGCCGCGCCGAGAAACAGGTTGCCATCGCACGACTCGAGGGCAAGCTGGAGGAACAACAACGGCGAACTGACGGGGCAGCATCCGAAGTTCCCCAGACCGGAGATGAGAAGGTGCTGACCGCGGCCCAGAACGAAGCGAAGTCCCGCATGGCGGACTCAGAACTCATGGCGTCGCTGAGCACCGACATCCTGCAGATGGCACATCGGTTCGGCCTCCAGTCCATCACCGAGCTCTCGATCGACCGGGCCGCAAGGCTCCCCGTGACGAAGGGCACCGTGCAGGAGAACTTCAGCAAACTGACCTCAAGCGAGAAGCTGCGACTTCGCGTCGCCACGGTCATCGCGCTCCTTCGCGTCGCCGAGAAGGGCGGGCCGGCGCGCCATCCGGGGTTGATCGTGATCGACTCACCGGCGGCCGAAGAACTCGCCGAGGCGAACCTCGACGAGATGCTCAAGGAGCTCACGGTCCTTTCGAGCAACAGCGAACACCTGCAGGTTCTCATCGCAACGACACGAACTGACGCAGTGGCCGCCGCGCTCGAATCCGAGCACGTGCGGTTCGTCCCGCACGGTGAGTTCCTGTGGTGAACGAGAGTCCGGACCCGATCGCCGCACTCCGTGCGTGCAATGACCCTCTCGAGTTCGAGTTCGCGCTCGAGCAGGCAGTCGCGCACGCAGACAGCGACGAGCGGGCTGCATCCCTGGCCCAGGTTCTGCTCGGGCACGCGCACAGGCACGACGACGCGAAGACCGGCTACCTCGCCGCTGAGGCGCTACACGCGCTCACCGCGCTGGTGCTCACCCAAGCAGTCGACGTAAAGCTCGATCTTGCCCTTCTGCTGAGGGATGTCTCGTCCGAGGATGACCTCGCGTTCGCGCTGCAGGCAGCGCGATCCGCTGGCTTGTTGTACGCGCACTGGACAGACTCGACCCTGCAGGATGCGCTGACGACGTGCCTGAAGAAGCTTGCGGCTCGCTTGGACGTCGGCGCGGACGCTCAGGTGGAGTTCGCCCATGCCCAGCTCGTAGACGCGCTCAACGCAGAGGACATCGACGCGCTGCGGGCCGGCCTGCTCGAATCGCAGAAGCGGTTCGCCGCAGTGTTCGAGGATGAGCCCGACCGAGTCGACGCGGAGTTCATGGGCGCGATCCTTGAGGCCATTCGCGGCTTCAACCTTGGCGGACCCGCAGATGCGATCAACGCCGCATCGCAGCGAGCGGAAGACGCTATTGCCGAGCGCGGCCTGTACGGGCGCCCGGAGGCCCTGCCGATGCTCTCTCGCCGAGCCTCCGAGAACTCCTGGCTTCGCCTCGCCCAGACGGCCGCCGAACTCTCACCCAAGCTTGACGAGCAGACGTGGCTGGAAGGCGGCACGGTGATCGGCCTCGTCCTCGACGCCGTCGAACAGAGCCGAGCAGTCCGCGTCAGCGTCCCCGGCGAACTGGACGCTACGAGAGCCGTCGTTCCCCGTCTGCAGGCATCGCTCGCCCGCAACATGACGCAGCGCCAGATGCTCCTGCGCGTCATCGACACCACGCCGCTGGATCCCGATCGCCTCGCACTTGCCAAGAGCCTGATCACCGAGGAACCACCGCTCCCAAAAGGTGAAGGGTCCGGGGATCCGCTGCGTGCGGCTCTCGGACCCAAAGCCGCGGAACAACTGGCCGAACGCCTCAGCCATGAGGAACTCACCGAAGTCACTGCACGGCTCAGTGCGTTTGGGGCCCCTCGCGTGCAGGGCCGGGACGTCCAGTGGGCTGACCGCTACGACGCCATCCTGACCGCGTTCGCGGGGCATCCGGACTACGAGGGCCACCTCAAAGGAGCGTTCGCCGAGCTCGTGGGCATCCTGCTGGACTTTGTCTCCCTGATGCTCCGCACTGAACTCAGCGCCGCCGGCGGTGCGTACAAGTGGCTGGGAGACTCGGAAGCAAAGGAGGCCGAGATGGCCGACACGCTTGCGGAGTACATCCACATGTACTCCGGTGGCACCGTGAACACCGAAGTCCGCCATCACGGTGCCGGTGGCCGGGTGGACATCCTGGTCGAGCTGGGCCCCGACCGCATCGTCATCGAATGCAAGCGCGATGCAGCGCCGGCGGCGGTCGGCCAACTCGATCCGTACATCGCCCAGACGGACCGCTACCTCACGACGAGCGTGCGCATCGGCGTGCTGGCCGTCCTGGACCTATCGGACAAGTCCCTGGGACCGGTGCGTGGCATGGACAGCAGCGCCTGGGTCGTCGACGTGCAGGCCGCGGACATCGCGTCCCCTGAGCGGAAGATCCTGTGCGTCGTCGTGCCCGGCAACCGCAAGGCGACGCCCTCCGCCGTCGGGAAGAACACGCCCCGCGGGGTCTTAGCCGACCCATGACTCCCTCCGAGCGGGATTCGCCGTTTGAGAGCGCTAACGCGCCAGTTACGTTGGGAAGTAGAGATTCGCCCTGCTCTGCATGGGTGAGGGCCGGAACCAGTCCGGTCCCACCCGTACAAAGGTGGTTCGGTTATGACCAACTTCGATGGCACCGTCGACAACCGCTGGCGGCCTGACCTCGCGTCGAGTCAGCGCCGTGTGCGCGAAGAAGAGCAGGAGCAGGCGCTCGAGGACATGGAGGAGATCGTGGTGCACAGCCGCGAGCTCTCGTTCGTGCCCGCGCGCCGGAAGGAGTTCCGGCCCCACGACGACCAGACGGCTGCACTCATCCGCCGGAGCATCGAGCTTGAGCGGCTCCCGCACGGCCAGGCGGTCAAGGAACTGATCGAGAAGTGGACGTGGATAGACAGGATGCAGGCGGCCGAGCAGAAGCAGCGCTTCCTGGAGCCGCTGATCGAGCGTGTGCGCCGTGCGCCTCGGGATAACGAGCACCTGCTCGTCTTCCTGATGCTCGTGTTCGAGCCGGTCCGGCGCAGTGTCGGCCGTCAGTTCGAGCGGGTGCAGTCCGGCTTGTTCCCGCAGGCCCGTGACGTGAGCTGGAGCAACCGGGCGGAGGCCAGGATGATCCGCGACATCGACCGCGAGCAGATGCGAGACGTCACCCGCGAGGGCGCGATCGAAGCGGTGTTCCGCTACCCGTCGCCGCCGCCGCAGTACTTCTTCCCCTGGCTGCGGGAGGTCATCGCTCACCGCGCACTTGACAAGCTCAAGGGCGAGCTCTCCCAGATCGGCTTCGACAGCATCGGCCTCGTGGAAGGCGAGCGTGTGCAGCGCGCGATCGCCGGGTTCGAACACGCCGAGGGCCCGCCGTCCCGCGATCGCCGCGGGATGCGGGAGTGGCGGGCGCAGGTGGACATGCGCGATGTGTTCGGCGTGGTCGCCGAGTTCTTC
>Ga0209023_10008333_pt1 | contig 10428 bp, 10 predicted proteins | sample LakOneMetagenome_FD_187468 | JGI IMG/M metagenome (GOLD analysis project Ga0209023, IMG submission 187468) | Freshwater and sediment microbial communities from Lake Erie, Canada (SPAdes) (version 2) | ecosystem: Environmental > Aquatic > Freshwater > Lentic | place: Lake Erie, Canada...
CATCGCCTTTCTTTTTATCGTCGATGACACGCATCGAATAATATACCGCGATGATCCCCGGAAAAAGGCAAAAGATCAGAGCGACGAGACTGTAGATGATGTACGTGGGAATCTCGTCCAGTTCTTTTGTCGCCGGTTTTTAAAAACATGATCTGAGTTTACATCAATGCTTAAAATGACGGATACCGGTAAATGCCATCGCGATGCCGTGTTCGTCGGCTGCGGCGATGGATTCGTTATCTTTAATCGAGCCGCCGGGTTGAATGATGGCCGTGACGCCGAAACGGGCGGCCTCGTCAACGTTATCGCGGAACGGAAAAAAGGCGTCTGATGCGACCACTGAGCCTTTAAGATCGAGGTTAAAACGCTCGGCACGCATCGCCGCGATCCTCACTGAATCGACGCGGTTCATCTGTCCGGCACCGACGCCGAGAGTTTGGTTCTCGTTGGCAAAAACGATCGCATTTGATTTGACGTGTTTGCAGACCGTCCACGCGAGCTGCATTGAATTGAGCTCATCGTTTGTCGGTTGGCGTTTTGTGACGATGTTCAATTCGGCGAGCGAGAGTTTGTGAGTGTCGGCATCTTGGACGAGGAATCCGCCGGAGATTTGTTTGTACTCGAGATTGGCACGCTCGTTCACACTCGCGTTTCTGCCACTACTGACACGGAGAACCCGCAGATTTTTCTTTGATTTGAATATTTCCAGAGCGTCATCATCAAAATCTGGTCCGACAATTACTTCGGAGAAAACCTCGATCACTGATGCCGCGACTGTTGCATCGACCTTTTGATTAAAGGCGACGATGCCGCCGAAGGCAGAGACGGGATCGGTGGCGAGAGCTCGCTTGTACGCTTCGATGTTGGTCCTTCCGATGCCGACGCCGGACGGGTTAGTGTGCTTTACGATCGCAACGGCTAGAGTATCGAAATCCTGGACGAGATTCCAAGCGGCCTCGGCATCGACGTAGTTGTTAAACGACATCTCTTTACCATGAAGCTGCTCTGCCCCGGTGATGCCGCCGCCGTCCGTTTTGTATAGCGCCCCTTTTTGATGCGGGTTTTCGCCGTAGCGGAGGTCGGTTATCTTGGCGAGTTCGACGATCTGGTACTCGGGAAGATGAGTATCAATTTCGTCCGTGTCGTCCTCTGACACAGGCGGTTCTGAGAAGTCTTCGTCGTCGGTCTCGAAGAATGTCAGGTGACCGAGCGGGTTGAATGGTTCGAGCCGTTCGAGATCTTCGTTTGATAACTGGCGAGCGAGATATGACGAGATCGCGAGATCGTAGCTCGCGGTCCGTGTATAGGCAAGCGTGGCGAGACGTTGGCGGGTTTCTAATGATAGAGAATCTTCGTTTGCCGATAGCTCGGCTATTATTTCGGGGTAAAGACGGGAATCGGTGACGACCGCGACATCGCGCCAGTTTTTTGAGGCGGAGCGGATCATCGCGGGGCCGCCGATGTCGATATTTTCTACGGCTTCTTCGAGACTGACGTCGTCATTGGCGATCGTGGCTTCGAACGGGTAGAGATTTACGACGACGAGGTCGATCGGTTTGATAGCATGTTCGGTCATCGAAGCGACGTGACCCGCGTTGTCACGAAGTGCGAGAAATGCACCGTGGATCTTTGGATGCAGCGTTTTGACCCGGCCGTCCATCATTTCGGGAAAGCCTGTGACGTCGGACACGTCGGTTACGCTGAGGCCGCTGTCACGCAAGAATTTCGCGGTGCCGCCCGTCGAGATGATCTCGACGTTGTGAGCGGCTAGGCTTGCGGCGAATTCGGCTAGGCCCGATTTGTCAGAGACGCTGATGAGGGCACGGTTAATTTTGCGAAGTTCAGTCATAAAGAATTAAAAATAAAATGAAAAAAGCGGCCGTCTAGGCCGCTTTTGGTGCTACGAAACTTTTCGGACGCATAACTCCTTGCGTCCATTGAAAACAGCTGAATGATCTGTTAGTCCAGCCACGAATTTAGAAAAAGAACCTTCCTAAAAATAATAGACTGAAAACAAGAACGAGAGCGAAAATGATGACTTTGATAAGACTCATAAAATTCCTTATTCTAAGACAGTAAGTCAGGATGCTCTTTCAAACGAAAAACAATTCTAATTCCGATTCCCAGCCTATGTCAAAGAAACCACGCCTGATCTGGCTGATTTTGGCCGCGTTTGGGCTGATTTTACAATTCTTTACATTTGGAAATGGTCAGGATATCGAGGCGAAGATAAAAATCGACTCGAGAACGCCGTCGATCGCACAGATCACAGGACGGTTTCTTAAAACTGAGCGTCCCAACAAACGAAATCTTACTTTTCTTGGTGAACTTGCGGGAATTCCTAATATCGCTGGACGAATAAAGCTTGTGAAATGTCGAGGCGTTGACGGGGAGATCCTTCCGGTTAAGCAATTTAATGCAGCGGAATATCTGACTTCGGCGGCTGACATTGCGCAGTTTTCGTATGAGGTAAGTCTCGCTCCGCCAACTTCGGCGTCGAGCCGAGTTCACATCTCTTGGACCGATGCGGAAAGCGGTTTGTTAATGCTGGACGACCTGCTTCCGCAAGGTGGCTCAAACATTGCGGCGAAATTGTCGTTTGATCTACCCGAGGGCTGGTCGCTGAATTCGACCGAACCGGTGTTGTCACCAAATGTCTATTCAGTCGCAAATGTTGAAAAGGCTGTGTTTGCGTTCGGAAAAGGCTGGCGGCAACGGGAGATCCAAACAAGCGGGACGCCGCTGGGCATCTCTATCAGCGGCGAGTGGCGTTTTACCGATGCGGATGTGGGCGAGATGTCGTCGTCCATACTCGAAAGCTATGCAAAAACATTCGGCGGCGTACCATCTTTGCGTCAGCAGATCATAATGTTTCACATGCCGCCGGACGTTCCGTTTGATCGCTGGGAAGCTGAGACTCGCGGTTCGACGGTTGTAATAACGTCGTCGGATATGCCGTTTGATACACAGTCGAAACAGCGTCTTCACGAACAATTGAGGCATGAGATGTTTCATCTCTGGATACCGAACGGCGTGAATCTGGGCGGAAATTACGATTGGTTTTACGAAGGATTTGCTTTGTATCAGTCGTTGCGGATGGGCGTGGCGACAAACCGGATCAGGTTTGACGATTTTCTTGACACTCTGAGCCGGGCGATCACGACTGATCGTTTGCATTCGAACGGCATGAGCTTGATCGATGCCTCGAAGAACCGTTTTAGCGGATCAAATTCGACGGTCTATGCACGCGGGATGGTCGTGGCCTTTCTGTGCGATCTGGCCTTGCTCGATAAGTCGAAAGGCAAGCGGTCGGTCGAGGATCTTTTACGCGATGTCTATCAAAAATATCATGATTCGGCGGTGCGAGCGGACGGGAATGAAGCGGTTCTGAACATACTTGCCGAACGCCCCGAGCTAGGTCCGATCATTGAACGCTATATAAAAAAGGGCGAGGTCGTAGCGTCGGATGAGTATTTTAACTATGCGGGGATCGAAGCGGTGACGCAGAATTCGGTCACGACGCTCAAAGTTTTACCCAAACCAAACTCCCGGCAGAAAGATTTGTTGGACAAATTGGGTTATAATACGTGGCGAAAGCTCCGAATTATTTCGAAATGAAAGCAAAGTTTTTTTTATACGCAATATTACTCTCCGTCATGGTCTTTATGGCCGGATGCACATGGATCGACCAGACCGTGAGCGGTATCTCGGGCGTGATCGGTACGACCGATACGGCCACCGTTATCGCAAAGACCGCCCAGATCCGCACTTCCTATTCCGTGGTCGCGGCCGACCTGCTCGAGGTCAAGCGCGGGGAAACCATGGACGTTGTAGATCAGGTCGAATTTGAAAAAGTTCCGTGGTTTCGGGTCCGGGCCCATGACGACGCTCAAACCGAAGGGTGGATCGAGGCCCAAAACGTTATCACCAGCGATACGCTAAATAAATCGAAAAAACTCGCTGAGGAATTTCAAAGCCAGTCGCCGCAGGCCGCCGGCGTGATCCGGAGCGCTTCGAATCTGCGTCTGGCGCCTGATATGACGCCTGAGAATGTGCTGTTTAAGCTGGCGAACGGTTCGACGTTCGACATTATGGATTGGAAATTCGTCCCTAAGCAGGAGGCTCCGGACGTCGATGACGCTCCAAAGGGAACGCAAAAATCCGGCAAAAAATCGAAAAACGCAGAGATCGAAGCCGCTAAGGAAGATGGCGAGCCCGACAATATTCAGGATAAATACGACATCTGGTATCAGGTGCGGCTCGATCCGTCGGTTTCGCCTGCACCGGCCGGTTGGCTGTTTGGCCGTCAGGTCGAATTGTCGGTGCCGAGCGATATAGTTTTCTTTCAGCAGAACAACAAAAAATTTGTCACCTGGCAGCGGCTCGATGGCGACAGCGGTGGCGCAGTGACCAAGTCGACGACGCCCGGAAGCTGGGTCATCCTGACGCGGACGAATGTCGTCAAACCGATCGATGGCGTCGAGCCTGATTTTGACGGCATTCTTGTGTTGGCGTTTGATAAATACGATCAGAGCTATTACACGGTCTGGCGTAATCCGAATAACACCGAGGTCTGGGGTTCGCTGCCGCTAAAGGTCGATGGAAAGGGCGATAACAAGACGTTTTCGATGCAGCTGCTCAATGCTCAGGGCAAAATGGAGACGAAATCTTTTGCCGTTTTCAAAGATAAGAACCGGTTGAAGGTGACGCCGCCCGAGGATATTGCCCAGTATCTGCAGGTTCCGAAAAAGAAATAACGACACGTGAACGATACGGAAAATCCATTTCCCGAGCCGGTCGATCTTGAGATCACAGACTCGATCGACCTGCATTCGTTTCAGCCGCGAGATATTCGAGCTGTGGTCGAGGCGTATCTCGCCGAGGCTTTTAAGAAGCAATTTCAGATCGTGCGGATCATTCACGGCAAAGGCGTTGGCGTTCAGCGGGAAATCGTTCGAAAGGTTCTTTCCGAATCCGATCTGGTCAAATCGTTCAAAAACGCACCGGAGTTCTCCGGCAGTTGGGGAGCGACGATCGTGCAGCTCGACCTTTAACTTTCCTCGATGATCTCGGCCCACGGCTCATCTTCAAAAATGTATTCGGGACAGACCTCAGCGAGAATGGCCGTTTGTTCGGCGATCTGCTGTTCGGCGGCTTCGAGCTTTTCGGCGAGGCGAATGTTGCGGCGTTCGAGATGGCGAACGTATGTCTTGCGGTCGCGGTGCATGCGGTCGAGGTAAAACATGTACGAGAATTGCAGTCCCGCGACGCCAACGAGAACCAGAGATATTCCGATCAAAATTACGTCGAGCATATTTCGATTTTACTGCTTTGCCTAGACTTAACGATCCGGAGGTTATTCAGATTATAACCTTGACCTTGGCCGTTTGAAAAGTAAAAATCATACCTACGCGAGGAACAATTGATGAGACAGGATATTGTAAATTCTAACCCTGACGCTCCGACTCTGGATCGGCGAGAATTTTTGGTGACGTCGATCTTTGCCGCCGGCATCTACGCGGCTGCCGTGTCACCGATCCAGGCCCAGACAAAGATCACGACCGACGCCGTTGGATTGACCGCCGGCGAGGTGAAAATTCCTGTCGCCGATGGCGAGATCCCCGCATATCGAGCGATACCTGAAAAGGGTAAGAATTTCCCGGTCGTGCTGGTTGTGCATGAGATATTTGGCGTTCACGAATGGATACAGGACGTGTGTCGGCGTTTTGCCAAGCTGGGGTATATGGCGATAGCTCCGGCTCTCTACGCACGTCAGGGCGAGATCAAAGACCTCAAGGATTCGCGTGAGATAAACCGCAATATTTACAGCAAGATCCCGGATACGCAATCGATGACCGATCTCGATTCGACCGTAGCGTGGGCAGGGAAGAACGGCGGTAAAACGAAAAAGCTGTCGATCACAGGATTTTGCTGGGGCGGGCGGATCGTGTGGCTCTACGCCGCTCATAACTCAAGGGTCAAGGCCGGTGCCGCGTGGTATGGCCGCGTCGTACCGACGCCGAATTCACCGGTCAACGAACTACAGCCGACAACACCGTTCGATCATGTCAAAGAGCTGAAAGTTCCGGTTCTGGGCCTGTACGGCGGACTCGACAAGGGAATTCCGCTCGATGGCGTGCAGCGGATGCAGGACGAACTGAAAAAGTACAAATCGGGCTCCGAGATCATGGTCTTCCCCAACGCCGATCACGGTTTTCACGCTGATTACCGTCCGAGCTATAACAAACAATCTTCGGACGAGGCGTGGGCGAAACTGCTGGAATGGTTTAAGAAAAACGGTGCGAGATAATAAATAGGTTTTCTTTGCGGATCTACTTTGCGTGCTTTGCGGCTTTGCGTAAGATTATTCGCGGTCATATCAGAGATCACGCAAAGACGGCAAAGAACGCAAAGGTAAGAAAAAAAGAACTGAGATAATTGAACATGGAGACCGAAACACTAAAGCTCGAATACACGCTGCTATGCGACGACGTTCGCATTGAGATGGGGAACAAGATCTCCTTGATGGGTATTTTTCAGAACATCATGGTCGAGAAACTGCCCGTAAGCTTAATCAAGTTTGCCGTCATCAACCACTGGCGTGGCAGCGGAAATCATCAGACCGAGGTGCGGATATTGTCTCCCGACAAAAGCAATCTCGTTGTCACTTCGCAGCCGACGACCATCGAACTCGCTCCCGGCGGTTTTACCGATAACGTCAGCTTTTTTGTAAATGTAGTTTTTCCGACCGCAGGAACATACTGGGTGCAAACCATCGCGAATACGGTTGTTCTCGATGAATTTCCTCTCATCGTCACCGACAGCGCCAACCTCGAAGCCAACCGCCCGCCGGATGAGATCACGGAAACGATCAACTGAGTCACGGCCGAGCAGACTTCAACATTAAAGGTGTGTCTCGCACCCTGCACACTACGCCTTTCGCGTCGCGCACCGTTTTTGTCTCGTTGCAGTCGCTGGGTCTCTCATTCCTCGCGTTTGATTTCGCTTGTGCAAAGGCTGGAATTCTGGTTGCGCAGATTAGTTTTCTGTTTGAACAGACTTTTCCGCATGTTGCGCAGGTTTGATTTCTTATTGCACAGGCTAGTTTTCTGTTTGCACAGACTTTTCCGCATGTTGCGCAGGTTTGATTTCTTGTTGCACAGGCTAGTTTTCTGCTTGCACAAAGAAAATGTCTCATTGCACAAACGTTTTGCCTCACTGCGCAAAGATTGTGCAAAGATCAGTTACCAAATTGCAGGAGCGGGCACGAATAAGAATTTCTCCCCCTCGTCCCCGTGTTTGGCTGATTTCTTATTTGTCGCTTCGTGAAATGTCTAATGTGATAGCGAGGCGGTAAATAGCGGCTTCGGAGACTTCAATGTCCTTTGAACCGGTGACGCCGTTGAATTTGGCTGTCACGCGGAGCTTGGCGGTGCCGGGTTTCAATCGAAAGGTAAATTCGCCGTTCGAACTGGTGTAGCCGCTGCTCAGCTTTTTGGTTGAGCCGTCGGAATTGACCACTTCGAGCTCAATCTTAGCCGCCGTTACGCTTGTGCCTTCCTTGTAAAAGACGCTTCCGTTAACAATTACCTGTGTGCCCTTGTCCGTCGAGAGCATCAGGCGTTCGCCCAGGTCCTGCACCTTGTTCTTTTTGACCTCAATATTGTAAAGGACGCCGCTCGAATAGCCGTTGGCGTCAAAAACGAGGTTGTAGAGGCCTGAATCGAGGCCGTCGAGCAAGAATTCGCCCTTGGCATTTGCAGTGGCAGTTTTGATGTCGTTGCCTTTCTGACGGGCCGTGACGGTCGCTCCGGCGATGCCTCCGCCGTTCGTCGTGCGAACCTTGCCTTTTACGCCGCCGCTTGATTGGGCGTAGGCTGAAAAGGCCGCGAGCAGCAGGACAGCTGCGGCCATTAGATTGTGATTTCGAAATTTAAGCATGTGTTCCAAGCTCGGCGTTGCTATTGCGGTATTCGGCCGATACATCATTGATGATGTCATCGAGCGTTCGGGTTGGCTGGTAACCGATCATACGCTTTGCTTTTTCGAGACTCGGCACACGCCGCTGCATATCCTCGAAGCCTGCACCGTAAGCTTCGTCATACGAAATGTACTTGAGCTGGCTCGAACTTCCCGTCAATGCGATCGCCCGTTTGGCTAGGTCGTTGATCGAACATTCCTCGCTGTTGCCGAGGTTTACGACCGTCCCGAAACACTCTGGCGTCTCGATCAATTTCGTTAATCCCTCGACGACGTCATAAACGTGGCCAAAGCAACGCGACTGCGTACCATCGCCGTGGATCTCGATCGTTTCGTTCTTGAGAGCCGCATGAACAAAACGCGGCACGACCATGCCGTACTGTCCCGTCTGGCGCGGGCCGACGGTGTTGAACAAACGGCAAACCACGACCGGGAGCTGCGTTTCCTTCCAATGAGCGAGAGCGAGAAATTCGTCAAGCGTTTTGGCACACGCGTATGCCCACCGATGCTTGTCGGTGCCGCCGGTCAGCAGATCGTCGTCCTCTTTGAACGGAACGGAGATGCCTTTGCCATAAACCTCGCTCGTCGATGGAATCAACACGCGTTTGCGATAGCGCGAACAGTATTTGAGAATGACGTCGGTGCCGTGAAAGATCGTTTCGATCGTCTTGACGGGCTGCTCCATGATCAGCCTTACGCCGACGGCGCTTGCCATGTGATACACACGGTCGGTCTCACGAATAAGGCGTTCCATCAACGGAGCATTTAGGACGCTCTCGATGATCAGGCGAAAGCCGGGTTTGTCTTCGAGATGAGCAATGTTTGCATAACGACCGGTCGAGAGGTCGTCGATAACTGTGACCTCGTGGCCTTCGCCAATTAATTTGTCCGAGAGATGGCTGCCAATGAATCCGGCACCGCCGGTGATAAGAATCTTCATAATTTAGGACGCAATAGTTTGCTTAAAGTATTCTACCGTGTGTTGCAGCCCTTCGCTAAGCGGAACGGTGGGTTCCCAGCCCAATAATGTCTTGGCACGCTCAATATTCGGCTTGCGCTGACGAGGGTCGTCCTGGGGTAGAGGTAAATATTCGATCTCGATCGGTTTGCCCGTTGCGGCCGCGATCTCGTCAGCGAGTTCTTTCATGGTGAATTCGCCGGGATTGCCGACGTTAACGGGCATGTGGATGTCGTCGCCGGTCGCGTTCATGAGGCGGATCATACCATCGACGAGGTCGCTGACGTAGCAAAACGAACGTGTCTGCGAGCCGTCGCCGTACATTGTTAGTTTTTCGCCGCGAAGCGCCTGAACAATAAAATTGGAGACAACACGGCCGTCGTTTTCGAGCATGCGGGTGCCGTACGTGTTGAAAATTCGGATGATACGCGTGTCAACACCGCTTTGTCGGTGATAGTCCATCATCAATGTTTCGGCAACGCGTTTGCCCTCATCGTAGCAGCTTCGGAGGCCGATCGGATTGACGTTGCCGTTGTACGATTCGGTTTGCGGATGCTCTACCGGGTCGCCGTAAACTTCAGATGTCGAAGCCTGCAAGATACGGGCTTTCACGCGCTTCGCCATGCCGAGCATGTTGATCATGCCCATCACGTTGGTTTTGACGGTCTTGATGGGATTGTATTGGTAATGAACGGGCGAAGCTGGACACGCCAGATTGTAGATCTGGTCAACCTCGAGCAAGATCGGTTCGGTCACGTCGTGACGAACGAGTTCGAACGCCTTATTGCCAAGCAAATGAGAAATATTCGCCTTGCGTCCGGTGAAAAAATTATCGAGGCAGATGACCTCGTTGCCTTCGTTCAGCAACCGCTCGCAAAGGTGCGATCCAATAAACCCGGCCCCGCCGGTGACTAGAATTCTCATTACTTAGATTTAACCACATGGAAACATAGACACATAGTTCGACCTAAACGGCTTCTATTTTCCCTATGTTTCTGTGTGGTGAATTTCTTATTTTAGATGTTTTTCGAAGAAATTAAAAATCCGCGTGTATTCGTCGGTCCAGCTTTCGGGGCGGACGAAGCCGTGGTTTTCGGACGGGTAGAGCATCGTCTCGAAATATTGCGTTTTGCCGAGGCGGATCAGTTTTTCGATCAACTGTACGCTGTCCTGCACGTGGACGTTGTCGTCGGACATTCCGTGAAGGATGAGCAGGTTTGTTTTCAGGCCGTCGGCGTATGAGATCGGCGAACTGCGTTTGTAGGCTTCCGGATTTTTGTCGGGAAAGCCGAGCCGCTGGGCGGTGTATCCGGGTGACGAAGCGTAATAGTTCTTCCAGTCCGCGACCGGACGCAATGCGGCTGCGGCCGCGATCTTTTCCGGTGTTCGAAACGCGAGCATCTCGGCCATGAAACCGCCGTAGCTGCCGCCGTAAACGCCGACCTTCTTAGCATCGACGCCGTAATTCTTGATCATAAAATCGAGATCGG
>Ga0209023_10008334_pt1 | contig 10427 bp, 10 predicted proteins | sample LakOneMetagenome_FD_187468 | JGI IMG/M metagenome (GOLD analysis project Ga0209023, IMG submission 187468) | Freshwater and sediment microbial communities from Lake Erie, Canada (SPAdes) (version 2) | ecosystem: Environmental > Aquatic > Freshwater > Lentic | place: Lake Erie, Canada...
GCGACGGATTCGGCGACCAGCTGCGGTTCGCGCATCAGGCAGGCGCCGAAGCGCCCGGCCTGCACCCGGTCGGAGGGACAGCCGCAGTTGAGGTTGACCTCGTCGAAGCCGGCCTCGGCGCCGATCCGCGCCGCCTGCGCCAGCAATCCGGGTTCGCTGCCGCCCAACTGCAGCGCAACCGGATGCTCGGAAGCATCCATCGCCAGCAGGCGCGCGCGGTCGCCGTGGATCACCGCGTTCGCATGCACCATTTCCGTGTACAGCCGCGCGTGCGGCGCCAGCACGCGGTGGAACGCGCGGCAATGCGCGTCGGTCCAGTCCATCATCGGCGCGACGGACAGACGCAACTGGTCGGCGGCGATGGACGGCGATGCGGCGGGCATGCACACATTCTAGCGGGGGCATGCGAAGGCCATCCGGTGGATCCGGGCCTCCCGCGGCAACTGCGCTCGACTTGACCTGGGTCAAAGCCTTGCTGTCGTCGCAGGCCTATCTTGCGATCCGAATCCCGATGCGCGGAGGCCACATGCCCGGCAATCCAGAGACGTTGCAGGCACCCGGCGTCGAATATCCGCGCTGGTCCGAGACGCTGCGCAACCATCGCAGCGTACTGATCCGGCCGATCACCGCCCAGGACCGGGACGCCGAGCGCGCTTTCATCGAAGGACTTTCGGAACAGGCGCGGCGTTTCCGCTTCCTGGGCCAGATGAGCTGCCCGAGCGATGCCCTCGTCGAGCGCTTCACCAATGTCGACTTCAAGCATGAAGTCGCATTCGTCGCCGTCGTGGCCGAAGACGCGCACCAGCACATCGTCGGGGTCAGCCGCTACAGCACCGACGACTCCGGCCTGCATTGCGAATGCGCCGTCACCGTCGACGACGAATGGCAGGACCAGGGGCTCGGCACGCTGCTGATGCGGCACCTGATCGAAGTGGCCCGCAGCCGCGGCATTCGCACGATGTATTCGATCGATTCGGCGGAAAACACCCGGATGCGGGACCTCGCGAAGTTCCTCGGCTTCCATGCCAAGGTCGATCCCGACGACGCGGCCCAGGTCATCCACGAACTCGACCTGCAGGCGCAACCCTGAGACGCCGCGCCACGGGCCACGCACTGGAGGAACATCCAAATGACGCATGTCGCCAAGACCATCGAAGTCAGCGCCGCATCGGACAAGAGCGTGGAGGATGCGGTCAGGAACGGTCTGCACAAGATCGCCTCGACGGTATCCGGCATCCAGGGCGCATGGATCAGCGAGACCAAGGTGCGCACCGACGCCGAGGGCAGGATCCTCGAATGGCGCGTGGTCATGCGCGTCAGCTTCCTCGTCCTGTAGCGCGTTGCGCCGCCCGTCGCCCACCCTGCTCGCCGCGATCGGAACCGGCTTGCTCTTCGGGGGCCTGATCGGGCCCTTCAGCTACGGGGAAGACCTGCGTCATCCCGATGGGGTCGCCGTGTCCCTCGCGCTCACCCTCGCCGGGCTGTTCCTGCTGTCTCCGGCCATGTCGCCACGGCGCATCGCCCGCTTCCTGCCGGTCGCGGCGGTGGCGGTGCTCGCGGGAATGACCGCAGGCCTGCTGTTCGAGGCGACGATGCATGGCGTCCTGGCCGGAATCGGCGCCGGCCTCGGCATCGCCGTGGCGCTCGCTGCCAGGCACTAGCGTCGATTCAGTCGTCGTAAGCGAACTGGCGGAGGCCGTCGCAGCGATCGCGTCAGCGCGCGATGCCTTGCATCCGCGACGCCGGCGCCGGCGGGCGTAAAATCGCGGCATGAACCACGAATTCCGCAAGTCCCTGCACGGCACCTCGCTCGACTGGTACGACGCCCGCGCCGCGGTCGAGGTACTCCATCCCGGCGCCTGGGCCGGCCTGCCCTACGTCGCGCGCGTACACGCCGAGAACATCGTCCGCGGCGCCGATCCGGCGCTGCGCGATGCCTACCTTGCGCAATTGATCGAGCGTCGCCGCGACCTCGATTTCCCGTGGTTCCCGGCGCGCGTGGTCTGCCACGACATCCTCGGCCAGACTGCGCTGGTCGACCTCGCCGGCCTGCGCGACGCGATCGCCGACCAGGGCGGCGATCCGGCGGCGGTGAACCCGGTGGTGCCGGTGCAACTGATCGTCGACCACTCGCTGGCGGTGGAATGCGGCGGATTCGATCCGGATGCGTTCGCCAGGAACCGCGCGATCGAGGATCGCCGCAACGAGGATCGCTTCCACTTCATCGATTGGACGAAGCGGGCGTTCCGCAACGTCGACGTGATCCCGCCCGGCAACGGGATCATGCACCAGATCAACCTGGAGAAAATGTCGCCGGTGGTCTACGTGCAGGACGGGGTCGCCTTCCCCGACACCTGCGTCGGCACCGATTCGCACACGCCGCACGTCGATGCGCTGGGCGTGATCGCGGTCGGCGTCGGCGGACTGGAAGCCGAAAGCGTGATGCTCGGCCGCGCCTCGTGGATGCGCACGCCGGACATGGTCGCGGTGGAACTCGCCGGCAAGCCCCGGCCCGGCATCACCGCCACCGACATCGTGCTCGCGCTGACCGAATTCCTGCGCCAGCAGAAAGTCGTCGGCGCCTACCTCGAATTCCGCGGCGAAGGCGCGGCTGCGCTGACCATCGGCGATCGCGCGACGATTTCCAACATGGCGCCCGAATACGGCGCGACCGCGGCGATGTTCTTCATCGACGACAACACCCTCGACTACCTGCGCCTGACCGGGCGCGAAGACGCGCAGGTGCAACTGGTCGAGACCTACGCCAAGGCCGCCGGCCTGTGGGCCGACGACCTCGCGGACGCACGGTACGACCGCACCCTGCATTTCGACCTGCCGACCGTCGTGCGCAACATGGCCGGGCCCTCGAATCCGCATCGTCGCCTGCCGGTAAGCGATCTGCAGCAACGCGGCATCGCCGACGAAGCCAAGCTGGAACACGGCAAGGCCGGGGAAATGGCCGGCCTGATGCCCGATGGCGCGGTGATCATCGCCGCGATCACTTCGTGCACGAATACCTCGAACCCGCGCAACGTGATCGCCGCCGGGTTGATCGCGCGCAACGCCAACGCGAAGGGCCTGGTGCGCAAGCCCTGGGTGAAGACGTCGCTGGCGCCGGGTTCGAAGGCAGTGCAGTTGTACCTCGAGGAAGCCGGCCTGCTTCCCGAACTGGAGAAACTCGGCTTCGGCATCGTCGGCTTCGCCTGCACCACCTGCAACGGCATGAGCGGTGCGCTGGATCCGGCGATCCAGCGGGAAATCGTCGACCGCGACCTGTACGTGACCGCCGTCTTGTCCGGCAACCGCAACTTCGACGGCCGCATCCATCCCTACGCGAAGCAGGCCTTCCTCGCCTCGCCGCCGCTGGTGATCGCGTATGCCATCGCCGGCACCGTGCGCTTCGACATCGAGAAGGACGTGCTCGGCCACGATGCGCAGGGCAACGAGGTGCGGCTCAAGGACATCTGGCCAAGCGACGGGGAAATCGACGCGGTGGTGCGCGCAAGCGTGAAGCCGGAACAGTTCCGCCAGGTCTACGGCCCGATGTTCGCCGCGCGCGTCGAACACGGCGAAGCGGCGAAGCCGCTGTACGACTGGCGGCCGATGAGCACCTACATCCGTCGCCCGCCCTACTGGGAAGGCGCGCTGGCCGGCGAACGCACCCTGCGCGGCATGCGCCCGCTGGCGGTGCTCGGCGACAACATCACCACCGATCATCTTTCGCCGTCGAACGCGATCCTCGCCTCCAGCGCGGCCGGCGAGTACCTGGCGAAGATGGGCCTGCCGGAAGAGGACTTCAATTCGTACGCGACCCACCGCGGCGACCACCTGACCGCGCAACGCGCGACCTTCGCCAATCCGAAGCTGCTCAACGAAATGGTGCGCAACGACGACGGCAGCGTGAAGCAGGGTTCGCTGGCGCGCGTGGAACCCGAAGGCAAGGTCATGCGCATGTGGGAAGCGATCGAGACCTACATGCAGCGCAAGCAGCCGCTGGTCATCATTGCCGGCGCCGACTACGGCCAGGGCTCATCGCGCGACTGGGCGGCCAAGGGCGTGCGCCTCGCCGGCGTGGAAGCGATCGTCGCCGAAGGCTTCGAACGCATCCACCGCACCAACCTCATCGGCATGGGGGTGCTGCCGCTGGAGTTCCAGCCGGGCACGACGCGCAACACGCTCGGCATCGACGGCACCGAAACCTACGACGTCGTGGGCACGCCGGCGCCGGGCGCGACGCTGGCCCTGGCCATCCATCGCAAGGATGGCCAAACCATCGACGTACCGGTGACCTGCCGGCTGGATTCGGACGAGGAAGTCCTGATCTACGAAGCCGGCGGCGTGCTGCAGCGGTTTGCGCAGGATTTCATCGCCACCAACAGCGCGGGCTGAGTCCGCGGCCGCGCCCGAACGACCAGGCCACGCGCCCACGCAATCGGCATGCGGCCTGCGCGGCCGGCTTACGACTCCCGGCGCCGGGCGCAGGCGTGCCATCACCGGCACCCGTGAAAGGGTACGGTACCGATTCAAACGGGAGTGCATCCATGTCCTCGCCTGTGCTGTCTTCCAGGGCCGATTGGGACGACGTGCTGGTCGACATCGTCGACTACGTCCGCGATTTCCAACCCGCCTCCGCGCTGGCCTGGCACAGCGCGCGGCTGGTGCTGATCGACTCGCTGGGCTGCGCGCTGGAAGCGCTGGAGCACCCGGCCTGCACCAAGCTGCTGGGACCGGTGGTGCCCGGTGCGACGCTGGAAAACGGCGCGCGCGTGCCCGGCACCGGCTTCCAGCTGGATCCCGTCGAGGCCGCGTTCGACATCGGCGCGGCGATCCGCTGGCTGGACTTCAACGACACCTGGCTGGCCGCCGAATGGGGCCACCCGTCGGACAACCTCGGCGCGATCCTCGCGGTGGCCGACTGGCGCAGCCGCGGCGGCGCCCCGCTGACCATGCGCGAGGTGCTGGCCTGTGCGATCAAGGCGCACGAGATCCAGGGCGTGATGGCGCTGAAGAATTCCTTCAACCAGGTCGGTCTGGACCACGTGGCGCTGGTGAAGCTGGCCTCGACGGCGGTGGTGTCGTCCCTGCTCGGGCTGGACCGCGCGCACTCGCTGGCGGCGCTGTCGCAGGTGTTCGTGGACGGCCAGAGCCTGCGCACCTACCGGCACGCGCCCAATACCGGCTCGCGCAAGAGCTGGGCCGCCGGCGACGCCTGTTCGCGCGCGGTGCGGCTGGCGCTGATCGCGCAGGCCGGCGAGATGGGCTATCCCGCCGCGCTCACCGCACCGGCGTGGGGCTTCTACGACGTCAGCTTCCAGGGGCGCCCGTTCCGGTTTGAACGCAACTACGGCAGCTACGTGATCGAAAACGTGCTGTTCAAGATCAGCTACCCGGCCGAATTCCACGCGCAGAGCGCGGTGGAGGCGGCAATGACGCTGCACCAGCAGTTGCGCGCGCTCGGCCGCAGCACCGACGACATCGAGAAGATCGTCATCCGCACCCAGGCCGCGTGCATGCGCATCATCGACAAGCACGGTTCGCTGGACAATCCCGCCGACCGCGACCACTGCATCCAGTACATGGTGGCGGTGCCGCTGCTGCTTGGCCGCCTGACCGCCGCAGACTACGAGGACGACGTGGCTGCCGATCCGCGCATCGACGCGCTGCGCGCGCGCATCCACTGCGTGGAGGAACCAAACTTCACCGCCGACTACCACGACCCCGACAAGCGCAGCATTGCCAATGGCCTGACCGTCCACTTCAAGGACGGCAGCGCGCTGGACGAGGTGCTGGTCGAATACCCCATCGGCCATCCGCGCCGCCGCGACGAAGGCCTGCCGCTGCTGGAGGAAAAATTCCGCCGCAATCTGGCGCGGCGCTTCGATGCGCAGCGCCAGCAGCGCATCCTCGAGGTGGCGTTGGACCAGGCCGCGCTGGAAGCGATGCCGGTTCGCGACTTCATGGACCTGCTGGCGGGCTGAAGTTCGCGAAAGCGCCGGCAAGCGGCGAAAATGGGCGCCCGTTCCGACTGCAGGCGCCGCAATGTCATCGCTCCCGCAACTGCGCATCCCCGCCACCTACATGCGCGGCGGCACGTCCAAGGGCGTGTTCTTCAAGCTGGAGGATTTGCCCGACTCCGCGCGCGTTCCCGGTCCGGCGCGGGATGCGCTGCTGGTGCGGGTGATCGGTTCGCCCGACCCCTATGGCAAGCACACCGACGGCATGGGTGGCGCGACTTCGAGCACCAGCAAGGTCGTGATCATTTCGAAGGCGACGGTGCCCGACCACGACGTCGATTACCTGTACGGCCAGGTGCCCATCGATGGCGACTTCATCGACTGGAGCGGCAACTGCGGCAACCTGTCGTCGGCGGTTGGTCCCTTCGCGATTTCCAACGGATTGGTCGACCCGGGTCGCGTGCCGCGCGACGGCACTGCCATGGTCCGTATCTGGCAGGCCAACATCGGCAAGACGATCGTCGCGCACGTGCCGATGGCGAATGGCGAGGTGCAGGAAACAGGCGATTTCGAACTCGATGGCGTCACCTTCCCCGCCGCCGAGATCGCACTGGAATTCCTCGATCCGGCCGACGAGGGCGAGGACGGCGGCGCCATGTTCCCGACCGGGAACCTGATCGATGATCTCGAAGTCGCCAACGTCGGCACGTTCAAGGCGACGCTGATCAATGCCGGCGTGCCGATGGTGTTCGTCGAAGCTTCGGCCCTGGGCCGCGACGGCACCGAATTGCAGGCGGCGATCAACGAGGACCCCGCATTGCTGGCGACGCTGGAAGCGATCCGCGCGACCGGCGCGGTGCGCATGGGCCTGATCCGCGACGTCGCCGAGGCGGCTCGGCGGCCGCTGACGCCGAAGGTCGCGTTCGTCGCGCCCTCGAAGGATTACGTTTCCTCCAGTGGCAAGCATGTTCGCGCGACCGATATCGACCTGCTCGCGCGCGCGATCTCGATGGGCAAGCTGCACCACGCAATGATGGGCACGGCCTCGGTCGCCATCGCGACCGCAGCCGCCGTGCCCGGCACGCTGGTCAACGCTGCGGCTGGCGGTGGAACGCGAGGCGTCGTGCGTTTCGGACATCCGTCCGGCACCCTGCGCGTCGGCGCCGACGTGAAGCACGTCGACGGACAGTGGATCGCGACCAGGGCGGTGATGTCGCGCAGCGCCCGCGTGCTGATGGAAGGCGCGGTGCGGGTTCCGCGCGAGCAGGTCTAATCCGCTTTTCGTTCCGCTCGACGTCCGCAAAGGCCTTGCGGGAGGTGCTTCAGCCCCGACATGGCATCGCCATCGTGTTCGTCGCGGCTGAAGCCGCTCCCACAACGGGGTTCGATCCATCAGTGTCGAACGCAAACACGCCTTGCGCGTCCCGCCGTCGGGCGCTACCGCCTGGCTGACTCGCCACGATGGGAAATCTCGCGTGGCTCAGCGCGCGCTGATGATGAAGTTGCCGAAGGCGACGCCGAGGTCCCAGCCCTCGCCCTTGCCCGACAACGCCAGCGAGATGTCGCCCTTGGTCACCACCTGCGCGTGCGCGGACTTGCCGGCGCCGGCATGGGCTTCGGCCGCGGCGTAGGTGCCGGGGATGTCGTGGATGTCGCGCACCCCGGAAAATTCGCCGATGCCGTTCTCGATCCGGCTCTTGCCGAAGGTCAGTCCGCCGCCCTTGCTGCGGATGTCGACGGCCATGCGCTGGCCGTTGTCGCAGCTGATCGTGCCCGAGCCCGAGAGCGTCTTGTAGAACGCGGACCAGCCCGACATGCTGAAGTGCAATTTGCAGTCGACCGGGCCGACGGCGCGCGCTTCGGGCGTGGCCGCGACGAGCAGGACGGCGAGCAGGCAGGGAACCGGCAGGCGCATGGCGTTCGCTCCATGGGGAATGCGTCGAGCTTACCGCGCGGCCGCGACAACCATGTCGATCCCGGCGAATGCATGACGGCGCCCGCAGGCGCCGTTCACATTGCGACTGCCATCGCCGGAACCGCGGTCAGTCGTCGTGCCAGCGATGGCCGTCCCACCAGCCATGTTCGGATCGATCGTAACGGCTGTCGTAATAGGTGACCTTGCACTTGCCGTGCTTGTTGCAATCCACCCCGCGGTAGCCCTTGCCGGGACCGTTCTGCCAGTAACCATGGGCATTGCCGTGCGGCGGACCCGGGCGGGCCGGCACGTAGCGGTAATACACCTGGCGCCCATACCGGTCGGGCTGCAGGACGAGCCGGTCATCGCGACCGTAATCGCCGTAGCGGTAATACGGCACGCCCTCGCGGAACACCACATCGGCGATGCCCACGAGCACGCGGGTGAGGTCGTCCTGGGCCTGTACCGGCGCGGCCGGCATGGCGAAACCCGCACCCATCGCGACGGCGAGCACGGATGGCGCAAGGAATCGCTGGATCATGTTCGTGGCCTTCATGGCGCACCTCCTCCGGATCGGATGTCCCACGCGGGACCGGGGCAGCTTCGGGCCACGGCGATGAACCAGCGGGGAATTTTCCGAAACGATCCAGGCGCGGATCAGCCCCGGTTCGGCGAGGTGAACGCCGACTGAGCCGTCGCGGCCAGTGCGCGCACCGCGCCAGGCAAGTCCGATGCGTTCGCGACTTCGCGGAAACGCAACGGCTCCGGCACGCCACCGGCCTCCTGCTCGTGCGCCCAGGTCACGCGATAGGGCATGTGCACGCCCCATCCGCCGAGTGCCAGCACCGGCACGATGTCCGAACGCAACGAATTGCCGACCATCAGGAATTCGCGGGGTTCGACCTCGAATTCACGGAACAGCCGCGCATAGGTCGCCGCGTCCTTCTCGCTGACGATCTCGATGCGGCCGAACGCATCGGCGAGGCCGGATTCGCGCACCTTCGCTTCCTGGTGGAACAGGTCGCCCTTGGTGATGAGCACGACCGGGAAATCGGCGGCGATCTCCGCGACCGCCTCGCGGATGCCGGGAATCAGTTCCACCGGATGCTGCAGCAGTTCCTTGGCCAGCAGCACGATCCGGTGCAGGTCTTCGGCGGAAACGCGCCCGCCGCTGATTTCGTACGCGGCTTCCAGCATCGACAGGCCCATGCCCTTCACGCCGTAGCCGAACAGCGCGATGTTGCGGCTCTCGATCGCGTACAGGCGTTCGTGCACGTCGTCCACGTCGACGTAGTTCGCGAGCATCGCCTCGAACCGCGCCTGCGCTTCGCGGTAGTAGTCCTCGCTGCGCCATAGCGTGTCGTCGGCATCGAAACCGACCAGCCTGATGCTCATCGCACGGGCACGTCGTAGGCGGTGGCCGGGGTCGGTTCCGGCTTGAAGGTGAAATGCCACCATTCCAGCGGGTAATTGACGAAGCCGCGCTTCCTCATCGCGTCGAGCAGCAGCTCGCGATTGGCCCGCTGCGCTTCGTCGATCGCGGACGAACCGGTGTTCGCGCGCGGGTCGAACAGGTCGAACTCCGCACCCATGTCCAGGGGCTTGCACGCCGCGGCGTCGCAGCGCAGCAGGCCGAGGTCCACGGTCGCGCCGCGGCTGTGGCCGGAAGTTTCGGCGATGTACGGGCCGAGCAGTTGCGACTTGTCGACGTTCGGGTAGTGCTCCGCCTTGGTGCCTTGGTCGGACAAGTCGTGCGCCCAGTCGACGAAGGCATGGACCGCGCGCACCGGCCGGTAGCAGTCGAACAGCGTGAGCGACAAATGTTGCGAACGCAGGTCTGCCTGCACCACGGCAAGCGCCTCCGCGGCAGGCCGCAACAACAGGCATTTCCCCGCTTCGTAGCCGGGCACCACCGCGCCGGTGAAGTTGTCGCTGCCGGCGTAGCGCATTTCCACGCGGATATCCGGTGCGAGCATGGCGACATCGACCAGGCCCGCCTGCCCCGCGGTGGTCGCCGGCGAGACCTGTACCGTCGACTTCACTACCGATGCGGTGTTCGCCGGCGTGGCGCATGCGACGGTGGCGAAGGCGAACAGCGGAACCAGGGCGAGGCGCATGCGGATTCCCGGGGCGGTGGAACGCGAATAGTATGCTGCTGCTTTCCAGCGGAATGCGCCATGCCCGGCCTGCGCACGACCTTCGCGATCCTGCTGTTCGTCTTGTCGCTCGCGGGCGGATCCGCCTCCGCGGGCGACGCGCTGTCGATCGTGCCGGCACAACTGGATGCCGCTTACTGGGTCGCGAAACTGCCCGATGCCGAACGCGTGGTGCTCGACGCCAACGCCATCGACACCCGCAATGCCGCCTTGCCGAAGCTGGAACCGAGCTGGCACGACCTCGCCGCCCTGCCCTCGTCGCTGGATCGCGATGCCGTGCGTGCCCGGATCGGAAACGTTTCCGCGCCGCCGACCCGCGCGCTATACGCTGGGGACGGCCACGCATTGGGCGCGGAGGAACTCGCTTCGCTGCAGGATTCGCTGGCACTGGATGCGATTCCG
>Ga0209023_10008335_pt1 | contig 10424 bp, 8 predicted proteins | sample LakOneMetagenome_FD_187468 | JGI IMG/M metagenome (GOLD analysis project Ga0209023, IMG submission 187468) | Freshwater and sediment microbial communities from Lake Erie, Canada (SPAdes) (version 2) | ecosystem: Environmental > Aquatic > Freshwater > Lentic | place: Lake Erie, Canada | collected...
TCGTTTTACGCTGAGTATTTTGATCTGCATAAACAGATCCACCATTTTGATAAATATAAGCTGTGGTTTTTAGGTTATAGCTCCAATTTTGTGCGATTTGTTGCCCATAAGATAAGTAAATATTATGTTCAAAACCATGGTCTTGCGTATCATCTGAAGGATCGTAATCTAAAGTTGATCCCCAATACCCGATAGAAATGCCACTTTTATGCGCATATTCCAATCCACCTTGTATTGCAAGGTCATCATTTTCAACACCACCATGATAAATATATTTTGAAACGAAGCCGATATTTCCAGAGAAAAGCCCCTGTGCTACAGAATTATGTGATTCTTCAGCAATTGCTGAGCACGAAAGTACAGCTATAGGCATAGCCCATAGTATTTGAGAGAGAGTTATTTGCATTAAAATAAGAGCGAACAGCAGAAAAATAAAGTTGAATTTTACTGTGCTTTTGAACTTCTAGTAAAAAAATTATGAATGTTAATTCATCATTTTTCTGAATATTTTCTATATTTCTCTAAATTTCATTAATTTATACATACTTATACAGTTTTTTCATAAGCTAATGACTTTATATTGGATAAATATATTACAAAAATGAAATATTTTTGATCAAAAGTGATTCCATTTTTATAGATTAAATATACAATTCATCCATTATCTGTTCTGAATTCAGTCAGTGATTACCATATTCTCTCGCTTACGAGGAAACACATGCTTAAAGCTACAAAACTTACTTTAGCGGTATTAATTAATGCTGCCATTATTGCCCCAGCATTTGCTAGCGAACAAAGTGACGCAAAAGGATTTTTAGAAGACTCAACAGGATCTATTTTATTCCGCACGGGTTATATCAGCCGTGACTACAAAAATGTTGCACCAGATACAGACAAAAGTTCTTTTGCTCAAACAGCGATTGTTAATATTGATTCTGGTTTTACCAAAGGTATCGTTGGTTTCGGTGTTGGCGTAGTTGGTGATGGTTCATTTAAAATTGGTGACAATAACCATTCTGGTAACAACATGATCCCACGTGATGATGAGGGTAATCCTTATGATCATTGGGCACGTGGTGGTGCAAATGTTAAAGCTCGTTTCTCAAATACGACTGTACGTTACGGTACTCAAGTTTTAGACTTGCCTGTACTTGCAAGCAATACAGCTCGTTTAGTTCCTGAATATTTTACAGGTACTTTAGTAACAAGCCATGAAATCAAAGATCTTGAGCTTATCGCTGGTAAATTTACTAAAAACCAATATTCAGACCAAATTGCAACAGATCAAAACAAACTAGATGATGCTGTTGTTTGGGGTGCTAAATATAAATTTGATGATCAATTAAATGCATCATATTATGGTTTAGATTCTAAAAATGCTTTAGAACGTCATTATGTAAATGCAAACTATAAATATCCTCTTGCAAATCAAAGTTCATTAACATTTGATTTCAGTGGTTATCACACTGAATGGGATAAAGACGCTTCTACGTATTCATCGACCAAAGGTGATACCAATGTAGATGATCGTAGCAACAATATCTGGGCATTATCAGGTACTTATAACCAAGGTCCACACTCTGTAATGTTGGCTTACCAACAAAACACGGGCAATACGGGTTATGACTACGGCGCGAATGCAGATGGCGGTCAGTCGATCTATCTTCCTAACTCATATTTATCTGATTTCATTGGTAACCATGAAAAATCAGCACAACTTCAATATAACTTAGACTTCGGTGGCTATGGCGTACCTGGTTTAAATTGGACGACTGCGTATGTTTATGGTTGGGATATTAAAGCAGTAAGCAATGGTGTTGTTACTGATGATAATGCCAAAGAAAGCGAATTCTTTAACCAAGTAAAATATACAGTTCAATCTGGTTTTGCTAAAGATGTAAGCTTCCGTGCACGTTATTCACACTTACGCGCAGATCAAACGTATAACAACGTTTATATGCCAGACACCAATGAATGGCGTTTATTCCTTGATATTCCTGTGAAATTATTTTAATTTTTAAACAGAAATATTCAATGTAAAAAAACCTGCATCACATGATGCAGGTTTTTTTGTGGGTTTTAATATTCAAAAATTAGAAATATTTAAACCTTGATCAATATTATTTTTTAGCAGCTTCGATTGATTTCAATACTTCAGCTTTAGCAACTTCAGCACTTTCCCAACCAGTTAATTTAACCCATTTTCCAGGTTCTAAATCTTTATAGTGTTGGAAAAAATGTTCAATTTGATTGATCAATAATGCAGGAAGATCTGAATATTCTTGAACATCTTTATAAAGCGGTGTTAATTTTTCATGTGGAACAGCGATGAGTTTAGCATCAATACCGCCATCATCTTCCATGTTCAATTTACCAACAGGACGGCAACGAATCACTGAACCATGAACCAATGGATGTGGTGTAACAACCAATACGTCTAATGGGTCACCATCTTCAGACAAAGTATTTGGAACATAACCATAGTTCGCAGGATAGAACATTGCAGTACCCATAAAACGGTCTACAAACAACGCATCTGAATCTTTATCTACTTCGTATTTGATTGGTGCTGCATTTGCAGGAATTTCAATGATTACGTAGATGTCATTTGGTGCATCTTTACCAGCAGGGATATTGCTATAGCTCATAGGATACTCTTTCAAGTGAGGTCTTATTTAAAATCTTGTTGATTATAACGCTAAATTGCGTAAACAGTTGCCGATTATACATTTTGCTTCATGAAAATGAACCTAGCATTAATCAGAAAAAATTTAGACCATCCGAATAATCATTAACAATAACAAAACTGGACAAGCCATCGACAAGAACCAAATAATCGAACGAAGTGTTGATATATTGGCAAGATAACAAATGCCGTAAATGATGCGTAAGACAATATAAGCAATCCCGAGCATCATAATAAGATGTTGTGGAATCACCATATATTCGGCCATTAAAATAGCGGCAATAAACAGCGGTAAGCTTTCAAAACTATTCTGTTGCACTGCATTGGCACGTGCAGCAAATCCTGTCGTTTTGGCTAGAAATTCACGTGGATTTTGATTATCTGCAAATGTAAAACCGCCAGCAACTTTTGCAATGATGGTAAAAACATAAGGAAGTATGCAGGCAATTAGAATTAAATATATGATGCCATCTATCCCAGCCATGATCTGTTCTCATGAAGTATTAATGCGGGTTATCATAGCATGGCATTTACCGAATAATTTTTGTTAAATAAAGAGTTTTGCAAAATTGTGCAAAGAGGACATTATCGTGCAGCAAGATCAAAAAGAGTTGTTTGAAACTTTGGAAAAACAACGGCAACAGCAGGCTGAAATTGATCGTATATTGAAAATTGCTTTGCCGATTATGGCCTTTTTACTCTGTGTGATTTGTGCCAACTACAATTGGCAATCTACTTTGGGTACCCTAATTGTATTGACCGTTGCCTTCCTTGCTGTGGGAATAAAACGGATGAATTTGTATTTGTGGTTAGGCATTATTGCTGTGTATTGCCTGATTGATATTTATTTTAGCTATGGCAGTCTTCCACCCTCTGCTTTAGGTCGTCAAATGGGCACCATGCTGACTTTTACCGCTATCGTGGGTTATAGCCGTCCTTATATTGATGGTTGGTATATCCGTTCTAAAAATAGTCAGTTATAAAAATATTTTCCAAGACAATAAAAAAGCGCCACAGTTGGCGCTTTTTCATATTGAGCTTTAGATCAATTATTTACGTAAATCTTTACGTAAGATTTTACCTACGTTTGACTTCGGTAATTCATCCATAAATTCAACATAACGTGGGCGTTTATAGCCTGTTAAGTTTTCTTTAGCGAACTCAAGAACTTCTTCTGTTGTTAAAGATGGATCTTTTTTCACAACAAACAATTTAGGCACTTCACCTGATTTTTCATCAGGTACACCAATTGCAGCAACTTCAAGTACTTTAGGATGTGTTGCAATCACTTCTTCAATTTCAGAAGGATATACGTTAAATCCTGATACCAAAATCATGTCTTTTTTACGATCTACGATTTTGAAATAACCACGAGCATCCATGATACCGATGTCGCCAGTACGGAAGTAACCGTCTGCTGTCATCACTTTTGCAGTTTCATCAGGACGATTCCAATAACCCTTCATCACTTGAGGACCACGGATCGAGATTTCACCTTGCTCACCTTGTGGCATGTGATTTCCATCGTCATCCAAAATTGCAACATCAGTTAATGGTAATGGAATACCAATTGTGCCACTGAATTCAGTTGTTGCAGGTGGGTTTGCAGTTGCAACAGGAGAAGTTTCAGATAAACCATAACCTTCAATAATGATCGTACCTGTTAACTTTTTCCAAGCATCAGCTGTCGATGGTAATACAGCCATACCACCGCCCATCGCCATTTTAAGTTTGCTAAAATCAAGCTGTCTAAATTCTTCGTTATGCACCAACGCATTGAATAATGTATTTACAGCAGGGAAGAAACCAGGCTGATATTTACGTAATTCTTTAATCACCGCAGGTAGGTCACGTGGGTTCGGAATCAGAACGTTAGCCTGACCTTTGTACATACCATAAAGTGCACAAACCATGAAAGCAAAGATATGGTAAAGCGGTAATGCACAGAAGATACGATCATCTTTAGCGCCATCACCTACTCCAAATTTACTTTGGAAAATACCATCACATTGCAATAAGTTTGAAACCAAGTTGCGATGTGTAAGTTCAGCACCTTTAGAAACGCCTGTTGTACCACCTGTATATTGCAATACAGCAGTATCACTTAACGTCATACTTGGGCGTTTGTAGTTACTTGGATTTACTTTAGATAATGCGGCATTGAACTTGATATGCCCAGGGATATTCCACGCTGGAATTTGCTTACGTACATTACGTAGAACAAAGTTAACCAAAGTTCCTTTTAATGTACCTAACATATCACCAACAGAAGCAACAACAACGTGCTTCACTGGTGTTTTACCGATAATTGATTGATAAACTGTTGCAAAATTTTCTACGATTACCAATGCTTCTGCACCAGAATCGTTCAATTGATGCTCTAACTCACGTGCAGTATAAAGTGGGTTAACATTCACCAATACCAAACCTGCACGGAATACCGCTAAGGCAACAACAGGATATTGAAGAACGTTTGGCATCATTACTGCAACTCGTGAACCTTTTACTAAACCAAGGCTTTGAAGATATGCAGCAAATTTACGGCTTGCTAGTTCAAGTTCACTGAACGACATCACTTTATCCATAAAGATAAAGGCATCACGTGAACCAAATTTCTGGAAATTACGCTCAAAAATGTCAATCAGCGAGGTATTTTCCGGCGGCAATTCTACTGTCTCTGGAATCCCAGTTTTTTGGTATTCAGCGAACCAAATCTTTTCCATAATGCCACATTCTCCAATCAGTAATCCTTGGTTTTAAACTATTTATCAATACTGAACATAATTTTTTAGTTTATTTCTGCTCAATATTACATCCATATTCACGAATACCTCTCATATATAACGTATTTCGATCAATGGATGCTAGTTTTATCTTTGAACCAACAGTCTATTTGCTTTTTGATATCCGCGTGGTAAGAGATGCCCTTTTGAAGCACGCTTACCCACATATTTTTGCAGGTCTTCCCCTTTAAGTTTTAATTGCTGATTCCCTGCAAGCACTTGAATTATTTCATTTAAACCTACAGTTGTCATGGATAAAATCTGTTCTTTGTCTTCAAGTTGTATCAACTTGTTTCCTTTACCTTTGTTGAGAACAGGTAATTCTGACAAATCAATTAAAAGTAGACGACCTGCCGAGCTGAGTATAGCTAAATGTGTATAATTTTCAATCATTAACAGTGGCATAGCCTTGGCGTTATCCGCTACTGTTAAGAAGGTTTTACCTGCTTTAGCATTTGTATCCAACTGTTTCGCAGTTGACTTAAAACCATAACCATTAGAACTTACAGCAATAATTTCGTGATCATTCTCGCCAATAATGAGTTGAATAAACCCGACACCATTGGCTGGAGAAAGTTTTGAACTGAGCGGTTCTCCTAGACCTCGTGCCGAAGGTAAGCTATTAATTGCTAAAGCATAACTCCGCCCCGTTTCATCTAAGATATACACTTTTTGGTTGGACTTGCCCTGAGCATGACTTAAATATTGATCCCCTGCTCGGAAATTCAGATTTTCAGCTTCAACTTCATGTCCCTTAGCAGAACGAATCCAACCTGCTTCAGAAAGAACAACCGTTACCGCTTCAGCAGGCATTAGGTCTTGTTCACTGATAGCCTGTGCTTCTGAGCGTAGCACGATTGGCGAACGACGATCATCACCAAACTTTTTCGCATCTTCTTTTAATTCATCAATAATTAAAGACTTTAATGATTCAGGATTATCAAGTTGTTCACGAATCACCGCTGCTCTCGCCTCTAATTCTTCTTGCTCACGGCGCATTTCCATTTCTTCAAGCTTCGCCAAATGACGCAACTTGAGTTCTAAAATGGCTTCGGCTTGAATTTCATCAATATTAAAACGATCCATCAACACAGGTTTAGGCTGATCTTCTTCACGAATAATTTTGATTACTTCATCGATATTTAAAAATGCGATGATTAAACCTTGCAGAATGTGTAAACGTTTTTCAATTTTGTTCAGATGATATTGTAAACGTCGAGTGACCGTATTCTTACGAGTTTCAATCCATTCTAATAAAATACGGCGAATCGATTTAACTTGTGGGCGGCCATCTGCACCAATCATGTTCATATTGACACGATAGCTTGATTCTAAATCTGTGGTTGCAAATAGATGACTCATCACGGCTTCAGCATCAATACGATTTGAACGTAATACAACCACTAATCGAGTCGGGTTTTTATGATCGGATTCATCACGTAAATCACTGACCAATGGCAATTTCTTCGCCTGCATTTGATCTGCGATTTGAGTAATCACTTTCGAGCCTGATACCTGATAAGGTAGCTCTGTAATCACAATTTCATTTTTTTCTATTTTATAAATTGCACGTGTGCGATAACTACCACGTCCTGTAATTTGAATTTTTAATAATTCTTCAGGTGGCGTAATAATTTCGGCTTTAGTCGGTAAATCAGGTGCTGGAATATATTCTGCAACTTTTTCATCAGTTAAATTCGGATTGCGAATTAAAGCGATCGTTCCTTTAATGACTTCTCGTAAATTGTGCGGTGGAATGTCTGTTGCCATGCCTACCGCAATACCTGTGGTACCATTTAAAAGGATATTCGGTACACGTGCAGGTAAATTCACAGGTTCTTTCATTGAACCATCAAAGTTATCTTGCCAATCACAAGTCCCTTGACCTAATTCTGCAAGCAATAAGTCACTATAAGCAGAAAGTTTGGCTTCGGTATAACGCATTGCTGCGAATGATTTAGGATCATCAGGTGAACCCCAGTTTCCTTGCCCCTCAATAAATGGGTAGCGATAACTGAAGGGTTGCGCCATCAATACCATTGCCTCATAACATGCTGAATCGCCATGAGGGTGATATTTACCCAATACATCACCGACGGTACGTGCAGATTTTTTTGGCTTACCTGTCGGCTTTAAACCCAGTTCACTCATTGCAAAGACAATACGGCGCTGTACGGGTTTTAAACCATCACTGATATGTGGCAATGCACGATCCATAATCACGTACATGGCATAGTTTAGGTAAGCTTGTTCAGTAAATTCTGCTACGGAACGGTTTTCTGTCGCATGATGCGCAAGGCTTGTCATAACAACCTTTTATCCTAAATAAATTCGTTCTAAATGAATGTTTATGTATCTAAGTTCTTATGCTAAGTCGCAAGGTCTAACTACACAAGTGTAACTATGTTCCACAACGACAATTTACGTCTTTAGATCTTTCTAATGACGTAAAATTATCCATTTTTGGGGAAATGAGCAACTTTTATTTAAGGTTATCTTTTTAAGTTAAAATCTATTTATCCTCAAAAGGATAATAATCTAAATATTCTTAAACTTATTTAATCTCACAAATCTAGCTTTTACCGACTGAATACAATAGCTCACGATCCAACCAATACCATATAGAAAAAATAAAGTAAGCGGGATAATCAAAACATAAGCCATAACCCAATTCAGCTTCACCAATATCGGTTCTAATCCTAAAAAATCTAATGCTGCTAATTGAGTCACAATAGGTAACTGTAAGAAAACAAAATTTCCTTTGCTATCCGTCATTGGATCTAAAGCGATATAAAGACAAAATAAAGTCGCTAAAATATATAAAATGCAAAGGCTTATACCTATCTTACTTTTCACTATTTTCTCCTTAATGTTTTTAAAATTTATCTAAAAATATTTATTATTCACGTTTCCTTAACATTTAACTTTAGAAAAAACTAAACGAATGGGTAGATGATATAGATCACCTTCCCATTCACTTATACACTTTTCTTTTATGTTATTTTAAATGATGTCCTATAACCCGATCTCTTCCAAAGTCTTGCCTTTGGTTTCCTCACCCAACACTAAAATCACAGCGGCTACAGCGAAAAGTACCGCAGTAAACATCATAAATACAGCACTAAAACCATTAGATGCAACCATCATATGCGTCACAACCAAAGGAGCAACAATACCACCCATACGCCCAATTGCAGACGCCCAGCCTGAACCAAATGCACGAATATTGGTTGGATATTGTTCAGGTGTATAGGTATATAAAACGCCCCATGCGCCCAAATTAAAGAACGACATTAAACAACCCCACAACATAATCATATTGACTGAGGTAGCCTGTCCGAAGAAATACGCCGAAACAGCACACATCCCAATAAAGCCTGCCAGCGTTGCTTTGCGGCCTAATTTCTCAACCAACCAAGCGGCAACAACATAACCTGGCAATTGCGCCAAAATCATCCCCAAAACATATTCAAAAGACTGCACAATACTGTAGCCTTGCTTCACTAAAAGGCTTGGTAACCACGTAAAAATCCCGTAATAGGAAAATACTATTCCAAACCAAATCAGCCATAACATCAGTGTCCGTTTTGCAAATGGATTTGACCAAAGCTGCGAAAATGAAACACTTTGCTTTGTTGCAACAGGCTTGACTTCAATGGTTTCTATAACATCTACACCGCATTGACGTTCTAATTTTTGTACTAACTCATGCGCTTCTTGAATGCGTCCACGATTAATCAAATAAGGAACTGATTCAGGAACTTTCTTTAAAATCATAAAGACATAAAGCGCAGGCAAACCACCAATTAAAAAGGCAATATGCCAACCATAATCTGGAATAACAAAATAAGAAATTAAAGCAGCGACTAACCAGCCTAATCCCCAAAAACTCTCTAAAAGGACAATGAAACGCCCTCGTACTTGTGCAGGAATATACTCACTCACCAAAGTCACAGCGACAGGAAGTTGTCCACCAAGTCCTAAGCCAACAATAAATCGAAAAATCAGTAACCACGTTAAATTTGGTGCAAAAGCACATAAGGCCGTAGCAATACTATAGGTCACCAAAGTAATCGCAAAAACTGTGCGTCGACCAATTCTATCTGCCAGTCCGCCAGAAAATACTGCACCAATCGCCATGCCGACAAAGCCAATAGACACCACCCAACCTTTTTCAGTTGGTGTCATCTGCCATTCTTCAGCCATTTTAGTGAGAATAAACGAAATTAGACCTGTATCCATCGCATCAAACATCCATCCCAACCCGATTACCCAGAGCAAGGTATAGTGAAATCTACCAATAGGAAGACGTTGTACGCGCGATACTAAATCCATAACGATTTCTCTGGCTATGCTAAAAGTGGGGGGATTGCTATTACAACAAGATTTCTTATTTTAATCGTGATTATGATGATCTTGATAGCAAGATCATCGTTTCAATTATCGTAAATCTAAAAGTGAATTTTTTATCTTTCTTGATCAGCTTTCATCTTTAGATGATGCAGAATGCTCATCATCATCTTTATAAATGAATTTAGGCATTTCCAATCCAAAATAGATGGCAATACAACGTAATGCAAAACCAAAGACCAAAGTGGAAATTACCGTGATTTCTAGTGATAAACCGACATCAATACAGAACCAATAAAAAATTACAGCAACAAAAGAAATTGAAGCATATAACTCACGACGGAAAACCAAAGGCACATCATTACATAAAATATCACGCAAGATACCGCCTGACACCCCAGTTAATACGCCCGCAACGGCTGACACCACAAAGCCATGTCCCATTTGCAAGGCAATCTGACAACCAATGATGGTAAAACCAATCAGTCCTAGAGCATCCAGTAGTAAGAAAATCGAATGTAGGTGTTTCATCCATTTGGCGATGATAATGGTCACAAAAGCTGCACAACATGTCAAAACTAAATATTCAGGATGTTTAACCCAAG
>Ga0209023_10008338_pt1 | contig 10424 bp, 22 predicted proteins | sample LakOneMetagenome_FD_187468 | JGI IMG/M metagenome (GOLD analysis project Ga0209023, IMG submission 187468) | Freshwater and sediment microbial communities from Lake Erie, Canada (SPAdes) (version 2) | ecosystem: Environmental > Aquatic > Freshwater > Lentic | place: Lake Erie, Canada...
ATCCATCTGAGTCCTCCGTCTTACCAGCGACGATCGCCAGCAACGCTCAACCTATCATCCCGTCAACCAGATGTCAACGGTTCCCGTCACGAGCCCCCGCAGCCCACACCATCTCATCCGAGTCCCAGGTCGGGTCCAGCACCTTGACGATCGTGCCTGGGGTCACGAGCCCGCCCATCCCCTCCGTGCCCTCGAGCCAGACGTCGCCGCGTGCATCCGTGACGACGGACCAGACCACGCAGGTCATCCCGCCGCCGTACACGGTGTCCGTGACGTCGACCTCTCGCCCGATCAGGACGTGCGCTGCGGCCATGACCTGCACCGGACCCTCGAAGATCCCCGCCGTCACAGGCGGCATCCCGATGATCCAGCCGACGATCTGCCCGCCGCGACTCACGATCCCGTTCGGGCCGAGCGTGTAGTCCCGCAGGTGCACCGGCGACGTGTCCACGTCTCGAGGCAACCATCGTTCGTTCACTGCGTCCTTCTTTCCCATAGGTTCTGGTCTGCCTTCTGCGCAGCGACACGAGCCTCTGCGATGTCCATGACGGACGGCCCGCTCACATCGTCTACGACGACGCTGAACCCCTTCTCGAGGTACAGGTCGAGGAACTGGCGGTACGTGCACGTGTAGCCCTCCGCGATCTCCGGGTGGCGGATCACCACCTTCCGATCCAGCGGATCGCTACGACGGACTCGAGGAGCGACGAGCTGGTCGACCTTGCGGTCCCGCAGCTCGTCCCTCTCCATCCTCGAGAGCTCCTCCGTACAGACTCGAGCCAGGTAGCGCCTCCACGACCGCTCAGACGACCAGCGACGACGCAGCCTGTACGTCGCAGGCAGCTCGCCGCTCTGCCGGTGCCTCACGTGTTCGGTCACGTACCCTCCGAAGATCGCCAGCAGCATGAGGATCACCTGCGGGCTCACTGCTTCCACCAGGGCACCAGCGGGGTCGCACTGGCCCAGCGGATGTCCATGTTGCGGAACGACGGGCTGTGCACCCCGTCCCGCAGCTGGTCGGTGTTGTCGATCCAGACCGGCAGCCGGGTCGTGCAGTAGTCGAGCTCAGCCAGCGTAGGTCCGGCCAGCAGCTTGATGATCCGCCCCATGATCCGGATCTCGGTGTCCCGGTGCCGCAGCACCAACGACCCGCGATCCCGGGTAACCTGCCGGATGATCTCGTCGCAGACCCAACGGGTCTCACCCTGCCCGCAGACGATCACCGCGACCGGCGCCTTCGCGGCCAACACGTCGGCGACCAGGTCGTAGGTCTTGCCGGCTCCTCGGAGCCTCACGTCCACGGTGGTCACCGGCCCGTCTCCCAGGTCCAGTAGGCGTGCCAGACCGCGCCGTCTGAGATCGCCGTCCCGAGGAACTTCCAGTTGCCGCCCGGGGCCTCGTCACCGGTGAGCACCAGCCGGATCGACGTCGCCCACCAGCGCTGCTCCGCGTCGTCGTGGACCTCAGCCCACACGACGAGGTTGTCCTTCAGGTCCGTGCCGAACGAGACCGGCGCGATGCGGACGAAGTCCGGACCATCGGTGGTGAGCACCTGCGAGCCCAGCGACTGGTGCATGAGCTCGAACTTCCAGACTTTCGCCACTACTCCACGACCTCCACGGTGATGCGAACCTTCGTCCCGACGACAGGCTTGCCACCGAGCAACTCCTTCACGGCCGCGAACACCTCGCGGCTGTAACCCCTGGGCAAGCCGATGCCGAACTCACCAGCGTCCTCGACCTCGACTTCCACGACGACCGGGAGCGGAGCCTTCGTGTGGATGCGGGCGTCGGGCTCGCCGCCGCAGAACTGGCAGCGACCCTCCATCCCCTGGTACGTCATGAAGCCGTGGTACTTGGTCGGGTCGCAGCCAGGCCAGTCGCCGACGAACCCGTGGATTTCCCCGCAGTTCGGGCAGAGTCGGAGTGAGGTGATGCCGCTCATCGCGTGAACGCTCCCTGCCAGCGACGGTCGTCGACCCACTCGGCCTTGGCCTCCCACATCTTGAACTCGAAGATGTTGTGGGTGCCGTACCCGCCGGAACTCGACATGTTCGGAAGCCGGCGGAGGAGGTCGCCCTTCATGGTCTCCACGACCTTCTCGTACGCCAGCTTCATCCCCCACGGGCCTTCCTCACGGTCCAGCCACCCGGCCTCGAGGATGTCGGTGTAGATGCTCATCACCTGCTCAGCGATCGCGAAGGCCATCGCCTTCTCGACCGTCTGCCCTCGGTTCCAGTGGTTGTCGGTCGCGGACTCGATCAGGTCGGCCCGTCGGGTCTCCACCAGCCTGGCCGCCTTCACGACCTCGTTGATGAACATCTCCGCCTCACGGCGCTCCTTCATCGCGACCGCTTCCTCATGCGTGGGCATGACCCGCATCACCACGCAGTCCGAGTCGTGCCGGAGCATGACCTGGCCGTTCGAGGTCTCGAACTTGATGTTGAGCTCCCCGCCCTCCCGCTTGAGGATCTCACAGGTGTCGCCCAGGCGGGTCGATCCCACCACGACGGTGTCGCAGTGGACGAGCATGTCACCGACCCGCAGCTGCGGCACCGTGACCTTCTGGCGAACTACTTCGGGCATGGCGTCTCTCCGTCCTATCGCCGGTCCTTCCGGCGACAACAAGATCATATCGCAGCGGTTGCTGCGATGTCAACTACTTCCGCTGAAACTCAGCGATCTCCGACTCGATGGAGCGGACCTGCATCACCAGCGTGCCTCGGCCCACCGTGTTCAGCGGCAGGTCGGCCAGCAGCTCGTTGGTCTCCCGCAGCTCGTAGAGCAGGTCGTCCAGCGGGCAGGCGAACGAACCGGTGGCTGGGCCCACGCCGTAGACCAGCTCGTCCCGCTCGTTGGTGAGCATCGGCTTGTGGCAGGTGCTGCACCAGCTTGAGTCCGTCGGCCACATCACGAGTTCCATCAATTCATCCTTCCGTCTTGCCGGTCGATCCGACAGAGAAGACTTTATCTCAAGGAGCTGCCCGTGTCAACTACCTCAGCGCAGCCGGCGCCGGGCGGCCTTGCACGATGACCGCGCTCGACAGCGCCAGCCACCCTCGCCAGCGTACTGCCCGCCGGCGACCAGGGCCACCCGCTCGAGGAACTTGACGGTCCGCTCGCGGCCGCAGGTCAGGCAGGTGTGCGTCTCCTGCGCCATCAGAGTGGCGTCCAGTACGCGACGACCCGCCACCAGAACACGATGACGAAGTAGATCTCGAACCCGACCGCCAGCCAGGTGAGGATGGTGAAGATCAGCTCCGGCCCTTGTGCCCCTACGGCTCGGGCGTTGCGGACCACCTGGGCGAACGTGCGTGCGACGACGAACATCGCCAAGGCAGACGCCCAGATGAAGTAGATGTTGGCGTGCATCATGGTGTGGTGCATCACTGCCCCCACATCGCGAGGGCGACCTCGCAGATCGTCCGCACCTGGTTCATCGCCGGCGTCACCGGCGCAGCCAGCACACGGGTCGGGCCGTTCTCCTTCGGCCAGAACACGTGGGCACGGTCCGTCCCATCGGAACGGACCTGGCGGTCGGTGCGTCGCACCAGCGTCACTGTGCCGGTCTTGAACTCGGTGGAGTGGACGATGCTCTTGTCTTGGATGTAGCAGTCGCCCTGGCCGTACTCCGTGCGGGACGGGTGCTTGAACGAGAAGGAGTCGACCCTCTCCGCCGGCTCGTCTCCTGTGACCGGGCCTGGCGTCATCTCCACGCCGAGGTACTTGAACCGGTAGTCGTTGCCCTCACGCTGGTACGAAGGGAGGTCCTGCTCCCAGACGACGTTGGTGATCCGCCCGCTCATCACCAGCGACTCGAGGTCCCACGGGTGGTCGTGGATGTCCGAGACGTTGTCGACTCGGAACCGGTGATCCCACACGTGGAGGCGGTACTCCCGCCCCACGAGGTCACACCGAAGCATGCCGAACCCCTGGAGCGTCCACGGGTAGCCCTCCGGACTGGTGAGCATCGCACGCACCATGGCGTCGAGCTCGTCGGTGTACTCCATCACTTCCTCACTTTCGGGCGGAAGCCCATCGCAACCCGCGCCCGATCGGACGTGGCGTACTTCACCGGCTGCGGAGGGCAGCTGCCCACGCGCCACCAGTCACCGAGACCGAAGACGTGGGCATCGTTGATGTCCATGTCCTCGATGAACTGCTCTGCTTCTTCGATGTTCATGAAGATGAGGGTCTTGTCGTCCATGTCGCCGCCCCAAGCGAAGCCGAACTCCCGCTCCATCAAGGCGTCCACCTCCAGCCCGAATGCCCGGACGATCATCCAGCGGCCGTCACACAGCTTGCGGCTGTACCCCATCTCAGTCCGAAGCCCACCCTCGATGTCACCGAAGTACATCACCATCAGACCTCCACCTCCGGAGCATCGGGTTGCGGAGCCGTCACCGGCTCCAGCTTCGCCAGCGTCTCATCGATCCCGTCGATGATCGCCTTGATGTTGTTCACCCCGTACTCGTCGTTGAGGGTGAAGCTGAAGTCGCTGTCCTCGAGTCCGGTGTACTTGCTGGCGTCCAGCGCCGCTTGCAGCGGGCCTCGGACGTTCAGCAGCGCTTGGATCTTGCGGGTCGTACGACGCCGCTTGAGCTCCTCTTCGAGCACGTCGTCGGGCATGTCCACGAGCTTCACCAGCCACGCTCCTTCTTGAGGTCGAACTTGACCCGGAACTCCTCGATGGTGATCCGGACGTCGGCGTACTTGTTGTACGCCTGATGGGCCGCCAGCAGCTCGGCGTAGTACTCGTCGGTGTCGCCACGCAGTCGGCCGTATCGGTCGGTGTGCTCGGTCGTGGTGGCCAGCTCCAGCGCCAGCTCAGCCGTCTCGAACGGCTGGCCGTACTTGTCCCACGTACCGTCGTGGTTGAGCGTGGTGTCGTGCGTGTCGATCTGCATGGCGTACCAGCCGTGGACGTTCTTGGTCGACGTGTGGAACCCACCCCATCGGATGTTGAGCCGAGAGCCGAGGCCTGTGGCAGCAGCCGGCACCACGTATGACGGCCGTGGCGACGGCGACTGGTAGCGCTCGATCCCGATCACGGTCTCGACAGCGTGGGCTGCGATGGCGAGGAGCGAGTCGGTCGGAACATTCCCCATCTTCACCCCGAGGTCGGCCAAGCGCATGATCTCTTGCTCCACGTACTCAGCCTCACGGTCGTCGTCGTAGGCCTCTTGCAACGTGATCATCAGATCGCCTCCCACATGATCTGGCCGGCGTTGCGCTCGACCGCCTCCGCCAGGTGCTCGTCCGCGCTCTTCTCAGCGAACGCGCGACTCAGCGTGGCGATGCCGCAGGTGGCGCCGCACTTGCATCGCCAGACGAAGTTCGACTCGCCGCGCCCGCCTTCCCGCAGCTCGACGATGACGTGCTCGACCGCTTCGGCTTCGGCGAGCGCGGCGGCTCGGTAGTCGGTGATCCGCTGGACGAGGTCCGCCGAGTCGGTCAGCGTGTCCGCCCGACTGGCGAGCTCGAGGATCGTGTCGAAGTCCGCCGGGGTGATCGGGTAGGGTAGGTCCATCTTGCATCTGCTCCGTCCTGCCGGTCCTTCCGGCGATGAGATCAATTTACACTACGATGGTAGTGATGTCAACTACTTCTTACGAACACCGGCGACCCGGCTGCACCGAGAGCAGATCTTCACCGTTGCGTTGTAGAGGGATGACCACATCGGATCACTCCACTGGTGTTCCTTCCGCTCCCAGCACGTCGGGTCAGAGGCCATACGCGTTCACCAGCTTGACCTTCAGACCAGACCAGGTGATCGGGCGGGTCGACTTCATCTTGCTGAACCCGCGCTCCTTCAGCTTGAGGCCGAAGCTGGTCGACGTCATCGGGCGCTCACCGTTCTCCTCGCACCAGCTGGCGTAGGCAGCGTACAGGTCACGGCTCGTAGCGGTAGCTGCTGGATCCTCGAGCTCGATGCGCTCCTCGAGGAACGAGCCGAACTTGTCTTGCTCCTCGCGGTACTCCATGGTGTCTTCCTCCACCACGAGACAGGTTCCCAGCCCCGACTGCTGCCAGATCATGCAGCCTCGGACCGCCCACGCGAGGAAGGCCTTGGCGACCTCGGACGTTGGGTCCTTCATCATCGACTTGATCCGCATGTCCTGCTGGTGCTTGGGGACCTCGACGGGGAACGGCACGCGCTTGATCCGTCGCCACAGCGCATCGTCGTAGGCACGTGGCGCGTGGTTGGTGGCGATCCACAGCTTGAACGTCGGGGTGAACTCGAACCGCGTCTTGTACAGCTGACGAGCCGCGATCTTGTCACCGCCTGTCAGCTGCTTCACGAGCGCTTCAGCGAACCGCTGACCCTCTTCGATCTCCACGGTGGCGACCATGCGGGCGCCGAGCATCGACGCGAGCTCGTCCTTGGGTGCCTGTGACCCGCGCATGTGGACCAGCGTGTCAGCCTGGGTGGTCATCGCCAGATCGCCGAGGATCGTCTGCATCCCGTCCACGAAGGTCGACTTGCCCGAGCCCTTCGGCCCGTAGATCATGAAGAACACCTCTTCAACCGTCAGGCCAGTGAGGGTGTACCCGGCCGCCCGTTGGAGGTAGGCCTGGAGATCGGTGTCGCCCTGGGTGACGGAGTTGAGGTAGTTCTGGAAGATCGCTGACGTGGCGTCCACGTCGAAGTCGACTCGCGACCGCCGCGTGATCATGTCCTCACGCCGGTGCTCACGCAGGTCGCCGGTCCGCAGGTCGATCGTGCCGTTCTCGACGGACAGCAGCATGGGGTCCTTGTCGAAGTCGTGCACGGACGCCACCAGCAGCGGGTCGGTTCGACTCAGCGTGACCATCGCTTCGATGCGCTGGCGGGACTCGGACGCCTTCGCCCAGTTGAGCCAACGCTCCCGATCCTCACCAGCCTGTCGAGCAGCGAACGTGAAGATCCCAGCGACTGTCGCCTTCGCCAGCTCACGGTGCCGACCGAGCTCGTCGGTGGCCCACTTGGTCCCGTCCCACACGAGCCAGTCGAGCTGCGAGGCGAACCGGACGTCGTCGCGGTTCTCCACGGCGAACCGCTTGGCGTTCCCGACGTCCGTGTCTTTCGTGTCGGGCGGCGGCTTCAGCGCGGCCTCGTTCGGACCGGTGACGACGTTCGGGTTCCAGTCGGGGAGCGGGTCCGGTTCGACCTCCGCCCAGACGCGGTCCAGCTTCGACTTGACGTTGCCCCACTGCCACTCGTCGCCGGGCGGCTGCTCGGCTTCGGCCAGGTGGCGCTTCAGCTCAGCCTCGGCGTCGGCGTACGACCAGTCCATCTTGCGGAGCTCGAACGCCCGTGAGTTGAAGAAGTGGTCGCGGGCGCCCTTCGGAGGGCCGGTCCGGCACGCCTCGCGGTAGTCGTAGGCCGGGGCCGGCGATCCGTCGGAGGCTGAGCTCTTGACCTTGGATCGCGCCCCCCTGAGATGCCCGAGAAGAGGTTCGGCGAGCATGGCCGGGGGTTGCTGGTTGAGCCAGCGGTAGATGCCTCCAGACACGTGCGTCGACGGGGCGACCAGCACGTAGCCACCGTCCGACTTGATGTCGACGCACATGAGCCAGTTGGTGGCGTTCTTGATCCCGCCCGGGAACTGGTAGAAGAGGTGGCGTCCACCCGAGCCGGTCTCGGCGGCCAGGGTCTCAGGGACGTCCACGCCGTTGGCCTCAGCCCATGCTGCGAGCTCGATGGCACCATCGGTCTCCTCACCGATGTCCAGGTCGACGACGACCATGCCGGACCCTTCGCCCAGGGCGACCGCGATGTTCGCGTTGGGCCACTGGGTCCACCACTCCCGGATCTTGATCGGATCCGAGGAGGCGTTCGCCATCTTGGTCCCGCCCTTGATGAGCGGGTGCTTCCCTGGTGCCGTGCAGAACGGGTTGCCGCAGCCGCAGCGCCCGTCCGCGATCCAGAAGATCGGGATGACCCTCCAGCCGCGCTCTGCGTAGTCCAGGGCGAATTTCTTCATAGACATGTGGTGCCCACGCTCCAGGTTCTGGCGTCGGTGTGTGGGTCGACGAGGGGTTCCCCGTCGACATGGAAGCCTTCGCAGATCTCGTGGACCTCGCTGCGGATGAGCTCTGTGAGCACCCAGTCGAGGAACACGTCGTCTGCGGTCACCGCCGACACGGGAACCGGTACCTCCCACAGCCAGGTCTTGGCTGGGGCGTGTGGCTCACGGAGGTCCTCGTCGACGAACGAGATCGTGAGCCGTAGGTTGGTCAGGCCAACCATCTGGGTGGCCTGGTACGGGGACAGGCTGAACCGGTGGTTGCGGAAGACCGCACGATCCAGCGCAGCTTGTACGTCGATCACTTGAACCGGATCTTCCACGGGACTCGCTTGATCCAGTCGACCGGCACGAGCAGCAGGTAGTACGCCAGCCACGTGACGACTCGCACGAGGACCGACTCCTCAGCTCGCTCGCTGCGGTTCTCGAGCCACGCGATGAAGTGGTTGGCTTGGCGGTACGGCCAGTTCACCACCTTCACCACTGGACCCGGGAACACGTCAGCGATCAGCGCCTCCGTCGGCGACCGCTCCGGCTTGCGCTCGAGCCGGATCACTTGCGCCACATGGCGAAGTCGCCGTGGATGTTGACGAGGCGGGCCACATCGGAGAGCTTGGTGATGTTCTCCGGCGCGCGGTTCTGGATGCGGAGGTGGAGTCCGCGCGGGAGGCTCCAGCCGAAGTGCAAGCCGTCGTCGGAGATGTACTCGACGCTGCCGAAGCCAGCGACGGTCCAATCGCCGGGCGTCGTCTCGATGCCGAGGATCTTCCGGAGCTCGGTGGCGCCATTCGACCGACGCTGCCACTCCTTCCGCTCCTTCTTGGCCTCCTCAGCCTCTCCTTCAGCCAGCAGCTCGGCGGCCGACCGCGCCAGCAACGACGGCGCCGGCGCGATGCGTGCCCGCAGCTTCTGGACCAGCGGGGTCTTCTCCATGACGTTGAGCATGTCCTGGCGCTGGTAGCCCAGGTCGCGGATCACCTCAGCCGTCGTGCGGGGCGAGTTGCCGGCGTCGAGGATCAGCACGTGGAAGTAGTACTCCAGGCCGTCATCGAGGATGAACTTGAGCGTGTTCTCCACGTGGGGCTTCGCCATGTTCTCTGGACGCAGCCGTCGGCCACCGCCCGACCCCCACCACCCCTGCTTGAACATCGAGACCGTGTCGTCGAGACTCCAAGTACCTGCCATGCGATCATCCTTCCGTCCTGTGCACTAGTCTGCACGGTTTGTTGAGAACTGTTACCGTAGCCCCTCAGGCGCCGGCTTGCAACCGTCGAGCCTTCCGGATCTTGTACCGCTCCCGCCGGTCCGTGCCGCCCCAGATCCCGTCCTCCTGGTGGCTCAACGCGTAGTCGAGGCAGGGCTCCTTGATCGGGCAGCCCTGGCAGATCTCCTTTGCGATGTGCTCATCGGACTTCTCCACCGGGATCATGATGTTCGGGTCGACACCGAAGCAGTTCCCCTTGTTCATCCAAGATAGGTCCATACCAGACAACCTCCCCACATGATGAAGCCGCCACCCTTGATGACTTGATCCGTCGATCGGATGTCCAGGCAGTTCCCTCGAGCCTCACGAGATGCGATCGGGAACTCCCGGTTGAGGTACCGGATCGTGTAGCCGATCGGCACGTCCCTGATGTAGCAGAGCTGCCAGCCTTCCCAGCTGGCGAACGGACCGCCGGGTCGAGCGAGCCGCTCCCTCCCGTTCGCCGTCTCGATGTACGACGCGTCGTCAGCCACGACGTCGGTCCCGCAGCTCTTGGACCCCGAGGATGACCAGCGCCGAGACACCGACGCCGATCATCCACAAGAAGACCGACCAGCCGGGGATCACTTCCTCACCACTAGGCGCTGGCCCTTCCCGACGCCCAGGTCGTGGTGGGCTCGGTTCTCCTTCCACGCCTTCTCGCAGCCGTACGCCCAGGGACCTTGGAAGGTCTTGAAGTCGTAGGCAGCGGGGTGGCGCTTGTTGTGGATGTCGCAGAGCGGCAGCTCTTCGACCTCAACAGTCGTGCGGGCCATGGTGGGACCAGTCTTCCTTCATCGCTTCTTCGGCGAGCGCCCCCGCCAACGTGGCGGTGAGCAGCTCCTTGGTGAACGGGTCGGTCTCGTCAGCGATCGCTGCGAGCATCTGCTCCTTGACTTCTTCGGAGAGGGCCATCAGAACTTCCCGGCGCAGACCGGCCCGATGCCGGCCGCGATCGACTCTTCCTTGGTGAGGACCGCGCCGCAGCGGCAGCACGATCCGTAGAGGGCACCCCAGGCCTTGGCCTCCTCGAGGCTCATCTTCATGGCGGGGGTCAGCTTGCGGATCGCGCCCGGGGCGTACTCGAAGTCGTGCGTGACGGTCTTCGTCTTCATCTCCCGGGGCTCGTCCAGCGCGATCATGCGCTTGGCGTAGAGGTTGCCCGAGCCGTGG
>Ga0209023_10008339_pt1 | contig 10423 bp, 8 predicted proteins | sample LakOneMetagenome_FD_187468 | JGI IMG/M metagenome (GOLD analysis project Ga0209023, IMG submission 187468) | Freshwater and sediment microbial communities from Lake Erie, Canada (SPAdes) (version 2) | ecosystem: Environmental > Aquatic > Freshwater > Lentic | place: Lake Erie, Canada | collected...
GGTTCCTAGGCCGTGGTCGGCGGCCTGCCTGAATAGCGACACTGCGATGTCATCGCGCTTCCAGTAGAGCGCCCCGGCCGCGGCGGCGATCACCAGCAACAAGCCAATCACCAGGCGTTTCATGGCTTTCACTCCCGCTTCCCTATTGGCACTTATAGTGCTACTTGTTGCCGGCGAGCAAGGGGACGCAGGACACGTGGCCAAGGCAGCACCGAAAACGCGAGCGAGAAACGCTACGCTCGATGGGCGCCGCCAACGCTCCGACGCGTCACGCCGCCGCATCGTCGACGCCATGTTGGAATTGGCGCGCGACGGCGACCCGGCGCCAAGCGCCGATGTTGTTGCAGAGCGCGCCGGCGTCGGCCGCCGAACGGTGTTTCGGCTCTTCTCCGATATGGAGAGCCTCTACCGCGAAATGCATGCGACGATGCTCGCGCGCATCGAACACATTCGCACCATGCCGATCGAAGGCGCCACGTGGCGAGAGCGCCTTGATGCACTGATTGTTCGCCGCATCGCCTTGTTCGAAGAGATTCTGCCGATCAAAATGGCGGCGGACGTGCATCGCTATCAGTCCGCATTCCTGCGCAAAGCGCACGCAGGCAACGCCGCAGCGCTTCGCGAGATCATGCTGTTCGTACTGCCGGGGCAGCTGAAGAAAGACGAAGACCTGGTTGAGGCGCTGGATGCGGCGCTCAGCATCGAAACCTGGGAGCGCCTGCGCAAGGATCGCGCGCTGTCGTTGAAGGCAGCACAGCGCGTGATCGAGCGCACGGTGAAGGCGTTGGTAGAGGGCGTAGCATGAAACTTCTCAAGTGGCTGGGCGGTATCGTTGTCGCGTTGGTATTGATCGCCGGCGGCCTTTGGATGTTTCGCGAGCAGATGATGCTCAACATCGGGCATTTGGTGGCGCCGCGCATTGAGGCGAACCATGCGGTCACCTGGGCGCAAGGGCCCGATCAGCCTGCGCAGTCGCCGGATCAACGCCCGCCGAATATCGTTTTCATTCTCGCCGACGATCTCGGCTACAATGACATCACCTTCAACGGCGGCGGCGTCGCTGGCGGCGTTGTGCCGACGCCAAACATCGATTCAATCGGCCACCAAGGCGTGAACTTCCAAAACGGTTACGCCGGCAACGCCACCTGCGCGCCATCACGCGCCGCGATCATGACCGGCCGCTACCCCACCCGCTTTGGCTTTGAGTTCACGCCCACGCCCGTCGCCTTCGAAGCCATCGTGGGCACCCACAGTGAGCCCAGCGCTCTGGTGCGGCCGCGCTTCTTCGCCAATCGCCTTCACGACATGATTCCGATGGAACGCATGGGCGTTCCCGCCAACGAGACGACGATCGCGGAAATGCTGCGCAGCCGCGGTTATCATACCCTGCAGTTCGGCAAGTGGCACTTGGGCGCCGAGAACGGCATGCGCCCGGAGCAACAAGGCTTTGACGAAAGCCTGGGCTTCATGCCCGGCGCCTCGCTCTATCTCCCTGTCGATGATCCCAGCGTGGAAAACTCGCGCCAAGACTTCGATCAGATCGATCGCTTTCTCTGGGCCAACCTTGGCTACGGCGTGCAGTTCAACGGCTCGCCCTGGTTTCGCCCCAACGCTTACATGACCGACTATCTGACGACGGAAGCGGTCAACGCCATTCACGCGAACCGCAACCGTCCCTTCTTTATGTATTTCGCGCCCAACGCCGTGCACACGCCGTTGCAGGCTACGCGCGAGGACTACGATGCGCTGCCGCAGATCCATGATCATCGCTTGCGTGTGTATGGCGCAATGGTCCGAAATTTGGATCGCAACGTTGGACGCTTACTCGAAGCACTGCGCGCCGAGGGTCTCGATCGCAACACGCTCGTGATCTTCACCAGCGACAACGGCGGCGCCAATTATATCGGCCTGCCTGAGATCAACCGCCCGTATCGCGGGTGGAAAGCCACCTTCTTCGAGGGCGGCATTCACACGCCGTTCTTCATGCGCTGGCCCGCGCGCATCCATGCTGGATCGACTTATGCCGCGCCCGTCAGCCACTTCGACATCTTCGCCACCGCCGCAGCCGCCGCAGGCGCGCCCGTCACGGCGGCGCAGCACGTCGATGGCGTGGACGTGTTGCCGTTTGTCACGGGCGCCGACCACGGCGTGCCGCACCAAACCTTGTTCTGGCGCTCAGGCCAATATCGCGTAGTGCTCAACGAAGGCTGGAAGCTCCAAGATTGCGGCGCGTGTGGGCGCGTGTGGCTCTACGACATGGCGCACGACCCCACCGAGCAGCATGATCTCTCAGGACAACAGCCTGATCGTGTGCACGCGCTTACAGCCATGCTTGATCAGCACGACCGCGAACAAGCGCCACCCCAATGGCCGTCCCTGCTCGAGGGCCCGATTTCGATCGATCATCCGCTGGGTGTGCCGCAGCAACGTGGCGAGACTTACATCTGGTGGGACAACTGAGCGCTTAGCGCATCGACGGCGTCGCCGTCGTCGCAAGAAGGCGGATCAAACCATCCAGCGGCGTTCCCGCGAGCGGTGTCTCAAGTGTCGTCAATCGCAGTGATATGCGCGGCGCAGGCTCATGCAAATCCAACGCGACAAGCGATCGCGCCGCCACTTCATCCGCCACAGCATAGTCCGGCAACACGCCGATCACATTACTGTTCATAACACCACGCTTCACGCCGTCGATGCTGCCTGCCGATTCCAAGCTCGGCGGCTGGCCGGCAGCGGCAAGCCAAGACTTGAGTAGCGCGTTGAAAGCGCCGTCATGATCGGCGAGCAAGAATGTGAGACCAGCGAGGTCGGCGCGGCTCACAACACGGCATGCTAGCTGGTGACCCGGCGCGACAATGAATTGCAGCGCGGCTCGCGGCAGAGACGATGCGTCGCCGCCCTCTCCGCCTTCGATTGTCAGCGCCGCGTCGAGCTCACCACGCCTCACCCGCGCACGCAAATCTTCGCACAAGCCAATCGCCACGCGGACGCTGACTTGCGGCCAACGCGACCGAAAAGCTCCAAGCGGTGCGGGCAAGAGAAACGAACTGATCGACTCCACTGTGCCCAAGCGAATTGCGCCTTGGCTCTGATGCGCAATCGCAGCAAGCGCCGTCTCCGACGCGGCGACGAGCACGCGCGCATGCGGAATGAGCGCCTCGGCAGCCGCGGTCAAAGTCGCGCCGTGTCCTGCGCGCCGCGTTGTCACCGGCGCACCAAGCACGCGTTCCAAAGACAGCAACGTCTCCGACACGGTGGACTGCGCCACGCCGAGAGTGCGCGCCGCAGCGCCGACGCCGCCTGCGTCTTTCACAGCGAGCAGCACGCGGCAGTGGCGCACTTCCAGGTCCTTGGTCATTGGCGTCCCATCGGCAATCCCGATGCCCCCATCACCGTTTTGGCGGCAAGGCCAGCCCGGATCAAGCTTGAGCGCCCGACAGGCGGCGGATTAACCGCGCCTGCGGCGCCGTTTGATTCGAGGAGCCGCCATGTTTCACCGTCGCGCTGGCACGTTAAGCGCTCTGTTGATCGCAACGCTCGTCGGGACGGCGCTCGCATGTGCGGCCTTTGCTCAGCCCCAGGCGACCGACCTCCACACAGGTATCGACGCCTCGGTGCGGCCGGGTGATGACTTCTACGGCTATGCTAACAACGTCTGGTTAGCGGCGACGACCCGTCCAGATGGAGTCGCGCGCATCGACACCAGTTCAATGCTACGCGCTGAGAACGCGCGCCGGGTGCACAACTTGATCGAGGACGCCACCGCGCACCCGAACGTCGGCACGGCCAAAATGGTTGGCGACTATTATGCGAGTTGGAGCAACGGTGGCGCGATCGAGGCTCAAGGCCTATCGCCCCTCTCCGCCGATCTCGCAGCGATTAACGCCATCACGAGCCGCAGCGCATTGGCCACGTATCTTGGACAAACCGTGCGGCTTGACGATGGGACCAACCAACAGACCGAAAGTCTCTGGGGTATCTGGATTCACCAGGGCTTCCATGATCCGGATCACTACGCCGCGCACTTCGTTCAGGGCGGACTCGGATTAGCCGATGCGAGTGACTACGCCGATCCGTCCTCGGAACATGTTGCGCATCGCGATCTATACCGAACCCACATCGCCAACGTGTTGCGCGCGGCTGGATTTGATCAGGCGGAAGCGCGAGCGGCTCGCGTCCTCAACCTCGAGATTGCCATAGCCGCCACACACGCGTCGCGCGCAGACACTGATGACGTGTTCAAAACCGACAACACGTGGCGTCGCGCCGATTTTACCACCAATGCACCTGGTCTCAACTGGAATGCTTATTTCTCCGCGGTAGGCATCGGCGCTTCAACCAGTTTCGTTGTGTGGCAGCCGCAGTCCGTCATCGGCGGATCCAGACTCGTCGCCGCTGAGCCTCTCGAAGCGTGGAAAGACTACCTCGCCTTCCACATCGTCGAGCACTATGCGGCCGTGTTGCCCAGCGCGATCGCCAATGAGCGCCTTGCGTTCGAAGCGCAACTCTCTGGCGCATCGCCTCCTGCACTTGATCGCAGCGAGCAAGCGTTTGCGGCAACGGAAGCCGTGCTTGGCGACGCAGTTGGGCGGTTATACGTGGAGCGCTATTTCTCGCCGCATACACGCGACGCCGCGACCGCGATGGTGGAAAACATTCGCACCGCTTACCGCGCGCGCTTGGGCAATGTCTCATGGATGACGCCGGAGACGCGCGCGCAATCCTTGGGCAAACTGGAAACACTTAGAATCGGATTGGGCTACCCGGCACGGTGGATCGACTATTCGCCGCTCCGCATCGTGCGCGGCGACGCGTTCGGCAATCTGCAACGCGTCGAAGCCTTCACCTATCGCCGCGAGCTCGCGAAGCTGGATCAGGCCGTCGATCCGGATGAGTGGGCGGGGCAACTGCATCCGCAAATGGTCGGCGCCATTCTCAATCTCAGCCCCAACTCAATGCAATTCGCTGCGGGCCTGCTGCAACCGCCGTATTTCGACGCTGACGGAGACGCCGCGTCCAATTACGGCTCCGCCGGCGCCGGCATTGCGCACGAAATCGTCCACAGCTTCGACGGCGTCGGCAATATCTATGACGCACAAGGACGGCTTACGCGCTGGTGGGCCGCAGAAGATCAAACCCACTATCAGACGGCCGCGGCGCCGCTTGCCGCGCAGCTCGACGCTTGCTGCCCCGCACCGGACGCATGCGCGCATGGTGCGCAAATTTTAGGTGAAAGCGCTGCCGACCTCGCTGGTTTAGCTGCGGCGCACGATGCCTATCTCTTGTCGCTTCACGGGCGGCCGGATGCCGTGATCAACGGTCTGACGGGCGAGCAGCGATTCTTCATCGCCTTCGCGCAACGCTGGCGGCGTCTCCAATCTGATGACGCTCTGCATCAACAGATCGCTACGGACACGCACGCGCCACCGCAATGCCGCAGCGATCTGGTGCGCAACAGCGATGCGTGGGTTCAGGCTTTTGGCGTTCGGCCTGGCGTCAGGCACTATCTCTCGCCGGAGGCGCGCATTCAGCTTTGGTGATTTGCCGCCAAGCCGGCAGTTAGGGTGTCACGTGCCCGACCGTTCGGAATCCTACGTGCGACATGCCCTGCGTGGGATCGGCGGGCTGTCGCGATCCGGAGCGGAAGCGCGAACAAAAGTTTGTCGCGCAGAGAAAAGAGCCGCCCTTGATCACGTGCTGCGCCAAACCCTGCGGATCGTGTTCGCGCGCATAGGTTTCGGTTGCCGGCGCTCGATCGAACGCGAACCAATCTGTGGTCCATTCCCAAACATTGCCGATGGTGTCGTAGAGGCCCTGGGCATTCGGCGAAAAGCAGCCAACCGGCGCCAGCCCTTCGAACCCATCCGTGCCGCGGTTGATCACAGGGAAAACACCCTGCCACGTGTTTGCGCGTGGCCGATCATCCGCGGTGAACGCTTCGGCGCGAACATTTGAGGGCGCCGGCGCATCGAGACGCGCTGCACGCTCCCACTCATTCTCCGTCGGCAGGCGCCGGCCGCGCCAGTGCGCGTAGGCGGCAGCGTCCTCGTAGGCGATCTGCACGACGGGAAACATATCGCGCCCGTCGATCGACGAACCGGCGCCCGACGGGTGTCGCCAATCCGCGCTGCGATCGATGCGCCATTGATGCTGCGCGGGATCAAACACTGCCGCGCCCATGCGCTGACCGTCTGAACCATTGCGCTCGGCAACAGTTTGGTAGTGCGTGGCGGCGACGAATTGCGCGTACTGCGCGTTAGTCACTTCGTGCGTGTCGATCGAAAATGCGGCTACATCGCCGCGCCCACCAACTTCCTCTTCCCGATTAAAGGCCACCGAACCGCGGTCAACACGGCCGGCGGGAATGACACTCTCGTCATTCAAATGCGACGCATCAAGACACACCAACGTCGGTGCGCGCTGTGCCACCGCGGCGGCGGGCGCACGCGAACATGCGACCAACGCCGCAAAACAAAACGCGAGTGCAAGCGCTTGTCTCACGCACGCTCCTGCAAGCCGCGCTGCTTCATGCGCCAGATCAAATGCTCCAGGCGATCTTGTCCGAAGAACGGCTCATCCTCGAACACGAAAAGCGGCACGCCCCAGTGTCCGGCGCTTTTCTGCGCTGCTTCATTGGCTGCGATCTCCGCATCTAGATCGCCGGCCAGCTCGGTCGCAGCCCGCGCGATGTCACCAGCGTCGAGTCCCGCCTCGCGCGCTGCATCCGCTAGGTGCTCACCCTCTTGCCACGCATCGATCTCGCCCGACCAAATCTTGTGCCCAGCACGGCGCACGAATTCCAACCCTTTGCCCGCACGCGCGGCGGCGACGCCCATGCGGCTCACGCGATAAATGTGCGGCTGCTCGGCCGCCACTTCGCCTCTGCCGATGTCCATGACGATCGGATCAGGCCGCGGCCAGCGATAGGGAATGCCGTGCATCTGCGAGATGCGAAACGTGTCGCGCAGCAGATAAGGCGGCCACAGCGGATTGACCTGCTTGAAGAAGCCCGGAATGCGCACCGCGATCGGCAACACGATGCGCATGCGCGGTGCGATATCGTAACGCCGCGTCAGCGCCTCGACCTGCGGCGCAGCGAGGTACGAATACGGGCTGCGGAAGGAATAATAATAGTCGAAGGCGAGCGTCACGTATTCTCTCCTCTTGACCTTCTCCGGCTTTGACCGCGGTGAAAAGAAATGGCACTACAAGGGTCAATACCCTTGGATCGCGGCGGAGGCAAACATGAAGGTGCTCAGAACCCCAGACGAACGCTTCGCCAACCTGCCCGATTGGCCCTTCGAGCCGCACTATAAGGAAGTCACCGACGCCGACGGCACCAAACTGCGCATTGCTTATGTCGATGAAGGCCCGCGCGACGGAGCGGTCGTTCTGCTGATGCACGGCGAGCCGTCTTGGAGTTTCCTCTACCGCAAAATCATCGCCCAACTCGTGGCCAAAGGCCGGCGCGTGCTCGCGCCCGATCTCATCGGCTTCGGCCGAAGCGACAAACTCGGCGCCCGCGCCGACTACACGTACGAGCGTCACGTCTCCTGGATGTCAGACTGGTTCAAGCAAGTTGGCGCCAACAACGTCACGCTCTTCTGCCAAGACTGGGGCGGCTTGATCGGCTTGCGCCTCGTCGCCGCCTTTCCAGAACGCTTCGCCGCCGTCATTGCCGGCAACACCGGTTTGCCAACCGGCCACGGGATGACCGATGGCTTCAAGAATTGGCTCGAGTTCAGCCAGAACGTGCCTGAGTTTCCGACCGGCGGCATCATCAGCGGCGGCACGTCGCGCAAACTCAGCGACGCCGAACGCGCCGCCTACGACGCGCCCTACCCCGATGAGACCTACAAGGAAGGCGCACGGCAATTTCCATTGCTGGTGCCAGTGACGCCCGAGCACGGCTCCGTCGAAGAAAACCGCGCCGCCTGGAAAGTGCTGGAGACCTTCAACAAACCGTTCATCACCGCCTTCTCCGACAGCGACGCCGTCACCAAGGGCGGTGAGCGCGTGTTCAAGGATCGAGTCCCTGGCGCCAAGGACCAAACACACGTGATCCTGCCCGGCGGCCACTTCCTGCAAGAAGACAGCCCCGACCAGATCGCTGTGCTGATCGATGCGACCGTGAGCAAAGTCAGCGCCTAGACCGGTTGCCAGCGGCGGCGGGCACAGTCATAAACCGCCGCTCCGGACAGGTGGCCGAGTGGTTGAAGGCGCACGCCTGGAACGCGTGTGTAGGTGAAAGCCTACCGAGGGTTCGAATCCCTCTCTGTCCGCCACAACCTCATAACGCGGTGTTTTAGAACGCGGTCGAAATCCGCGCCTTCGCCGAAGGCGCGTCTCCGTGGACGGCGTCGCGACCAACGGCGCCGCGGACGATGCTGCGCCGCTTAGAAGCGCGTCGTCAGCTGCAGCGAGATCTGGTCCGCGCCGTAGCTTGAGATGAAGTCGTTCGAGTCGTTTTCGCGGCGGCGGTACTGCACGCGGACATCGCAGTCGCATGGCAACGCCCGTTGCAACGTCAGACTGGCTTGCGGCGACACGTAGTCGTCGGTGCGATCGTAGCCATCGAAATCGCGACGCCGCACCAACGCGCCGACGGACGCCTGGAGGTGGTCGGTGACCTGATAAGTATAATTCACGTCGATGCCGTACTCGTCGTACTTGCCCGGCGCGAAATCGAAGATATCGCCGCTGACATCGCTCATGCGCCAGAACGGCTCGATGCTCAGCGTATCGCGTTCGAACAAAAGATGCGGCTTGGTCACGCCAGCTTGCAGTTCCGCGTACGTGCCGTCATTTGGGATTGAGCCGAAGAAGAAGAAATTTTCCCCGTCGTATTCGCGATACCCGCCGCGCGCGCGCGCCCAATATGACATTCCCGCCGCGCGGCCTTCGAGCGTCACGCCCAGATTGATCTCGTTGAAGTAGTGCTCGCTGCCAACCCAGGCTGCGCCTGCACCGATTGATGGGATCACCGCCATGTGTGGCGCCGGGTGAAAGATCGGTCCGGTTTGCAGGCCGATGAACCCGTAGTCGAGTTCGTCACGATCTTGATTGTCCTCGAGCGTTGCGTTGAGGATTGAACGCCAGCGGCGACCAAAAAACTCGTGCTCGTTGGCGACCATCAACCGGCCGTAGTAGGTGGTCGAGTCCGGCGTATTGAAATACGGCGAATACAAATTGCGCGGATTTGAATCCTGCAACACGCCGACATCGACGCGAGCGATCGTATAACCCGGCTCAATCTCACGACGCAGACGCTCGTAGCCGCGGCGCGCGGCTTCGTTGGTGGGATCGTTGATGAGGATGCGCTCGTAGGCCGTGAGCGCCAAACGCGGTTTGCCCGCGGCTTCGGCAGCCGCCGCGTATTGCAGATTGAGATCGGCGTCCTGCGGGTTCTCGAGAACGCGATTGCCGAGATCGGTCAGATCACCCGCTTGCTGCGCGAACGCGCCGGTCGCAGAAAGCGCGGTAATGCTTGCAGCGATCAGCATCGCTTGGCGCCAAGCGCTGGCTTTACCCCGTACGGCCATCTGACTTCCCCGTTTCTCGCGGCACATTCTGCTAGCAGAGCATCCCAGTAAAAGCCGCTCCGCCCGCTAATTCAAGCGTTTACGCTGCTCCCATTAACGAGTTCCGAGTTGCCAGAAGCTGCGGCGCAAGATTAGGGTCGGCGCATCGCTTCGCGAGAAAGGTTGCAAAATGCGGCGTTTTGTTATCGCCCTGGGCGCACTCGGCGCCGGTATGGCGTTCCTCAGCTCCCCCGCAGAGGCGCAGACAGCCGATGGCAACATCGGCGCCGCCGTCGCTGTCCGCAACCAAGTGACCGGCGTTCACGGCGGCCAATCGCGCGCCATGACGGTTGGCAATCACGTGTTTGCCAATGACCGCATCGACACCGGCGCCAACAGCGTCGCGCAATTGATGTTCACCGATCAAACGACGCTCAGCATCGGCCCACGCTCGCAGGTGACGCTTGACCGTTACGTGTACGATCCGAACCGTTCGGCGGGCGATGTGGCGGTTTCATTCACCACCGGCGCGATGCGTTTCGTCACCGGCACGCAGACGCCGCAAAGCTACCAGGTGCGCACGCCTGTCGCGAGCATTGGCGTTCGCGGCACCATCATCGACCTGCTGATGATCAACGGCCGCATGTTCGGCATTCTCGATGAAGGCGCGCTGACCTTCACGCTCGCGAATGGCACCACGATTGATCTCAACCGTCCGGGCACCGCCATCGAGTTTTTCTCGAACGGAACGACCTCACAGCCGTTCACGTGGCGCGGCAGCTATGAGAGCTCGATCGGCGCAGCGACCTACCCGCTCTTCGGCAATCCGTTCGCTGAATTCCCCGGCCTCGAGGGCGCTAACGACGGCGACGATCCGACCAACCGTACGGACGTCATCCACTCGG
>Ga0209023_10008340_pt1 | contig 10423 bp, 13 predicted proteins | sample LakOneMetagenome_FD_187468 | JGI IMG/M metagenome (GOLD analysis project Ga0209023, IMG submission 187468) | Freshwater and sediment microbial communities from Lake Erie, Canada (SPAdes) (version 2) | ecosystem: Environmental > Aquatic > Freshwater > Lentic | place: Lake Erie, Canada...
CAATCTGGGCGTTGCCGAGGACGATTGCGTCGTCTTCGTCAGCCAGGTCGAGACACACCAGGCGATCCGCGCCTTCTTCCGCCCGGGCACGCGCAGCTCCTTCCACGCTTCGGGCATCGGCAAGGCGGTACTGGCGCATCTCGAGCCGGAACGTGTCGCGGCCATCCTGCGCAAGGCCGGCTTGCAGCGCTACACCGACAAGACGCTTTCCGACATATCGGCGCTCGCCCGCGATCTCACAACGATCAAGCATCGTGGCTGGTCCGTCGACGACGAGGAGCGCCATCCCGGCATGCGCTGCGTGGCCGCCGCCATCTTCAACGAGTTCGGCGAGCCGATCGGCGGCGTTTCGGTCTCCGGCCCGACGGTGCGGGTCACGCCCGAGCGCCTGGCCGAGATCGGCCCGCTGGTTCGCGAGGCCGCGGCGGAGGTGACGAAGATGATCGGCGGTACAGTGGCAGGCTGATCAGCCTGCGCCAGGCAGCGCGCTCTTGGTCGCTATATCGAAGAAATCGAGCAGGATCGCGAGCCCGACGCCGCTGGCGGTGCAGATCAGTCCGGCGATGAATATCCGATTGGCGCGTGCATAGACGGGGCGCTGCAGCGACTTGGTGTCGAGCAGCATGGCAAGCGCCCGCATTTGCAGCGCGATGCCGACCAGGATCGGCAACACGGCGAGCAGATGATAGGTCTGCCAGGGGATCGGGTTGGCCGCCCAATGGGTGATGAAACCCAGCGAGAACGCCAACAGGATGCCAACGGTGGTGACCGTGCCGTTGCGAAATACCGGCTCGATCAGGTCTTCCTTCGGATCCTGCTCGTCCAAGCCACCCTCCCTGCGTTGGCGATCGAGGTAAAGATTAGCCGTTCGCAAAATCGCTGTACACCGCTGGCCGCCGCATGGCCGTGACCGTCTTGCCGCAGCATTGGGCTGCATGCGAAAGGGTCACGGATGAAGAAAACGGTTCAGCTTTTGCTTGCCGCTCCGCTTTGCGGATGCGTGGCGGCGGCGCCTCGGCCCGACGGCGGCGGCCAGCGCGTCGATCCCATTCCAGTCTCGCTCGCGCTGGAAGAAGTCATCACCACCGGCATTCGCCAACACTTGGCGGATCCCGCCTCCGCCAGGTTCGGCACAATGCTCGCCGGCGAACGGACGCTGAGCGGCCGCCACGAGATCGTCGTCTGCGGCATGGTCAACGCCAGGAACCGTGCCGGTGGCGACAAGCCTTTCATGGCCAGGGTTTATCCGGATGCCGGCAGCACCTTCGAGCTGGTCGCGATGGGTGATGAATCGCCGAATGCGAGGCTTGCCGTCGAGGGCGACTGCCGCGCAGCCGGGCTTGCAATCCTCGAGTCCGACTCGAAGAAGCATCTCTAACCAAACGATATCCTTGCAGCCAAAACGAAGGATAGAGGGGCTGCATCGGCCCCTCTATCCAACTTGGCGAGCCTTCTCTTACAACCTGCAATAATGCGGATAGCCGTCATAGCCGACATAGGTGTCCGAGCCCGGATCGTAGCTTGAATACCGGGCAAGGCAGCGGCGCACATGCCAGGAACCGCCGTCATAGTCGTCGACATAGACCGGCTGCGGCTGCTGCTGGGAAAGAAGGCTGCCGAGGACGAAGCCGCCGACCCCGGCGGCAATGCCGATCCCGATTTCGCGGTTGTGGTGGTGGCTGTGGGCGGCCGAGGGCTGGACGGTGCCGGCCAGCGTGCCGGCGGCGATGGTGGTCGCGATGAGGCCTGAAACGAATGTGCGCTTGAACATGACGATCTCCTTGGTTCGTTGACCGAGGCGATCCATCCGCCTCTTGATCGTCCGTCGTTCCGGCCGGGAAAAAGGTTCGAAGATTTTTCCGATTTTTTTCGAGGGACCGGAAAATGGCCTCGTTCCGATAGCCGGCCGGCCCTGCCCGGCAGCCGCCGACCCGAACGAAAAAGGGCGGCGCAAGCGCCGCCCGTCGAGGCTGTTTGGCCTTCGTCAAAGGAAGATGATCACCTTGCCATGATGATGGTGGTGATGCTTGTGGTGCCACCACCATGGCTTCTGGTGATGCTTGTGGTGGTGATGATGATGGTGATGCATGCCGTGAGCCGACGACGATTGCACGGTGCCGGCAAGCGCGCCGGTGGCGACGAAGACGGCAACGAGGCCTGAGGTAAGCGTGCGCTTGAACATGATGATCTCCTGGATCCTTGATCGAGGCGACCATTCGCCTCTCGGAGATCAGTCGTGGCGAAGCGGCAAAAGGTTCGACAGGCAGTCAGCCAATAGCGAGTAGGCAATAGCGAATAGCAATTTGAACAGAAGCTCCTATCCGCCACTCTCGCTATTCCCTGCTCACTCCCTTTCACCCCATCCCCGTGACGTGGCGCAGCCAGAAGGCAAGCGCGATGAAGCCGAGGAAGGTGGCGACGCCGGTCCAGTCGATATTGGCCTTCTTCAAGTCGCCGATGACCTTCACCAGCAGAAGCCAGGTCACGACTATGATCGGCAGGATGATGACGAATCTGATCATGCGGGCACCCCGTTCGATGCGCTTGCACCTGAACGAGATGTAGGAAGCGGCGCGGCGAATTTCAGCAGGCCCCGGGGGCGCCGGCGTCGACAGCCTGGGGAACGGCAAACGGATTTTATCTTTACTGGCGCACCAGATGTGCTACCGGAGCGCCGTGCCCTTGTAGCTCAGCTGGTAGAGCAGCGGTTTTGTAAACCGAAGGTCGCGGGTTCGATCCCTGCCGGGGGCACCAGGCATTCCGCTGCCAGCCATCCTGCCACTCCCGGCGTAGTCTCCGCCTGCCCTCCCCCAACATGCCCAATTTTCGGGGTGCTCGTTTGCAGCACAATCCCTGGAACTTGCCTTTGAGCGGATTTTACATTCTACTTCACTCGGGGGCGTTTAAGGGTTTTGGGGGCGGGCTGGCTATGCTTGTCATCATCAATCTCTTGTTTTGGCTGCACCTTATGGCCCTGGCGATGGGGATTGGCGGCGGCATAGCCATGTCGCAGGTCGGCCCGCGCCTGATAGCGGCGACACCGGACCAGCGTGCGACTTGGTGGCCGCTGGCCACGGCTTACACCCGCATCGCCGGCAGCGGCCTCATCCTACTCCTGATCACTGGGCCGCTCCTGTTGTGGCTGCGGTACGGCGGCACCGAGGGGCTGAATGACTGGTTTGAGCTCAAGATGGCACTCGTCGCCGTCATAGTGGTGACCATCGGCCTGAGCATGTGGGGCATGGCGCGGCTGCGGCGTGGCGACGAAGGAGGCGGCAAGCTGATGAAGGTGACGGGGCCCCTGACCACGCTGACCGCGGCAGCGATCGCGCTGGCCGCTGTTTTCAGCTTCCACTGAGATCTGCCCGCGAAGGCAGTTTGGCGCAACTCCAGGTCTACAGGGTGTGCTTCCGCTCCACTCCCATTGGCGGACACATAACGCCAGACGCCTTCGGGCGCCCTAAGCCTGCGATGACCAAAGCTATGGTCAAAACCTATTCCCGGGCAACACGGGTGTCACTACCAACATCATATTCATGTTGTTGAAGATGAGCTCGCCCACGGCCGGTCCGTCGATGTCCGGCCGCACCATGCCGACCTCCTGCAATCTGACGATGCGGCCGTCAAAGCGCCGTTCCGGTCTCCGGATCAAACAGATGCATCGCCTCAGGCGCGAATGTCAGCCGGCAATCCGAGCCGTGCGCGATGTTCGATGACACGGGCAGGCAGGCAAGCAGCCTTTGCTCGCCGACACGACAGGTCGCGACGAGCTCCCGCCCCATCAACTCGACTATCTCCACCTTGACCGGCAGGCCCGGTTCCCCGGTTCCCGCTGTCGCGAGCTTCATGGCTTCCGGCCTCACGCCGAGCTTCAACGATCCCCGGCGCGCCCGCTGGTTCGCGAAGCGGTCCGGCAAGGCAATGGCCTCATCCATTCCCGAAATCCCCAGCTTGCCCGCCGCCACCGAGACATCGAGAATATTCATCGGAGGCGAACCGACGAAGCCGGCGACATAAAGCGTTGCCGGCCGATCGTAGATCTCGGCGGGTGTCCCGAGCTGCTCGATCCGGCCATCGCGCATGACCGCGATGCGCGACGCCAGCGTCATCGCCTCGACCTGGTCGTGCGTCACATACACCACGGTCGTCTTGAGCAGCTGGTGCAGGCGTTTCAGTTCGCCGCGCATCTCCATGCGAAGCTTGGCATCGAGATTGGAAAGCGGTTCGTCGAAAAGGAAGACGCGTGGCTTCCTGACGAGCGCCCGGCCGATCGCCACCCGCTGGCGCTGGCCGCCGGACAATTGGCCGGGTTTGCGATCGAGAAGACTTTCGATCTGCAGCAGCCTTGCCGCCTCCTTTACCGACGCTTCTCGCCTGGCGACCGGAACCTTGCGCATTTCGAGGCCAAAGCCGATGTTTCGCGCGACAGTCATGTTCGGGTAGAGCGCGTAGGATTGGAACACCATGGCAATGTCGCGATCCTTCGGATGGGTGCCGACGATGGATCGTCCGTCGATCCTTATGTCGCCTCCGCTCGGCTCGGCCAATCCGGCGATGATGTTGAGCAAGGTGGATTTCCCGCAGCCGGAGGCCCCCAGCAAAACCAGGAACTCGCCGCTCTCCAGCGCGATTTCGATGCCCTTGAGCGTTTCCAGGTTGCCGTACTGCTTGCGAACATTCTGGATTTCAAGCGCGCTCATCGTGTGCATTCCCAGTGATCGTTGAACGAATGCGCCTGGCGCGCATGGGCGATCGCGCGCGACAAGCAGACTTGGCGTCCCCGCGGCGATGATGGTCTTGAAACGATGCCGTCTGCCGATACCGGCATCATCCCTTGACGCCTCCGCTGGTCAGACCCGAGATCAGCGCCCTCTGCATCACCAGGCCGATCAGCACCGGCGGCAGCGCCGCGAGAACGCCGGCAGTGGCGATCAGGCCGTAGTCGGCGATGCGGCCTCCGGCCAGGTCGGCAATGGCGACAGTCAGCGTCTTGGCACGCTGATCGGAGGTGAACAGCAACGCGTAGAAGAATTCGTCCCAGGCAAGCAGCAAGGCAAACAAGGCCGAGGTCGCCACCATCGGCGCCGCAAGCGGCAAGGTGATGATCCTCAACGTCTTGAGCAGGCCGGCGCCGTCGATCATCGCCGCTGCCTCGATCTCGCGCGGAATGGAATCGAAACCGGTTTTCATCAGCCAGGTGGCGAACGGCGCCAGAATCGTCAGATAGACCACAGCCAGGCCGACCACGTTGTTGAGCATGCCCAGATGCGAAAGGCCCATATAGAGCGGCACCGCAAGCGCTACCGGCGGCAGCATGTAAGTCGCAATGACGAGGGAAAGCGACCAGCCGACCGCGGGTGTGCGCGACACCGCCCATCCGGCCGGGATCGCCAGCAGGATCGCCATGGTCGTCGCCATGCCTGCCACTTCAAGGCTGTTGCGAAGCGAGGCGGTGAACGCCGCTCCGGCGCTGTTTTGCGCCGTGGACAAGAGTTGCCAATAGCGCGAGAAATCAGCCGATTGCGGCCACCAGCGCAACGGCCTGGCGGCAAGGTCCGCCGCCGGTGAAATGCTCATGACAAAGAGCCACAGGATCGGCGCCAGGATAATGACGGCGACGATCGATGCCGCCAGATGCACGAGAATGGTGGCTGTCAGGCTCTTGCGTTCCATCACGCCGCGCTCCCAACCGTCTTGCGCACGAGCGCGGCATAAGCGCCGGCCAGCAAAGTCACGAACAAGGTGACGATCAGGGCCAGCGAAGCGCCGGAGCCCGCGCGCTGAAATGAAAATGCTTCCTGGTAGACGAGGATCGACAGCGAGCGCGTGCTGTTGGCGGGACCGCCACGCGTCATCACCCATATGATGTCGAAAACCTTGAAGGCTTCGATCGTGCGCAACACCAGCGCCACCATCAGCGGCCCGGCAAGATAGGGTAGGATCACGAAGCGGAAACGGGCGACCGGCCCGGCGCCGTCGACCAGCGACGCGGCGGTAATGTCGCGAGGGACCGCCTGCAGCGCGGCGAGCGCGATGAGCGCCACCAGCGGAAAATTCTTCCAGCAATCCGCGACGATCAAGGCGGCAAGCGCCGTGTCCGGCTCACCAAGCCACGAGCGATAGGCGTCCAGTATGCCAAGCTGGGTCAGCCCGGCGTTGAGCGCGCCATATTCCGGATTGTAGATCAGGCGCCAGAGGGTGGCGTTGACCACCGTGGGGAGCGCCCACGGCAGGATCAACAGGGCGCGAAGCGCGGCGCGACCATGGAACTGCTGGTTCAGCAACAGCGCCACCAGCACGCCAATCACCATTTCGATTGCGACGGAAATGACGGCGAACCACGCGGTCGTGACCAGGGAACGCTGGAAGTTGGCGCCCGCGACCATGTTGACGTAGTTGTCGACACCGATGAAATTGCCGCCGCTACCAACGAGCTTTGCATCGGTAAAGGACAGGCCGACCGTGTCGACCAGCGGCCAGCCAATGACCGCGATCATGACAGCCAGGAGCGGCAGCATCAAAAGCCATGCGCGCGCCGTCAGCCAGGTATTGGACATCAGCTTGCCATTCCATTCGAAGATGAAGGAGACCGGGCGGTATTGAGCCGCCGCCCGGCGTGGAGACCACCCTTCTACAGGCCGCTGTTTTGCGCCGCCGAGGCCAGCGCCGCCTCGGGCGACGATTGACCGAGCAGCGCCTCCTGGATCGCCTGCTGGAGGGCGACCGACAGCTCCTGGTACTTCGGTGTGGTCGGACGCGGATACATCGCGGCCAGGCTGACCTTGGCGGCCGCAATCAGCGCCTCTTGTCCTTTCACGATCGCGGCGTCGTCATAGGACGACGTCCAGATCGGCAGGCTGAGCTTGGCATACTGGTTCTGGGTCGCCTGCGAGGTCATGAACACGACGTACTTCCAAGCCTCGTCCTGATGCTGGCTGGACGCGGTGATGCCAAGCCCCATCGAGCCGTTCATGGCGGAGATATCGGTTTTTCCCTGGACCCCGGGCGCCGGAACGATGCCCACCTTGCCGGCCACCTTGCTGTCCTTCGGGTCGTTGGCAAGGTTGTACATATAGGTCCAGTTCAGCGCGAAGGCGGCGTCGCCGTTTTCGAAGACCTTACGCACGTCCTCCTCGAGGAACTCCTTGGAGTTTGGATTGCTCAGGCCCGATTTGTAGCTGCCCACCATGTAGTTCAGCGCGTCGAGGCCACCGCCATGCTGGAAGTCGGGCTTGCCGTCCTTCAGGAAGTCACCGCCATAGGCGCTGACCAGGGTCGTGTAGTCGCAAATCACCGCTTCCGCCTGCGACCAGCTCCAGGCGATCGGTGTCGCCAGCAGACCCTTGTCCTTGATGATCTTGGCCTGCTCGCTGAGTTCGTCCCAGGTTTTCGGCGGCGCCTTTATACCCGCTTTCTCAAGGATCTCCTTGTTATAAAACAGATATTTCGTGTCCAGGATCCACGGCATGCCATAGGATTTCCCCTCGGACTGAACCGTCGACCAGGCACCGGGCAACACGCCTTTCTTCATTTCGTCGGTAATGCGCGAAGAGACGTCGACCAGGACCTTGTTGGTGGCGTATTCGGCCGGCCAGATGACATCGAACAGCACCACGTCGTAGCCGCCGCCAGATCCCTGAGCGAGCACCGTTTTGTCGTGAAGACCTTCGTAGGGGACGAATTCCAAGTTGACGCTGATGTCTGGATTGGCCTTGGTGAAGGCTTCCGTCATGGCGCGGACGTCAGCTTCGCTATAGGCCGACTGAGCCATGAACAAGGCATTCAGTTTCGTCTCCGCCATTGCGTGCGATGCAATCAACTGGCTGAGCGAAAACACCCCGGCCATCAAGATCGACTTGGTCTTCATCTTCATCTCCCTGTGGTTTTGCCCGTATGTTCAGCGACATACGGTGCGGATGGTAAGTTGGTGGTTGAAATCCAGCGGTCCCGCGTGTGTCGTCGAACCGCAATGATGAACGCTTGCCGCCTCGTGCCCATCACGGCCGCGGGTTGGGTAATGCCGGGCCGCGCCGATGATCCCGGCGAACGGCGGTCAGACACGGGCGCGCCCTCGGTCACAGCCGGTAACGGCTGACGCTGAGCATGAAGCCGTCACCCTTGTAGATTGACTTGACATATTCGACGACCTGATCGGTGTCGGTGACGGTCGCGCGCCAGACAACCAGCACGGGCGCGCCTTTCTCGATGCCGAGCAGACCGGCTTCCTCGCTCGTCGCCGCCGTCGGCTCGAACAGGGCATCCGTCCAGGCGGGAACGATGCCCCAAGTCTCGGTCATCTGGGCATAAAGCGACGCATCGTCGAACTGGTCGCGCGAGGCGGAGGGATAGAGGCTTTTCGGGAGGTAGACCGTCTCGACGGCGATGGCGTTGCCGTCGATCGTGCGCATCCGCCTCAGGCAAATGAAATCGTTGTTGTCATCCCCGCCGGCCTGGAGATGCTTGCGGAAATCGCCGGGGAGTTTCCTGGCGTCGGCATAGTCGACGATGATGGAACCCGGCTCGCCGCCAAGCTTGCGAACTTCCGAAGTGAAGCTGTGAAAGCCGGACAGTCCGCGCATGCGCGACAGTTTCTTGAAATAACCGCGTCCGTGCGCGCTGTAGATGACACCGCGCGCTTCAAGCTGCTTCAACGCCTGGCGAACCGTGACCCGCGAGACGCCGAACTCACGCGAGAGTTCGCCTTCAGACGGAAGCGAGAGCGTGCTGTCGTCATGCAGCTTGATTTCAGCGTCGAGGATTTCGGCGACTTGCACATATATCGGTGCCGCGCCGCTTTTGCGTATCGCCTTTTTCTTCAGCAAGAGGGTCGTCATTCGCTTGCTCCCCGAGAGCGTTCCGCGAGCCTGCTTAACTCTCCAACATGTTAAGACAGGTTGTCAAGTTAATGTTGCAATATAGAGATCTCATACGCATAGGCCTGGAACGCGCCGTCGGCCCGCGCTCGACGTTGCCTGCGCATTGGCGAGAAGTCGCGCGCCATGAAAGGCGGCGAGCCGAGCGTCGCGGACGGGTCCCCTTAACCGAAGAGATGCGGATCGGTCGCCCGAACGCGTGACGTCCCAACGAGACGACGCGGCGGCTAGACGCAGACGATATCCGCCGGCCGCGAATGGAATTTCGGGTGGAAGGTTATGACGTTTTGCTGATTGCCATCGAGACGAGGGCCTCGGTCATTCACGCCCGATCGCGGCTACGAGGAGGCGATTCTGCCTGCGTATCGCCGCTCGCAGTTCCGGGATTCTCGCCTCGTCGCGCTTCACGAACTCGATGAACATCATGTTCATGTTGTTGAAGATGAGCTCGCCCACGGCCGGTCCGTCGATGTCCGGCCGCACCAGGCCGATCTCCTGCAATCTGACGATCAGCGCCCTGATTTGTTCGGTCAGTTCCCGGTCGAGCGCCGTATAGGCCAGGCCGAACGGGCTGTCGGGCAGCTGCGTCGAGACCGCCATCGCCTGCCGCCACATCTCCTTGCTGAGATAATTCAGCGAGTGCTCGATATAGATGCCGATCAGCGTGTCCAGCGCGTCGCCGACATTGGCGGGAGGATTGGCGACCACCCCTCGCCCGGCATTCAGCACCTCGTTGACCTCCATGGCGACGATGGCGCCGAGAATGTCGCCCTTGTTCTGGTAGTAATTGTAGATGGTGCCGATCGAGACCTCGGCTTGTGCCGCGATCGCCTCGATCTTCGCGCCTTCATAGCCGGCCTCGCGGAAAAGCTCGGTCGCCGCATCGATGATGCGCCGGTGCCTGTCCGCCTTCTGCCGTTCGCGCAATCCGCTCATGTCGACCTCTTTGCCACAAAAACAGAATTGACTCAATTTTAGAATTGGTTCAATTTTTCTCCAACAAGCCAGCAAGGCAGGGAGAACACTCGATGACCGCCAATGCCCGCAATCCACTTTCCACCCTGAAGTCCCATCTCGCCGCCGCCTGCGCGACAGCCGCGCTTCTGCTTGCAGTCGGCGCTGCTCAAGCTGCCGATCTCAACGCGCTGATCTGGTGCGACCATGCCGACCCGGCGCTTCTCGAACCCTTCGAGAAGGCCAACGACGTCAAGGTCAACGTCAAGGAATTCGAGGGCACCGGCGCCGGGCTCGCCATCGTCGAGCAGTCGCAGCCCGGCGACTGGGACGTGATGGTGATCGATTCCATCGACGTGCCGCGCGGCGTCGAGAAGGGCCTGTTCGAGCCGCTGCCCGAGGATAAGCTGCCCTTCGCCGACCTCTTCCCCGAGGTGAAGATGGACAAGTCCACCATCGTCGACGGCAAGCGCTACGGCATCACCGAAAAGTTCGGCTACAACACCATCGGCTTCAACAAGACCAAGGTCGACCCGGCCGACATGCAGTCGCTGGCCTCGCTGACCAGCGACAAGTACAAGGGCAAGGTCGCCATC
>Ga0209023_10008341_pt1 | contig 10422 bp, 6 predicted proteins | sample LakOneMetagenome_FD_187468 | JGI IMG/M metagenome (GOLD analysis project Ga0209023, IMG submission 187468) | Freshwater and sediment microbial communities from Lake Erie, Canada (SPAdes) (version 2) | ecosystem: Environmental > Aquatic > Freshwater > Lentic | place: Lake Erie, Canada | collected...
ATTGAAACAGAGCATCTCTTAAAGAGTTTGCTTGATATGGAGGATTCCCCGATTGAATACCTGCTGAAGAAGAACAATGTTACGATCAACCTCGTTGAGAATAAGCTGAATGAACTGATAAAAAAGTTACCGACTACAACTGCTGAGCCTGCCCAGGCACTTGGCCGGGAGGCCAATAATGTGCTGTTACGTGCCGGATCGATATTAAAGACCTTCGGGGATGAATTTGTAACACCCGAACATATTTTGCTTGCCATTATCCAGGGAAGTGATTCAGTTGCAAAATTGTTGAAAGATGCCGGGCTCACTGAAAAGGGCCTGGTCACTGCGATCAAAGAATTGCGCAAGGGATCAACTGTTTCTTCCCAAACACAGGAAACACAATTCAATGCATTGAATAAATATGCAAAGAACCTGAATGAACTGGCCCGTTCCGGGAAGTTAGACCCTGTTATTGGCCGCGATGAAGAAATACGCAGGACATTACACATACTAAGCCGCAGGTCGAAGAATAACCCGATACTTGTTGGTGAACCCGGTGTTGGTAAAACTGCCATTGCCGAGGGATTGGCGATGAGGATCATTAATGGTGATGTGCCGGAGAACCTCAAATCAAAAGTTATTTATGCACTGGACATGGGGCAATTGATCGCCGGTGCAAAATATAAAGGTGAATTTGAAGAAAGATTGAAATCTGTTGTGAAGGAAGTAACCTCGGCAGATGGGGAGATCATTATGTTCATTGATGAGATACATACATTGGTTGGAGCAGGTGGAGGAGATGGTGCTATGGATGCGGCAAATATTTTGAAGCCCGCACTGGCAAGAGGAGAATTAAGGGCAATAGGTGCAACCACATTATCGGAGTACCAGAAATTCTTTGAAAAAGATAAGGCGCTGGAACGCCGTTTTCAAAAAGTGATGATCGATGAGCCTACTGTTGAAGATGCGATCTCTATTTTGCGTGGATTGAAAGACAGGTATGAAACTTATCATCATGTGCGTATAAAAGATGAAGCGATCATAGCTGCGGTTGAATTATCGCATCGCTATATCACAGATCGTTTCCTGCCCGATAAAGCCATTGATCTTATAGATGAAAGTGCTGCAAAACTGAGGCTGGAAATGAATTCCATGCCTGAAGAACTGGATAAGCTGGAAAGGCAGATCAGGCAACTGGAAATTGAAAGGGAAGCGATCAAAAGAGAACACGACGATGTAAAACTTAAGAACCTGAATACAGAGATAGCAAATCTTTCTGTTGAGAAGGATACTTATATGTCGAAATGGAAACAGGAAAAAGAGATCGTGGAAAAAATACAAAACGGGAAGGCAGCTATTGAAAAATTAAAGCAGGAAGCAGAACAGGCTGAAAGGAACGGTGATTATGGAAGGGTTGCAGAAATACGTTATGGAAAAATAAAAGAACAGGAAACCCTGATAGCAGAATTGAGTACACAGCTTGGTGCATTGTCAGAGAAAAGATTATTAAAAGAAGAAGTGGATGCAGAAGATATTGCGGAAGCGGTTGCCAAATCTACGGGCATCCCGGTGATGAAGATGTTGCAAAGCGAGCGTGAAAAATTATTGCACCTCGAAGAAGAATTACATAAAAGAGTGGTTGGCCAGGACGAAGCTATTGAAGCGGTATCTGATGCTATCAGGCGCAGCCGTGCAGGATTGCAGGATCCACGCAAGCCGATCGGCTCATTCATTTTCCTGGGTACAACAGGTGTAGGTAAAACAGAACTGGCCAAAGCATTGGCTGAATACCTGTTTGATGATGACAGCATGATGACCCGGATCGATATGAGTGAGTACCAGGAAAAGCATTCGGTAAGCAGGTTGGTGGGTGCACCCCCGGGATATGTGGGATATGATGAAGGCGGCCAGTTGACAGAAGCAGTAAGGCGTAAACCCTATTCAGTTGTGTTGCTCGACGAAATTGAAAAAGCACACCCGGATGTATACAATGTTTTATTACAGGTGCTTGACGACGGCAGGCTTACAGATAATAAGGGCCGTGTGGTGAATTTTAAGAATACGATCATCATCATGACCAGTAATATGGGAAGCCAGGTGATCCAGGATAATTTTGAGAACGTAACTGAAAAGAACAAGGATGAAGTGGTAGAGCGGACAAAGACTGAAGTGATCAATTTGCTAAGGCAAACAATTCGCCCCGAGTTTTTGAACCGGATAGATGAGGTGATCATGTTCCAGCCATTGATGAAAAAGGAGATCAAAGGGATCATCATGATACAATTGAATTCCCTTAAGAACCTGCTTGCTAATAGCGGCATTGATCTGCAGTTCAGTGATTATGCGCTCGACTTCCTGGCTGAAAATGGATATGATCCGCAGTTTGGGGCAAGGCCTTTGAAAAGGCTTATCCAGAAAGAGATTGTAAACCAATTAAGTAAGCGCATATTGGCTGGGGATATCGACAAATCAAAGCCTGTGCTGGTAGATGTGTTTGACGGAACAGTCGTTTTTAGGAATGAAATAGCTGCAAAACAACCGGTCTGAGGAAATTGTGTAAATAAATAACAATTGCTATTAAGTTGAATATCAATGTTTAAATTAGCATTTTGTTAAATTTTCTTCGGATGGTTTTTATAAGATTTTAAAAAATACTATCTTCATCCGGTTCAGATATAAATATTGAATAATTAATTAGTTTTAATAATATGTTTGCTGTTTCAGTAATAGCAGGCACCAGAAAGAAAAGGAAAAAAATATGGCATTCAAAAAAGAAGTGGTTGAAATAATAGAACCAAAAGATGTATTCGTAGGTAATGTTAAGGCAGAAGTTACATTAGAAGAATTTGGGGAATATGAAAGTGAGGCTTGTGCGAAAGCAAATGAGATCGTAAAAAAATTGCTGCTCGATTATGATGGAAAGATACGGTTTAACTTCAGGCATTTTCCAATGACAAATATTCACCAGCGTGCTTTAAAAGCTGGCGAAGCTGCAGTTGCTACTGCACAGGATGGTAAGTTTTGGGAAATGCATAATATCTTATTTGCAAACAGGAGAAACCTGGGGACTACCAGTTTAAAATTACATTCAAAAGAAGCAGGGGTTAACAATAAGCGTTTTCTCGATGAACTCGTGAATGCAACTTATGGCTGGCAGGTGCAGGGTGATCTCCGGGAAGGACTTGACCGTGGAGTAAAAGATGTTCCTACATTTTTTGTAAATGGTGAAAGGGTTACCGGCAAGCCTACTTACGAAGAATTAAGTAAAGCAATTGATGCTGCGCTTAAAAAAGTAAAAAAGAAAGTAGCAGTGAAACAAAAAGCAAAAGCCGCTTAATTCAAAATTATATTTTTTAAAAGCTCTCATTTAGTGGGAGCTTTTTTATTTTCAGCCTCATTGATTAATTTAGGGTAACTTTTATGATGGTCTCTTTTAAAGCCACTTTATTAAAATTTGACGAGCAGGGAGAAAAGACCGGCTGGACCTATATTCCCATCCCACAAAAAATTGCCCGGCAATTAAAACCAGACAATAAAAAATCATTCCGTGTAAAAGGTAAGATTGATGAACACCCCATAAAATCGGTTGCCTTGCTGCCAATGGGAGATGGGGATTTTATTATGGCAGTAAATGCAGGATTGCGTAAAACTATCATGAAGCGGAAAGGAGATACTGTAAAACTCATATTGGAAACGGATCATGCAGCATTAAAGATATCACCTGAACTGCTTGCCTGCATGGAAGATGACCCGGGCGCCCTGGCGTATTTTAATAAATTGCCGGGTTCACACAGGCAGTATTATTCCAAATGGATCGAAGCAGCAAAAACAGAGGCAACAAAAACAAAAAGGATCGCTTTGGCAATTAACGCATTTTCAAAAAAGATGAGTTTTTCCCAAATGATGCAGGCACAGAAAAAAGCATATTGAATTAGTCTTCTACTTCAACATAATATTGCAATAATTCATGGCCGTCTGCGATGATCTTTACGGGATAAGTATCAGCGATCTTAAACTGGTAATTAAAAGTAACAATGCCGCCATTATCGGTAAAGTTCATAGGTTCGGGCTTTAATTGTTTTTTTTCTTCGCCAATAACAAGGAATATATTTTTGATCGGCACTACGTTGTTATAAGCAAAGCTGAAACGGTTTGGTGCTTTTACTTTTGTTTTTATATGTCCGTTGAGTGGCTGTGGCTTTTGCAGTCCATATTTATAAGCCGCATTGCTTATGACCGGTAATGCATAGAATGCATTGATGCTTTTGGGGCCACCCCCGAGTTGCCATGCATCATTATCGGGGTAATGATCAAGATTGAATAAGGCCTTATCAGCAAAAAAATATTCGCCGGTAAATTGTTTTGTGAACGTACTGATCTTTGCATCTGTAAAACCACTTGCCCTGGCCGCATCAATATAAAACCATTGCTCGGGGCTTTGTCCTAATTGTACCACATTCCAGGAATGATTGACCTCATCAGCCTTGTTATTGATATCCTCTGCTTTAAACTTTAAATAACCATCTACGGAAAGACAACGGATATTGGCCAGGCTGCACATTTCCTGCACCAACAGGGAGAATCCAAGGGGCGTTGTCCTGCGCAGGTGGATCACATTTTCAGGTTCTGTATTTCGTTTGTCATTGGAGCGGGTAGCTTTGGGATCGATGGCAATATTATTTGCTATCCAGTAAAAGATGGCCCGGGCTTTATTTTGTTTATCAGGAAAACTGCGGGTAATGGTATCAGCGATCGTTGCAACATTCAGGTTATCCATTGAACCGAGCTTTTTTACAAATTCGTCGGTAGCTGTATAATTATTTTCCTGTGCAAGAAGGCGGTTGCTGCTGAATGAGAACAGTATGATAAAAAATAAACAGAGATCTTTCATTCTTTAAAAATAAAGAACCTTACGTTAATGAATATAAAATTTATAACACGAATTTTTTAATTCCACAGATTACAAGGAGTGTTCTTACGCATCATGACCCTTCCTCGTCCTTTCTGGCCTTGAGTTCCCTGAATTTGACCTTTTGTTCTTCTGTGAGCAGTGCTTGTATTTTCTGTACCTGTTCTTTCCGGAGGGTTTTAAGTTTTGCCTTCTTTTCGGTTTCAGATAAAGTGCTGTCATTTTCAATAGCTTCCCTTGATGCTTTCATCGACTGGTTCAGCTCTTTCATTTTTATTTTTTGTTCTTTTGAAAGATCCAGTTCCCGGAACATTTCTTTACGGGAATCCCTGTTTTTTTCCGACACCTTTGCTGCATTCAGCGTATCCGTTTTTTGTTTTGCAGGCGTACGTTGTACCTGTGCTGTTGATATAAGGCCCGAGAAACAGGTAAATATTAATATGCTGATATATTTTTTCATCATGATATTTTAGTGCTGTATAGATACGGTAAATGTTACAAAGTTTAATGAGTAATAAAGAAAAAGCTCCCCTGGATTCCAGGAGAGCTTCAATATCATGGGGTAATTATCTTAAGAACAGTATCTCACGATACTTAGGCAACATCCAGTAAGCATCATCTACCATTAGCTCAAGCTTATCTACATGATAGCGGATCAGGTCAAAATACTTTTCTTTTACATTATCGCAATAGGCGATCGCTTTGTCCCTGTTATGAGCAATTTCATTTGCCTTTTTTCTTTCCTCGATCATCTTTTCCACGCTATCACTGATGGTATTGATATGCTCGCTGATCTTTTCAAGGATCTGCTTTTGATTGGCATAGGATTTTTCGCTAAGCCCCGCATCCTTCAACCCCCTGATGTTCTCGATCAATACATTTTGATATTTGATGGCAGAAGGGATGATATAGGTAGTGGCAAGATCACCCATTACCCTGGCCTCGATCTGCACTTTCTTTACATAGGATTCCAGCATGATCTCGTGCCTTGCTTCCAATTCAGGTAATTTGTAGATCAGGTTATCTGCAAATAGTTTTTTTGCTTTATCGCTTACATACGCATCCAATGCAAGGGGCGTGGTCTTTATATTTGGCAGGCCTCTTTTCATGGCTTCTTTTTCCCACTCATCGCTATAGCCGTCCCCTTCAAACAAAACCTTCTTGCTTTCAACAATGTATTTCTGGATCACCTGCATAATGGCCACTTCTTTCTTTTCTCCTTTCTCAATATGGCCATCAACTTCTGTTTTGAAATTCTTGAGCGTTTCTGCCATGATCGCATTCAGGGTTGTCATTGGCCCGGCACAATTTGCAGAAGAGCCTACTGCACGGAACTCGAATTTGTTGCCAGTGAATGCAAATGGTGAAGTACGGTTACGATCCGTATTATCGAGCATCAATTCAGGAATGCTCTTATGGATATCTAATTTTAAGATAGCTTCATCCTGTTCATCAAAATCCCCGCTCACCCTTTTCTCAATTTGATTCAGTACATCGGTCAAATACTTGCCAATGAAGATGGAAATGATCGCCGGTGGTGCCTCATTTGCTCCAAGCCTGTGGTCATTGCCCGCACTGGCAATTGATGCCCTGATCAGTTCTGCATAATCATGTACCGCTTTGATCGTATTTACAAAGAAGGTAAGGAACATCAGGTTTGTCTTGGGCGTTTTCCCGGGGCCCAACAGGTTTATGCCAGTGTCGGTGCTCATGCTCCAGTTATTGTGCTTACCGCTTCCGTTGATACCGGCAAATGGCTTTTCATGTAATAATACCAGCAGGTTGTGGCGCCTGGCCACACGTGTCATGATATCCATCAACAAAGTATTGTGATCCACCGCCAGGTTTGTTTCTTCATAGATCGGGGCACATTCAAACTGTGCAGGAGCAACCTCATTGTGACGGGTACGCAAGGGAATACCCAGTTTATAGGATTCCTGTTCAAAATCTCTCATGAACGCATATACACGCTCGGGAATGGCGCCAAAATAATGATCTTCTAATTGTTGCCCTTTGGCCGGTGCATGACCGAAAACTGTTCTGCCGGTAAGCAGGAGGTCTGGCCTGGCAGTTGCAAGCCCGGCATCTACTACAAAATATTCCTGTTCCCAGCCAAGGGTTGCGGTTACTTTTGAGATATTCTTATCAAAGTACTGGCAAACATCCACAGCAGCTTTATCCAGGGCAACGAGTGCTTTCAGTAAAGGGGTTTTTGTATCCAGTGATTCACCTGTATAAGAAACAAATATGGTGGGGATGCAAAGTGTTTTTCCATTGCCTATCTCCATGATGAATGCAGGGGATGATGGATCCCATGCCGTGTATCCCCGTGCTTCAAAAGTTGCTCTTAGACCGCCGCTTGGGAATGAAGATGCGTCGGGTTCCTGTTGTATCAGGGCTGCACCTTCAAATTCTTCGATCGGGGTTCCGTCACCTTTTAATGTAAAGAAAGAATCATGTTTTTCGGCAGATAAACCGGTAAGTGGCTGGAACCAATGTGTAAAGTGGGTAACTCCTTTTTCTTCTGCCCATGCCCTTAACCCGTTTGCAATATTGCTTCCCATTGCCCGGTCAATTTTTTTTCCGCCGAGTGTTGATGCCAACAAGCTTTTATAAGCATCATCACTTAAATAATGCCTGGCTGTTTTTAATGTAAATACATTTTCATTAAAAATGGAAGTGATCCTTGTAGGGGAGCCGGGATTCCCGTTAACCACATCTTTACTTAGCTTTTCAATCGCATTAAATCGTAGAGAATTCATTATTTTTTAGTTTTATGATGCAAAAAAAGCATAAATTTTTCTAAAAAAATAATTTTTTCTACTCGAAGACAAATAATTTGAATGAATTTAACCGGAATTAAATGTATATTTTATAAATTAATATGTTTATTGGGCTTAAATTTTGACTGCCAGATATTGTAAAGAATGGGTGTTATTAAGAAAGGAAGGTAGAGGCTGCGATATCTTACGATCGAGCCAATATTGGGTACAATATAGCCTGTAAACAGTAGCATGGAGAGACTGATCATAAAACCAAAAAGCAGGAACGGAGCTACAGGCTCCCCCTTTTTATACCCAATAACCATCACTATGAAAAGCAATTCATAAATAAGCAATTCAATGGCAAGTGGTACCAGGAACTTTGTAGGTGTTTCCCATATATAGGGCCGAAGCAGGGCTTGGTCAATGGCCTGGGGAGCATTTTGGACAAAGCTTTGAAGGTTGGGTTCCAATACATGTTTGTCTATTTGAGAAGAGGCTACGGGTAGTTCAAGAAAATCCTGTTGTTTTTGTGCAATTATTTTCATTGGCTGAAAAGAAGGCCTTATAAATTGGAAGATCCCGAGCAATACAAACGCAATTGAATAAACGGATGCGAAGGTCAGCCATGCATTCCATTTTTTTTTGCTGCTGATGGCAAAGCCAATGGAAGCAGGAATGATCGCAACTGCAACAAAATTCCTGATAAGCAATAACAAAATGAAAGAAAGGACAAGTAGTGCTGAATATTTCAATCTTGCTTTATCCTTAATGGAAAAATATAAGGCATAACTATATGTTCCCAGCATACTGAATATGATCAGGTCCTTATGTATGCCCGAGGAAAAATAAAGCGTCGACGGTAATAAAAAGCAACCAATGATAACTGGCCATTTTTGTTTATGATAGATGTCTGCAAAAACCCGGTACAATGCTACATGGCCTATAAAGCCAACCAGGTTGAAAAAAAGGCTGTTGATATAATAATTCCCCCGGCTCAATATATTGCAAAAGGCAAGTGATTTACCGATCAGGGTATTCTTGAGATCATTCCAATAGCCTGTGGAATTAAAAAAACCTTGATAACCGTTTTGATATGGCGAGATGAATATTTCTGTAAAGAATTTTTTGGGATTTGAAAAAAGCATTTGGTATTCCCTCCAGCCTGCTTCGTTCAATCCCCAGTAATCATTTCCCTGCGGATAGAATTTTTGCGACATCCACCCGAGCAATATAGCCGCAAAGATTTTTAATAAGAATAGTATCAATACCAACCTGCTTCCTAATCCTGCATTTTTAATGAATGGCATTCTTGTTATTAAGAAACAACCGATGGCCAGGTAAAGTGTAAATAAGAGATAATACAATCTTACAAGAATTTAGATGTGGGAAGTTAGTTAAAATAATTACTCATCAACTTCCGGATAAAGATTTGCAGTTTGTAACTTCGCACTTTCAAAACATTCCCGGTATATATCATGGAAATTACAGCACAAACAGCGGCCCAACTCAGGATAACAGCAGAAGAATTCGAGCTGATCAGGCAAAAGATCGGCCGTACTCCCAACTTCACTGAATTGTGTGCTTTTAGCGGGATGTGGAGTGAACATTGCAGTTATAAGAATTCCATCAAATGGCTGAAAACATTACCAAGGGATGGTAAGAAAATGCTTGTGAAAGCGGGTGAAGAGAATGCCGGCCTGATGGATATCGGCGACGGGTACGGCGTTGTATTCAAAATAGAATCACACAATCATCCTTCCGCAATAGAGCCTTTCCAGGGAGCAGCAACCGGCGTCGGTGGCATCAACCGTGATATATTCACCATGGGAGCCAGGCCGATCGCTTCTTTGAACTCACTCCGGTTCGGTGATATCAATGATGCTAAAACACAACACCTGCTGGCAGGAGTTGTACATGGCATCGGGCATTATGGAAATTGCTTTGGTGTGCCCACTGTCGGTGGCGAGATATATTTCGAGAATTGCTATCATACAAACCCGTTAGTGAACGCCATGAGTGTTGGCATATTAAAGAATGGGGAAACAGTTTCTGCCACTGCAGAAGGAGAGGGTAATCCTGTATTCTTTGTAGGCAGTGCGACCGGGAAGGATGGCATCGGCGGTGCATCATTCGCAAGCGCTGAGATCACGGAAGACAGTGCAGAAGACCTTCCTGCAGTACAGGTGGGCGACCCTTTCCAGGAAAAAAAATTACTGGAAGCATGCCTGGAAGTGATCCAGACAGGTGCGGTAGTAGGCATGCAGGATATGGGCGCAGCAGGTATCATCTGCTCAACTGCGGAAATGAGTGCCAAAGGAAATTCGGGAATGAAAATAGATCTTTCGAAAGTACCTACCCGGCAGAAAGATATGAAAGCATGGGAACTGTTATTGAGCGAAAGCCAGGAACGCATGTTACTCGTTGTGAAAAAAGGACAGGAAGATGCCGTGCTGAAAGTTTTTGAAAAATGGGATCTTCCCTGCAGCCATATCGGTGATGTTACCAATGATGGCCTGCTCCATTTTTATATGGGATCGGAACTGGAAGCAACCTTGCCTGCAGTGGAATTGGTACTGGGTGGCGGTGCACCTCAATATGAAAGAACCTATACCGGGCCTGCATACCTGCAAAAGATAAAAACCTTCGATGCGGATAAAGTTCCTGTCCCTGAAAATATAAAAGCAATTGCAGAACAATTGATCAGGCTTCCAAATATTGCCAGCAAACGCTGGGTATATGAGCAATACGATAGTATGGTGGGTGCAG
>Ga0209023_10008342_pt1 | contig 10422 bp, 12 predicted proteins | sample LakOneMetagenome_FD_187468 | JGI IMG/M metagenome (GOLD analysis project Ga0209023, IMG submission 187468) | Freshwater and sediment microbial communities from Lake Erie, Canada (SPAdes) (version 2) | ecosystem: Environmental > Aquatic > Freshwater > Lentic | place: Lake Erie, Canada...
CACCCCCGCCTCGCCGTGGTGCGATTCGCTGGAGAACTGCGTCGCCGCATCGGCGAAGAAGCGCAGGTTCGACACCGCGCGCGGGATTTCGACCTCGCGCGCCAACCTCAGCGGCTTGCCGCCATCGCGCGCCTCGGCGCGGGCGACGTCTTCGAGCTTTGCTTCCAGCGCATCGGCGAGCCGGCGCAACCAGCGGCCCCGTTCGCTGTTGGGCAGGGACGACCATGCCGGGAAGGCTTCGCTGGCGGCGGCGACCGCGGCTTCCACGTCCTGCGCATCGCCATCGGCGACCTGCGCGAAGGGCTGGCCGGTCGCCGGCTCGAACACGTCCAGCCAGCGCCCGTTGCGGGGCTCGGTCGATTTGCCATCGATCCAGTGCGGGAGGCGCAGCATCCGCCAAGTCTAGTCGATGGCATGCGCGAAGGGCTCCAGCCGCGACCGCCCGCACTCGCGGCCGAGGCCGCTGCGCATCGGCGAAGGCTAGATCGAGTGCATCCGACCGCCATCGACGGCGATCGACTGGCCGCTGACATAGCCCGCTGCCGGCGAGCAGAGGAAGGCGATCACCGCACCGACCTCTTCCGGCTGCGCGAAGCGACGCAAGGGCACGTGCGACGCCAGTTCCTCGCGGACATCGGCCTCGGGCTTGCCGGTGCGCGCCATTGCGCCCTGGACGATCTGCACGACGCGCGCGGTTTCGGTGTAGCCGGGAAGCACGTTGTTGACCGTGATGCCGTCGGGCCCGAGTTCCTTCGACAGCGTCTTCGCCCAACTCGCGACCGCGCCGCGGATCGTGTTCGACACGCCGAGGTTGGCGATGGGCTCGCGGACCGAAGTCGAGATCACGTTGACGATGCGGCCCCAGCCGGCATCGCGCATGCCGGGCAACAACGCCTGCAGCAGCACCTGGTTGGCGAGCAGGTGGCGGGTGAAGGCGTCCACGTACGCGGAAACGTCGGCGGCATGCGCCGGGCCCGCGGGCGGGCCGCCGGTGTTGTTGACGAGGACGTGGACCCGATGCGCGGAAGCGACCTCGGAGGCGGTGTTCACCAGGGCCTCGGTCCGGGCGGCATCGGCGACGACGAATCCGTGTCGCTGGCCTGCGCGGCGCGGCAGCGAGTCGCAGGCGGCGCGCAACGCCTCCCCGCGACGCGCGAGCAGGGTGATGTCCGCGCCCAGCAGGGCCAGTTCCCGCGCCGCGGCGAGGCCGATGCCTTCGGAGGCGCCGCACACCAGCGCATGCTTGCCGGAGAGGTCGAGGTCCATGCGCGTCTCCGTCCGGTCAGTGTCGCTGCGGCAACTGCTGCAGCAGGCGTTCGCGCAGCGTGCCTTCGTCGCCCGAGGGTGGTTGCAGCTCATCGAGGTCGAAACCGCGGTCGGCCGCGTCCTCGGCATCGAGTCCGTCGAGCGCGACGTATTCGGCATCCATCAGCGCGGCGCGCGCGCTCTCCGGGCTTTCGTACGGCTGGGTCTTGCCATCCGAATCCATGACCTCGGCGGTGCCGGCGTCGAGTTCGCGCAGGCGGGCCCAGACCACGGTGCGGCCCAGGGTCGCCAGCCACCATTCGTCGCGCATGTCCGTCATCCCGTGAGCTCCGACAGCAGCCACAGCAGGCCGGCCAGCGCCAGCGCGCCGATGATCGTCGCGAGCGCGACCCGCGCCGGCGTCGCCAAGCCGGTGAAGCCGGGGTCGCGCACGTCCTCGCGATAGCGGCCGCACAGCAGCCACCACAGCGCGGACGGCCTTGCGAACGCGCCTTCGCCTAGCTTCGCGCCGACCTCCGGATGGCGGTCGCGCAGGTGCACCAGCGCCAGCGGCCAGAAGATCACGAACGCGCAAAAACCGGCGATCGCGGTGGCGACGAAGAGCAGGGCGAGGAAGAGGATCATTCGAAAGTCGGGAGTCGAGATTGGGGATTCGGGATTCGCAACGGCGGAATGGGAGCGTTTTTGACGAATTCCGAACGCCGGATTACGAATCCCGTTTCCATCAGAACTCCGCATTCCCGGGCGCGCGCGGGTAGGGGATCGAATCTCGGATGTTCTGCAGGCCGCACACGTAGACCACGAGCCGCTCGAACCCGAGGCCGAAACCGGCGTGCGGCACGCTTCCGTAGCGGCGGAAATCGCGGTACCAGCCGTAGTGCTCGGGATCCAGCCCGAACTGCGCCATCCGCTTGTCGAGCACGTCGAGGCGTTCCTCGCGCTGCGAGCCGCCGATGATCTCGCCGATGCCCGGCGCGAGCACGTCCATCGCCGCGACCGTTTTCCCGTCGTCGTTGAGGCGCATGTAGAACGCCTTGATGTGCTCGGGGTAATTGGTCACCACCACCGGCCGGCCGACGTGCTGTTCGGTCAGCCAGCGCTCGTGCTCGGTCTGCAGGTCGAGTCCCCATTCGACCGGGAAATCGAACTTCTGCCCGGATTGCTGCAGCAGCTTCACCGCATCGGTGTAGTCGATGCGTTCGAACGGCGCGTTGACGAAGGCCTCGAGCCGGGTGACGGCGTCCTTCTGCACGCGCTCGGCGATGAAGGCCATGTCGTCGCCGCGCTCGTCCAGCACCGCGCGGAACATGTACTTGAGGAACTCCTCGGCGACGCGCGCGTCCTCGGCGAGGTCGGCGAACGCGATTTCCGGTTCGATCATCCAGAACTCGGCGAGGTGGCGCGTGGTGTTGCTGTTCTCGGCGCGGAAGGTCGGGCCGAAGGTGTAGACCTTGCTCAGCGCCAGGCAATAGGCCTCGACGTTGAGCTGGCCGGAGACGGTGAGGAAGGTCTCCTTGCCGAAGAAATCGCGGGAGAAGTCCACTTGGCCCAGTCCGTCGCGCGGGAGGTTGGCCAGGTCCAGCGTGGAAACGCGGAACATCTGCCCGGCGCCTTCGGCGTCCGAGGTGGTGATGATCGGCGTCGAGATCCAGTAGAAGCCCTGCTCGTGGAAGTAGCGATGCGCGGCCTTCGCCAGGCAGTCGCGGACGCGCGCGACCGCGCCGAACAGGTTGGTGCGCGGGCGCAGGTGCGCGACTTCGCGCAGGAACTCGAGCGAATGCGCCTTGGGCTGGATCGGGTAGGTCTCGGGATCCTCGACCCAGCCCGCGACCTCGAGCTTCGACGCCTGGATCTCGTAGGCCTGGCCCTGGCCCTGCGACGCGACCAGCGTGCCGGTGGCGATCACCGAGCAGCCGGCGGTGAGGCGCCTTACTTCGGATTCGTAATTGTCCAGGGTATCGGGGGCGACGACCTGGATCGGCGCGAAGCAGGAGCCATCGCTCACGTTCACGAACGACAGCCCGGCCTTGGAATCGCGCCGGGTGCGCACCCAGCCACGGACCGTGACTTCGCCGCCGGCGGGCAGCTTGCCCGCGAGCGCATGTTCGACGCTCACCACCGTCATGCCTTGAATCCCGCCCGCACCGGGGCCACTTCATGGAACCTCGCAGTCTACCGAAGCGCCGCGCCCGCCGCCGCTATAATTCCGCCATGTCGATCACCCTCGCTCCCGCGGCCCTGCAACGCATCCAGGGCTACCTGGCCACCGACAAGACCGCGCTCGGCCTGCGCTTCGGCGTGCGCCGGACCGGCTGTTCCGGCTGGGGTTACGCGGTGGACATGGCCCGCGACCGGCGCGACGGCGATACGGTGTTCGAGCAGGACGGCGTGCGCGTCTTCGTGGATGCCGACAGCCTGGCCCTGGTCGACGGCACCGAGATCGATTTCGTGAAGCAGGGCCTGAACGAGCAGTTCGTGTTCCGGAATCCGAACGTCGCAGGCGAGTGCGGATGCGGCGAAAGCTTCACCACGGACGCCGACAGGGCGGCGTGACCCGCTTCCGGCGCTAAACTCCCGGGACGACCCGGGGAGACCGCGCCAATGTTTCGACACCTCGCCATCGCCGCCGCGTTCGCGGCGCTGTCCTTCGCCGCGCCCGTTCGCGCCGCCGATCCAGCCGCAGCGTCGAAGGCGCTGCATGCGCTCTTCGATTCGGAATGGGAACGCGGGCTGGTCGAATCGCCGGAAAACGCCAGCTACAACGGCGACAACCGTTTCAACGACCGCTGGACCGACATGAGCCTCGACGCGATCGCCAGGCGCGAGGCCGAAGACCGCGATGCGCTCGCAAGGCTGCGCGCGATCGACCGTTCCGCGCTGTCCGCTGCCGACCAGCTCGACTACGACACCTTCGCATGGGGCCTGGAAAAGTCGGTCGAACGGCAGAAGTTCCGCGAATACCTGCAGCCCGTCAGCCACCAGGGCGGGGTGCAGACCGCCGATGGCATCGCCGAGGTCCTGCCGTTCCGCACGGTGAAGGATTACCGCGACTGGATCGCGCGCATGGCGGCCATTCCGACGGTGGTGGAGCAGGCCATCGCGCTGATGCGGGAGGGCGAACGCCTGGGCAACATGCCGCCGAAGGTGCTGATGGAACGCGTGCCAGCGCAAATCGCCGCGCAAGTGGTCGACGATCCCGCGAAGAGCCCGTTCTACCGTCCGTTCGCGCATTTCCCAGACGACATTTCCGCCGGCGACCGCCAGTCGCTGCAGGCCGACGCGCAGGCAGCGATCCGCGACCGGGTGGTGCCCGCGTATCGCGAGCTCCAGGCGTACTTCAATGGGGAATACCTGTCGAAGGCGCGCGCATCGATCGCCGCGACCGACCTGCCGGACGGCAAGGCGTACTACGACTTCCTCGCCCGGTACTACACGACCACGGACCTCACGGCGGCGCAGATCCACGAAATCGGCCTGAAGGAAGTCGCGCGCATCCGCGGCGAAATGGAAAAAGTGAAGGCCGAAACCGGCTTCAAGGGCACGATGGCCGAGTTCTTCACCTACCTCCGCACCGACCCGAAGTTCTTCGAGAAGACGCCCGAAGCGCTGCTCGAACGCTATCGCGCCACCGCCAAGCGCATCGACCCGGAGTTGGTGAAGGTGTTCCACGTGATCCCGCGCCAGCCCTACGGCGTGCGCCCGATCCCGGACAACATCGCGCCCGACACCACCACCGCCTACTACCAGCCGGGCGCCACCGACGGCTCGCGGCCGGGCTATTACTACGTGAACCTGTACAAGCCCGAGACCCGCCCGACCTGGGAAATGATCCCGCTGACCCTGCACGAATCGGTGCCCGGCCACCACTTCCAGTTCGCCCGCGGGCTCGAATTGCCCGACGCGCCGATGTTCCGCAAGACCGCCTATTTCGTCGCCTATGGCGAGGGCTGGGGCCTGTATGCGGAACGCCTCGGCTACGACATGGGCCTGTACGACGACCCTTACGACCGCATGGGCCAGCTCGCCTACGACATGTGGCGGGCGGTCCGGCTGGTGGTGGACACCGGCATGCACAGCCAGGGCTGGAGCCGGGACCGGGCGATCCAGTACTTCATGGACAATTCGCCGAAGACCCGCCAGGACGTGGTCAACGAGATCGACCGCTACATCGGCACCCCGGGCCAGGCGCTGGCCTACAAGATCGGCCAGATGAAGATCTCCGAACTGCGGGAGAAGGCCGCCCGCGAACTGGGCCCGAAATTCGACCTGCGCGCATACGACGATGCCGTGCTCGAGACCGGCTCGGTGCCGCTGGATGCGCTGGAACGGCATATCGACGCCTGGGTGAGGCAGCGCGCTAGCGAACCGTAGGTTCGCCCGCTGCCGAACGCCCGGCCACGGATGGCCGGGCAGGCCAATCCGAGGCCGATCCAGCCCGGCCATGGAAGGCGGCACTGTGACTTCCCGAAGCGAAGGCCCCTCATGGCTTCGGCACCTTCTCCCCGCTCGCGGGGAAAAGGGAATGAAGGTGGGTTTGCGCGCAAGTCCTTGAACCTGCCATAATTTCCGGCTCCCGCCACGCGCGGGAGCCCTTGCCCCACCGCGCCCGTCCCGGGTCCCGGGGGGCTATCCGGCCGCCCATGTGGCCGATACCCGAAAGGAAAACCCCATGCGTCACTACGAAGTCGTGTTCCTGGTCCATCCGGACCAGAGCGAGCAGGTTCCGGCCATGATCGAGCGCTACAAGGCGCTGGTCGAGAACGGCGGCGGCAAGATCCACCGCCTGGAGGATTGGGGCCGCCGCCAGCTGGCCTATCCGATCAATAACCTGGTCAAGGCGCACTACGCGCTGATGAATATCGAGGTCGAACAGTCCGTTCTGAACGAACTGGTCGAGGCGTTCCGCTTCAACGACGCGGTCCTGCGCCACCTCGAGATCCGCCGCGACGGCCCGGACACCGAGCAATCCCTGATCATGAAGAACAAGGACGAGAAGGCCGACAAGCCCGAACGTTCCGAGCGTCGCCGCCGCGACGACGAGAGCGACAACGCGATCGGCACCGCCGACACCGACGCCGCCGAAGCCGCCTAAGGAGCCGCCCACATGTCCAAGTTCTTCCGCCGCCGCAAGTTCTGCAAGTTCACCGCCGAGGGCGTCAAGGAGATCGATTACAAGGATCTCAACACGCTCCGCCAGAACCTCACCGAGAACGGCAAGATCGTGCCGAGCCGCATCACCGGGACCAAGTCCAGGTACCAGCGCCAGCTGGCGACCGCGGTGAAGCGCGCGCGTTTCCTGGCGCTGATCCCGTACACGGATAACCACAACGTCTGAGCGCCGCGCCTGCTTGGCGTGGCGTTGTCGCAGGTCGGTCTCGCGCATCTTCATTTGACTTCAGTCAACTGCGTTGCGCGAGTCCTCCCGCTTCCAGCCACGCCTTCGCATGCTGTGCGCTTGGATATTCCACCCGTCCATTCGGACAGCAACCGCTGCGGCGCACGACGTCGCTAACGAATAGGAGCAATGACATGGAACTGATCCTCCTGCAGAAAGTCACGAACCTCGGCAACCTCGGCGACAAGGTCAAGGTGAAGCCGGGCTTCGGCCGCAACTTCCTCGTGCCGCAGGGCAAGGCGGTGCCGGCGACGGCCGCCAACCTCGCCGAGTTCGAGGCCCGTCGCGCCGAATACGAAGCCAGGGCCACGGACGCGCTGTCCAACGCCGAGGCGCGCAAGGCCAAGCTCGAGGGTGCCGTGGTGACCATCCACGCGAACGCCTCGACCGAAGGCAAGCTGTACGGGTCGGTCGGTCCGCGCGAGATCGCCGAAGCGCTCACCAAGGCCGGCAACGAGGTCAGCAAGTCGGAAGTGGTGCTGGGCGAGGGCGCGTTCCGCAACGTCGGCGAATACGAAGTCGTGGTGCACCTGCACGCCGACGTCGAGACGCCGGTGAAGGTGAACGTGGTCGCCGAAGCCGCCTGATCCGCTTCCCGATCTCGATTCGAACGGGCGCCGCGAGGCGCCCGTTTCGTTTCCGCCACCGGGTCGCAAGGGATGCGACGGCCGCGAGGTATCACATGGCGTGCTTATCCACAGGTTGTTCCATCGCGGCTCCACAGAGCGAACCCCTACGATGGTCGTTCGACAAGAACAACAGGGTCGCCACGACGGCCCGCAACGGGGAGACGGCTGGAGCATGAGCGCGAGGCAGGGATTGCGTTCGGACGGTTTCCACGACGGCAGGGTCGAGCAGTTGCGCCTGCCGCCGCAATCGGTGGAAGCCGAACAGGCGGTGCTCGGCGGGCTGATGCTGGCGCCCGAGGCCTTCGACCGCATCGCCGACAAGCTCGAGGAACGCGACTTCTACCGTCGCGACCACCAGCTGATCTTCCGCGCGATCCGCGAACTGGCGGAGAAGAGCCGTCCCTACGACGCGGTCACCCTGGGCGAATGGTTCGAATCGCAGGGCATGTCCGAGCAGATTGCCGGCGGTGTCTACCTGGTCGAGCTCGCCAGCGGCACGCCGAGCGCGGCGAACATCACCGCCTACGCCGACATCGTGCGCGACAAGTCGATCCTGCGGCAGCTGATCGAGGTCGGCACGGGCATCGTCAACGACGGCTTCCAGCCGGACGGGCGCGAAAGCAACGAACTGCTGGCGAAGGCGGAACAGGAAGTGTTCGCGATCGCCGAGGCCGGCGCGCGCGGCCGGGCGGATTTCATGCCGGTCAACCGGGCGATGGCCGAAGCCTTCGACATCCTGCAGAAGCGCTACGAAAACGGCGGCGGCATCACCGGCCTGCCGACCGGGTACACCGAATTCGACCAGATGACCGCGGGCCTGCAACCCACCGACCTCCTGATCCTGGCCGCGCGCCCGTCGATGGGCAAGACCACGCTGGCGCTGAACATGGCCGAGTACGCGGCGATGAAGACGCGCAAGGCGGTCGCGGTGTTCTCGATGGAAATGTCGGCCAGCCAGCTCGCGTTGCGACTGATTTCCTCGGTCGGGCGGGTGAACGCCACGCGCCTGCGCACCGGCGAGCTCGAGGACGAGGACTGGAGCCGAGTGCACAGCGCGATCCGCCTGCTGCGCGAGGCCAAGGTCTTCATCGACGACACCCCCGCGCTGTCGCCGGAAGTGCTGCGCTCCAAGGCGCGACGCCTGAAGCGCGAGCACGATCTCGGCCTGATCATGATCGATTACCTGCAGCTGATGGCGGTGCCGGGCAACAGCGAGAACCGGGCAACCGAAATCTCCGAGATCTCGCGTTCGCTCAAGGCGCTGGCGAAGGAATTGAACGTGCCGGTGATCGCGCTCAGCCAGCTCAACCGTTCGCTGGAAACGCGCACCGACAAGCGCCCGGTGATGGCTGACCTGCGCGAATCGGGCGCGATCGAGCAGGACGCCGACGTCATCGTCTTCATCTACCGCGACGAGTACTACAACAAGGAGAATTCGCCGGACAAGGGCCTGGCCGAAATCATCATCGGCAAACAGCGTAACGGCCCGACCGGTTCGTTCAAGCTGAAGTTCTTCGGCGAATACACCCGATTCGACAACCTGGCGCACGATTCGGTCGGCAGCTTCGAATGACGATCACCGTCCACGCACGCCGGACGCACTAGCCTCGGCGCATGAAGCGCGAGGCGGTCGAATCCGAGGCGATCCTGGGCGTCGGCTACGACGGTCGGCGCCGCGTGCTCGAGATCGAATTCGTCGACCACGACGTTTACGACTACTTCGACGTCGCGCCGCGGGCGCACCTGGCGCTGATGCGTGCCGAATCGCATGGCCGGCATTTCGCCGAACACATCCGCGACCGCTATGCCTACGAACGGGTCGCCGGCGCCGGATAGAATCGCGGGCATGAGCGAGCCCGCCAGCCAGCGCCCGACCCGGATCCGCGTCGACCTCGATGCGCTGTCGCACAACCTCGCCGCGATCCGCGAGCGCGTGCGCGTGCCGGTGATGGGGATCGTCAAGGCCAATGCCTACGGCCACGGCCTCGTGCCGGTGGCCCGGCACCTCGAGGCTCGTGGCGTGGACCAGCTCGGTGTGGCCTTCCTCGAGGAAGGCATCGCCTTGCGGCGCGCGGGATTGAAGCTGCCGATCCTGGTGCTCGGCGGAATCTTCGGGCCGCAGGTCGCCGAATTCATCCGACACGACCTCGACATCACCGTGTCCTCGCTCGACAAGCTGCGCCAGGTCGAGGCTGCGGCCGGAGCGCTGGGGCGCAAGGCCGGCGTGCACCTCAAGATCGACACCGGCATGGAACGCATCGGCGTCCACAGTTATTCCAGCGCGCCCTTCATCGAGGCCGCGGTGGCATCGAAGTGGATCGTGATCAAGGGCATCTATTCCCACCTCGCCTGCGCCGACGACCCGTCCTCGCCGATGACCGCGCTCCAGGTGAAGCGTTTCGCCGAAGCCTGTTCGCATTTCGAACGCCTCGGCGCGCCGATGCCGCCGCGGCACCTCGCCAATTCCGGCGGCGTGCTGCATTACCCGGACACTTGGCTGGACATGGTGAGGCCGGGCATCCTGCTCTACGGCGTGCTGCCCGATCCCGCATCGCAACGGACGATCGACGTGCGCCCGGCGTTGTCGCTGGTCTCGCAGGTGGTGTATTTCAAGGTCGTTCGCGCCGGGAACACGGTGAGCTACGGCGCGACCTGGGTCGCGCCGCGCGACACCCGCATCGTCACCATCCCGATCGGCTACGGCGACGGTTGGCCGCGCGCGCTGTCGTCGAAGGGCGAAGTGCTGATCCGCGGGCATCGTGCGCCCATCGTCGGGCGCATCTGCATGGACCAGTTCATGGTCGACCTCGGCTGCGACGGCACCGCTTACAACGAGGACGAAGTGGTGCTTGTGGGCGCGCAGGGCGGCGAAGCGATCTCGACCGAGTCCGTGGCGCAGGTGGCCGGGACGATTCCCTACGAAATCCTCACCGGCCTCAACGAGCGCATCCCGCGCGTGTATCGTTGACCCCACGACCGGGGGGAACCGATGGCCACTTCGAAGCCGCGCCTGAAGCAACCCGCTGGCGAAAGGGCGAAGCGGGAGGCCATGTCGCGGGTCGACACCGCGTGGTTGCGGATGGAACGGCCGACCAACCCGATGATGATCACCGGCGTGCTCATGCTCGACGA
>Ga0209023_10008343_pt1 | contig 10422 bp, 12 predicted proteins | sample LakOneMetagenome_FD_187468 | JGI IMG/M metagenome (GOLD analysis project Ga0209023, IMG submission 187468) | Freshwater and sediment microbial communities from Lake Erie, Canada (SPAdes) (version 2) | ecosystem: Environmental > Aquatic > Freshwater > Lentic | place: Lake Erie, Canada...
ATTAAACACTACTGCGCCCTTACTCTCCTTAAAGACACCTTTTTGCTGTTGTTCTTTGACAATCGCCAAGCCCAACGGAGCTGTCTGACTCTCAGGATAATATTTTTCGAAATTAGTCCCTAGTCGCGCGTAAAAATCATCAAAATAATCGTAGCTCCATTGCCGACACACCCAATAAATCTTGGCAAACGGTGAAGTTCGGTCGTTGTCGGCTTGTAATTGGTAGATCTGTTTGTTGTAAGCCGTAATTTGATTCTTGGCAGCCGGGTCATCTTCAAATGCCTGATTACCTGCTACGTAGGCTTTCGCCAACCAGTTCGCTCGCTTGTCTTTGGCGATTGCATCAAGCGCCTCGGGCTTCTCGCCGCCCAGCTCGGTGATAACCCCCCACATCGCCATGGCCACATGACGACCAACATCTCCACCAAAGTTGACGCGGTGCACCTTGGCGCCGGCCGCTTCGACTAATGAAGCAATCGCGTCACCGACTACCGAAGTGTAGAGATGCCCGGCATGCAGCTCCTTAAAGGGATTCGGGTCTGAATATTCGGCCACGACTACCTGATCTTTAAACAGCAGGTTGCGCCCAAAGTTTTTGGCGGTGGCGTCTTGTAAGATTTGGGCAAATACCGAATCAGCCAGCGAAATATTCAAAAATCCCGGACCAGCAACGTCAACCTTGCTGATGGAGCCATCATTATTAGCCTCCAAATATGTCTTGAGTTGCTCGGCAACATGGCGTGGCTGTTGCTCTAGTTCTTTGGCTAACTGCAGGGCCACATTGCAGGCAAAATCACCAAATTTTTCTTCGGGTCGGGTTAGTTTTGGTTGCGTGGAGATACTAAAAAGCTCGTCGCAAGCCGTCGTCAAAAGTTCCTCAAGGTAGGTCATAAAAGCTAGTATAACAGATTAGCGATTGATTAAGCCTGGTTATGCTTAGCCAGCTTAACGAGTTGATAGCTGACCGCATAGACACTCATAAGTAACACAAAAACCATCGCCGTTGTCGTAAACGTTCGCGGGTAATTGGAGGGGTTAACAAAAGGTTCGGAAACATCAAAAATCAGGCCTGCTGGGTTAACCAAGATGTCCCAGCTGTTCCAGCGCAAGTAACGACCCAGATAGATGGCGAAGCTACATAGCAATAACACCCCCGCCACGACCGTGTAACTGATCTGGCGACCCAACCGTTTTTTTAACTGTTGGTGAATGCCATAAAGGCCAAGGTAGCCTAAAACAAACCCGTTAAATGTGAATGATAAAAACATCACGACATCGTACAAAATGCTAACGGTGCCCGTTTCGGTTAGGTGAATAATATCACTGGCAATATAAAAAGCATTCGGCAAAAAGCCAATCCATAGAGCAGTTAAAAAGAGATTCCAGAAGCTAAGCCATGGTGTGGTGCGCAACCTGGCAATTAACCACCAGGCTATGCCCAAAGGGACCCATGCCAGCACAAGGTTCCACGCCAAAAACCAATAGGTTGTCTGTTGGGTCGCAATAAATCGAGCTGCCAATAAACCCAAACTAACCGCGCTGGATAGACCGAGGGTGATAAGCAGTTGCTGACGTATTTGCCGCGGGTTTACTCCCATGATTTTTCTATTATAACAACTAACAGAGGTAACAAGTAGGTTATAATGAAGCTAATGCAAATACTCAATACATTTGTTGATGTACTCAGAAATATGGTTAGAAGCGTGATGCAACGCGTTGCTACGCTGTTAAATAAGCTAACTGGCGGCCGCCTGAACCCCAATGCCGTCACGATTTTTGGGTTTTTAATGCACCTGCCAATTGCCCTCTTGATTGCCCGGGGGTACTTTATTTACGCTGCCGTTGCCCTGGCCTTCTTTGGTCTATTTGATACGCTCGATGGAACCTTGGCTCGACTACAAAATCGCTCCACCAAGCTTGGCATGTTCTTGGATTCTGTCACCGACAAAATGAAAGAAGCCATCCTCTACATTGGGGTCGGTTACTTTTTTGTGTGGTCTAACCACCCCGGATTCGCCGTCTGGGCAATTGCGGCCTGCGGCGCTGGCTTAATCGTTAGCTATGCTAATGCCTGGGGTGAAGTCGTCACTAAGGATATCAAAGACGATGCCCGCCAGCTTAATAAAGCCTTCCGCAGCGGCTTGATGTCGTTTGACGTTCGTATGTTTGTGCTCATCGTTGGTCTGGCCATTAATCAACTCGGCCCAGCCATTATTATTATCGCTGTGCTATCTTGGCTGACTGCCTTTGGCCGCTTTAAACGTATTAGTCAGTATCTTAGCCATGTTAAAAGCTGATTTCCATACCCATTCGGTGGCGTCACCCGATGGCGGCATTACCGCCGAAGCCTACCGCCAGATACTTGATAGTGGCAAGCTCGATTACATCGCTATAACAGATCATAACCAGGTTGATTTCGCGCTCCAGATGCACCAAGAACTTGGCGAAAAACTAATTGTTGGCGAAGAAATAATGACGACCCAAGGTGAGTTAATTGGCCTCTTCCTGACCAAACCGGTGGAACCGGGACAAACTGCACGTGCCACCGCCGAGGCGATTCGTGCCCAAGGTGGCATCGTCTATCTCCCCCACCCGTTCGAAACGCTTCGTCATGGCGTCCAAGCCGACGTGCTTGATGCTATGCCCGAGCTAGTTGATGTGGTTGAAGTCCATAATGGACGGGCCATGTTACAAAATAGAAGTAGCCAGGCTCTGACCTGGGCGACGCTGCATAAAAAACCCGGGGCTGCCAGTAGTGATGCTCATGGTCTACTGGGTGTTGGGCATACCTACACGGTTGTTGGCCAGCCACTTTCGCAGGACACCATTGGTTCGGTTCTGACCCAAGCGCAGCTCATTAAGGCACGCCCTCCCTTGCTCAGCCTCACCTACCCAAAATTAAACCGGCTACGTAATAAATTGAGGCGAGCCTAATGCATAGCTGGATAGTGGCACTGCTGTTCTTTTTGCCGGCTGGCGTTGCTAATGCTACCCCTGTTTTGGCCAACCGTATTCCACTAGTCAACAAGTGGACAACACCAATGGATTTTGGCCTAACTTGGCGACACAAACGATTATTAGGCAGCAATAAGACTTGGCGAGGCGTATTTACGGGGACCATCCTGGCCGGCATAACCGGCTGGCTACTTTTCCCACTTACCGGTAGTGGCCAATCACGACCTACTGTCTTTGGCCTAAGTCTTCTAATGGGCTTTGGCGCCCTGTTAGGTGATGCACTTGAAAGCTTTATTAAGCGCCAAAGGGGCGTGCCTGCTGGACATAGTTGGTTTCCGTTTGATCAGATTGATTACATCATTGGGGGGCTAATTATCATCTCCCCTTTTGCTAATATCTCTGTTGCCATGATGGCCGTCATATTAGTTACCTTCTTTGTACTCCACCTTCTGGTAGCCTACGTTGCCTATTTGACTGGGCTCAAAGATCGTCCAATTTAAGCAGCGAGCGTTTGCTTGAATTTCTCAACCAAATCAACGGGCGACGGATTAAGCCCGTTCAAAAGTGCCAGATAAATACTAACGAAATCGCCGAGAGCCGAACCCCAAAACAATTGCTCCAGCAACGTCTCTCCTTGTACCGTGACCACAATTGGTTCAGGGCGCACGCCAGACAACAATTTGGCGCTAACTTCAAAGCGCTTCTGAACTTGGGGGTGTTCCAGCGTACTTCGTAAATCAATAACTGCATAGGGTTTATCAACCGGTTGTTTGCTCCAACCAATGAATTCATTGTGATTAAACTCTGGTAGCTGATTCACCCATGCGATGTGCTTGGCGTTTTCGTTAAAACTAATTTTCCATTTATAGGCTGCTGGGAATAGCTTCGGTCCACTGTAAATAACCACCGATTTACCCATTAACTCTTGGGCAATCTGCTTAGCTTGATTATCTTTGGTGGGGACATCGGCCCGCCACTTTGAGGTCTGGTTTTTCAGATACCGAGCGGCAGACTGTATGTCTTCTGCCCATGTCGTACTCGCTAAGGCCTTAGCAGCATCCAGAATAGTCAGGAGAGCTTTGTAATTAGCCAAAACTGCGTAGCGGGGTTGTGAGACTTTAGGCAGAACAGCTAACGCGTATTGCTTCGCCTCAGCGGCTTTCTGTAAGGCACCTCCGCCTGTAATAACTGCAATTTGGGCCCCTTTGGCTTCGGCTTGATGCAATGCTTCAAGGGTTTCTTCAGTATTACCCGACACACTGTCACAAATCACAAGAGTTTTTTGGTCAACCCAGCTTGGTAGGTCATAGTTCCTGACAACCATGAACGGCACCGAAGTTGGCGGCCAAGATTGGGCGATTAAGGCTGGTAGCGCCGAGCCGCCCATGCCAGCATGGATAACGTTATCAACCGCACCAAATGCGGTGTTCCCCACCAGTTCGACCGTTCCTTCGAGTTGCTGCCATTGCTTTTCGACAACACCCAAGGCATCATCAACATCACGCTCGTGAATATAGGCAAGATCGTCTAGCATAAAACCTCCACTTATTGTGTCTTTAGTATACGTTAAAGCTATGGTATAGTGCTTATAGTTAATCAAAAATCAAGCTTACAGGGGGTGGGAATGTTCGGTCAAGATAATCAAGATGAAGATATCTCAGCAGTGAATCCAACACTGAACGGATCAGACACATCAACACCTGCTACTGATGACGCTCCAGTTGATTCCCCCGCTAATGATGTTGCTGCTGCCACAGTCATTCAACCAACCGCACCACCAGACGTAGCTGCCGCTGCTTCAACCCCAGAGGTCCCAGAAGCTTCGGAAGAGCCAGAAGCTGAAGCCACGCCAGAAGTATCAGAACCGGCCCCCGAAGAAACGCCTACCGTTGACACTTCTGACACCGACACCACTGATGCTCCTACCGACAGTGCGCCAAGTGCTGATGACACTGCCTTACTTGATCTAAAGAAACAAGCTCTTGAAGAATTGTCTCCGTTACTCGATCAGCTTGATCAAACACCCGAAGAAAAATTCAAGACAACCATGATGATGATTCAGGCCACTGATAGTTCTGACTTGGTAACGACTGCCCACGAAGCTGCACTGAAGATTACTGACGAAAAAGTCCGTGCTCAGGCCCTCTTAGATATCGTCAACGAAATCAACTACTTCACCCAACCCAAAGAATAGTTTATTCGTCACTGTCAGGACCGGTATTCACTAAAGTGGATGGCCCAGTCACAGGGGACGTCGGTGTAGATGGTGCCGTCTGCTGAGTATTGCTTGGAGAGGATGATGGCGTGCTAGCCGGTGGGTTGCTTGAGCTACTAGAACTTGGCGTCGAAGCATTTGGTGCAGCCTGACTATCACCGCTTCGCTCATTACTAACGGCCGGAATTCCTTTGGTGGGTGCTGGAGTCGGTTCTTTCGTAAAGCGCTGGACTACCCAACGCCCCGCCCAAAAAAGACCGAGAACGATGGCTACGGTAATGAAAAAGGTTACGATTGAAAGTAACCAAACTAACCACGTCCGTTGTGGAGCTGGCTCAGAAAGACTTTGTTCTGTTGATGCGTTCTTATTTCGAAATGACCACATACCCCTGCTCCTTGTTATTCAACATACAGTAGTACAGTGGTCATCTCTATGCAAGCATGAGCGTTTTTGAATGACGGGGTTACATGCCCATCATGCCACCGCCCATGCCGGCGGTTGGGTCGTTCACATCAGTACCTTTAGTTGGGATATCAACGACGAGAGCGCCCATTGTCATACCTGTTCCAGCAATCGAAACAGCATTTTGGACCGCTTCTTTGGTGACACGAGCTGGATCAATAATCCCGGCTGCCTTGAGGTCAACCAATCGGTCTGGCTTATTGACGTTAACACCTTGACCAGGCTTCTTGGCGTCGCGGATTTTAGGCAACCACTCATCGGGGTTCACGCCCGAGTTGTGCAGCAGTTCAAAGAACGGTCGCAATAAAGCGGTTTTTAATAATTGGCGGCCGGCGGCTTCGCTATCAGTGCCTTCAACTTTAATCTTATCGCTCAAATTAAGTAAGGTAACTCCACCACCAGGGACAATCCCCTCGTCCATGGCAGCCTTAACAGCTGCTACTGCGTCATCAACACGGAATTTCTTTTCTTCGATTTCAGTTTCGGTAGCACCACCGACTTTAATAACGGCAACCTTGCCGCTTAAGGCAGCTCGGCGCTTCTCAAGTTCTTCACGGTCATACTCGCTGGTGGCAATGAGTACCTGATTGCTAATCTGATTAATTCGCTTGGCGATATCAACCTTACGACCAGCACCTTCGATGATGGTCGTCTCGTCCTTATTGACGATCACCTTGCGGGCACTGCCAATTACGTCGAGATCAACGTTCTCGAAGTCCATCCCCTGTTCTTCGCTAATAACTGTAGCGCCAGTTAGGATGGCAATATCTTCAAGGACGTCTTTGCGACGATCCCCAAACGAAGGCGCCTTAACGGCAATGGTGTTGAAGACGCCCTTTAACTTGTTGAGTACCAGGGTGCCGAGCGCTTCGCCTTCCACGTCATCGGCAATCAGAACGAGGTCCTTTTTGCCGGCCGCAGCCAACTTCTCTAACAGAGGTAGGAATTCCTGGATACTGGTAATTTTGCGATCGGTCACAACGATAGCCGGTTTTTCGGCAACAGCTTCCATACGCGCTGTATCAGTCACCATATAGGCGCTTACAAAACCGCGGTCCATGGTAAAGCCCTCGACGACTTCACTTTCGAGATCCAGACCCTGGCCTTCCTCAACCGTAACCACGCCTTCTTTACCAACTTTGTCGATGACATCAGCAATCAACTGACCAATCACCGCGTCGCCAGCCGATATCGTGGCGATTTCAGCCACGCGTGACTTCTTGCCTTTGATGTCCTCTGCCAAACCACCGAGTTTAGCGATGACTTCATGAGCAGCCGACTCCAGACCTTTGCGTAATTGCATTGGGTTGTGGCCAGCGGCGATTAATTTGTTAGCCTCGTTCAGAATATGATAAGTCAAAACCGTTACAGTGGTGGTACCATCGCCAGCGACGTCGTTCATTTTACTGGCAGCCTGTTTAATCAGCTCAGCGCCGACCTTAAAACCAAGGTTGTCATCATCCTCTTCGGGTAAATCAACACCCTTGGCCACGGTTACGCCATCATGGGTAACGGTTGGCGCGCCAAACGTTTTACTAATAACCACGTTACGACCCTTAGGCCCCATGGTTGTCTTAACTGCTTTGTACAGAATTTCCGCCCCACCAAGCACGCGGCGGCGGGCATCATCATCGTAAAATACTTTTTTAGCCATCAGTCTCTCCTATTAGAATCTCTTATTTAATTGTCGCAAGGACATCTTCTTCTTTTACTAAAATATAGTCTTCTTTTTCGACTTTGACATCGGTGGTACTGAAACTTTTATAGATGATACGATCACCTTTTTTGACATGAGTTACAGCCGGACCAACCACCAAGACGGTGGCTGTTTTAGGCTTTTCTTGAGCATTGTTGGGCAAGTACAGGCCACTAGCCGTGCGCTCGTTAGCGGTATCACCTTGAGCAACAATATAATCCGCGAGGGGATGCAGATGTACAGACATTAAGAACCTCCAGTACACGTTAAATCTTATTCGTACTGGCCATTGTAGCGAAGATTTCTGGCACTTTCAAGGCTTGAGTGCCAGAATTTTAGCTATAGACGAGTTGGGCAGATTTTTTCTGCATCACGTTCAGGATTTCATCGGGGTTGACTTCGACTTCACCTAAGCCGGCAAGCCAGAGGTACGTCAAGTAGCCCGCATCAAGGTTCATCCAGATCATTTCGTCGTGATCTTCGTTTGGGAACGCGACCGTCACCTCTGAATTGGTAAATGACTCGACCACCAGGAAATCTTGGTCAGGCAGCCAGAGATTGACCACGGCGTGCCCATTTTTGATGTATTTCCCATTCTCCCCAATCAACTCATCGCCGTGAGTTTTGTCAAAACCGAATTGCACACCAAAGGGACGCTCGCTCGGGTACGCTTCTCTTAACAAAAGGCCGTTGGCATAGGCACGAACGGCGCAGTTAGCAATCCCATGATCAAGAGCCTCGTTAATGTCTGACACGTCAACGTTGTAATGCGGAAAGTTATGAGCTGCTGGGCTCAGGGTATCCAAAATAGCCTCTTTCATCACCATAATCAGCATATTATATCATATAATGCTCTTGTTTACTAGGGTCTTATGGCCCCTCTTGGGCGTGCTACAATTTTGATAATGTCTTTAATTAATCAGCACGTTTTGATGTCCGGTACGCAGTACTTTACTGATGATTTTGCCATTAACCCGTACATGGATAGTAGCCTGGCCATCGACACCGAACAGGCCACGGCCGAACACCTGGCTATCCGCACCGCTTTTGAAGCTGCTGGCATTAAGGTTGAGCAAGTCCCTGCTCCTGCCAATTGCCAGGATGGTGTCTACACGGCAAACTGGGGTTTAGTCAGGGGTGAAACAGTAATTTTATCGTCTCTCCCCAATAAACGACAAGCCGAGCAGCCCTTCGCAAGAAAAGCTCTCCATGATCTCGGTTTTAAAACTATCGATGCGCCATTCCGCTTTAGTGGCCAAGGTGATGCCCTGCCTTGTGGTGATTTGCTATTTATGGGCACCACGTACCGCACCGACCCCCGTATGCATAGCTTCGTGGCCGACAAACTCGGCTTTCGAGTGGTTAGCCTACAAACAGTTCCTTCGCGGGACCAAAATGGGGTACCAATCACAAACCAAGTGACCGGCTGGCCCGACAGTTTTTTCTATGATATAGATTTAGCTCTCTCTGTAATTCGACCTGATTTAATCGCCTGGTGTCCCGACGCTTTTGTCCCCGAAAGCCAGACAAAAATCCGACAATTAGATATTCAAAAAATCGAAGTTTCGTTTGAAGAAGCCACCAAAGGTTTTGCCTGCAACCTCGTATCGACAGGTGAAGCGGTCATTATGAGCGCCCAAGCACCCTACTTACAAGCAGCCATCGAAGCTAAGGGCATCAAGACTATTACCCCCAAAATAAAAGAGCTCGCCAAGGGTGGCGGCTACATTCGCTGCGTTAGTTTAACACTCGACAACTAAGCTTGGGCGAGTATGTCTTTGTCGTGGAGGGCGGCCATGAAACATGCCACCTTGGCTTCGAGGTTGTCGTAGTCAATTTCCGGCAAATTCAGTTCAGCCAAGTATTCAGTCCCACCGCGTTGCCAATCATGTACTACAACCGGCGCATCAGGGTCTTTACCTGCTTCGGTTGTCAAAATTTGGCCAGCATAACCTACTCGAACGACAGGCTCGATGTGGCCAGGCCTTCGTGAAATATCAGCGTCCTGGGGAGGTACACTCATAAAATTATAGTTGATAATCCTACCCGTGGTGTCTTCTTGCTCATACACCTTGCCTTTTTTTACGTTAAGCCCGGAACTGAGCGCCAAAATATCATAGTCATCTCCACCTGTACGAGGCACCAGTAACTCAATGTGTCCGATTTTAAGATCTGTTGACTTACCCAAGTCTCGTTTTTTCTTAAGCGCAAATCCGGAATCACTTTCTTGAGGAATGGCGTGGACTTTTGGCCCCCAAGCAACAGAGGCATCTAACCCGTAGGTATTAGCAATTGCGGCGGCGGCAATCATTACCGTAGTAAAGCAGTTACCTTGTCCTTGTTCGAGAGCGTGTACCGGGTCAAGCTCCTGAATAAAATAGCCCGGCACAAGTCGAACAACGTCATGTCGGACCTGATCAAGCTGCTCAAAACTCATAGTAGTAGAAGTGCTCATATACTACAGTTATTATAACACAGTTGCTGCGTATTGTCTATAATTCTAGTGTTTACCCCTTAGAGCCTTGCGAGCTTCGGCAATTTCGTCCCATTTGTGTTCTACGACACGCAACGGGTTGTGGTCATCCTGTTGCAAATGGCGTAATTCGGCCGCTTTTGGTCCATTGCGCAAGATGTCTTTTTCGTGACCTTTACCGAGCAATAACACCGTATCGCCAGCTTTGGCGCGCTTAAGGGTGGTGGCAATTGCCTCAGGACGGTCATGTACCAAAAACAAGTCTTTATCGCGCACTTTGCCCTTTGATTCAGCCGCTTCGGCAATCTGGTCCATAATCTCCAAGCCATCTATATCGCGGTCATCTTCTTCGGTGATAATAATCTCGTCAGCGTATTCTCCGGCCAGCGCCCCCTGGGTGGTCCGCTTCTCTTCGTCACGACGACCAGCCGAACCAAACATCACAATTAGCTTGCCCTTAACAACCGGTTTAAGGTCTTTGAATAACTTTTCGAAGCTGTCTGGCGTATGGGCGTAATCAACTATCACACTAAAGTCCTGACCTTCGTCAACACGGGTCATACGACCTTCGACACCCTCTAAGGCAGCAATTCCCTTTTCGATCTGATCCTTGGTTAAAC
>Ga0209023_10008344_pt1 | contig 10420 bp, 9 predicted proteins | sample LakOneMetagenome_FD_187468 | JGI IMG/M metagenome (GOLD analysis project Ga0209023, IMG submission 187468) | Freshwater and sediment microbial communities from Lake Erie, Canada (SPAdes) (version 2) | ecosystem: Environmental > Aquatic > Freshwater > Lentic | place: Lake Erie, Canada | collected...
ACCCCATTCAAAATTAATGGCGGTAATGCGCCGCGATATTGACAAGGCAAAAGATTTTGCACAGCGCCATCAAGTGCCCCGGTATTATGCCGATGCTGCTGAGCTGGTACATGACAGCAGTGTAAATGCAGTATATATCGCCACGCCACCAACTTATCGTGAAGCTTACCTTGAAATGGCATTGAGAGCAGGCAAACCTGTTTATGTTGAAAAGCCTGTTTCTGTAAATGCAGCGTCAGTAGAACGTATGATAGCTATGGAAAAAAAATATGCCGGCAAGGTAAGCGTGGCACATTACCGAAGGGGGTTGCCGTTGTTTATCAAAATAAAACAACTGCTGAAGGAGGGTACCATCGGTAAAGTAAAAATAATTTTATTAAAGACCTTGCAGGCGCCGGTAAATAAAATCATCAGCAGGGAAAAAGATAACTGGCGCATCAACCCCGCCATATCAGGCGGCGGTTTTTTTCACGACCTCTCCCCACACCAGCTGGATATTTTATACTGGCTGTTTGGTGCACCGCAGCAGGTACAGGCAGTAACAGCCAACCAGGGAAAATTATATGATGCTCCCGACATCACCATGCTGCAGCTTTCCTTTGATGATGATATTTATTTTGACGGGATCTGGAATTTTAATATGCCTGCTGCAGTAACGGATGATTCCTGTGAGATCATTGGAGAAAAAGGACGTATCTGTTTCAGCTTCTTCCGTTCAGGTACTATTGAATTGCATACCGATGCAGGAATGGAAAAATTAGAAATGGAAGTGCCGGTACATATTCAGCAGCCCCATATTGCCAATGTGGTAAAATTTTTCCGTGGTGAAGGTTTAAATCCCTGCGGTTTGGAAGAAGCGCTTGTTACCATGAAGATTATGGACAGTGCCGTATGATAAGCAAAAAAATATACCGGTACATAAAATAAAAACTTAAGTAACTTTCATTTCTTTAGCGATACAAATTTATACTACAACACATGAGTCAGCAATTCCGCAGCCGCGACTGGTTTGGCAGAAAAGATAAAGATGGTATCATTTACCGCAGCTGGATGAAGAACCAGGGTATGCCCACCGATATGTTTGATGGCAGGCCGGTGATTGGTATCTGCAATACATTCAGCGAACTCACACCCTGTAATGCACATTTCCGCGATATGGCAGAAAGTGTAAAACGTGGTGTGCTGGAAGCCGGCGGCTTCCCGGTGGAGTTTCCCATTATGAGTTTGGGCGAGACATTATTAAAACCCACAGCCATGCTGTTCAGGAACCTGGCCAGTATGGATGCAGAAGAAAGTATCCGTGGTAATCCTATTGATGGGGTGGTGCTGCTGACTGGTTGTGATAAAACAACACCAAGCACAGTAATGGGCGCAGCCAGTGTGGGATTACCCACCATTGTGGTACCGGGTGGCCCAATGCTTAACGGGCGTTACAAAGGACAAACCATCGGCAGTGGTACACATGTGTGGAAGTTTGATGAAGATATGAAGACGGGAAAGATGACCCAGGAAGAATGTGAGTTTGCTGAAAGCTGTATGAGCCGCAGCATCGGGCATTGTATGACGATGGGCACAGCAAGCACCATGGCGGTAATGGTGGAATCATTAGGCTTAACCTTATCTGGCGCATCCGCCATTCCCGCTGCTGATTCAAGAAAAAAAGTAATGGCACAACTCAGTGGCAGACGAATTGTTGAAATGGTAAAAGAAAACCTGACCATTGATAAAGTATTAACAAAACCCGCATTTGAAAATGCCATCATGACGAATGCGGCGGTGGGCGGCTCTTCTAATTTTATCATCCACCTTACAGCTATTGCTGGAAGAATTGGTGTGGATATTAAACTGGAGGATTTTGATACCATTGGCAGTAAAATTCCTTTGCTGTTAAACCTGATGCCCTCAGGCAAATACCTGATGGAAGATTTTTATTATGCCGGCGGCCTCCCCGTTATATTAAATGAATTAAAAGACAAGCTGCACAAAAATGTAATTACCGTTACAGGAAAAAATCATGAAGAAAATATAAAAGGGAATACCGATTGTTATAATGATGATGTAATTGCCAGCTACGCCAAACCATTTATACCCGAGGCCGGCTGCGTGGTGGTAAAAGGAAATTTAGCCGAACATGGCGCTGTGATCAAACCTTCTGCTGCCACACCTGCACTGATGAAACATACCGGCCGTGCCGTGGTGTTTGAAAGTATTGAAGCATACCATAAAAAAATTGATGACCCCGAACTGGATATTGATGAAAACTGTGTAATGGTATTGAAATATGTGGGACCGGTGGGCTATCCCGGTATGCCCGAAGTGGGTAATATGGCTTTGCCCAAAAAAATATTGCAGAAGGGCATTAAAGACATGGTACGCATCAGCGACGGAAGAATGAGCGGTACGGCTTATGGTACTGCTGTATTGCATGTTGCACCGGAAAGTGCCATCGGCGGTAATTTGGCATTGGTGCAAAATGGCGATATGATTGAACTGGATGTTGAAAAAAGGTTATTGCATTTGCATGTAAGCGAAGAAGAGCTGGCCAAACGCCGGGCTGCATGGGTGGCACCCCAGCCTGCTGCCACAAGGGGTTATGTAAGCATGTATATCAAACATGTGCAGGGAGCTGATAAAGGAGCTGATTTAGATTTTTTACGGGGCAGCAGTGGTTCCACTGTAACAAGAGATTCACATTAGCATCATTTGAACCATACAAGACATACAGGCATACAAGAAGAACTTAAATGCCTTATATGTCTTGTATGGTTCCATTAAAAAAACAAAAATGAAAACAATCATTGTGTTACTAAGCGTTGCTGTTTTACTTTCCTGTAATAACAACAACAATAATAAAGAAGAAAAAATGTACAAAACAATCGGCACCATAGAAAAATATGACAATGCATTGGACAGCATTATTGATACAGCCACCAGGGCAGAGATCATTGCCGAAGGTTTTGAATGGAGTGAAGGGCCATTGTGGATTCCCAAACAAAATATGCTGCTGTTCAGCGATGTGCCCACCAACACCATTTATAAATGGACGGAAGAAAAAGGCGCTGAAGTGTATTTAAAACCCAGCGGGTATACCGGCACCACACCCAGCACATGCAAAGAGCCCGGCAGTAACGGGTTGACGCTGGATACTGAAGGCAACCTGGTTTTATGCCAGCATGGCGACAGGCAGATAGGAAAGATGGATGCCCCATTGGATAAACCACAGGCGAAATATATTACACTTGCCGGTAAATATAATGGCAAGCGTTTCAACAGTCCTAATGATTGTGTATACAACAGCACCAGTGAATTGTTTTTTACCGATCCTCCATATGGATTATTTACGCAGGATGACACTGATTCAAAAAAGGAAATCAAATACAACGGTGTTTACAAAATAAAAAAAGACGGCACGGTGTTGCTGTTAGCAGACACCATCACAAGACCCAACGGGCTGGCCTTTTTCCCTGGAGAAAAGAAATTGCTTATAGCCTGCAGCGACCCGGCAAAACCTGTCTGGTATATTTATGATGTGGCAGGAGATTCCTTACAAAACGGAAAAATATTTTTTGATGCTGCCGGTTATGACAGCACCTGGAATGGACTTCCCGACGGATTAAAAATAAACAAAAAGGGTATTGTATTTGCCACCGGCCCCGGGGGTGTATATATTTTTAACAGTGCCGGAAAAAAACTGGGCCTCATCCGTTTTACTGATGCTACCAGCAACTGTGCATTGTCGCCGGATGAAAAAACGTTGTATGTTACTAACGATATGTATGTGCTGCGGGTTAAATTGAAAAATTAAACCATACAAGGCATTTAAGAAATACAAGAAGAAAATATATTTTTTATATTTTATTATTGTTAAACCAAAACTGTACCCCATGATTACGAAAACCCAGCTCAATGATTTGAGTTACAAAATCATTGGCTGTGCCATTGAAGTGCACAGGTATTTAGGGCCTGGTTTATTAGAAAGTGTTTACCAGGAATGTCTTAAAAAGGAATTTAACTTGCGGAGTATTAATTTTAAAAGCCAGTTAAGCATTCCGGTAAATTATAAAGGGTTGGTATTAGATACTGATTACAGGCTGGATTTTTTAGCAGAAAGCGAAGTGGTAATTGAATTAAAAGCTATGGATGGAATATTACCGGTTCATGAAGCACAGTTGTTGACTTATATGAAACTACTTCAAAAAGCTAAGGGGATTTTAATCAACTTCAATTGCGCAAATATTGTAAAAGAAGGAACGAGGCAGATGGTAAATGAATATTTCTCCCGCTTACCGGAGTAATTAACCATATTGACATACAGGCATTCAGGAATACCTTAAATGCCTTATATGCCTTGTATGGTTAATAATAAAACGAATAAAATGAAACTCTACAAAACACCCAACACCATTGTTATTGAGCAACACGGGAATTTTTATGCAGTAAATAAAGAGTGGGATGAATTTATTAATGATGATAACCTGCTGCAAAAAATAACTGCCTTGGTCAGCGTACTGCAACCTGTTGATGCTTCAGTGATCAATAATGTATTGCCGCCTATGGGCAGCGGGCAGGAATTATGGGCCTGCGGGGTAACGTATTTACGCAGCAAAGTGGGCAGGCAGGAAGAAAGCAAAGCCGCTGGTGGTGCCGATTTTTATGGTAAAGTATATGATGCTGCAAGGCCCGAAGTATTTTTTAAAGCCACACCACACCGTGTTGCCGGCCACCATGGATGGGTAAGGATACGGAAAGACAGTACCTGGGATGTGCCTGAGCCGGAATTAACTTTAGTGGTAACCTCATCAGGAAAAATTATTGGCTATACCATTGGCAATGATATGAGCAGCCGCAGTATTGAAGGCGAAAATCCTTTATACCTGCCACAGGCAAAAACCTACGACGAATGTGCTGCATTGGGCCCCTGCATTTATGTTACGGATAAACCACCCGGCAGCAATACCTTTATTACGCTTGAAATAAACAGGAGCAATACCACTGTTTTTAAAGACAGTATTTCCGTAAGCCAGATGAAACGTACACCGGAGGAACTGGTGGGCTATGTTTTTAAAGAATGTTCTTTTCCCCATGGCTGTTTAATTATGACGGGCACGGGCATTGTACCCGGCAGTGATTTCACTTTGCAAAGCGGCGACGAAATAAAAATTTCGATTGGTAATATTGGTACACTTGTAAATACGGTACGCTAAGCATGACATTCATCATCATCATAGCAGCCATCGCCTTACAGGTTTTTTTAACCGCAAAAAAGGTAAGCCCCTTTTTGTCGTTGTTGATTGTTGCTATTGTTGCGGGCTTATGTTTGGGTATACCGCCAGCCGCATTATTAAAATCAATTGAAAAAGGTGTTGGCAGTACGCTGGGTGGCCTGGCATTAATTATTTGCCTTGGCGCCATACTGGGAAAAATATTAGAAGTTAGTGGCGGCGCCGAACAGATTGCCACCACACTTATAAAAGGTTTTGGACTAAAAAATATCCAGTGGGCGGTATTGCTCACCGGGTTTTTAATTGGCATACCGTTGTATTATAATGCAGGTTTTGTAATACTGGTGCCATTGGTTTTTATGCTGGCACGGAAAACGGGTCTGCCATTATTGTACATCGCTGTTCCCATGGCGGCATCTCTGAGTACTACGCATTGTTTTTTGCCACCGCATCCCGGCCCTGTTGTTTTGGTTAATGCCTTTAAAGCCAATATGGGTAAAGTGTTGCTGTATGGTATTTGTATTGCTATACCTGCGGTGATCATTGCAGGGCCGCTGCTGGGCAGGCTTTTACAAAAAATAAAAGTGGATATTTCTTTTTTCAGCAATGAAGAACCGGTGGAGCAAAAAAAATTACCAGCAGTATTTCCCAGTTTTATAATTGCACTGCTGCCGGTATTGCTGATAACGCTGGCCGTAATGGCCGGGTATTTTTTAGCAGATGATGCTGTACTTAAAAAAATACTGCTATTCACCGGCGACTCCACCATTGCATTATTGATTACCGTGCTGGTGGCTTTTTATTATTTCGGTATCCGCAGGGGTATTGCAATGGAAGTACAGATGAAGTGGCTCAGTACTGCCATATCAGGCATTGCCATGATCTTACTGATCATTACCGCAGGTGGTGTATTAAAGCAGGTGCTACAGGATAGTGGCACGGGAGATTATATTGCGTCCTTCAGCAGCAAATGGCAGATGCCGCCGCTTTTATTTGGCTGGATTGTTACAGCGCTATTAAGAGTAACAATTGGTTCGGCAACGGTTGCAGGTATTACCGCTGCCGGAGTGGTATCGCCACTGGTGGCCACAGGTGTGGTTTCGCCGGAACTGATGGTATTGGCTGTGGGTGCAGGAAGTGTGTTTGGTTCCCATATCAACGATTCGGGTTTCTGGATGTATAAAGAATTTTTTAAGCTCACACTTAAGCAAACTTTTTTATCCTGGACAGTGATGGAAACATTGATCTCCATCATTGGTTTGATCGGGGTATTGATACTGGATGCCATCGTAAAATAGCAGCAATAACCGCTCACCATAAAGTACTTTGAACACTGCTGTAATTGTAATTTCTTTACAGCATGAAAAAAAGCAACCTGTTTACAGCAATACTTATTGCCTGGCTGGTGGCCGGCACCATCGATATCCTCAGCGCCATTTTCATCCTTTCTAAGGGAAATGCAGGCGGCACTTTTAAATATATTGCCGGGGCGGTTTTGGGTAAAGACAATTCATTGGGAGAAACGGGTACTATCGTGATTGGCGCCTGCTCTCATTATGGTATAGCCCTTTGCTGGACGGTATTTTATTTCCTTATGTATAAAAAAATAAAGTTTGATAAGCTGCATGCGGTTTTCTCCGCATTGATATACGGCACATTTATTTTCTTTACCATGCGGTATATATGGGTACCGCTATTAGGAAAATTACCAGCGCCCAAACCAATTGACAGCTCACAGGTATGGGGTATGGTTAAAAATATCCTGATACTTGCTGTGGCATTTGGTGTTACATTAAGGTATTTTGCTGCAAGATATTATTCGCAGCAATAAAAAAGCGAAGCAGTACACTTCGCTTTGTAGCCTCGTCAGGAATCGAACCTGAATCTGGAGCTTCGGAAACTCTTATACTATCCATTGTACGACGAGGCCGGGTGTTTGTTAATTAGTTAATCCGTATATCCGTTAATCCGTATGGATACCAAAAACTTTAAAGTCACTGCATTTACATGAATTAACAGATTAACCATTTTACCTTCCGAATTTTACAATATTACTGCCAAAAATCTTAACAGCAATAGCTAATAATATCACCCCAAAAAATTTACGCACTACAGCCATGCCATTGGGCCCTAAAAATTTTTCTATCCACTTCAGCGATTTCAATACAATGTATATGATCACACAGTTGATTAAAATGCCCAGTAAAATATTTACATCTGCATAATTGGCTTTCAGGCTCATTACCGTGGTCAATGTGCCGCTGCCGGCAATTAACGGGAAAGCGATGGGCACCACGCTGCCGCTTTTTACATTGTTATTGTCGGGCTTAAAAAATTCCATACCCAATACCATTTCCAGTCCCAGTATAAAAATCACAATGCTTCCGGCTACGGCAAAACTCTTAACATCCAGGCCCAGTACTTTTAAAAACTCGTTGCCCACAAATAAAAACAGTATCATCAATCCGCCGCTTACCAGTGTGGCCTGGGTGGATTTGATATGCCCGCCCATTTTAGCCCTTAACGAAGCCAGTACGGGTATTGAACCCACCACATCTATTACAGCAAATAAGGTAAATGTAACAGAAAGCAATTCCTTAAAACTGTATTCGCCCCACTGCATATGCTTTTTTTTTGCAAAGATAAACTTATGAAGCAGGGTTTAAAAATATTTATAGTGCTTAGCGGTTTTTTTTCAATGCAGGAATAGAAGGATTTTTCAGAAGGGCAAAATCGTTTTTCACCTGCAGTAAACATGCCCTGCAAAGGCAGTCGCTGAATAAACTTTCTGTATAGGCCCTTTCAACGTCGGACAGGGTAATGCCATAACACTGGCACCGGGTAATATTGCCCACCCTGCATTCAAAAGCTTTGTTGCAGCGTGGACAATATTTTTCTTCGTGGGTGCACATCGCTTACCAGTTAAAAGTGATACCACCGTTAATTAAAAAAGGTATGGAGTTATACCCCCGCAGGTCGAAGAATTTTTTATTGGTGATGTTTTGTACATCAGCAAAAAACTTCACATGGCCTTTATAAGTATACTCGGCATAGGCGCTCCATAAAAAATAACTGCTTAACAATACGTCTTCTTTACGGTAGCCGCCCACATCATAACGGCTGCTTACCGATTTACCGCTGATACCTGCAAACAGATTGCTGCAAAACCGGTAACCAATATTGATATTGAAATTATTTTTAGGGCGGCGCAACAGGTAGCTGTAGGCGGTATCATGTACATTTTTCCTGCTCTGTGTTTTTTCGCTGCCGGACAGTAAAGTGTAATTGGCAACAATGCTTAAGTGTTTAACCGGCTGCAGGCTCAGCTCCGCTTCAGCACCATCTACCGTTTGTTTTACAAAATTGAAATACTTAAAGTTTACATAATCGTAATCAATACCATTTTTTATATCCCTGTGAAAGTACACTAAACGGCTGCTGATCTTTTCGCCGGATTGCTGAATACCCAGTTCGTAAGTAGTGGATTTTTCAGGTTGTAATTCCGGGTTACCGCTGTACACATCAAATACCTGGAATATAGAGGGCGCTTTAAATCCTGATGCCATACTGCCAAACACCCTCCAGTTTTTATTGATGGTATAGGAAGGATTAAAAGTGTACGTACTGTTATGGCCATAGCGGGAATGATTGTTGGTTCTGCCGCCCACTTCTATATTCATTTTTTTATGCAGTGCATTAAAAAGTAAAGAGGCATAAAAAGAAGTTTGGTGCAGGGAAGTGTCTGCAAAACTGCTGCTGTAAGGCCCAAAACCACTCAGGGAATAATACTGCTGGTTCATATTGCTCCACCTGTAATCGGTACCGGCAATAATATTAAGCCATGTTGCTGCTTTTGCTGTGGCAAATGCTTCTGCGTACTGGGTGCGGCCTGCATATGCATTGCTTTCGTATGTTGTTCCAAAGGGGCGTACAAATAAACTGTCGTTGGTGTAGCGGCGGGTAAGTGCGCCATATTGGTAATTGGCTGTAATATTGATAATTCCTTTTTTATAATTAAGCCCTGCACCGGAAGATAAATTACTGTTGCGGATGCCATAATCTTTTTCATCTGCAAAAATACCGGCATCAATTGCAGCTTTATACTGGCTGTGCATGAGGAAGGTTTTTACTGATAAATATGGCATGACCTGGTATTGTACCGCTGCGCTGATGATATTGCCGTCATAACCGTCTTTATCAAAATCTTTAGCGCTGGTGCTGTCGTACGCTGCAGAAAAACCATCTGTTTTTAATTTTGCAAAGCGGGTGCTGTATGTAAATTTTCCTTCTTTGCCATACAGCTGGATATTATTGCGGCTGGTGTTTTTATTGCCGAAACCTGTGGTGGCCTTTATATTAAAGGGGGCGGTTACATCTTTTTTTATGGTGATGATATTAATTACACCGGCCACTGCATCACTGCCATATAAAGTAGATTGAGCGCCCTTGCATATTTCAATCCTTTCCACATCATTTATAGAAATAAGGTTAAGATCAAATTCAGTATTGATCATTGAAGGGTCGCTTACCGGTATGCCGTCAATTAATATCAACGTCCTGCCGGATGAAGCCCCTCTTAAAAAAATGGTTTGCACACTGCCCGGTGCATTATAAGCACCATTAATGGTAATGCCCGCCTGTTCGTTCAGGAGTTGTGCCACTGTTTTACCACTGCTCTTTTCAACCTGTTCTTTGGTGATAACGGCCACCACTTTACCTGTCTGCGATTGTTTTACAGGAAATTTTGTGGCGGTTTCCACCACCACTTCGTTTAATAATTTTGTACTGTCTCCTGAAACGGACGTGACACGCTGCCCTTCTGCCGTACTGCTGATGATTACAGCAGCCGCAATAAAAATTTTCTTTTTCATTGTAGAAAAATTTTTTTGTGACTGCTTCCGGTAAAATAAAAAAGAGAGAAATATAAAATGCAAAACACTTTACACTTCAAGCCTTTCACCCGAAAGCTAAATGTTGTTAAATGGATGTGGCAGGTCTTCTGGCTTACTCCCTGTTTGTTGCCTTCCCGTATTATTGCAACAGTGGCTTAAGAACAAACAGTTTACAGAGCTTACAGCTACGGGGATAGCGCCGGATTTTAACCGGCTTCCCTTTTAATCCCGGTTTGAATTCGGGAACCAAATCTGTGCAAATGTATTGTTGATAAAACTAAACTTCCAAATTAAGTAATTAACAAA
>Ga0209023_10008346_pt1 | contig 10417 bp, 6 predicted proteins | sample LakOneMetagenome_FD_187468 | JGI IMG/M metagenome (GOLD analysis project Ga0209023, IMG submission 187468) | Freshwater and sediment microbial communities from Lake Erie, Canada (SPAdes) (version 2) | ecosystem: Environmental > Aquatic > Freshwater > Lentic | place: Lake Erie, Canada | collected...
GACGGTGGTATCGGAACCAATCTGAAGAACGTCCCGGCGCAGGCCCGGGCCGCCGAGAACGCCGGCTACTCGGGCGTCTGGACGGCCGAGACCAGCCACGACCCGTTCCTCCCGCTCGTGCTCGCGGCCGAGCACACCACCGGTGTCGATCTGGGCACCAGCATCGCCGTCGCCTTCGCCCGCAACCCGATGCTGCTCGCCAACATCGGCTGGGACCTGCAGGCGTACTCCGGGGGGCGGTTCATCCTCGGCCTGGGCTCGCAGATCAAGCCGCACATCGAGAAGCGCTTCTCCATGCCGTGGGGCAAGCCGGCGGCGCGCATGCGCGAGATGGTGCAGGCCACCCGGGCGATCTGGGACTGCTGGGCGAACGGCACCAAGCTCGAGTTCCGGGGCGAGTTCTACCGGCACACCCTCATGACCCCGTTCTTCGCGCCGGATGCCAAGGAGGTGCAGCCGTTCGGCCCGCCCAAGATCTTCCTCGCCGGGGTCGGCGAGCTGATGACCGAGGTCGCGGGCGAGGTGTGCGACGGGTTCATCTGCCATGCGTTCACCACCGAGCGGTACCTGCGCGAGGTGACCATCCCGGCGTTGGCGCGTGGGCGGGCCAAGGCGGGCAGGACGATGGAGGGATTCGAGATCGTCGGGCCGAGTTTCGTCGTCACCGCGAGCACCGAGGAGGGGTTGGTCAAGGCCGCAAGCGGCACCCGTCAGCAGATCGCGTTCTACGGCTCCACCCCGGCCTACCGCAACGTGCTCGAGCTGCACGGTTGGGGTGGCCTCCAGGACGAGCTCAACACCCTCTCGAAGCAGGGCAAATGGGTCGAGATGGGCGGCCTGATCGACGACGAGGTCCTGAACACCTTCGCGGTGGTCGGCGAGCCCGAAGCCATCGCCCCCGAGCTCGGTCGCCGCTACGGCGACATCATCCAGCGGGTGTCGTTCTACACACCGTACGAGAGCGAGCCCGAGCGCTGGCGGGCAGTGATCGAGGCGGTCAAGGCGATCTGAACCGACACGTTCGCCCGGTCGCGGGCGGGCCGGAGGTCAGACGAGGAGCGTGAGGCTCTCGGCGAGGTACTCCTCGCGGCACTTGGCCCGCTGCAGCTTGCCGCTCGACGTCTTGGGCAGGGTGCCGGGCTGCACGAGGATCACGTCGCGCGGCGGGAGGCCGCACACGTCGAGGGCGGCGCTGTGGATGGCGTGACGTACGGCCTCGGGCTCGTCGGTGCGGGCCTCGGCCACGACCACCACGCTCTCCTTGCCCTTGTAGCCCTCGACGCCGAACGCGATCACGTTGCCGGCCCGCACCCCGTCGAGCCCGCTCACCGCCCGCTCGATGTCCTCCGGGAACACGTTGCGGCCGCCGACGATGATCACGTCCTTGATCCGACCGCACAGGACGAGCTCGCCACCGATCAGGTACGCCAGGTCGCCGGTGCACAGCCAGCCGTCGTGGAACAGCGCGGCCGTGGCATCGGGGCGCTTGTAGTAACCCGGCGTGACCGACGTGCCGCGGATCAGGAGCTCGCCGACGTGCCGTTCGGGCAGTTCGGCCCGCGACACCGGGTCGGCGATGCGGAACTCGAGACCGGGCACGGCGTGGCCGAGGAGCGGGATCCGACGGACCCGGAGCGCCTCGTCGTCGGGGTCCACGAGCTCGACGGGCTGGGCGATGCGGTCACGCTCGAGGACGAGCCGGTCGACGGTGTCGCACACCATGCCGCGCATCGGCGGGGGGAACGCGCCGCCGATCGCGACCTCGGCCATGCCGAACGCGGGGAACACCGCCCCGGGCGGGAAGCCGAAGCGACCCGCCTCGGCGACGAACGCCTCCACGGCCACGGGGTCGACCGGCTCGGCCCCGCTGAGGGCGATGCGCATCGAGGAGAGGTCGAGGTCCTTCATCCGCTTGAGCGCCCGGGTCGCGAGCACCCAGGAGAAGTTCGGGCCGGCGGTGGCCGTGCCGCGCCAGTCGGAGATCCACTGCATCCAGTTGCCGGGGTGGGCGAGGAAGTCCTGGGGCGCAGCCATCACGAGCTCGCACCCGAGTGTCATCGGCAGGGCGAACAGCCCGACCAGGCCCATGTCGTGGTAGAGCGGCAGCCAGGTGACCGCCACGTCGTCGGCGCCGATCCGTCCGGCGCCGGCGATCGCGTCGAGGTTCGCGCCGAGCACGCGGTCGGGGATCATCACGCCCTTGGGCTCGCTCGTCGATCCGCTCGTGTACTGCAGGATCACCAGGCGTTCGGGATCGGGCGGCGGCAGCTCGAGCGCATCGGCGCCCGGGTTCCCCGAGCCGGGCAGCACGGCGGCCATCGGTTCGGTGGGCGGGTCGCCGGCGGCCGGCTCGTAGAACGCGGCGAGGGCATCGTCGATCAGCAAGAGCTTGGCGTCGCCATGGCGGATGCGGCCGCGGGTCGAGCTGATGAAGGCGTCGAGCGACGCCATGCGCATCGGCAGCGGGAGCACCATGCTCGCCGCGCCGGCCAACCAGCACCCCTGGATGATCGTGATCAGCGCGCGAGACGTGGGACCGAGGATCGCCACGTGGTCGCCGGGGATGATGCCGCGCGCCTGGAGCGCGGCGGCGACCGCCCGGGCCTCGGTGTGCAACTGGGCCCAGGAGACGAACGCGTCGCCATCGGTGGGAGCGACGGAGGCGCCGACGAATCGGACTCCGTGGGGTAGCTCGGCCGCTCGTTCGAGGCGGTCGAGGATCGGGACGGGAGCGGCGCCGGTCATGGTGCCGCGACGGTAACAACCGGCGGGCGCGTGGACGCGGCTGAGCGAAGTTGTGGAACCCGTGCGCCCGGTCGGAAACCCGGCCGCTCCGCCCAGCATCGGGGCTCGTAGAGTTGTCGGGCTATGTCGAACGAGAACAGCGACGCCCCCGCCCACCGGTACACCGCCGCGCTGGCCGAGACCATCGAGTCACGCTGGCAGGCGTATTGGGAGGCCGACCACACCTTCGAGGCCCCGAACCCCGCAGGTCCCCTCGCCGACGCCGAGCGGCTCGCCGGTCGCCCGAAGCTGTTCGTCCTCGACATGTTCCCGTACCCGTCGGGCACCGGTCTGCACGTCGGCCACCCGCTCGGCTACATCGGCACCGACGTCTTCGGCCGCTATCGCCGGATGCAGGGCGACAACGTGCTGCACTCCATCGGCTACGACGCGTTCGGCCTGCCGGCCGAGCAGTACGCGATCGACACCGGGACGCACCCTCGCGTGCGCACCGAGGAGAACATCGCCCACATGCGCCACCAGCTCCGCCGGCTGGGCCTGGCCCACGACCAGCGCCGCTCCGTCGCGACGACCGACGAGTCGTACTACAAGTGGACCCAGTGGATCTTCCTGCAGATCTTCAACGCCTGGTACGACACCGAGGCCGGCCGGGCCCGCCCGATCGCCGACCTGGCGGCCCAGTTCGCCGCCGGCGCCCGTGAGGTGCCGGGTGGCGCGGTGTGGTCGTCGCTGAGCCCGATCGAGCAGGGCAAGGTCCTCGACCAGTACCGCCTGGCCTACGTGAACGAGGCGCCGGTGAACTGGTGCCCGGGCCTGGGCACCGTGCTGGCCAACGAGGAGGTCACCGCCGACGGCCGCTCCGACCGCGGCAACTATCCGGTCTTCAAGCGCAGCATGCGTCAGTGGATGATGCGGATCACGTCGTACGCCGACCGACTGATCGACGATCTCGACCTGCTCGACTGGCCCGAGTCGATCAAGACGATGCAGCGCAACTGGATCGGGCGTTCGAACGGCGCGCGGGTCGACTTCGACTCCCCCGCCGGGTCGATCACCGTGTTCACCACCCGACCCGACACCCTGTTCGGCGCCACGTTCATGGTCGTCGCCCCGGAGCACCCGCTGGTCGACGCGCTGACCACCCCGGAGCAGGCCGACGCCGTGGCGGCGTACCGGCGCGAGGCGAACTCCAAGAGCGACGTCGCCCGCCAGGTCGAGGACCGCGAGAAGTCGGGGGTGTTCTCCGGCTCCTACGCGGTCAACCCGTTGAACGGCGAGCAGATCCCGGTGTGGATCGCCGACTACGTGCTGATGGGCTACGGCACCGGCGCGATCATGGCCGTGCCGGCCGGCGACCACCGCGACTTCGAGTTCGCCCGCAAGTTCGGGCTGCCGATCGTCGCCATCCAGCAGCCGCCGGCGACGTGGTTCGCGGAGCGGGGCATCGAACCGACGCTCGACACCGCGGCGTGGCCCGAGGCCTACGTCGGCGAGGGCGCCTACGTGAACTCGAGCAACGCCTCGCTGCACCTCGACGGCGACCGCACCGTGGCCGACGCCAAGGCCGAGACGAACGCGTGGCTGTCCGCCCACGGCCATGGCGAGGGCACGGTCAACTATCGGCTGCGCGACTGGCTGTTCGCCCGCCAGCGCTACTGGGGCGAGCCGTTCCCGATCCTGTGGGACGCCGACGGGAACCCCCACGCCGTCCCCGAGGACCAGCTGCCGGTCACCCTGCCGCTGCTGGACGACTTCAAGGCCCGCATCGGTGATCCCAACGACGCGGCGAGCGAGCCCGACCTGCCGCTCGGCCGGGTGACCGAGTGGGCCAACGTCACGCTCGACCTCGGCGACGGCCCGAAGCCCTACCGGCGCGACCTGAACGTGATGCCCCAGTGGGCCGGCTCGTGCTGGTACGAGCTGCGCTACCTCGACCCCACGAACGACGAGCGGTTCGTCGACGCCGCGGTCGAGCAGTACTGGATGGGGCCGAAGGGGGCCAACCACCCCGGTGGCGTCGACCTGTACGTCGGCGGCGTCGAGCACGCGGTGCTGCACCTGCTGTACGCCCGCTTCTGGCACAAGGTCCTGTTCGACCTCGGGCACCTGAGCTCCCTGGAGCCGTACTACCGGCTGTTCAACCAGGGGTACATCCAGGCCGCCGCCTACCAGGACGAGCGGGGCATCTACGTCGACGCCGCCTCGGTGATCGAGGGCGCCGGCGGAACGTTCACGTACGAGGGCCGGCCGGTCTCACGCGAGTTCGGCAAGATGGGCAAGAGCCTGAAGAACGCCGTCACGCCCGACGACATGTGCAACGAGTACGGCGCCGACACCCTGCGGCTGTACGAGATGTCGATGGGCCCGTTCGACACGTCGCGCCCATGGAGCACGAAGGATGTCGTCGGCATGTACCGCTTCCTGCAGCGGTTCTGGCGGAACCTGGTCGACGAGCAGACCGGCGAGGTGCGCGTCACCGATGGCGAGCCCGATCCCGACACGCTGCGCTTCTTGCACCGCACGATCGACGGGGTCTCGGCCGACCTGCAGGAGCTGCGGTTCAACACCGCGATCGCCAAGCTGATCGAGCTGAACAACCACCTCACCAAGGTGGCGAGCAACGGCGGTGTGCCCCGGTCGATCGCCGAGCCCTTCGTGCTGATGATGGCGCCCCTCACGCCCCACACCGCCGAGGAACTGTGGTCGCGGCTGGGCCACCCCGACACGCTGACCTACGAGCCGTTCCCGGTCGCCGACCCCGCCCTGCTGCTGACCGACTCGGTCGAGTACCCGGTGCAGATCAACGGCAAGGTGCGCACCCGGCTCACGTTCCCGGCCGACGCCGATGCGGCCACGGTCGAGGCGGCCGCCCTCGTCGACCCGAAGGTCGTGGCCGCCCTCGGCGGCAAGCCGCCCAAGAAGGTCATCGTCGTCCCCGGCCGCATGGTCAATATCGTCGCCTGAGCGGTGAGCGGGCGGAGGGCTCCGCCGGCGCCCTCCGTCCGGCACTACCGGGCTTCGGCCGCGGCGATGAAGAGGCCGAGCACCTTGCGGTTGACGCCGTAGTCGAGATCGTGGTCGCGGACCGAGACGTCGCCGGTGTCGACCCGGTCGTACCAGATACGGTCGATGCCGAGGCGCGTCTCGAGCTGGGTCACCGCGGCGTCCGTGGGCAGCACCGGCACGACATGGTCGCTGTCGCCCTGGGCCAGGTACACCTTGGGATCGGCCGGATCGGCGTAGGCCACCGGATCGGCCGCGGCGAGCAACGCCGGGTTGCACACCTCGATCGACGTGCAGCCGAGGAAGCTCAGCAGCATGTCGCGGCCGCCGTTCGTGTAGCCGGCGAAGCCGGGCAGGTCGACGGGTGCGGCCAGGGCGACGATCGCGGCCGGGGTCGGGTCGACCGCGGCGAGGTCGGGCGGGAGGTCCGGCGCGGCGAAGGCGCCGTTCGAGAACCCTTCGAGCATCGCCAGGTGCGCGCCCGAGCTGAACCCCAACGTGACGAGCCGGCGGGTGTCGACGCCGTACTCGCCACCGTGGACCTTGATCCAGCGCATCGCCAGATCGACGTCGTTCACTGCGGCCGGGAAGATCGCCTTGGCGGCGAGGCGGTACCGGACGGCGAACACCGTGTAGCCCTCTCGCTCGACGAGGTCGTTGAGCAGCGGCGGGAGGCCATTCTCGTCGCCGAAGATCCAGCCGCCACCGTGCAGCCAGACGAGCGCTCGCCGGTTCGACGGCCGCGAGCTGGGGCGCAGTACGTCGAGCACCTGGTCGTCGGCCGACCCGTAGGCGAGATCGTCGACCACCCGTCTCGGCGTCGCGGTCGACGGCGCCGAGAGCGTGTCGCCCGGGCCAGGGTTGTCCACCTGGCACGCGCTGAGGACACCCATCACGAGGGCCCCGAGCATCCAGGTCCGGTATCGGTCGAGTCTCCGCCGTCGCTCCACGACGTGAACTGACAGCGCCTTGCCGGAACCGTGACGAACCGCCGAGTCAAGTTTCGGACAACCGGCGCCACGGAGCGCGGCAGCCGCTGGTCACCGTGGTTCGCACCCGCTCACGCGGTCGACGCCAGCCAGTCGGTGGGACCGATCGCGAAGCGGGGGGTGAGTGACGGGTCGATCAGGTCGAGGGTGGCGACGAGGTCGTCGATCGCGAGCGACACGCAGCCGCTCGTCGGCTTCGGGTTCGGGCCGACGTAGGCGTGACGGTGCAGGAAGATCGCCGCGGCGTACGGCGGCTCGCCGGGCGCGTCGCCCGACACGTCGGGCTCGCCGTTCGCGCCGATCAGCGCGGCGTGCACGTAGGCGCCGGTGATGGACGGCAGGTACTCGTCGTCGCCGGTCGTGCACCGGGTGTTCCGGTACAGGTGGTTGTAGGTGGCGGCGCCCGGGGTCGCACCCCAGCAGTCGCCCGTCTGGACCGCGCGGTACGCGCCGCGTACGCCCGGGTCGGCGCCGTTGCCGAAGAACTGGAACGTCGTCCCGTCCCACGCCGTCGCGGTGCCGAGGGGGAACACGCCGGCCGGCGCGGTGCCGTCGCCGCTGCGGCGCTCGATGAGCGGCCGGGTGCCCGACCGGCCCACCATCGCCGCCTGGCCCGGCCGCTGGCACCGCCAGGTCCCGTCGGCCGAGCGCACGGCGACGTCGAGCACGCCCGAGGTCGCAGCCCACGACGCCGTCCTCGTCACGATCCACTGGCCGGCCTCGGGGTGTCGGGCCGCGAGCGCCCGGACGACGGAGAGATCGCAGTCGGCGCCCGGCATCGACGACGCCTGACGATCGGCCGCGACCGTCGCGACGGCGACGTCGAGCGGCACCGACGCCGCGTCGGCCGGGGCCGCCGGCGTGACCGATGCGGCGACCGGCGGCGCAGCAGCCGTCGGGCCGGCGACCGGGCCGGACGCCGGGGTACCGCAGGCGGTCAGCAACGCGAGGGCGACGAGGGCCGGACCGAGCCGTGACCGAGGAATCGTGGACCGGCCTCGCACAGCCCGTACCGTACCCTCGCCATCCACGACGCCCGGCGGCGACCCACCAGCCCGAGGAACCACGACGATGCACGCAGCCTTCGAGTCGACATACGGCGCCCCGCCGACGCTGTCCGTCCGGTCCCCCGGTCGCGTCAACCTGATCGGCGAGCACACCGACCACCAGTTGCTGCCCGTGATGCCGGTCGCCATCGACCGGTCGATCCGGATCCTGGCTGCCGATCCGGGCGGTGGCCGGCTCCGCGCCGCCTCGCTCACCCATCCCGGCACCGCCGACCTCGTGCTCGGTGACGAGTTCCCTCCGGCAACCGGGTGGCTCGTCTACCTCGGCGCCGCGCTGCGCGCGCTCGGCGAGCGCACCGATCTCGCCGGCCGGAGCGCCACGCTCCTCCTCGACGCCGACCTTCCGAGCACCGGGGGCCTGAGCTCGTCGGCCGCGCTGCTGGTCGGCCTGCTCGAGACCCTGAACCAGCTCTGGGGCCTCGCGATCGATCGTGCCGAGCTCCCGGTCCTCGCCATGCGGGCGGAGAACACGATGGGCCTCGAGAACGGCGGGATGGACCAGACGGTCGTCGCGCTCGCCGAAGCCCGCCACGCCCTGCGGATCGAGTTCGCCCCGCTGCGTTGGCAGCCCGTCCCGCTCCCCGCCGACCTCACGATCATCGCCGCCTACTCCGGGGACACGGCCCACAAGGGCGAGGGCGCGAACCTCGCCTACAACACCCTGGTGGCGTCGTGCCGGGCGGCGACACTCGTGCTGGCCCGCCGCATGGGCATCAGCATCGATGGTCCGCTCGTGTTGCGGGCCGTCGCCGGCAACCCCGATGCCGAGATCCTCGCCGCCGAGCTGCCGACCGACACGACCGCCGGGCGGGTCGCCGCCGAGCTCGGCATCGATCCGTCGCCGATCGTGCAGCTGACGGCGAAACGGCTCGACCTCGACCTCCCGCTCGATCTGCGGAACCGGGCCCTGCACGTGCTCACCGAGGCCCGCCGGGTCGACGCCGCCGAGCAGGCGCTGGCCGACGGCGACCTCGACGGTTTCGGGAGGTTGCTCGACGCCAGCCACGAGAGCCTGCGGCACTTCGGCACCAGCTCCCCCGCCCTCGACCGGCTCACCGCGGCGATGCGCGCCGCCGGCGCGCTCGGCGCCCGGGTGACCGGCGCGGGGTTCGGCGGGTACGCCGTCGCCGCGGCGCGGCCCGAGCAGGTCGACGCCGTGCTCGCGGCGGCGAACGCCGCCACCGGCGGGCCGGCGTTCAAGGTCGACGCCGTCGCCGGTGTCAGCGCCGACTGAACGCCGCGCCGCCGTTCGGCGTCAGCTCGCGGTGAGCCCGACGGTCTCCGCGAAGCGCTGCGCCGCCTCGAGATCGAACGGAGGACGGAGCACCAGGTTCACCTGGTCGGCGCCGGCCTGCACGTACTGGTCGACCTTGGCGAGCACCTCGTCGTCCGATCCACCGAGAACGCTCGCCCGCACATGGTTCGCGAGCCCGCCGTACTGGCGCTGCAGCGACTCCTCGCTGTAGGCGACGGCGAGATTCACCGAACAGCGGATCTCACCCGGGTCGCGGCCGATCTCCTCGCAGCGCTGCACGAGGACGTCGCGCTTGTGGGCGAAGGCCTCGGGTGAGAGATAGGCGAGGTTCCAGCCGTCGGCGTACTTCGCCGCGATCCGCAACGTGCGTTGCTCGCCGGCGCCGCCGATCCACAACGGGAGCTTGTCCTGGACCGGGCCGCGCACGCAGCGTGCGTCGCGGAACTGGAAGTAGGTGCCCTCGAAGGTGAGCGGCTCGCCGCTCAACAGCCCCTTGATGCAGTGGGCGGCCTCCTCGAGCTGGTCGAGGCGGACCTTGGCCGACGGGAACGGGATGCCGTAGGCGTCGTATTCGAACTTCGCCCACCCTGCGCCGAGGCCGAGCTCGGCCCGGCCGTTCGACAGGTGGTCGATCGCACAGATCGCCTTGGCCAGCACCGCCGGGTGCCGGTACCCGACCGAGTACACGAGCGACCCGCACCGCACCCGGCTCGTGTCGCACGCCAGCGCGGCATGACACGCGATGCCCTCGAAACAGTCGGGGTCGGAGCCGTCGGTCGCGGCGTAGAAGTGATCCCAGATCGAGATCCACTCGTACCCGAGGTCCTCCACTCGACGCCACGCGCCGCGCAGATCGGCCATCGACGTGTCCTGCGGGCCGGTGTGGATGCCGAAGATCGTCATCTCCGGAAGCTAGCGAGTACCTCCCGCCCGGGCGATGACCGGCGATACTGACGGGATCCGGATCGTTCGCCCCGCACCCCTCGCTCCATGACGGGCCGGACCGACAGGGCGTCGCGACGCGGGCGCCGCCGGCCGCCCCTGGGCGTGCTCGTACCGGCGATCGCCGCGCTGGCCTTCTTCGCCCTCCCGCTCCTCGGTCTGCTGTGGCGGGCGCCGTGGAGCGATGCGTGGACCGTCCTGCGGACGGGGACGGCGCTGACCGCCCTTCGGCTGTCGATGATCTGCTCGCTCTGGGCGACCGCGCTGTCGATCGTCTTCGGGGTGCCGCTCGCCTGGCTGCTGGCGCGAGTGCCGTTCCGAGGGCGCAGCCTCGTGCGAGCGCTGTGCACGCTCTCGATGGTGCTGCCACCGGTGGTCGGCGGGGTCGCCCTCTTCTTCGCGCTGGGCCGGCGGGG
>Ga0209023_10008347_pt1 | contig 10416 bp, 12 predicted proteins | sample LakOneMetagenome_FD_187468 | JGI IMG/M metagenome (GOLD analysis project Ga0209023, IMG submission 187468) | Freshwater and sediment microbial communities from Lake Erie, Canada (SPAdes) (version 2) | ecosystem: Environmental > Aquatic > Freshwater > Lentic | place: Lake Erie, Canada...
AGCGGCGCATCTTTCCCGCCGCATCGGCATTCGTGGTGGAACTTCCGTCCGGGGCGATGAGCGTCCGCGCACAGCTCGCACATGTGACTGCGGTGCGCACCGTGGCGGCCGCACTCGTCGGATAGCTCAGGCGGGTGCGACGCCAGCGCCGGGGCGACTGCGAGTTGGCAACCGGGGTATCTGACTCGCGCCTATGTCAGCCGGGCTGATTGATGGCCATCATCTGCACCGCATTGGGTGCGCCGGTATTTGCGACGGCTCGGGTGAGCAGCGGCATGAGGGCCTTCGTGTCGAGCGCTCCCGGAGCACATGCGACGCCAACACCGACGATGGTCGTATTCGTGCGGGCGAACGCAAACAGCGCCGCCTCACCCGGGGCGTAGGTGACGTCGATGACGATCACGTCGGCGCGCGTTGAGATCTGGTGGCGTGCCATGGGATCGGCCCCGGTGACCGGCGCCACGTCGTAGTGGCTGTTGATCTGCGCCCGTACAACCTTCTCCATGCCAAAAGGGCGGCGGAAGAACGTCTTGGCGTGCGCGACGGTGTCGAGGGGAATCGTGATGGATTCGATGCGGGTGACGGTCGCATCTGCGATGGTGGCGCCGGCGAATTCACGGATGAGCATTCCCGGCCCTTGCGGGGTCCGGCGAACGCGGTCGGCACGAAATCGTGCGGCGTCCGGCAGGTCGGCACTCGTCAGCAGTCCCTTGGCGTAGAGGCGCTGGAATGGGGGCATCTGGGCGAGCGTCGGGGACTGTCCGGCTTTGCGGGGCGCGGTCGCTGGCGCCGGTTTGGCCGTCGCGGGTGCCGATGACGGTGTTGCCGGTGCCGAAGGGGTGGATCTCGCAGGAGGTGCCACGGGCACCGGAAGCGACGCGTCGTCCGCCGCGAGTTTGCCGCCAAATACGACGTAGGCGGCACACAGCGCGCCACAGACGCCGATGATGATCCGATCCGTCACGGTTGAGCTATCGACATTCACGCACGTGACTTGAGCACGTCGCGTTGCACAATCAGCTGCTCATGCCCGACTTTGGCACCGAAATCCACAGGGACGCGACCGCCGTGAGCAGTCCGGCGCCGATGAGGGTGACCCAGCCGGTCGCGAAGTGGTCGAATGTGGGCGTATTGCCGAGGATCGCAACGACCAGTGCGATGCCGAGCGCTGTCCCGATCTGGCGGGCCACATTCAACACCGCGCCGCCGGTGGCAAAGCGCGCCGGGGGGACCGATGTTGCCGCGACGGCGGTCATCACCGGCTGAACAAGACCGATGCCAAAGCCGGTCAGCACCGAACCGGGAAGCATGTCGCGCAGATAGTGGCGCTCGGCGGTGAGCCGCCACAGCCACCACGCAAGGCCCACGGCAAAGAGCACCGAACCTGCGACGCAGACCTCGCGTGCGGGCAGACGCACCCCGATGCGACCGATCACCACCGATCCGAGCCCGGCGAGCACCGCGCCAGGAGCGATGCCAAGTCCCGCCTGAACCGGGCTGTAGTGCCAGATGTCTTGCACAAACAGGATGCTCGCGATGATCATGCCGCTCATCGCACCGGTGAACACGAGCGACGCGACATTGGCCGCCGAAAACCGGCGCGATCGCAGCAGGTCAAGCTCGATCGCCGGTACGTCATGGGTGACGCAGCGGGCAAGAAATCCGGCGCCGAGGACAAGGGCCACGGCAAAGGCGCCAAGCACGCGGCCGCTCATCCATCCCCACTCGGGTCCCTGGACGATGCCGAGCACAAGCAGCGCAACCGACACTCCAAGAAGTGCAATGCCGACAAGATCCGGGATGCGCCCACCCGCCGGGTCCTTGCTCTCATGGAGGATGCGCCGACCGGCGACGATTGCCGCGATGCCGATCGGGATGTTCACCAAAAACACCCAGCGCCACGTGGACTCGACAAGCACCCCGCCGACGCTCGGGCCAAGTGCCGCGGCAAATGCCGCGATCGCCGCCCATGACCCGATGGCACTTACACGCTTGTGTGGTGGAAACGACGCCAACAGCAGTGCGAGCGATGAGGGGATCATGATTGCCGCGCCTGCCGACTGCACGACGCGCGCCGCAATCAACAGCCCGACATTCGGTGCGGCGCCACACGCGATCGATGCGAGCGTGAACGTGCCCATCCCAACGAGAAAGCCGCGCTTTCGCCCGATGCGGTCGGCCAGGCGTCCGGCGGGGACAAGCAGGGCGGCAAAACCGATGGCATATGCGTTCAGCACCCACGACAGATGGGCGAGCGTGACACCGGCAAAGCTGTGGAGCATGGACGGAAACGCGACGTTGACGATCAGCACGTCCAAGTAGACGACAAAAACCCCGCCTGCCACGACCCAAAAGCTCGCCCAGGGATTTGGGGTCGGCCCCGTCTGTTGCCCATCCATGCCACACCTCCGTGGCCCAGGGGCCGATTTCGGATCATCGGATCGTGACGTTAGTGACCGCCCTCGATGATTGCCCGCGCGAGTGGGTGACCGGGGTATCTGACTCGCGCCTTGCTGATCGGGCAGGGGCGGTCTCGGTGTAGCGTGCGTCCATGCCGTTTCACATCATTGATGTGGGCGCCCTCTCGTGGATCACTCGTCCGCACGCACCCGATGAGCCCGCCCGCCACGTGGCCGAGCTCAGCGACGCCGCCGGAATGGTCCACACGCGGGCGAACATCTGGCGCTACGACCCCGGTGCCGTCGGTCGGCGCCATGTGCACGCCGAGCAGGAGGAGACCTTCGTGGTGCTCAACGGCGTGCTTTCGATGTATCTGGGTGAGCCGCCCACGCGCCATGACGTGCCAGCCGGCGGGGTCGTTCACGTCGCACCGGGCACGCCGCTCCAAAGTGCAAATCACGGTGAGGTCGACCTTGTCGTCTACGCCTGCGGCGCACCGCCGGACGAGGGCGCTGCGCTGCTTTCCTCGGCCGTGACGGCGGGCACCGACGATGGGAGCAGCTGAGACGAGTGGACCATCGAGCCATTCGAATGCGAACATAACCACGGTTTGCGTGCAAGCAGCCCGCCTGCCGATGTGCACCGATCCACGTAGTGTCGCCGTGATGGATGGAGCGCTCACCGCCACCAGCCACGTCCTTCGGCGTGCGGGATGTGTCTTCGCCGACGAGGAGGCGGCGCTGCTTGTGGATGCAGCCGCGAACGATCGCGATCTGCGGGAGCGTGTCGCGCGACGATGCGACGGGGAGCCGCTTGAGTATGTCCTCGGATATGCCAGCTTTGCCGGCCATCGCGTCGCGGTCGGCCCGGGTGCGTTCATTCCCCGCCGCCGGACCGAGCTTGTGGTCGACGTGGCGATCGCGCGGACCGGCGACGGTGCCCGGGTGCTCGACCTCGCATGCGGTGTCGGTGCGATCGGTCTCGCCCTCGCCAGTGCCCGCACGGTCGCCCTCACAGCCTGTGACATCGATCCCGGTGCACTGTCGTTTGCACACGCGAACCTGCGTCAGCTCGGTGCCGAGATCTTTGCGGGTGACCTGTTTGACGCGCTGCCTGAGAGCGATCACGGGTCATTCGACGTCATCGTGTTCAACGGCCCGTACGTGCCATGCGACGAGATCGCCACCCTGCCGCGTGAGGCGCGTCTGTATGAACCGCACCGCGCACTCGACGGCGGGGCCGACGGGCTCGATCTGCACCGGCGTGTGGCCGACGAGCTGTGGCGGTGGCTCTCCCCGAACGGCACGCTCATCACCGAATGTGCCGCTCACCAGGTCCCAGCCGTTCGCGAGCTGTTTGTGACCCGAGGGTGGGAGGGCGCGACCGTCCACGACACCGACGCCGATGCCCATGTGGTGGTGGTCACTCAACCGGTGCGTGGCAGGCTGTGAGCATGCGGGCAGTCATCTTCGACATGGACGGGGTGCTCGTCGATTCCGAGCCGCTCATCAACCGGGCCGCGGTTGAGATGTTCCATGAGCGCGGCGACACGCAGGTGCGTCCGGAGGACTTCCAGGCGTTCGTCGGCGGCGGCGAAGACCGCTACATCGCCGGGGTCGCGACAGCCCACGCAATCACGCTGGATGTGGCGGAGGCGAAAGCGCGCACCTACGCCATCTACCTGGACCTCGTGGGTGAGCTTCGCCCCTACCCTGGCGCGGCCGAGCTCGTGCACAGGTGTCGACTTCTCGCACCGGTGGCGGTGGCATCGGCCACCGACCGCATTCGCCTCGTCGCCAATCTCGCCGCGGCGAAACTCCCCGTCGAGTCATGGGACGTCGTGGTGGATGGCGAGGACGTCGCACACAAAAAGCCCGCTCCGGATGCGTTCCTGCTCGCAGCCTCGCGCCTTGAGATGGACCCGACGCGCTGTACGGTCATCGAGGACTCGGTCAACGGGGTGCGCGCCGCCAAGGCCGCCGGGATGCGCTGCGTCGCGGTCGCGCAGACGTTCCCCGCGGCGGGCCTTGGCGAGGCCGACCTGGTGCGCCCGACGATCGGCGCGGTCACCCTGGCAGACCTGGGGCTTTAGGCCCCACCGTCACGAAGGTTGCCGTAGTGGTCGTCGTGTACGAGCGTGCGCCACGTCTTGAAGGTCCGGGCGAGCGCGGGCGCCTTTCCTGTGGGGAATTCGGTGGGATGGCCAAGCGGCGTGAGGATCACCGGCTCCACCTCCTCGGGCAATGCGAGCGCCTCACGAAGGCGTGCCTCCTCGAACTTCCAAAACGCCGTGGTCGGCACCGTGCCAAGGCCCTCGGCCCGGGCGGCAAGCATCAGGTTCTGCATCGCAAAGGCGACACTGATGATGTCGTCGCTTCGACCCCACTCGGCCATGGGACCGGGGTATTTGCGTCGCGGGACCACCACGCCGAGCACCCAGACCGGCACGTGCGGATAGGTCCCAAGCACCGTCTGCGCATACTCGCGACCCCACGCGGCGTGCTCCTCGTCGCTTGCTCCTTCGGCCTTCGGTCGCATCAGTGCGAAATAGGTGGATGCCCCGTCCTGCACGATCTGGGCCACCTTGGCGCGCACGGCGGCGTCTTGCACGACCACCATCGCCCATGACTGGGCGCCCGAGCCGGTCGGGGCGCGAAGGCCAAGCGACAACACACGATCGAGCACATCCAGTGCAACCGGCGTGTCCTGATAGCTGCGCACCGCCCGGCGCTTGCGTATTGCTTGGCCAACCTCCACCCCGCACCCCCTCCGTCGTTTGCACGCAAGCCTACGACCCGTGGTACCGTGCTGCCACAACCTGCTCGGGGGGCCAACCTGGCTGAGATCCCACTTCTGGGACCACCCGAGAACCTGAACTCGGTAATGCGAGCGGAGGGAAGCGGGAAATGATCATGGAACTTCAGGTTCTGCCTGCCCCGTCCGGGACGGCAGACGACACCTACGCCCACGTGGACGCGGCAATCGCGATCATCGTGGCAAGCGGATTGCACTACGAGGTTGGGCCGCTTGGCACGAGCGTCGAGGGCACACCCGATGAGTTGTGGCCGATCGCTCGGGCGGTCCACGAGGCGACGATCCTCGCCGGCGCACGCTCGTGCGTCACCATCATCAAGGTCGCCGACGGCCCGGCGGTGCCAGATCAGATGGGAACACTGACGGCCAAACACCGCAGATGAGCCGCCGCGGTGTCGCACGCGTCGGTGCGCCGGTCGGACTGGTCGCCGTCCTGACCGGTGTCTGGGAGCTTTGGGTGCGCCTGGGGGGCGTCGATCCGGCGGTCTTTCCCGCCCCGTCCGCCGTCGCACGCGCCCTTGCAAGTCAGGCCACGGCGCTTGTTGGCCATGCGGGTACGACACTTGCCGAAACCGGGATCGGCCTTGTCCTAGGAATCCTGATGGGCCTTGGCGTTGCCGCGCTGATCGCCGGATGGCCCCTTGCCCGCGACGGTCTCGAGCCGCTCCTTGTCGGTTTACAGACGATTCCGGCGGTCGTCCTTGCACCCATTCTCGTGTTGGTGCTCGGCTTCGGGTGGGGGCCGCGCATCGTCGTCGTGATCGGCGTCGTGTTCTTTCCGGTCGCCATCGCCGCCGCCGGCGCGTTCACCACCACCGATCGTGCTCGCCTTGAACTCGTGCGCGCCTTCGGCGCAACGCCGTGGCAGGTCTTTCGCACCGTCGTCCTTCCCGGATCGCTCCCGGCGATCTTCGACGGCATTCGCATCAGCGCCGCGTACGCCCTGGGATCCGCCGCGGTCGCCGAACAGATCGGCGGCGCCCAGTCGGGCATCGGCTTGTTCATCTCCCGCGCCCAGCGCAACTTCCGCCCCGACTACGTCCTTGCCGGCGTCGTCGTCATCGCCGCCCTGTCGCTTGTGATCTACGCGCTGGTCGGCACGGTCGCGCATTTGCTCACCCCTTGGAACGACACCCGCACCCACCCGGAGCCACCCGCATGAATCGTCGCCTCGCCGCGCTTGTCGCCATTTCCATCGCCGCCGCGGCGTTCATCGCCGGTTGCGGATCGTCATCGTCGACGACGGCGTCTGCCACGAAGGTGACCGTCGTGCTCGACTGGACGCCAAACACCAATCACCTGGGCCTGTATTTGGCCAAGCAAAAGGGGTACTACGCGGCCGCCGGACTCGACGTGCGCATTGTCGAGCCCGACCAAAATGGCGCCGTGGCACAGATGGCCGCCGGCAACGCGCAATTTGGCATCAGCGCGGCCGAACAGCTCCTTCCGGCCCGGGCGCAGGGCACCAAGATCACCTCCATCGCCACGATCATGCGCACGAACACGAGTTCCTTGATCGCCCCGGCCGACCGGGACATTCGCCGCCCACGCGACCTTGTCGGCCACACCTACGGCGGCTTTGGTGGTGAGCTCGAGCGCGCGCTCGTCGACACGCTTGTGCGCTGCGATGGAGGCGACCCGTCCAAGGTGCGCTACGCAGAGATCGGCAACGTCGACTACACGGTCGGCTTCAAACGGCACCAGTACGACGCGGTGTGGGTCTTTGACGGTTGGGACACCATCCGGATGCGCGACCTTCAGAAGATGGCGGTCACGACGATTGCATTTCGCGATCACCTGGACTGCATTCCCGACTGGTATACGCCGATCATCGTGGCTCGCGACGACGTGATCGCCGACAACCCCACCCTGGTGCGCGCCTTCCTCGGCGCAACGGCGAAGGGCTATGCGGACATGCGTGCCGATCCGACCGCAACCGCCACCGCGGTCGCGTCCACCATCAGCGGCACCGACCCCGAGCTGTGGCGGCGCTCCGCGCGGTTCATGGCCCCGTTCCTCGATGACGCAAACGGACGGTGGGGATTCCAGGATCCGGCCATCTGGAGTGGCTTCAACAGCTTCCTTCGCACCCACAAGCTCGCGACAGTGGCAGATCCGTCCACCGCAGTCACGAACGCATTCCTTCCCGCCCGGTGAGCGGACACGTCGTCGCGTCGGACCTCGTCCATACGTTTGGCCCGGTTGCGGCCCTCGGGGGTGTGTCGTTCGAAGCGCTCCCGGGACAGTGCCTTTGCATCATCGGGCCGACCGGCTGCGGCAAGTCGACGGTGCTTCGCATCCTCGCCGGATTGATTGCACCGAGCGCCGGCACGGTGACGATCGACGCCCTCGCGCCGTCGCCCCGCCATCCCCGCGGCGCCTATATGCCCCAAGCCGACACGCTCCTTCCTTGGCGCAGGGCCCTCGACAATGCGACGCTCGGCGCACAGATCCGCGGTGAACAGCTGCCGTCGGCCACGGCCAGAGCCCGTGAGCTCTTTACGCGCTTTGGCCTGGAGGGCTTCGAGCGTGCCTGGCCCCATGAGCTCTCCGGCGGCATGCGCCAGCGTGTGGCCCTGCTTCGCACCGTGATCGCCGACCTCCCCGTGTTGCTGCTCGACGAACCGTTCGGGGCGCTCGACGCCATCACACGAAATGCCCTCCAGGGGTGGCTCGCCGACGTGCTCGCGTCGACCGGACGGACAAGCGTGCTTGTCACCCACGACATCGACGAGGCGCTTCGCCTGGCCGACCAGATCGTGGTGATGGGTGCGCGCCCCGGCCGGGTCCTTGCCACCCTTGCACCCCCAACGGCGCGTCCGCGGAGTGCAAGCACCATCACGCAGCCGGAATTTGCCACCCTAAAACGCGAAATCCTCCGACTTTTGACCCCGGCGCTGCAGTAAGGTTGGCCGCAGTGTCGACGGCTGCATACAGCTGGGAATTCACCCTGCTTCGTCGCCTCCCCGGAACGCACAAGGCCCGGGTCGCCGGACGCATCGTTATCGAGGCGCCCTGCGCCGACGATGCACGCGAGCTTGCCATGCGTGAGCTCGCCGAACGAGCGGTGGCCGACGCCTCGGCCTGGTCGCTTGGCGTCTTGAAGCCGCTGACTCCGAAGGCCCCCGGAACGCATCTGTTCGCCGTCACCTTCGCCATCTGGGAAGCCACCGACGACCGCTTCGTGCGCCAAGACATCCATCGGCTCGAGGTCTGGGCCGAAGACGCCACAAATGCCCGGCGCATCGCCCAACAGGACATCCAGACCATTCCCGGCTACGCACCGGCCTGGCGCATCCGCGAGGTGAGTGTCATCGGCCGCCGCCCTCTGCGTCGGCGCCGGCCGGCCAAATGACCATGGACGGTCCCCGGGCACTCATCATTGGCGGCGAGTACGTCGCCACCGCACAGACGATGGCGATCAGCGCCCCGCGTGACGGGCACGTGCTCGACACCGTCTGCTGCGCCGGTCCGCACGAGGTCGATCTGGCCGTCGGTGCCGCCCATGCCGCCGGTGAGCCGTGGCGCGCCACGGCGCCCCTTGCACGTGCCGAGCTGATCGAACGATTCGGACGATTGCTCGACGACAACGCCGAGCGCATCGCGCAGATCGTGGCCGACGAGGTCGGCAAACCCCTCGGCGAGGCACAGGCCGAAATTGCGCGCGCCTTCGAGGTGACCCATCACTTCGCCGGTGAGGCCGCGCGCAGCTGGAATCAGCACCTGCCCGCACAGTCGCTCACGACCGGCAGCACGATTCGTCCCGAACCGGTCGGCGTCGTGGCGGCGATCACCCCGTGGAACTTCCCGGTTGCCCTGGTCATGTGGAAGCTCGCGCCGGCGCTTGCCGCCGGATGCACCCTGGTGATCAAGCCCGCCCAAGAGACGCCGCTCGCCGCCTGGCACATCGTCGATTTGGCCCAGCAGGTGGGCTTTCCGCCGGGCACCGTGAACATTGTGAACGGCGACGGCCCGACGATCGGCGAGGCCCTTGCCACCCACCCGAAGGTTGCGAAGGTCGCCTTCACCGGGTCGCGACGGGTGGCCGAGCAGATCGCCGCATGGACCGCGCCACGTCTGAAGCATCTGAGCCTTGAGCTTGGCGGCCACGGCGCCCTTGTGGTGCTCGACGACGCCGACCTCGATGTGGCCGTCGACGTGGCGGCCGTGCAGGGCTATGTCAACACGGGCCAAGCCTGTTACTCGGTCAACCGCGTGCTCACCACGCCGGCGACGACCGGCGCATTCCTCGAGCGCTTTCGCGAACGGTTCGCCGACGTACCTGCCGGTGTGATGACCACTGAGCGCGGCCTTGTCCGCCACCGTGAATTTCTCGCCGATGCACGGGCACATGGCGCCACGGTCCTTGGGGGAGACGATGACGGCCACTGGGTGAGCCCCGCGCTCATCACCGGGGCCGGCCCGGGATCGCGAATCGCCGACGACGAGCCGTTCACGCCGATGGTCGCGGTCATGGAAATGCCCGACCGTGCCGCACAAATCAGCGAAGCGAACCGCCCGGACTTCGGGCTTGTCAACTACCTGGTCGGCACCGACCACCGCGCGTGCATGGAAACCGCGGCGGCGCTTCGAAGCGGCACGGTTGCGATCAACGGATGGCGGGTCGTGGTGCCCCACGCCCCATACGGAGGCTGGCGCGGATCGGGTCTTGGCACCGAGCTTGGACGTCCGGGCCTTGAGGCCTTCATCCGCTGGCAGCACCTTCGGGTGCTTGCCTAGCAGCGCCGCCGCCGGCGCGATGCACGCGGCGGGCGAACACCAACTGCTCCACCTTCGGCCGCGCACCGAACAATCCGCTGTCGCCGACGCCACCGACCACAAAATGCGGGTCTTGGTAGAGCGGATGCTCGTTGACGATGACCCGGGCCGCGCGCAGACGATCGATGATGGCGTCTGCGTCGCCGAAGACACTCACCCCCAGTCCGTGCACGTCGGCGTTCGCCAGTGCCAGGGCGTCCTCCGCGTCGGCGGCGAGCATGAGTCCCCGAAGTGGCGCAAAGCTCTCCTCACGCCACAAAATGGTGCCGACGGCGGCGCGGGGAAGCAGCACCACGGTGGGGGTGAAGAACGGTCCCTGCTCAGCGTGGCCGGCCACGACCTCCCCGCCCAACGCGATGGCTTCGGCCAGGGCGGTGCGCGCCCGCCCGACGCCGCTTCGCTCGCCCATCGGCGCCCCGTCGG